>Ga0066256_1002185_pt1 | contig 22786 bp, 23 predicted proteins | sample ThiBio_1000_biof_FD_87107 | JGI IMG/M metagenome (GOLD analysis project Ga0066256, IMG submission 87107) | Wastewater bioreactor microbial communities from Cape Town, South Africa - Thiocy_expt_1000_biof (version 2) | ecosystem: Engineered > Bioreactor > Thiocyanate-remediating >... | reverse complement strand
ATTCCGAACAACGCTAGCTCCCTCCGTATTACCGCGGCTGCTGGCACGGAGTTAGCCGGAGCTTATTCTCCCGGTACTGTCATTATCATCCCGGGTAAAAGAGCTTTACAACCCTAAGGCCTTCATCACTCACGCGGCATTGCTGGATCAGGCTTTCGCCCATTGTCCAATATTCCCCACTGCTGCCTCCCGTAGGAGTCTGGGCCGTGTCTCAGTCCCAGTGTGGCTGATCATCCTCTCAGACCAGCTAAAGATCGTCGGCTTGGTAGGCCATTACCCCACCAACTACCTAATCTTACGCGGGCTCATCCCTCGGCGATAAATCTTTGGACCGAAGTCATCATCCGGTATTAGCACAAATTTCTCTGTGTTATTCCGAACCGAGGGGCAGATTCCCACGCGTTACGCACCCGTGCGCCACTAAGGCCGAAGCCTTCGTTCGACTTGCATGTGTTAGGCATGCCGCCAGCGTTCGTTCTGAGCCAGGATCAAACTCTCAAGTTTGTGTCACGAAACCACGGCACGGGAAAACCCGTCGACCGCAGCATCGAACTTCGGGAGCCGATACCTGCACTTGTCAAACGTAATGGATACGAAGGACATGTTGTGGCATCGGCATATTTGAACCGGTATCCGGAACCCGAAGATCCCCGGACCGGGCGCCGCCGCCCACATGTCCCTTCATCTAAATCAACGATTTCAAAGAGCCACCGACAGAAAGAAGCGGACAACCAATGATCCCCGATTTTGCGACCGGGGGACTGTTGTCCGTCTATGTTGGCGACCGGGTGGAGGACCGTTTCTTTCGAAGCGGCGTCCCCGTCCGGTGAACAGCCCTCTAGATAGGGTCGGTGAGTCGGTCAACGGGTTTTTGCATTTTTCTTTCAATCGTTCCGGAAACGGCGGATTTCCGCCATTTTATCGGCACCCAAGGAGGCCCGACGAGGCGTTCTGACCGCGAGAATCGCGAATCTGGCGATTCTCGCGGGGTGAATCGGGCGATTCAGACGATGGTTCGCCCCCGCCTTCCGCGTGAATCGCCGCTGCGAGGAGAATCGCCGTCTCCGGCCCGCGCGTTGAATCGGCCAGCGCAGGGCGCAGTCGCGTCGATGAGCCGGCGGCCTTGGTCCCGGGGCGACAATCTATCTCCCCTCTCTACGCGCGCGTGCGGATGGTTGCGAGATTGTTCACCTTTCCCCGCTACTCCGCTCGCATGAACCAGACGACCCTAGCTGCGGACGGTCCCGCCGGCGGCTTCGCCGATCGCGTGCGCAGCGCGGTGATCTGGCGCTGGGGCAGCCAGGTGCTCTCGCAGCTCGTCACCTGGGCAGTGACGATCATCATCGTCCGCCTGCTCAATCCGCACGACTATGGCCTTTTCGCGATGACCCAGGCGGTGCTCGCGGCCTTCAACTTCCTCAACGGCTATGGTTTCGCCACATCGCTGATCCCGGCGGACCGAGTCGACCAGCGACAGGTCGGGCAGGTCTTCGGGATGCTGCTGCTCGCCAACGGCGCGCTGGCCGTCGCGCAGTTCCTCGCCGCGCCGTTCGCGGCCAGCTACTACGGCCAGCCGCTGGTCGCCGACATGCTGCGGCTCCAGGCCGTGGTCTTCCTGACGACGCCGTTCATTGCCCTGCCCACCGCCCTGCTCTCGCGCCGGCTCGACTTCCGCAGCCAGGCGCGGACCAACTTCGCCAGCGCCTTCGTCGGGGCCGGCGTCGGCCTGACCCTGGCGCTGCTCGGCTATGGAGTCTGGGCGCTGGTCTGGGCGCCGATCGCGATCTTCGCGACCCGGGCGCTGGGGCTCACGCTCGCGGCGCGGATGCTGGTGAAGCCGGTCTTCGACTTCCGCGGCGCGGGCCAGATCGTCCGCTTCGGCTCGGCGCTGATGGTCTCGCAACTGTTCTGGATCGTCCAGAGCCAGGCCGACATCGTCATCGCCGGGCGCAGCTTCTCGACGCACGAACTGGGGCTCTATTCCGAATCGCTGTTCGTCGCGCTGATCTTCACCGGGCGCTTCCTGCCCCCGCTCAACGAAGTCGCCTTCCCCGCCTATGCCGAGCTGGCCAAGGCCGGCAAGCCGATCGCCCCCGCCTTCCTCAAGGGCGTGCGCCTGATCATGCTGGCGACGGCCCCGCTCTATATCGGGCTCAGCCTGGTCGCCGGGCCGCTGATTGAGACCATGTTCGGGCCGAAGTGGCTGGGGATGATCCCGATCCTCTCGGGCCTCGCCCTCGCCATGCCGGCCATGGCGCTCCAGATCGTCTGCTCGCCCGCAACCAACGCCCAGGGCGAGGCGCGCAGCTACATGCTGATCAACGCCGCGGGCGCGGTGATCATGCCGGTCTGCTTCCTGATCGGCGTCGGCTACGGCACCCAGGGGCTGGTGGCGAGCTGGCAGGTGGCCGCGCCGCTGCTGCTGGCGGTGACGCTGGCCGTCTCCCTGCCCCGCATCGGCGCGCGGCTGATCGACCTGGTCGCCGCGCTGGTCCCGGTCGCGGTGTGCTGCGCGGTCATGGCCGCGGCGGTCACGGCGCTCCGCTGGGAGGTCGCGCCGCTTGCCGCACCGCTGCGCCTCGTCTTGCTCGCGCTCGGCGGAGCGGCGGCCTATTTCGCCGCGCTCACCATCGGCTGGCCCGGGATCGTGCGCGAAGCCTGGGCCCTGATCCCCCGCCGTGGACGGAAGGCCTGAAATCATGACCACCGAGACCACCCAACCGCACCCCCTGCGCCGGGCCCTCGCCCGGCTGCTGCGCCCCGCCTGGATCGTGCCGGTCGTGACCCTCGCGGTCTCGGCGGCCGAGCTGGCCATCGCCGACCGCAAGTACGGCCTGTTCACCGGCGGCTTCGGCCAGGCCAACGCGGTCGACACGCCCGGCGAGATCCTGCTGTTCGCCCTGGGCTACGGCGCGGCGCAGCTCACCCTCGCGCTCACCGCCTATGCTCTCTGCGCCTGGCTCAATCGTCGCCGGCCCGCCTGGGCGGCCTCGTTCCATTTCGCCTTCCTGTTCGGCGGAGTGAACCTCGGCGCGCTGATCGCGAGCTACCAGCTCCACTCCTATTTCAGCGACGCGGTCGACTATGCCCTGCTCAAGCAGCTTGGCGGCGGCAGCTTCCGCGACGCACTGCTGTTCGGCAAGAACGAGATTCTCGTCGGCATCGCCGCCGCGCTCGGCTTCTGCCTCGTCTGGTGGGTCCTGTGGCGGCTGGCGAAACGCCTGCTCGGCAGCGAGGGCGCTCCGGCGGCCGTGCCGCGTGGGCGGCGGGTCGCAGGAGCCTGGCTGGCCTGGCTCGTGCTCCTCGCCGCGATCCCGCGGACCGGCGGCGACGCCGCGCTCGGGCTGGAGCGGATGCTCGGCTGGGGCACGGCCGACAAGCTGGCGGCGATGGCCACCGATTTCGACGGCGACGGCTACGGCCTGTTCGGCCTGCGCATCGATTCGCACCCCTTCGACGCGAGCCGCCACCCGCTGGCGCTCGACATCCCCGGCAACGGCATCGACGAGGACGAATACGGCGGCGACCTGAAGCTGGTGCCGATCCCGCGCCCCCGCCCCTTCACCCTGGTCCCGGCGCAAGGGCCCAACGTGGTGATGGTGGTGATGGAGAGCACGCGCGGCGACGTGCTCGGCAAGCGGATCGACGGCCGGCCGGTCGCCCCCAACATCGAGGCGATCGCCGCGCAAGGCGCCGGGATCGTGCCGAGCTACAGCCATGTCGGCTTCACCACGGCCTCGCTCAAGGCGATCTTCGCCGGGCGGCTCGACGCCCGCCCCGGCGATCCCAGCCTGTTCTCCGAGCTCAAGAAGAGCGGCTACGGGGTGAACGTCTTCTCCGGCCAGCCCGAGGACTTCGGCGACATCTCCGCCACGGTCGGGATGCGGCGGAACGCCGACAGGTTCGTCGACGCCGAGGTGCTCAGGGACAAGCGCGCCTCGGCCTTCGCCGCGCAGGGCTCGCTGCTGGTCGACGAGAACGTGCTGCTGGCGGAGTTCGACCGCTATCTCGGCAAGCCGGCGGACTGGGCCAGGCCGCAGTTCATCTACTTCAACTTCCAGTCGCCGCACTTCCCCTACGACCATCCCGGCGTCGAGCACCGCTTCGCCCACCCGCCGCTCGCGCGCGCGGCGATCTCGGCGGAGCGGCGCGGCGAGGTCGAGCGGACCTACTGGAACGCGGTCGCCCATTCGGACGCGGCGCTCGGCGCGCTGGTCGCGCGGCTCAAGGCGCTCGGGCAATGGGACAACACGATCCTGCTGGTCTCCGGCGACCACGGCGAATCGCTGTTCGAGGACGGCTTCCTCGGCCACGGCCACATCATCAACCACCGCCAGTTCGCGACCTTCCTCGCGATCAACCGGCCGCTGCCCGGCGTGACCCCGCCGCTCGTCATCAGCGACTATCGCGGCATTGTCCTCGACCTGCTGACCCACCGCGCCCCGCAGCGCGATCCGTTCCAGCCGTTCATGCACATCGGCGAGCTGGACGAGCCCGCGATCATCGGCATGGCCGGCACCCCGTTCGGGATCGTCTCGCTCCGCCTCGACCGCGGCGAGACCTGCTTCGCACAGCCGGCGCATTGCCGCCGCTACGCCAGCCTGACCGGGGCCGAGAAGCAGGCCGCCGACGCGCTCGTCGCGCGCTGGGGCTCGGAACGCTGGGCGGCCCGGCGGCGCTAGGCGGCCGCAGCCCTTCCGTTTTCGCCCCCGCAGCCTACATAGCGCAGCAATGCCGCCCGATACCGCCACCAACGATCCCGACGCCCGCCACGACGGCTGGCACACGCTGCGGCGTTTCCTTCCCTATCTCTGGCCCCATGATAACGCCGCGCTGCGCTGGCGGATCGTCGCCGCGGTGCTGCTGATCCTGGCGGCGAAGGCGACCACGCTCACCCTGCCCTACGTCTACAAGCGCGCGGTCGACCTGATGACCTTGCAGGGCAGTCCGGCGGCCAGGCTCGCCCTGGCCTTCGTCCTCGCCTATGCGCTGGGCCGCTTCGCCGGCGTCCTGTTCGACAACCTGCGCAACATCGTGTTCGAGCGGGTCGGCCAGGAGGCGGCGCGGGCGCTAACCGAGGACGTCTTCGCCCGGCTGCACAGCCTCTCCCTGCGCTTCCATCTCGCCCGCCGCACCGGCGAAGTGACCAAGGTGGTCGAGCGCGGAACCAAGAGCATCGATACGATGCTCTATTTCATGCTGTTCAACATCGCCCCGACCGTGATCGAGCTGATCGCGGTCGCGGTGATCTTCTACCTGAACTTCGGCTGGGGCCTGGTCGTCGCCACAGCCCTGGCGGTCGCCGCCTATGTCGGCATCACCCGCTGGATCACCGAATGGCGCAACGCCCTGCGCGAGAAGATGAACCGGCTGGATACGCAGGCGATGGCCCGCGCGGTCGATTCGCTGCTGAACTACGAAACGGTCAAATACTTCAACGCAGAGGGGCGCGAGCAAGCGCGCTATGCCCAGGCGACGCGCGCCTATGCCGACGCGGCGGTGAAGAGCGAGAACAGCCTGGGCGGGCTCAACATCGCCCAGGCCCTGATCGTCAACCTGCTGATGGCGGGCGCGATGGGCTATACGGTCTGGGAATGGTCGCGCGGGCGGATGACCGTGGGCGACCTGGTCTTCGTCAACACCTACCTGACCCAGCTTTTCCGGCCGCTCGACATGCTCGGCATGGTCTATCGCACGATCCGCCAGGGGCTGATCGACATGGCCGAGATGTTCCGCCTGATGGACACCGCGGTCGAGGTGCAGGACGCGCCCGGCGCCCCCGCCCTGATCGTCCGGCGCCCGACCCTGGTCTTCGACGAGGTGGTGTTCGGCTACGAGAAAGAGCGGACGATCCTGCAAGGGCTGTCGTTCGAGGTCCCGGCCGGCCACCAGGTCGCGATCGTCGGCCCCTCGGGCGCGGGCAAGTCCACCATCGCCCGGCTGATCTTCCGCTTCTACGATCCGTGGTTCGGGCGCATCCTGATCGACGGGCAGGACATCCGCGCCGTGACCCAGGCGAGCCTGCGCAGCGTCGTCGGGATCGTACCGCAGGATTCGGTGCTGTTCAACGACACCATCGGCTACAACATCGGCTACGGCCGCGACGGCGCGAGCCAGGCGGAGATCGAGGCGGCGGCGCAAGGCGCGGCACTGATGCCGCTGATCGAGCGCCTGCCCAAGGGCTTCGCCACCGAGGTCGGCGAGCGCGGCCTCAAGCTCTCAGGCGGGGAGAAGCAGCGCGTCGCCATCGCCCGCACCCTGGTCAAGAACCCGCCGATCCTGCTGCTCGACGAGGCGACCAGCGCGCTCGACACGCGGACCGAGCAGGACATCCTCGCCACGCTGGACCGGATCTCGACCGGGCGCACCAGCCTGTCGATCGCCCACCGCCTCTCGACCATCGCCGAGGCCGACACGATCCTGGTGCTGAACGAGGGACGGCTGGCCGAAAGCGGCAACCACCTCGACCTGCTCAAGCGCGACGGGCTCTATGCCGAGATGTGGGCGCGCCAGGCCGCCGAGGTCGAGGAGACCGCCGAGGCGGCGGAATAGGCTTGCGCATCGCGCTGGCCTACAACCCGCGCATGGCGGGCCACCGCCTCGGCCGGGTCGCCGCGCTGGCCCGCGCGCTGGAGGCGCGGAGCCACAAGGTCAGCCATCACGACAGCCTGGACTTCGACTGCCGCCGCGACGCGCCGGGGGCCGAGCTGCTCTGCGTCGGCGGCGGCGACGGAACGGTGCGGATGGTCGTTTCCCGCCAGAGCGACCTCGCCGCCCTGCCGCCGATCGCGGTCTTCCCGGTCGGCACGATCAACCTCGTCGCGCGCGAGCTGGGCTATCCGCGCTCGCCCGACGCCTTCATCCGCCGGATCGAGCAGGACCGCGCGGTGCGCTCGCCGCTCGCCCGGCTCAACGACGCGCCCTTCGTCGCCTGCCTCTCGGTCGGGGTGGACGCCCTGGCGGTCGCCTCGCTGTCGGAAGGGCTCAAGGCCCGGATCGGCCGCCTCGCCTATGTCGAGGCGATGAGCCGCCTGCTGGTCAAGTGGCCGCGCCACCGCCTGACCGTGCGGACCGAGGCCGAGGAGTTCGAGGCCGAGGCGCTGTTCGTGCTGCGCGGCCGGTTCTACGCTGGCCCGTGGACGCTTCATCCCGAGGCGCACCTCGGCCGCAGCCACCTGCGCCTGCTCGCCCTGCCCCGCGCCCGGCGGGTCGACGTGCTCTCGCTCGCCGGGCGAGCGCTGGGCGGAATGCGCGCCCCGCATCCCGGCTGGCGCTACCTCCGCGCCGACTGGGTCGAGGTGTCGAGCGACCAGCCGGTCCCGATCCAGGCCGACGGCGACCCGCTCGGCGCCCTGCCCGCCCGCATCGCGATGAGCGGCGACGCGGTGCGCTTCCGCTAGGCCTTGATCGCCTCGGCCTCGTGCCAGACCACCGCCTGCGCCGCCTTCATGCAGTGCGACTGCGGATCGTAACAGATCGTCGGCGAGCCATAGAGCCGCCAGCCCTGCGCCAGCGCCTCGGACACCCGCTCGCAGAAGGCGCGGTCGTCCTTGCCGGTGAGGAGACGATAGATCGGGCGGTCTTCGGGGGTCTGCATCGGTCCATCCTGTCAGACCTCCCCACCAGGGGAGGGTTGGGCTAGAGGATATACTTGCTGAGGTCGCTGTCGCTCGCCAGCCCGGCCAGCTTGTCCCGCACATAGGCGGCGTCGACCGTCACGGTCTCGCCCTTGCGGTCCTCGGCCTCGAAGCTCAGCTCCTCGAGCAGCTTTTCCATCACCGTCTGCAAGCGCCGCGCGCCGATGTTCTCGACGCTCTCGTTGACCTGGGCGGCGATCCTGGCGACCTCGCGCACCGCCTCGTCGGTGAAGTCGAGCGTGACCTCCTCGGTCGCGATCAGGGCACGGTACTGGGCGACGAGGTTGGCGCGGGTCTCGGAAAGAATCCGCACGAAATCCTCCTCGCTCAGGGCCTTCAGCTCGACGCGGATCGGCAGGCGGCCTTGCAGTTCCGGCAACAGGTCCGAAGGCTTGGAGACATGGAAAGCGCCGGACGCGATGAAAAGGATGTGATCGGTCTTCACCGGCCCGTATTTGGTCGAAACCGTGGTACCCTCGACCAGTGGCAGCAGGTCGCGCTGCACGCCTTCGCGCGAGACGCCGGCGCCCATGCCGCCATCGCGGGCGGCGATCTTGTCGATTTCGTCGAGGAAGACGATGCCGTCGTTCTCGACCGAGCGCACCGCCTCGCGGCTGATCGCCTCATTGTCGATCAGCTTGTCGGATTCGTCGCGAATCAGTTCCTTGTAGCTTTCACGAACCGTGGTCTTGACCCGCTTGGTACGCCCGCCCATCGCCTTGCCGAACATGTCCGACAGGTTCAACACGCCGATATTGGCGCCGGGCATGCCCGGAATCTCGAAACCCGGCATGCCGGAGCCGCTGTCGGCGATCTCGATCTCGATTTCCTTGTCGTCGAGCTGGCCGTCGCGCAGCTTCTTGCGAAAGCTGTCGCGGGTGGCGGGCGAGGCGGTCGAGCCGACCAGCGCATCGAGAACGCGTTCCTCGGCGCTGGCATGGGCCTTGGCCTGGACGTCGGCGCGCTTCTTCTCGCGCACCAGGCCGATGCCGATCTCAACGAGGTCGCGCACGATCTGCTCGACGTCGCGGCCGACATAACCGACCTCGGTGAACTTGGTGGCCTCAACCTTGATGAAGGGCGCGCCGGCCAGCTTGGCGAGGCGGCGCGAGATCTCGGTCTTGCCGACGCCGGTCGGGCCGATCATCAGGATGTTCTTGGGCATGACCTCGTCGCGCAGGTCCGCGTCGAGCTGCTGGCGGCGCCAGCGGTTGCGCAGCGCAATCGCCACCGCGCGCTTGGCCTCATGCTGGCCGATGATGAAACGGTCGAGTTCCGACACGATTTCGCGGGGGGAAAAAGTCGTCATATCGTCTGTCTCCGGCGATCCCGAAAGCGGCAATCGCCTCAAAAGAAGAAGTTATTCGGCGTCGAGCGTTTCGACCACCAGATTGTGATTGGTATAGACGCAGATATCGGCGGCGATATCGAGGGCCTTGCGGGCGATTTCTTCGGCCGACTGGTCCGTATCGATGAGCGCGCGCGCGGCGGCGAGGGCATAATTGCCGCCCGAACCGATCGCCATCACCCCATGCTCGGGCTCCAGCACGTCGCCATTGCCGGTGATCGCAAGCGTTATCGTCCTGTCGGCGACGATCATCATCGCTTCGAGATTGCGCAGGTATTTGTCGGTGCGCCAGTCCTTGGCAAGCTCGACGGCGGCGCGCATCAATTGCCCCGGATACTGGTCGAGCTTCTTTTCGAGGCGCTCCAGCAGCGTGAAGGCATCGGCCGTCGCACCCGCAAAACCGGCGATCACGTCGCCCTTGCCGATGCGCCGCACCTTGCGGGCATTGCCCTTCATGACCGTCTGGCCGAGGCTGACCTGGCCGTCGCCGGCCAGCACCACCTTGCCGCCCTTTCGAACCGTAATAATCGTTGTCATCGAACACCTTTTCCGCCGGCGTGGCCGGCCCTTCCTGCCGCCCGACAGGGCAGCGTTTGAGGCCTATGTAAGCGGTGCCGGCGCGATTACAATCCGTTGAAAAACGTCCGTCACAATCCCATCTTCGCAACCGTACCGCTTTTGCCCCTTCGCGCTGGATTCTTGGGGCGGTGCCTGATATGGAGCGGCAACCGTCTATCAGTGGAGTCTGCGATGGCCGATAACAAGCAAAGCCGCAGCGCGAGCATTTCCCGCACGACCAACGAAACCTCGGTTTCCGTCTCCGTCAATCTCGACGGCAGCGGCATCGCCAAGATTTCGACCGGCGTCGGCTTCTTCGACCATATGCTCGACCAGCTTTGCCGACATTCGCTCATCGACATGGAAATCGAGACCAAGGGCGACCTGCATGTCGACGACCACCATGCGGTCGAAGACACCGGCATCGCCATCGGCCAGGCCATCGCCAAGGCGCTCGGCGACCGGCGCGGCATCACGCGCTATGCCTCGCTCGACCTCGTCATGGACGAGACGATGACCAAGGCCGGCGTCGATCTTTCCGGCCGCCCCTTCCTCGTCTGGAACGTCAATTTCAGCGCCCCGAAGATCGGCACCTTCGATACCGAACTGGTGCGCGAATTCTTCCAGGCGCTGGCCCAGAATGCCGGCATGACGCTGCATGTGTTGAACCATTACGGCGCCAACAACCATCACATCGCCGAAACCTGCTTCAAGGCCGTTGCCCGCGTGCTGCGCACCGCGACGGAAATCGATCCACGCCAGGCAGGGCGCGTTCCTTCCACGAAGGGCACGCTTGTCTGAAGCAATCCGTGACACACGGGGCAAGGCAACGACATGGCAAGCTATCTCGTCTTGACGCCGCCGGGCGGACCGGATGCCGAGCACGCCCGCACCCGTTTCGTCCGTGACGGTTTTTCGCTGATCGCCTTCCTGTTTCCGGGGCTCTGGCTGCTGGGCAAACGGCTTTGGTTCAGCGGCGCTCTGGCGCTGATCCTGCAGGTGCTGGCGATCACCATCGCCCGGCAACCCGGTCTTTTCTTTGCCGGCCTGGCATTGGCCGTGGCCGTGTCCATGCTCGTGGCACTGGAAGGGCCGAGCCTTGTCGCCGGCGATCTCGAACGCAAGGACTGGACGCTCGACGGAATCGTCGTCGCCGACGATATCGACACGGCCGAGGAACTCTATTTCAACGATCCGGCAACGGCAGCCGCCACGCCATCCGGCCCCGACTGGAGCGCGTTGCCCGCGCCGAACAACGCACGCCGCGCCACCAGTTCCGCGCTCGGTCTACTCGATTTTGACGGAGGACGCTGAATGCGCGTCGCAATCATCGATTACGGTTCTGGAAACCTGCGCTCGGCGACGAAGGCCTTCGAGCGCGCCGCCCGCGAAGCCGGGATCGACGCCCATATCGACCTGACGGACCGGCCGGAAAACGTCGCCATCGCCGACCGCGTCGTGCTGCCCGGCGTCGGCGCCTATGCCGATTGCCGCCGCGGCCTCGATGCCGTCAACGGCATGAGCCAAGCGCTCATCGAGGCGGTCGAGGCCAAGGCCCGCCCCTTCCTCGGCATCTGCGTCGGCATGCAGCTGATGTCGTCGCGCGGGCTGGAAAAGACGATCACCCAAGGCCTCGGCTGGATTGCGGGCGACGTCGTCGAGATGACGCCCGCCGATCCCACGCTGAAAATCCCGCAGATCGGCTGGAACACGCTTACGCTTGCGAGCGCCCATCCGCTGTTCGAAGGCATCCCGACCGGCCCGGACGGGCTGCACGCCTATTTCGTGCATTCCTACCATCTGGCCGCCGCCCATCCCGAGGATGTCATCGCCACCACCGATTACGGCGGGCCGATGACCGCCTTCGTCGCCCGCGACAACAAGGCGGGCGCGCAGTTCCACCCCGAGAAAAGCCAGAAACTCGGGCTCGACCTGATCGCCAATTTTTTGCGCTGGGCGCCCTGAACGAGGTCCAAGACATGATCCTTTTCCCCGCCATCGACCTCAAGGACGGCCAGTGCGTGCGCCTCAAGCTCGGCGACATGAACCAGGCGACCGTCTACAATCCCGATCCCGCCGCCCAGGCGAAAGCCTTCGAGGATCAGGGCTTCGAATGGCTGCATGTGGTCGATCTCAACGGCGCCTTCGCCGGCCAGTCGGTCAATGGCGATGCGGTCGACGCCATCCTGAAGGCCACGAAGAACCCGGTGCAGCTCGGCGGCGGCATCCGCACGCTGGAGCATATCGAAAGCTGGCTGGCGCGCGGCCTCGCCCGCGTCATCCTCGGCACGGTGGCCGTGCGCGATCCCGCACTCGTCATCGAAGCCTGCAAGCGCTTTCCCGGCAAGGTCGCCGTCGGCATCGACGCCAAGGGCGGCAAGGTGGCGGTCGAAGGCTGGGCGGAAGGCTCCGAGCTCGGCGTCATCGAGCTGGCGAAGAAATTCGAGGGCGCCGGCGTCGCCGCGATCATCTATACCGATATCGACCGCGACGGCATTCTCGCCGGCATCAACTGGGCTTCGACGCTGGAACTGGCCGATGCCGTCTCCATTCCGGTGATTGCTTCCGGCGGTCTCGCCTCGCTGGACGATATCCGCCGGATGATCCAGCCTGACGCCGCCAAACTGGAAGGCGCGATTTCCGGCCGCGCATTGTATGATGGCCGCATCGATCCGGCCGAGGCGCTGGCGCTGATCAAGGCCGCAAGGGAGGCCGCGTAAATGACTTTGAAAGCCCGTGTCATCCCCTGTCTCGATGTCAAGGACGGCCGCGTCGTGAAAGGCGTGAACTTCGTCGACTTGATCGATGCCGGCGATCCGGTCGAGGCGGCCAAGGCCTATGACGCCGCCGGGGCCGACGAGCTCTGTTTCCTCGACATCACCGCCTCCTCCGACAATCGCGACACGATCTTCGACGTCGTCACCCGCACCGCCGAGCATTGCTTCATGCCGCTGACGGTCGGCGGCGGCGTGCGCGCCACCGCCGATATCCGCAGGCTGCTGCTCTGCGGCGCCGACAAGGTGTCGATCAATTCCGCGGCGGTGAACAACCCGGATTTTGTGGCCGAGGCCGCCGACAAGTTCGGCAACCAGTGCATCGTCGTTTCCATCGACGCCAAGCGGGTTTCGGTAGCCGACGAAGCACCGCGTTGGGAAATCTTCACCCATGGCGGCCGCAAGCCGACGGGCATCGACGCAATCGAGTTTGCGATCAAGATGGTGGAGCGCGGCGCGGGCGAATTGCTGGTCACCTCGATGGACCGCGACGGCACCAAGAGCGGCTACGATATCGAGCTGACGCGGCGCATCGCCGATTCGGTGCGCGTGCCGGTGATCGCATCCGGCGGCGTCGGCTCGCTCGACGATCTCGTCGCCGGCGTGCGCGACGGCCATGCGACCGCGGTGCTCGCCGCATCGATCTTCCACTTCGGCACATTCACCATTGGCCAGGCAAAGGCATATATGTCCGATCACGGCATTCCCATGCGGCTGGATTGAGGCGCGATCATGAGCGGATTTTCCCTTTCCGACCTGGAAACCATCGTCGCGGAGCGCGCCAAGGCGCCGCCTGAAGAGTCCTGGACGGCGAAACTGGTCGCGGCCGGCCAGCCCAAGGCTGCCAAGAAGCTCGGCGAGGAGGCGGTCGAAACGGTGATCGCCGCCATCGCCGACGATCGCGACAATCTCAGATACGAGGCGGCCGATCTGCTCTATCACCTGCTCGTCGTGCTGAAGATCGCCGATATTCCGCTCGCCGCAGTGCTGGCGGAGCTGGAACGGCGCACCGGACAATCCGGCCTCACGGAAAAGGCAGGCCGGCAACCGTCATGACCATCGTCACCAAGGATATCGCAGTGCCCGAAGCGCTCGATCACTTCCAGGCCAACAGTTTTTCGCCCTATCATTTCTTCACATCCGACGAATGGGCGAAATTCCGGGCCGACACGCCTTTGACCCTGACGGCGGATGAAGTGAGCCGGCTGCGATCCCTCGGCGACCCGATCGATCTCAAGGAGGTGCGGCGCATCTACCTGTCGCTGTCGCGACTGCTCTCCTCGCATGTGGAATCCTCGCAACTGCTGTTCCAGCAGCGCAATCGCTTCCTCAATCTCTCCGGCGCGGCCAAGACGCCCTTCGTCATCGGCATTGCCGGTTCGGTGGCCGTGGGAAAATCGACCACCGCCCGCGTGCTGAAAGAGCTGTTGGCGCGCTGGCCGTCGAGCCCGAAAGTGGACCTGATCACCACCGACGGCTTCCTGTTCCCGAACGCCATTTTGCAACGGGACAATCTGATGAACCGCAAGGGTTTTCCCGAAAGCTACGACACGACCGCGATCCTGCGCTTCCTTTCGGCGATCAAGGCCGGCCAGCCGAACGTGCAGGCGCCGCTCTATTCGCACATGACCTATGACGTGCTGCCGGACGAATTCCGCACCATCGACCGGCCGGACATTCTGATCTTCGAAGGCATCAACGTGCTGCAATCGCGCGACCTGCCGGCCGATGGCAAGATCGTGCCGATGGTCTCGGATTTCTTCGATTTCTCGATCTATATCGATGCCGACGAGGACCGGATTCACGACTGGTACGTGACGCGCTTCATGCGCCTGCGCCAGACAGCCTTCCGCGATCCCTCCTCCTATTTTCACCGCTATGCCTCGATCAGCGAGGAGGATGCGCTGGAGACGGCCGAAGGCCTGTGGCAGAACATCAACCTGAAAAACCTGCGTCGCAACATCCTGCCGACCCGGCCGCGCGCCGACCTCATCCTGCGCAAGGGCGACAACCACCTGATCGAGACGGTGGCGTTGCGCAAGCTGTAAACCTTTTACGCCATTACGGGCACAAAACCGCTTCACGCTTTTTCCGGAATTGCTTTATTGAGCTGGATTCACCCGCCGCAGGGTGAGATTGATGCGGCCGCCATTCTTCAGCAGCGTCGAGGTGTTGGGATAGATGCGGTCGACGCCGTGAAACAGCAGGCGGCTGTCGCCGCCGAGCACGACGATATCGCCGCTTTCCAGGCGCACCGACGTCGTCCTGTCCTTGCGCTCCAGGCCACCGATGCGGAACAGGCAGGCATTTCCCAGCGAAATCGACACGACCGGCGCCGAAAATTCGCGCTCGTCGCGATCCTGGTGCAGACCCATGCGCGCTTCGTCGGAATAGAAATTGACCAGGCAGGCTTCTGGCTCCAGCGGCGTCTCGCCGACATCGCGCCAGATCTCCATGAGGCGCGGCGGCAGCGGCGGCCAGGGAGCGCCGGTCACTGGATGGGTCTCCTGGTAGCGATAGCCGCGATCGCGATCCGTCACCCAGCCGAGCATCCCGCAATTGGTCATGCGCACCGACATCGGCTGGCCGCTGCGCGGCATCACCGGCACATAGAGCGGCGCCACGGAGACCACCTGCCGGATCACCTCGACCAGCGCCTCCTGTTCGGCACGGTCGAGATAGCCGGGATAGCGGCGGACGCCACCCGGCAAAACGATCATCGATTTCTGGTCCCTATCCATCCTAGCCGGATTCCAAACCCTGTCTTGCGCAACGAACGCGAAAACGCTTCGCACTTCTGCTGGAAATGCCTTAATCGCCGCCGCTCGGGCGCCCGCGCATCTTCTTGACGTCGGAGCGGCCGGCCTTTTCCTTCAGCCGGCGCTCGACCGAGCCGCGCGTCGGCCTTGTCTTCTTGCGCGGCGGCGGCGGCGGCTTGGCCGCTTCGAGGATCAACTCCTTCAGACGCTCGCGCGCCTCTTCACGGTTGCGATCCTGGCTGCGGGAACGGCTGGCCTCGATCATCAGCGTGCCGTCCTTGGAGGCGCGCCGGCCGGCGAGCACCAGGGCGTTGCGCTTGACGCGCTCGTTGAGCGCGGGAGAATTGGCGATGTTGAAGAACAACTGGACGGCGGTCGAAACCTTGTTGACGTGCTGTCCCCCCGCCCCGCCGGCCAGCACGAACTGCTCGGTCAGTTCCCAGCCCGCGATGGTGATGCGGTCGTCGATATAGAGCGGTTCGCTTGCCATGGCCGTAGTCTGTTCGTTGTCCTTGCCGAAGAGAATCGCGTAAAACATCTGCCGGTTTCACGCAATCCGGCAAAATTGCCGCCAGACGCAAAAACCCGGCCGCTTTCGCGACCGGGTTTCACGTGAATCACCTGGCTTGGCCGGCTTATTCGGCGGCGATCCGCACGGCGGGCGCGGCGTCGCGCACCTTGCCGTCGACATGGGATTCGAACTTGGCGAAATTGGCGACGAACATGTCGACCAGTTTTCGCGCTTGCGCGTCGTAGGCGGCAGCGTCGGCCCAGGTCGAGCGCGGATCAAGCAGGGCGCCGTCGACGCCGTCGAGCGAACGCGGAACCGCGATGCCGAAATTGGCATCGGTGCGGAACTCGGCATTCTTCAGCGTGCCGTCAAGGGCAGCGGCCAGCATGGCGCGCGTCGCCTTGATCGGCATGCGGCGGCCGGTGCCGTAGGCGCCGCCGGTCCAGCCGGTGTTGACCAGCCAGCAATCGACGCCATGGCGGCTGATCAGTTCCTTCAGCAGGTTGCCATATTCAGCCGGGTGGCGCGGCATGAACGGCGCGCCGAAGCAGGTCGAGAAGGTGGCCTCCGGCTCGGTCACGCCCTTTTCCGTGCCGGCGACCTTGGCGGTGTAACCGGAGAGGAAGTGGTACATGGCCTGTTCCGGCGTCAGCTTGGCGATCGGCGGCAGCACGCCGAAGGCATCCGCCGTCAGCATGATGATCGTCTTCGGATGCGGCGCGCGGCCGGTGTCCGAGGCATTCGGGATGAAATGCAGCGGATAGGCGCAGCGTGTGTTCTCGGTCAGCGAGCCGTCGTCGAAATCCGGGCGGCGCTCGTCGTCGAGGACGACGTTTTCGAGCACCGTGCCGAAACGCCTGGTCGTGGCGTAGATTTCCGGCTCGGCCTCGGCCGAGAGGCGGATGGTCTTGGCGTAGCAGCCGCCTTCGAAATTGAAGACGCCCTCTTCGCTCCAGCCATGCTCGTCGTCGCCGATCAGCGTGCGCGAGGGGTCGGCCGACAGCGTCGTCTTGCCGGTGCCGGACAGGCCGAAGAATACCGCGGTATCGCCGGCCGGACCGACATTGGCGGAGCAGTGCATCGGCATCACGCCCTTGGCGGGCAGCAGGTAGTTCAACGCCGTGAACACCGACTTCTTCATCTCGCCGGCATAGGACGTGCCGCCGATCAGGATGAGACCGTTGGTCAGGTCGCAGGCGATCACCGTTTCCGTGCGGCAGCCATGGCGCTCGGGATCGGCGCGGAAGCTCGGCAGGTCGATGATCGTCAGCTTCGGCACGAAGCTTTTCAGTGCCTCACGCTCCGGGCGGATCAGCAGGTTGCGGATGAACAGCGAATGCCAGGCGAATTCCGTGACGATGCGCGAAGGCAGCGCGTGGCCGGCATCGGCGCCGCCGACGAGATCCTGCACGAACAGCGTGGCGCCTTCGGCATGGGCCAGCATGTCGCGATGCAGCACCTCGAAATGGGCGCGCGACATCGGCTTGTTGTTGTCCCACCAGATGACGTTCTCCGTCTCATCGTCACGCACGACGAACTTGTCCTTGGCGGAGCGGCCGGTATGCTGGCCGGTGAGCGCCCGCAGCGCTCCGTCCGCCGTCAGTTCCGCCTCGCCGCGGCGAATCGCTTCTTCGTAGAGCGGGGCCTCGGTGAGGTTGTAGAAGACATGCGCGGCGCCGCCGAGACCTGCCTGTGCGATCTTGTGATCGGGATTGTGAACGCCGATTTCTTGCATGCTGCTTCCTCCGCCAACACGATGGCTGATTGAAAATCTGCCGCGAAAATAGAAGCAGATTTAAAACATGACAAGATAGCTTTGAGAAAAATACAGTAAAATCAATATATTAATCGATTTAAAAAAAATTTGTTTCATTTAAATCGTTTACATCCGAGCCGCCGTCGCGTCGAATCCGGGGCTTTTCAGAACAGGGTTGCGCCCGGCGACGCTGTTGCCTCTTCCCCTCCGCCACAATTTGTTCCACCTTTATCCCCATGAAGCGCGCAATCGCCGTGATGCACGCACTCTGCCGGGTGCAATGGCGAGGCCATATTCCAGACGGAGACCCTGATCATGCTGACCATCGCGCTCGTTGACGACGACCGAAACATTTTGACTTCGGTATCGATTGCCCTCGAAGCCGAAGGCTACAAGGTGGAAACCTATACGGACGGCGCCTCCGCCCTCGACGGCCTGCTGGCCCGGCCGCCGCAGCTCGCGATCTTCGACATCAAGATGCCGCGCATGGACGGCATGGAACTCCTGCGCCGCCTGCGGCAAAAGTCCGATCTGCCGGTGATCTTCCTCACCTCCAAGGACGAGGAGATCGACGAATTGTTCGGCCTGAAGATGGGCGCCGACGATTTCATCACCAAACCGTTCTCGCAGCGGCTGCTGGTCGAGCGCGTCAAGGCGGTGCTGCGCCGCGCCCAGAACCGCGAGAACGCGGCTGCTGCCGCAGCCAGCCCCAAGCCTGGCCAGCCGCAGCAGGCGCGCTCGCTCGAGCGCGGCCAGCTCGTCATGGACCAGGAACGCCACACCTGCACCTGGAAGGGCGAACCGGTGACGCTGACGGTCACGGAATTCCTCATCCTGCATTCGCTGGCGCAGCGCCCGGGCGTGGTGAAAAGTCGTGACGCTCTGATGGATGCGGCCTATGACGAGCAGGTCTATGTCGACGACCGCACCATCGACAGCCATATCAAGCGGCTGCGCAAGAAGTTCAAAATCGTCGACAACGACTTCGATATGATTGAAACTCTGTACGGCGTCGGCTACCGCTTCCGCGAAGCCGCCTGACACCGGCAGATTTTTCATGCACGCAGCGGCAGCGATATGAGACAGGCTGCTGCGGGAGGCATTCGACTTGGCAACCGTGCCGCTGGACAGCGATATCGACGACAATGAAGGGGCTGCGCCGCCACGCGGCGGCCGGCGCTACTGGGCGCATCCCTTCACGCTGATCCGCCGCGTCTTCGGCAATGCCGTCTTTTCCAGCCTGACGCGCCGCATCCTGTTCTTCAATCTCGCGGCGCTCCTGGTCCTGGTCGGCGGCATTCTTTATCTCAACCAGTTCCGCGAAGGCCTGATCGACGCCCGCGTCGAGAGTCTGCTTACCCAGGGCGAAATCATCGCCGGCGCGATTTCGGCCTCGGCCTCGGTCGATACCAATTCGATCACCATCGACCCGGAAAAGCTGCTCGAACTGCAGGCCGGCCAGAGCATCACCCCGATCCCCAACGACGAGGATCTGGAATTCCCCATCGATCCCGAGCGCGTCGCCCCCGTGTTGCGCCGGCTGATCTCGCCGACGCGCACGCGCGCCCGCATCTTCGACGCCGACGCCAACCTGCTGCTCGATTCGCGCCATCTCTATTCGCGCGGCCAGGTGCTGCGCTTCGACCTGCCGCCGGTCGAGGACGAGCAGGCCGGCTGGGGCGCCTGGGCGGCCGGCTGGTTCAACAAGATCCTGCAGCCCGGCAACCTGCCGCTCTACAAGGAAATGCCCGGCGGCGACGGCTCGATCTATCCGGAAGTGATGAATGCGCTCACCGGCGTGCGCGGCGCCGTGGTGCGCGTCACCGAAAAGGGCGAGCTGATCGTCTCGGTCGCCGTGCCGGTCCAGCGGTTTCGCGCCGTGCTCGGCGTGCTGCTGCTGTCGACGCAGGCCGGCGATATCGACAAGATCGTCCATGCCGAGCGCCTTGCCATCATGCGCGTCTTCGGGGTCGCGACGCTGGTCAACGTCGTGCTGTCGCTGTTGCTCTCCTCGACCATCGCCACGCCGCTGCGCCGTCTGGCCGCTGCCGCCGTGCGCGTGCGGCGCGGCGCGAAGACGCGCGAGGAAATCCCCGACTTCTCCGCCCGCCAGGACGAAATCGGCAATCTTTCCGTGGCCTTGCGCGAGATGACGACGGCGCTTTACGACCGCATCGACGCCATCGAAAGTTTCGCCGCCGATGTCAGCCACGAGCTGAAGAACCCACTGACCTCGCTGCGCAGCGCCGTCGAAACGCTGCCGCTCGCGCGCAGCGACGAATCGAAGCAGCGGCTGATGGACGTCATCCAGCACGATGTGCGCCGCCTCGACCGGCTGATCTCCGACATTTCCGACGCCTCGCGCCTCGATGCGGAGCTGGCGCGCTCCGATGCGAGGAGCGTCGATCTCGAAATCCTGCTCGGCAATCTCGTGGAAATCTCCCGCCAGATCCGCTCCAGCAAGAAACCGGTGACGGTGGATTTCACTGTGGAGCGCAAGCCGGGCGTCAAGGCCGGCTTCACCGTCAGCGGCCATGACCTGCGCCTCGGCCAGATCGTCACCAACCTGATTGAGAACGCCCGCTCCTTCGTGCCGGTCGACAGCGGCCGCATCTCGGTGCGCCTGTCGCGCTCGCGCAGCCGCTGCATCGTCGTCGTCGAGGACAACGGTCCCGGGATCCAGGCCGAGGACATCGACCGCATCTTCGAACGTTTCTACACCGACCGTCCGGAATCCGAAGGTTTCGGGCAGAATTCCGGCCTCGGCCTGTCGATCAGCCGCCAGATCGCCGAGGCGCATGGCGGCACGCTGAAGGCGGAAAATGTCGTCGACCAGGACGGCGCGGTGCGCGGCGCACGCTTCACCCTGACGCTGCCGGCCGAGCAGGTGGCGTGACATGGCCGAGGTCAATATTCACGGCACCGCCATCGTCGTCGGCACGCAAGGCCTGATCTTCGTCGGTCCCGCGGGCAGCGGCAAATCCACCCTCGCCTTCACCTGTTTGGCGGCCGCGCGTCGGCTCGGGCTGTTTTCGGCGCTGGTCGCCGACGATCAGACGATGGTTTCGGTTCGCAACGGACAGGTGCTCGCCCGCCCGCCCGCCACCATCGCCGGCCTGATCGAACTGCGCGGCAGCGGCATCGTCACCGTCGAGACGCTGGCGCCGGCCGTCCTGCACTACGCGGTGCTGCCCGTCGACCTTGCCGAGGCAGAGCGGCTGCCACCGGAAGCGGAGGATCTGGAGCTGACGCCGGAGGCGATCCTGCCGCTGATCCGCCTTTCGGGGCGCACTCCCGACCCGCTGGCGATGCTGGCCGCCTTCATTCCGTTTAACGGCAAAGCGCCCTCCTGAGGCCCCGACGAAGGTCTTGACTCACGCTTTTGGGCTTGCACTTCGGCTTTTCGCTGCCAAGATGTGCGCCCGGCGGTGGACGAGATTGTTGCATTGCGATATCTCAGCCACCTGTTTGCGGATGCAGGGAGCAGAATAATCATGATCGGACTTGTGCTTGTCACCCATGGCAAGCTGGCAGAAGAGTTTCGACATGCCGTGGAGCATGTGGTCGGTCCACAAAAGCTGATCGAAACGATCTGCATCGGCCCGGAAGACGACATGGACCAGCGTCGTCAGGATATCCTCGACGCGGTCGGACGGGCCGACGAGGGTTTCGGCGTCGTCATTCTGACCGACATGTTCGGCGGCACCCCGTCCAATCTGGCGATTTCGGCGATGAGCAGCGGCCATATCGAGGTCATCGCCGGCGTCAACCTGCCGATGCTGATCAAGCTTGCCGGCGTGCGCGGCGAGAATAATATGGAAAAGGCGCTGGGGGAGGCTTCCGAAGCCGGACGCAAGTACATCAACGTGGCAAGCCGCGTTCTCAGCGGCAAATAACGGACGAACGACGGAGCTCCATGACGCATACGCGGGAACTTTTGATCATCAACAAACGCGGCCTGCACGCGCGCGCCTCCGCCAAATTCGTTCAGACGGTCGACGGCTACGACGCCACCATCACGGTTTCAAAGGACGGCATGACCGTTGGCGGCACCTCGATCATGGGGCTGATGATGCTCGCCGCCAGTCCCGGCACCACCATTCTCGTCAATGCCTGCGGCAACCAGGCCGCCGAAGCATTGGAAGCCATCGACGCGCTGATCCGCGACCGCTTCGGTGAAGAGATATAAACCTTAGCCATATAAACATATAAAGACCTCTTTATATCAATATTGCCTTGATCCCCAAACCCTGATAGACGGGACGCATCGTCCGTTTCGACGGAAGGAATTGCCGCGTCCGCTCATCGATGAAGCGCGACGGCGGCCAGCCCAGTGGGAGCGCTTCATGAGCACTGACAAGGATTACATCGTCGCGGATATCGGCCTTGCCGATTTCGGTCGCAAGGAACTCGATATCGCCGAAACCGAAATGCCGGGCCTGATGGCCTGCCGCAGCGAATTCGGCGCCTCCAAGCCGTTGAAGGGCGCGCGCATCTCCGGCTCGCTGCACATGACCATCCAGACCGCCGTGCTGATCGAGACGCTGACCGCGCTCGGCGCCGAGGTTCGCTGGGCCTCGTGCAACATCTTCTCGACCCAGGACCATGCCGCCGCCGCCATCGCCGCGACCGGCGTTCCGGTCTTCGCCGTCAAGGGCGAGACGCTGGAGCAGTATTGGGAATATACCGACAAGATCTTCCAGTGGGCCGATGGCGGCCTGTCCAACATGATCCTCGACGATGGCGGCGACGCCACCATGTACATCCTGCTCGGCGCGCGCGCCGAAGCCGGCGAGGACGTGCTGTCCAATCCGGGCTCTGAGGAAGAAGAAATCCTGTTCGCCCAGATCAAGAAGCGCCTCAAGGCTTCGCCGGGCTGGTTCACGAAGCAGCGCGACGCCATCAAGGGCGTGACCGAGGAGACCACCACGGGCGTGCATCGCCTCTACCAGCTTGCCGAAAAGGGCCTGCTGCCCTTCCCGGCAATCAACGTCAACGATTCGGTCACCAAGTCGAAGTTCGACAACAAGTATGGCTGCAAGGAATCGCTTGTTGACGGCATCCGCCGCGGCACCGACGTGATGATGGCCGGCAAGGTCGCCGTCGTCTGCGGTTACGGCGATGTCGGCAAGGGTTCGGCCGCTTCGCTGCGCGGCGCCGGCGCTCGCGTCAAGGTCACGGAAATCGATCCGATCTGCGCCCTGCAGGCCGCCATGGACGGTTTTGAGGTGGTGCAGCTCGAAGACGTCGTCTCCTCGGCCGATATCTTCATCACCACCACCGGCAACAAGGACGTCATCCGCATCGAGCATATGCGCGAGATGAAGGACATGGCGATCGTCGGCAATATCGGCCACTTCGACAATGAAATTCAGGTCGCGGCCCTGCGCAACCTGAAATGGACCAACGTCAAGCCGCAGGTCGATCTCATCGAGTTCCCCAA
>Ga0066256_1002183_pt1 | contig 22797 bp, 20 predicted proteins | sample ThiBio_1000_biof_FD_87107 | JGI IMG/M metagenome (GOLD analysis project Ga0066256, IMG submission 87107) | Wastewater bioreactor microbial communities from Cape Town, South Africa - Thiocy_expt_1000_biof (version 2) | ecosystem: Engineered > Bioreactor > Thiocyanate-remediating >... | reverse complement strand
GGCCTGCGCGCCGGTGGAGCGGCCCGGAGCCCGTGTCGGCGGGAGGTTGGCCGGCACCTCCGCTATGTAGGGGTGGCGGGCCAGCCGACAGGGCGACCACGGATGGCCGGCGAGGCAGACGCTGCGGCCATGGACACTCGCGAGCAGCCCGGCGAGCAGCGCCGCGAAGGGCGACCTGCCGCAGACGGCATAGTCGAGTGCCCTATCCGCCATGGTCCCCAGCCGCTGCTGCTGCGGCAATGCGCGCGTCACACATGCGCGTGTCGACGTGCACTTTTCGCCCAAATGCCCCTATAGATGCGGCGCTATCTTCCCACCGAGCGTTCGGGTCCATGGTGTTCTGGGTACTCGCCATTGCCGTGACAGCCGTCGCCTGCGCCGCCCTCTATTATGCGGCTGCCGGGCGGACGGTCAACGCGGCCACCGGCACGGTGGACGACGCGACGACGGCGCATTTCCGGTTGCAGCTCAAGGAGATCGAGACCGACATCGCTGCGGGCCGCATGGGCAGCGCCGAAGGAATCGCCGCCAAGGGCGAGATGGCCCGCGAACTGATCCGGCTGAAAGGCGAGGGACAGGGCACGAGCGAGGGCGGCCGCCAGCGGGCGGTGGTGCTGATCGCCATCGCGGCGACGGCGATCGTCGCCTTCGGCACCTACGCCTTGCTCGGTCAGCCGGACCTGCCTTCGGCACCGCTGGCGGAGCGGCCGGAACGACAGATGACGCTGGAGGCGGCGATCACGCGGATCGAGGAGCAGCTGACCCGCACGCCCGACGACCTGCGCGGCTGGGTTGCCGTGCCCCGGGCCTGTATGCGGCGGGGAGGCTTCGTGCGGGCCGGGGGGGCCTACCGCGGGATCACCCCGCTGGGCGGGCCGCCCGCCGAGGCCGAGACCAATCTCGCCGAGGCGATCATGATGCGGCAGGGCGGCAGCATCGCCGGCGAGCCGCTGGACCTGCTGCAAAGCGCGGTGGCGCGCGATGCCGGCAATGTTCGTGCCCGCTTCTATCTCGCGGGCGAGGCGACGCGGGCAGGCGCATACGAGTCGGCGATCGCGCAGTGGAACGAGCTGATTGCGCTGGCGACAGGCGAGGAGCCCTGGCTGGCGACGGCCCGCGACGGCCTTGCCGCCGCTGAAGCCGGCCTCGCCGGCGGTGGTGAGCCGCCGAGCGCCGAGGACATTGCCGCCATGGTGGACGGGCTGTCGGCGCGGCTGTTCGCCGATGGCGGCAGCATCGAGGAATGGACGCAGCTGGTCCGCTCGCGGCTGGTGCAGGGGCGGTTCGACGAGGCGCAGGCCGCCTACGACGCGGCCCGCCAGGCCTACCGCGACGCGGCGGTACGGGCCGAACTCGACGTTCTTGCCGTAGACAACGGATTAGTGGCCAATTGACCCGCAAGCAGAAGCGCCTCGCCATCATTGCCGGCTTTGCCGTGGTCATTGCGCTGGCGACGACGCTGGTGCTGGTGGCGCTGCGCGACCAGATCGTGTTCTTCTACTCGCCCAGCGAAGTGAAAGAGCGCGCCGTTGCCGCCGGCACGCCGATCCGGCTGGGTGGACTGGTCAAGCTCGGCAGCTGGACGCGGACGGGGGAGACCAACGATTTCATCGTGACGGACGGCGAGAGCGAGATGGCGGTGCAATTCGTCGGGATCCTGCCGGACCTGTTCAAGGACGGGCAGGGCGTCGTCGCCGAGGGCAGCATCACGCCGGCCGGGACGTTTGCCGCCACCAACGTGCTGGCCAAGCACGACGAGAACTACATGCCCAAGGAAGTGGTGCAATCGTTGCGGGATCGCGGCGAGTGGCAGCGCGAAGGGGCGCCGCTGTGAGGACGGGGACGACGGGCACATTGCGGGAGGCAGGCCGGTGAGCATCGAACTGGGACACTTCGCGCTGATCCTGGCGTTTGCCATTTCTGCCATCTCGGCGGTGATGGGGTTCGTGTTCTGGCGCTCGGCGGGGCGGGTGGCGACGTTCCTGCAGCAGGGCGCTGTGCTGCAGCTGCTGCTGGTGGCGGCTGCCTTCGCGGCGCTGATCCAGGCGTTCGTCACCTCGGACTTTTCGCTCAAACTGGCCTTCGACTATTCGCATTCGGACCAGCCGCTGATCTACAAGATCACCTCGGTCTGGGGGAACCACGAAGGCTCGATGCTGCTGTGGATCCTGATCCTCGTGGCCATGGGCGCGGCGGTCGCCGCCTTCAGCCGGGCGCTACCCAAGGACGTGATGGCGCTGGTGCTGGCGACGCAGGGCCTGCTGACGGCGGCCTTTGCAGGCTTCACCATCTTCACCTCGAACCCGTTCACCCGGCTGGTGCCGGCGCCGTTCGAGGGCCGCGACCTCAACCCGATCCTGCAGGATATCGGGCTCGCGATCCATCCGCCGCTGCTCTACATCGGCTATGTCGGCTTCTCCGTCTGCTTCTCGTTCGCCATTGCCGCGCTGATCTCCGGCCGCATCGACGCGGCCTGGGCGCGCTGGGTCCGCCCGTGGACCCTGCTGAGTTGGATCTTCCTCACCCTTGGCATCGCCATGGGCTCGTACTGGGCCTACTACGAGCTCGGCTGGGGCGGCTGGTGGTTCTGGGACCCGGTCGAGAACGCGAGCTTCATGCCCTGGCTGGCGGGCACGGCACTGCTGCATTCGGCGCTGGTGATGGAGAAGCGCAACGCGCTCCGGATCTGGACGATCTTCCTCGCCATCATCACGTTCTCGCTGAGCCTGCTGGGCACCTTCCTCGTGCGTTCGGGCATCCTCACCTCGGTGCATACCTTCGCCTCGGATCCGACGCGCGGCTTCGTGATCCTGATGCTGCTGGCGGCGCTGATCGGCGGCGCCTTCGCGCTGTTCGCGCTGCGCGTGAATACGCTGAGGGCCGGGGGATTGTTCGCGCCCGTCAGCCGCGAGGGCATGCTGGTGCTCAACAACCTGCTGCTGGCAACGGCGACGGCCGCGGTGCTGGTGGGGACGCTCTATCCGCTGGTGCTGGATGCGCTGACCGGCCGGGCGATCTCGGTGGGCGAGCCGTTCTTCAATCTCACCTTCGGGGCAATCATGGCGCCGCTGCTGGTGCTGATCCCGTTCGGGCCGTTCATGGCGTGGAAGCGCGGCGATTTCGTCGCCGTCGGGCAGCGGCTGATGGCTGCCGCGGGGCTATCGCTGTTCGTCGCCATCCTGTTCTTCGCGCTGGGAGGCGGGGAGGTGTCGCTGGCTCCGCTCGGCCTGCTGCTCGGTTTCTGGGTGGCCTTCGGCGCGTTGGCGGAACTGATCGACCGGGCACAGTTCGGGCGCATCGCGTGGCGGCAGAGTTTCCGCCGCCTGTTCGGCTTGCCGCGGACCGCCTGGGCCACCGCCATCGCCCACTTCGGCGTCGGCGTGACGGTGATCGGCATCGTCGCGACCTCGGCCTGGGAGACCGAACTGGTCACGACGATGGAGCCGGGAGATACCCGCACGATCGCCGGCTATGCGCTGCGCTTCGACGGCATCAACCATGTCGAAGGGCCGAACTTCGTGACCGACACCGGCAGCTTCACGATCACCGGACCATCGGGCGGCAGCCGGGTGACCAATCCGGAGCGACGCTTCTATCCGGCGAGCGGCACCCCGACCACCGAGGCTGCGATCGAGACCTACGGCTTCTCGCAGGTCTATATCCAGCTCGGTGAGACCAGCAACGGCCGGCACGTCGTTCGCGCCTGGCACAAGCCTTACGTGACGCTGATCTGGCTGGGCGCGGTGATCATGGCTCTGGCCGGCTTCCTGTCGCTGACCTATCGGCGGCTGCGGGTCGGAGCGCCGCGTCCGGCCCCGTCGCGTCTGGCACCTGCCGAATGAAGCGGCTGATTGCGGGCCTGCTGCTGATCCTCCTGGCACTGCCCGCAGTCGCGGTGCAGCCGGACGAGGTGCTGGCGGACCCGGCGCTCGAGGCGCGGGCGCGGCATATCTCGTCGGGCCTTCGCTGCCTCGTGTGCCAGAACCAGTCGATCGACGATTCCGATGCCGAGCTGGCGCGCGACCTGCGGCTGATCGTGCGCGAGCGACTGGTGGCGGGAGACAGCGACGCCGCGGCCACCCAGTATATCGTCGATCGCTACGGCGAGTTCGTGCTGCTCAACCCGGTGCTGGCACCACACACGATCCTGCTGTGGATCGCCGCGCCGGTGCTGCTGCTGGTGGGGATCGGCGCCGTGGTTATCGGTGCGCGGCGGCGACGCGGCGTGGTAACCGGCGCCCCGGCGCTGACCGCAGACGAACAGCGGGCACTCGACGAGCTCGATCTTCCCGGCAAGGGCTAGGATCGGTATAGTTTCTATACTATATTGCCTCATGCGGTTCGAGTACGATCCGAGCAAGAGCGCGTCGAACAAGTCCAAGCACGGCATCGATTTTGATGAGGCGCGTGCGTTGTGGGACGATGATGCCCGCGTCGGGTTCGAGGCGCGCACGACCGGCGAGGTTCGGCGCCTAATGGTCGGCCAGATCAGCGGAAAGCTGTGGACGGCGGTTTTCACGATACGTGGTGATGCGATCCGCCTGATCTCGGTGCGTCGCGCACGAGATGAGGAAAGGCGATGGTATGAAGACGATCAAGGCAAGTGAGTTCGACCGTCGGTTCGATGACGGCGAGGACGTCAGCGAATACATCGATCTCTCGTCCGCTCACCGACCGAACCTGGAGAGCAAGCGGGTGAATGTAGATTTTCCCGCCTGGGTGGTGACGGGGCTCGACAGGGAGGCCAGGCGGTTGGGCGTGACCCGGCAGTCGCTGATCAAGATGTGGATCGCGGAGCGCCTCGGCTAAAGTGTCCCAGAGGTTGGGGCGATCCAGTTGTACAGCTGCGTAGCCCCCAAGATTGCCTCGCGTCCCTTGTAGAGGGGGGCAGTGCAGAGGTAGCTACGACGAACAGTCTTCGGGTAGCCCTTTGCCTTTCGATCTCGCCTCCCTCCTGCCGGCAGGTATTGAGCCGCTCGTCGCGGCGGCGATCATCGGCCTCAGCATGCTGACATCGGCCCTAACCGCGACCTTCGGGCTCGGCGGTGGGGCACTGATGATCACCGTGCTGGTGCTGGTGTTTCCACCGGCCGTGGCGGTGCCCGTGCATGGGTTGGTGCAACTGGGCTCGAATGGTGGGCGAGCGGTGATGATGCGCCGCGACGTGCAGTGGCGCTTCGCCGGCTGGTTCATTGCCGGCGGCGTGCCGGGAGCATTCCTCGGTGCCGGCGTTGCAACGCTGCTGCCCGAGCAACTGCTAACCTTCGCCATCGCCGCCTTCGTGCTGTGGTCGGCCTGGTCGCCGCAACCGAAACCGGAAGTCCGCGGAAGGGTTCAGACGGCGATTGCGGGCTTCGTCGCCGCGATCATCGGCATGGTCACTGGCGTCGGCGGCCCACTCGTCGCCACCATGCTGCGGTTCCTGCCCGACCGTCGCCAGATCATCGCTACGCATGCCGTGGTGATGACGGCGCAGAACGCGCTCAAGGCAGTGGCCTTTGCGGCGTTTGGCTTCGTCTTCGCCAGCTATGTTCCGCTGGTCATTGCCATGGTGCTGAGCGGGCTCGTGGGCACCGCGATTGGCGGCCGCCTGCTCGCCAACCTGCCGGAAAAGAGCTTCCGGCTCGGCTTCAAGCTGGCCCTCAGCGCCATCGCCCTCTCGTTGCTCTGGACCTCGGTGTTCCCGGCCTGACAGGCCGCGCGGCACCTTTCCGATATTTAATGTCAGCGTCACCGTGCGGAAAGGCGCTCGCGGCCATAGATCGGGTCCCGTTGAGGACCCCTATGGAGAACACAATGCGCTCAACCCTCCTTTCCCGTTATCGGCGCTGGATCGGGGCATCCGCCCTCGCGATCATCGTCGGGCTCGGCGGTGGCACTGCCTTCCTCGCGGCTTCCTCGCCATCGGCCTTCGCCCAGGTGCAGAACGTCGCGGCGATCAACGTACCGGCCGTCTCGCAGGTCACCGGCTTCGCCGACCTCGTCGATGCCGTGCAGCCGGCGGTCGTGTCCATCACCGTCGAATCCGACGCGCCGCGCAGCGGCATGCTTCGCGGCGGCCGGGGCGGCCGCGAATTCAACTTCCAGTTCCCCGACCTGCCGGACGATCATCCGTTCAAGGATTTCTTCGATCAGTTCGGTCGTGACTTCGGGCCCGGTGGCCCGGGCGCTCCCGGCGACCAGGGAAACCGCGGTGGTCAGGATCGTCCGGTACCGCGTCACCTGACGGCGGCCGGCTCGGGCTTCGTCATCTCGGCTGACGGCTACATCGTCACCAACAACCACGTCGTCCAGGACGCCACCAAGGTTACCGTCACCTTCGAGGATGGCACCGAGCGTGTGGCCACGGTCGTCGGCACCGACGAGCGTACGGACCTTGCCGTGGTCAAGATCGAGGGTGAGAACCTGCCCTTCGTCAAGCTGTCGGATGCGGAAGCTCGCGTGGGTGAATGGGTCGTCGCGGTCGGCAATCCGTTCGGCCTCGGCGGCACCGTTACCGCAGGCATCGTCTCGGCCCGCGGCCGCGACATCGCCGGCTCGGCCTATGGCGACTTCCTGCAGATCGACGCCGCGGTGAACACCGGCAATTCCGGTGGCCCGGCGTTCAACCTGCAGGGTGACGTGATCGGCGTGAACACTGCGATCTACTCGCCCAACGGCGGCAGCGTCGGCATCGCCTTCGCCATCCCGGCCTCGATCGTCAAGCAGGTGTCCCAGCAGCTGATCGACAAGGGCAGCGTGACCCGCGGCTTCCTCGGCGTCGGCATCCAGGACGTGACGGCCGATATCGCCGACAGCGTCGGGTTGAAGTCGTCGCGCGGCGCGCTCGTCACCGAGCCGTCCGAAGGCGGACCGGCCAAGGTCGCTGGCGTGCAGTCGGGCGACGTCATCGTCAAGGTGGACGGCGACGAGATCAGGGATGCGCTCGACCTGAGCCGCACCATCGCGGCCAAGGACCCGGGCACCGCCGTGACGCTCGATATCTGGCGCGACGGCAAGGACCAGCAGGTCAAGGTCACTCTGGGTACGCTCGAGGAAGAGCAGCAGGCCGCGATCGAGCAGCCGGCGCCGCCGGCCGACATCCCCGCTGCGCCTGTCCCCTCCAGCACCGGCCTGACGCTGGTGCCGAATGCGGAAGGGCCGGGGCTGCTGATCCAGGACGTGGATCAGGCCTCGGTGGCGGCCGACAAGGGCTTCCGGGTCGGTGACTCGGTGCTGTCGGTCGACAACAAGGATGTCGCCACCGCCGCCGACTTCGAGGCTGCCATCGACGCGGTCAAGAGCAGCGGCCGCGGCACGGCGCTGATCAAGGCGCTGCGCGACGGCAATACCCGCTTCATCGGGCTGCCGCTGACGGACAACAGCTAAAATCGAACACCGGCCCCGTAGCCCAGGCTTCGGGGCCGGATTCCATCCGGCGTTCGCCGGCAGGCGTCATTCCGCAGCAGGCCGGAATCCGGTAGACGTGACCACCTCCGCCGGGTGATGCGTCTTCCACCGAGGCAATGGGTTTCGGCCTGCGCCGCAATGACGTGACAGGACAGCGATGAAGATCCTGCTGATCGAGGACGACCGGGAAGCGGCCAGCTACCTGATCCAGGCGCTGGATGAGGCGGGGCACGTGACCCATCACGCCGCCGACGGCGAAACCGGCTACGCCATGGCCTCCGGCATGGACTACGACGTGCTGATCGTCGACCGCATGCTGCCACGGCGCGATGGGCTGTCCATCGTCGAGGCACTGCGCGGGGAGGACGATCATACGCCGGTGCTGATCCTTTCGGCGCTGGGCGAAGTGGATGATCGCGTCACCGGGTTGCGCGCCGGCGGCGACGACTACCTCGTGAAGCCCTATGCCTTCACCGAACTGCTGGCGCGCGTCGAGGTGCTGGCCCGGCGTACCTCGCCGGCCGAGGCGGCGACCAGCTTCGAGGTCGGCGGGCTGTCGCTCGACCGCCTGAGCCGCAAGGTCGAGCGCGACGGCGAGGCGATCCTCTTGCAGCCGCGCGAATTCCGCCTGCTCGAATACCTGATGAAGAATGCCGGCAAGGTGGTGACCCGCACCATGCTGCTGGAGAATGTCTGGGACTACCATTTCGATCCGCAGACCAACGTGATCGACGTGCATATGTCCCGGTTGCGCGCCAAGATCGACAAGGGCCACGCCAGCCCGCTGCTCCACACCATCCGCGGCGCCGGGTACATGATACGTGCATAGGCTCGCCGAACTCTGGCGGACCTCCACGGTCCGGCTGACGGCGGTCTTCATCCTGATCTTCGTCGTCTTCTCGGTGCTGCTGCTGGGCCTGATCACCTACCAGTCCAGCATCCAGATCCAGCGCCAGCAGGCCAACGAGATCGACCGCGAGATCCGCGCCTTCGTCCGCATGGATCGCGAGCGCAGCTTCCCGGCGGTGATCGCCAATGTCGCGCGGCTGTCGCGGCAGCCGGGGCCGGGCGTCTACTATCTGACCGATCCGATCGGCCAGCGTATCGATGGCAATATCGACGAGGTGCCCGACGAGGTCATCCGCGAGCCGGGCGTCTACAACTTCACCTATGCGCGCAGCCGCCCCTATGACGACGACTCGGCGCCGGCGCCGCAGGGCAATGCCCTGGTCCGCTCGGTGCGGCTCGACAGCGGCCTGATCCTCGTCGTCGGCCGCGACGTGGTCGAGCGGCGCGGCTTTACCGCCATCATCTTCGACAGCTTCCTGTGGGGCGTCGTAGGCATCCTGGTGTTCTCGCTGCTGGCGGGCGTCGTGACGTCGCTGCGCGTGCTGCGCCGGATCGACGCCATCAATTCGACCGCCAACAAGATCATGTCCGGCAACCTGTCCGAGCGCGTGCCGGTGACCAAGCGCAACGACGAGTTCGACGGTCTCGCCACCAGCCTCAACCGTATGCTCGACCGCATCGAGCAGCTGCTGCAGGGGCTGAAGGAAGTGACAGACAACGTCGCGCACGACTTGAAGACGCCGCTGACGCGGCTGCGCAGCAAGGCGGAATCGGCGCTGAAGGAGGGGACGAGCGAGGAGAAGCGGCGCGAGGCGCTCGAGACGACGATTGCCGAGAGCGACAAGCTGATCAAGACCTTCAACGCGCTGCTGATGATCGCGCGGGCCGAGGCCGGTGCGCCTTCGGGATCGTTGAGCGAAGTCGATCTCAGCGCTGTGGCATCCGACGTGGCCGATCTCTACGGCCCGGTCGCCGAAGAGCAGGGGATGGTGCTCGAAACCAGCGTAGCGGCCGGCATCAGGGTGCACGGCAACCGCGAACTGCTGGGGCAGGCGCTGGTCAATCTGGTCGAGAACGCGCTGAAATATTTCGAGCCGGCCGAGGGACATGCCGGACGGATCGTCGTTGGCGTCCGCGAGGAAGGTCGCCGCGTGCTGATCGAGGTGGCAGACAATGGGCCGGGCATTCCCGCCGAGGACCGGGTGCGTGTGCTGGAGCGGTTCGTCAGGCTGGAAAAGAGCCGGACCGAGCCCGGCTCTGGGCTGGGCCTGTCACTCGTCGCCGCGGTTGCCCGCCTTCATGGCGGCGAGTTCAGGCTCGAGGACAACGCACCGGGCGTGCGCGCGGTGATGGACCTGCCAAGACCCTAGTGCGCGGCAGACGGGATCTGCGTTTCGCCGGCGCCATAGCCGGTGACCTTGCCGCTCTTCAGCACATATCCGACATATTGCGCCGTGTCGGAATAGCCGCCGGGCCGGTCATGCCGGTGGGCGATGGTGCTGCCGGACGCGGCGCCAAAGCTGGCCTTGAGATCGGCGGCCGATGCGCCGAGGCCGGGAATGCCGAGCTGGGGCAGGGTGAACCCCGCCGGCGCCGGGCCGCAATCGGCCCCCGCCTTCTTGTTGGCCTCGACGGCCACCATCATCACGAATTCCTGCCCGCCCAGCGCATTGGAGATGAACCAGGTGTTGGCGTCACCGTCATGGTAGCAGACCCAGGTAGCGCCATCGGCCTGCTGCAGGCTGCCGCCGAACTTCTTGACCACGTCCTTGAGGCGCGTCGACTGCAGCTTCACCTTGAGCCCGCCCACGCTGATGGACGAGACCGGCACCGACGGCAGGTTGGCCTTGGCGAAGTTGAAGTAGCTGCCATGCAGGTTCCTGCCCATGCCGGTAAGGCCGGCGGCCTGGGCGGCGGCGGTGGCCAGCAGCAGCGCTGCGGCGGCGGCAACGATCGTTCTGGTGCGCATGGGCGAAGCGTCCTCGGGAAAACCGGCGGCAAAATAGCGATCTTGACGCCGGATGCCAGCCGGCAAATGCTTGTGAACCCACAAATCCTTGAGCACTGATGCCTGTTGACGTCGGAATCCTGATCGCCGCGGCGCCCTATATTGCCGATCTCCACTCCCGGCATGGCGACTGGCTGGCCGGCGCGGGCGAGCCGGACGCCGCGTTGGCCGCCACGCTAGGGGAACTGACGGCACTGGGGCGGGCGAGTGCCGACGAGGCCGAGATGGGGCGGGCCATGCGCGTGGCCAAGCAGCGGGTGGCGCTGCTGGCGGCCGTCGCCGAAGTGACCGGGCTATGGACCCTCGCGCAATCGACGGCAGCGCTGTCCGACCTCGCCGATGCGGCGCTGCACGCCGGTCTCGACGTGCTGATGCGCCGAGCGGCGGAACGCGGCCTGCTGACGGCGCCGGGGGCCGCGGAGACTTCCGGGCTGGCGCTGTTCGCGCTCGGCAAACACGGCGGCCGCGAGCTCAACTACTCGTCCGACATCGACATCGTCGCCTTCTTCGATCCCGAGCAGGCGCCGCTTGCCGATCAGACCGAAGCGACGAAGTTCTTCACCCGCGTGATGCAGCGCCTCGCCGGGATGATGCAGGACCGCACGGACGCCGGCTACGTGTTCCGCACCGACCTGCGGTTGCGACCCGATCCGGGGGCCACGCCGGTGGCCCTCCCGGTCGAGGCGGCGCTGACCTATTACGAGAGCCGCGGGCAGAACTGGGAGCGCGCGGCCTGGATCAAGGCGCGGCCCTGTGCGGGCGATCGTGGGGTCGGCGAGGCATTCCTGCGGGAGCTGGCGCCGTATGTCTGGCGCAAGCATCTGGACTTCGCGACCATCGCCGATATCCAGGCGATGAAGCGGCAGATCAACATTGCCAAGAACGTCGGCGACGTCCGCGTCGAGGGCCACAACGTCAAGCTGGGGCTGGGCGGCATCCGCGAGATCGAGTTCTTCACCCAGACCCAGCAGCTGATCGCCGGCGGACGCGACCCGTCGCTGCGCGTGAGGCCGACGGAGCAGGCGCTGGCGGCCCTGGCGGCGGCCGGCTGGATCAGTGCTGCGGCAGCAGGCGATCTCACCGAGACCTACTGGTACCTGCGAGCGGTGGAGAACCGCCTGCAGATGCTGCGTGACGAGCAGACGCACGTCATGCCGGAGACCGAGGACGGCGTCGCGACGATTGCACGGCTCATGGGAGCGGCGGATCGCGAGAGCTTCGAGCGAGACTATCGCGCCGCGCTCACCCGCGTCGTCGACTATTATGGCGACCTGTTCGTCGAGGGCGAGACCCTAGGCACAGCGGGCGGAAATCTCGTCTTCACCGGCAGCGACGACGATCCCGGAACCATTGAGAGGCTGCGGCGCGTGCGCATCTCGCCGCGCTGCGGCCGGCGCTGCTGGAAACGCTCGCCGCGACCGGCAATGCCGACGAGGCGATGGCGCGGTTCGACAACTTCCTATCGCGCCTGCCGGCCGGCGTGCAGCTGTTCTCGCTGCTGCGCCAGCACGAGCGGCTGCGCACCCTGCTGGTGGCGCTGCTCGCTTCGGCGCCACGCATGGCCGATGCCGTCATCCACCGCGCGCACGTGATGGATTCGCTGATCGATCCGGCTTTCGCCGACGACGTACGCCGTCGCGCCAACCTCGTGGCCAAGGTCGGTGGCTTCCTCGACGAGGCGCGCAGCTACGAAGAGACCATCGATCGTGCCCGCATCATAGGGCAGGAGCAGAAGTTTCTCATCGCTGCCGGATTGCTATCGGGCACCGTGACGCCAACGCGGGCGGGTGAGCAGTTCACGACGCTTGCAAACACCCTGGTGCGGCACCTGTTTGCCGCCGTCCGCCGCGAGTTCGACAGGCGGCATGGCGTCGTCCCCGGTGCGACGGTCGGCCTGCTCGCCTTCGGCAAGATGGCGAGCCGTGAGATGACGGCGACATCTGACCTCGATTTCATCCTGCTCTATGACGTTGAGGGCGAGGCCGAGGAATCCGACGGCGACAAGCCGCTCGCGGCGAGCCACTACTTCGCCCGGCTGACGCAGCGGTTGGTGGCGGCGGTGACGGCCCCCACTTCCGAAGGCGTGCTCTACGAGGCCGACATGCGGCTGCGACCTTCGGGCAATGCAGGGCCGCTGGCCACCAGCCTCAAAGGGTTCCTCGGCTACCACGAGCGCGAGGCCTGGACCTGGGAGCACCTGGCGCTGAGCCGTGCTCGTGTCGTCGACGCCGATGCGGGGCTTGCGCCCCGGGTCGATGCTGCGATCGAGCAGGTGCTGTCGCGGCCGCGCGATGCCGGCAAGACCATCGCGGACGTGCTCGACATGCGCGAGCGGCTGGCCCGCGACCGCAAGCCCGGCATCCATTCGACCTGAAGCTCGCGGCCGGAGGTCTCGTCGACCTCGAGTTCATGGCCCAGTCGGCTCAGCTCGTGGCGCGGGCGAGGCTGGCGCTGCCGCAGGCGGGGACGGCCGACACGCTGGCGCGGATGGGTGAGGTGGGGCTGCTGCCGGAGGCGGAGCGGCTGGTGGAGATCCACCGCACCTACTCGACCGTGCTGCAGGTGATGAGCGCGGCGCTGTCCGACCCGTTCCGCGACGAAGGCTGGACAGCTGCATTTCGCGAACTGCTGGCGCGGCAGACCAACATGCCCAATTTCGAGCGTCTGTCCGGCGAGCTGCGCGCCATGCAGGACGAAGTGGGGGCGGCCGCCGCGGCGTGGTACGAGCGCGCCGCGAAGGAGTAGGGGGGCGGCCGGTGACTACGCCGCCTGTGCGGCGTTGGCCGCCGGCAAGGGCAGCGAGACTGCAACGGTTGTGCCGAGGGCGGGGCGGCTGTCGATGGCGAGGTGGCCGCCAGAGAGTTCCGCGATGGTGCGGGCGATGGCAATGCCGAGGCCAGCGCCGCCATGCTGCCGGGTGAGCGCCGAATCGCCGAAGGCAAAGGGCTGCGACAGCGTTTCGAGCTGCTCTCGGGACATGCCGACACCGGTGTCGGTGACCTCCAGCACCACGCCATCCGTGGCCGCGTAGGCGGCGATGCTGACCTTGCCGCCCATGGGCGTGAAGCGGAGGGCATTTTCGACGAGGTTGCCCGCCATCCGTTCGAGGGCGAAACGGTCACCCACGACGACGGCGCCGCAGGGCGAACCCTGCGCCAGCGTGACCCCGGCGGCCCGGGCGGCGGCGGCGAAGCGGCGCGAAATCGCATCCAGCATGTCATCGACCGCGAAGGGTTCGGCGCGCAGCGGCTTCTCGCCGCTTTCGAGTTCGACCAGCTCGAGAATGCGGGCAAAGAACTGCAGCAGCCGCTCGCCGGATTCCTTCATGTCGCCGATATAGTCCGCATAGCGCTTGTCGCCGACCGGACCATAGGTCTCCTGCCGGATCACATCGGCGAACCCGATGATGTGGTTGAGCGGCGTGCGGATATCGTGGGAGAGATGGGCGAGGAAGGTGGTCTTGGCGCGGCTCGCGGCCTCGGCCCGCAGCTTCTCCTCGTGGTAGCGGCGCGCCAACAGCCGTTGTTCCTCGCGGATGGTGTTGAGCAGGTCGTCGGTGCGCCGGCTTTCCGTGACGTCGGTGACCAGGGTGACGAAGCCGCCATTCGCCAGCGGCCGTTCGTCGATCATGAGCACCGAGCCATCCTCGCGATGCAGCTCGATCAGCCGGTTGGTGTCGTCCTCGCTGATCAGTTGCAGATAGCCGCCGCTCGAAAGGCGCTTGACGGAGTCGTGGTAGGAGGTGCCGGGGCGGAGCTTGTCGGCCTCGAGCCCGACGCAATCGTGATAGCGCGGGTTGCAGGCGATGAGACGGCCGTCCTCGTCCCAGCACGCGGCGCCGAACGGCATCGTCGCCAGCAGCTCGACGTAGCCGTTCTGGCTATTGGCCGGAGCAGGACGGACGTTGCGACGGCGGCGCAGGGTCAGGGCCGTGATGCCTAGCGCAAGGGCGAAGGCCCCGGCCCCCCGATGCAGCACACCGAGATAGACGTTCCCGGCGTCCGCGGGACCGGCCAGCGTCGTCATCACGCCGCCGGCATAGTGCCAGCGCGCGGCCGGCTCGCCGGTGGCCACATGCATGATCTGCCGCTGCTGTTCCTGGTGGGTGAGGTAAGTCCGTGCCGCATCCGCGGCGACAGAGAGCGTGGCGGCGACGAGCGCCGTAGCTGCGATAGCTATCGATACGGGCGAGAGACGCTTCGAAATCCAGTCAGCTGCCTGCGCGAGAGGGTGTCCAAGTTCGGCCCGGACGCCCTGGCGAGCGTGCTGATGCACGCCGAATCCCTTCGCCCCGACGCCGGATGTCTCCGCCGACCGCATATACGTCTCCGTCACATTATTAGGGGGGGCGACCCAGCCCAACATGCCCCGCCGAAAGTGACTTTGAATCGCTGAATCGCCGGTGTCCAGAGCCCCTTCCGGCCCCTCCGTCAGGCGGGGCGGAATTCGTGAGTCAGCTGAGTCACTTACGGCCGAAGAAAAATTCTTCCAGCGGTAACGATCCGTTAACCGGCCAGCATCCGGGTCAGGATATCGGCGGTGTTGCGGCTGAGTTGCGCTGATTCCTGCAATGATTTCAGGGCGCTCTCGGCAGCATCGCGGCGCGTTGGCTCGTAGCTGCGCCAGGCGCGGAACGCTGTCAGCACGCCGGCCGCGACCTGCGGATTGCGCGGGTCGACATCGGCGACGAAGCCGGTGACGAAGCGGAAGCCCTCGCCATCGGGCCGCGCGAACTGGGTCGGATTGCCGGCGGCGAACGTGCCCATCAGCGAGCGCAGCCGGTTGGGGTTGTTGCGCGGGAAGCCGGGATCGGCAAGTAGCGCCCTCAACCGTTCCATCACCTCGTCGTCGGGCGCCATGGCGTTGAGCGCGAGCCACTTGTCGAAGACCAGTGGATCGGCGGTGTAGAGGGTGCGGAAATCGCCGAGCAGGGCGGGGGCGTCTTCGGTCCATGAGCCCACGGCGGCACTAAGCGCCGCGAAGCGATCGGTCATGTTGGTCGCCCGGCGGTACTGGTCCGAGGCCAGCTGGGCACCAACCGGCGCCTGGCCGCGCACGAGCAGGTGCAGCGCCGCGTTGCGCAGCGCCCTCTGACCGGCCTGGCGGAAGTCGGGCGAGAAGGGCGCATCGCTGTCGCCCTCGCGGTAGGCCGCCTCGAGCGCATGCCCGATCCGCGTCGTGACGGTGGCGAGCAGGCCGTCCCGGACAACGCGGATGCGGTCGGGATCGATATTGGCGCCGATCGTGCGCGCCACCAGCGTTTCGCCGGGCAGCGATAGCACATGCGCCTTGAAGGCGGGATCGAGGGTGTCGCTGCCGATGGTGTCGGCGAGGGCATCGGCCAGCGCCGCAACCTTGTCGGGCGCCGGCTCGGTTCCCGCCACGGCATTGACCAGCAGCGCCATTGCCACATCCTGCAATGACTGCCAGCGGCTGAACGGGTCGGCATCGTGCCGGGCAAGAAAAAGCTGGTCTTCCTGTGTGAGGCTCGAACTGATCTTCACGGGTGCAGAGAACTGGCGGAACAGCGACGGCACCGGTCGGCTGGGGATGCCCTCGAATTTCAGCGTCACGCGCTCGCTGTCGAGCACGATCAGATCGTCCCGCACCTCGCCGCCGGAAACCCGCTCATGGCCCATGGGGCTGCCGTTGGGGCCGACCAGCCCGAACCGGATCGGCAGGACCATCGGCTGCTTGTTCGGCTGGCCCGGAGTCGGGTCGACCTTCTGGCTGATGGTGAGGGTATAGGTGCGGCTATCGGCGTCGTAATGGTCCACCACGTTGACCTGCGGCGTGCCGGCTTGCAGGTACCACTGCGCAAAATGCTGCAGGTCGCTGTCGGTCGCGTCCTCGAACGCCTTGATAAAGGCCTCGATGGTCGTCGCTTCGCCATCGTGCCGCTCGAAATAGAGATCCATGCCGCGGCGGAAGCCCTCTTCGCCGAGCAGCGTCGCCAGCATGCGGACGATCTCCGCACCCTTGTCGTAGACGGTGCGGGTGTAGAAGTTCTCGATCTCCCGGTAGTGGTCGGGCCGGGCCGGATGGGCGAGGGGGCCGCCGTCTTCAGGAAATTGCGTGGTACGAAGCTTGGTGACGTCCTCGATGCGCTTCACCGGCCGGCTGCGCTCATCCATCGTGAACTCCTGGTCGCGATAGACCGTGAGCCCTTCCTTGAGACAGAGCTGGAACCAGTCGCGGCAGGTGATGCGGTCACCGGTCCAGTTGTGGAAGTATTCGTGGGCGATCACCCGTTCGATGCCGGCGTAGTCGGCATCGGTCGCGGTCTCCGGCCGCGCGAAGACCAGCTTGTCGTTGAAGATGTTGAGGCCCTTGTTCTCCATCGCGCCGAAGTTGAAATCGGAGACGACGGCGATGTTGAAGATGTCGAGGTCGTACTCCCGTCCGAAGCGCCGCTCGTCCCACGCCATCGAGCGCTTCAGCGCGTCCATTGCGTAGACGCAATCGGGCTCGCGCCCGTGGTCGCAGTAGATGCCGAGCGCCACCTTGCGTCCCGAGGCGGTGGTGAAGCTGTCGCTGAGCACTCCCAGATCGCCTGCTACCATGGCGAAGAGATACGAGGGTTTGGGGAAGGGATCGTCCCACGTCGCAGACTGGTGGCCGACCGTGCTCGTGCCAGTCTCGACGAACTTGCCGTTCGAGGGCAGCACCGGAGGCAGCTTCGGAGCGGCGGTCATCCGCACCTTGTAGCGGGCGAGCACGTCTGGGCGGTCGAGGAAGTAGGTGATGCGGCGAAAGCCCTCCGGCTCGCACTGGGTGACCCAGGTACCGCTGGAGCGGTACAATCCCATCAGCTTGGTATTGCTTTCGGGCCGCAGCGAGACTTCCGTTTCCAGGACGAAAGGCCGGGTCGGCGGTTCGTCGATCACAAGGCCGGTCGCGACCTCCTCGTACGAGACGAGCGGCAGGGGCAGCCCGTCGATGGCGATTGAATCGAGTTTGAGCTCATCGCCGTCCAGCACCAGCGGCGTGGCCGGCGGCGTTCCTTCGCGCGGCGTGATGTGGAGCAGGGCGCGCACCCGCACCACCTCGGCCGCCAGCCGGACATCGAGCTCGACGCGGTCGATCAGGTACGGGCTGGGGGTATAGTCCTTGAGGTAGACCACCCGCTCGTTCTCGCTACGCATCTGGCAACTTCTCCACGCCCCTTACGGAAACGTTCTACCCGCCCGGCAGGGAAAGGAAAACGCATGGGCCAGAATGGCTCCCGTGTGGCTCGTTCACAACCTGTTGCGATGCCGCAACAGCAGAATCTGCTGGGTCGTGTATTCTGAGCGGCTGACACTGACGAAGTCACACTCCCGCCAAGCCGCGATGGCAAGGGAGCGGGCAAGGCAGGTCGTCAGCCGCACCTCCGCCCGTATCTGGGCGTGTGCGTCATCCATTGATACCGGCTCGAAGCCGTGCGGATTCCGCGCCTCACCTCACCCGTAACGAGGTCGTGGCGCTGTCGCCGTGTTTCGCGCCAAGCGAGGGACGAGATGAGCATTTTTGGCTGGTTCGAGCGGCGCCTCGATCCCTATCCTCTCGGAGATCCTGCCGAGCCGCCCAAGGGGCTGCTGGCCTTCTGCCTGCACTATGCCCAGGGCGCCAAGAAGTGGCTGCTGCTGATGGCGCTGACGAGCGCGCTGATCGCCATGGGCGAAATCCTGCTGTTCTCGTTCATCGGCGAAGTGGTGAACTGGCTCTCCTCTGCCGACCGCGAGACCTTTCTTGCCACCGACGGCTGGCGGCTGGTCGGGATGGGCGCCGTCATTCTCGTGGCGCTGCCCGCGCTGGTTCTCATCGGCACGCTGACGATTCACCAGACGCTGCTCGGCAACCTGCCGCAGCGCATCCGCTGGATGTCGCATCGCTACCTGCTGCGCCAGTCGATGACCTATTTCCAGGACGAGTTTGCCGGCCGCGTGGCTGCCAAGCTGATGCAGACCTCGCTCGCCGTGCGCGAGGTGCTGATGAAGGTCCTCGATATCCTCGTCTATGTATCGGTGTATTTCGTGGGGGCGGTGTTCCTCGCGGCCACCGCGGACTGGCGTCTCGCCATTCCGTTCGTGGTCTGGCTCGTCATCTACGTGCTGATGGGGCGCTACCTGGTGCCGCGCATCGGCAAGATCAGCCAGAAGCAGGCGGATGCGCGCTCGACCATGACCGGCCGCATCGTCGACAGCTACACCAACATCGCGACGGTGAAGCTGTTCAGCCATTCGTCGCGCGAGGAGTCCTATGCCAAGGAGGCCATGGACGAGTTCCTCGGCACTGTGCACGCGCAGATGCGGCTGTTCACGCTGCTGCATGTCTGCACCAACCTGCTGAACGCGGCGCTGCTGTTTTCGGTCGGTGCTGTGGGCATCTGGCTCTGGCTCGACGGCAACATGCTGCCCGGGGCCATCGCGGTTGCGCTCGGCCTCGTGATGCGCTTTCAGGGCATGAGCCAGTGGGTGATGTGGGAGATGTCGGCGCTGTTCGAGAACATCGGTACCGTCAAGGACGGCATCAACTCGATCTCGCTGCCGCGGCTGGTCGCCGATCCGCCGGGCGCCAGGGAGCTGGTGGTCACTGAAGGGGATATCCGCTTCAGCGACATCAGCTTCCACTACGGCAAGAAGAAGGGTGTGATCGAGGGGCTCAACCTCCACATCCGGCCAGGTGAGAAGATCGGGCTCGTGGGCCGCTCCGGCGCCGGCAAGTCGACCGTGGTCAACCTGCTGCTCCGCTTCTACGATCGCGAGTCCGGCAGCATCACCATCGACGGTACCGACATCGCCTCGGTGACGCAGGATTCGCTGCGCGCCCAGATCGGCGTTGTCACGCAGGATACCTCGCTGCTGCATCGCTCGGTGCGCGAGAACATCGTCTACGGCCGCCCCACGGCCACCGAAGACGAGATGGTGGCGGCGGCTCGCCTTGCCGAGGCCGACGATTTCATCGGTGGCCTGAGCGACCTGCAGAAGCGGTCGGGCTACGATGCGCACGTCGGTGAGCGCGGGGTGAAGTTGTCCGGCGGGCAGCGGCAGCGTATCGCCATTGCCCGCGTGCTGCTCAAGAATGCGCCGATCCTGGTGCTGGACGAGGCGACGTCTGCGCTCGACTCCGAAGTCGAGGCGGCGATCCAGGGCCAGCTGCAGCTGCTGATGCATAACAAGACGGTGATCGCCATCGCGCACCGGCTTTCCACCATCGCCCAGATGGACCGGCTGATCGTCATCGACGAAGGCAAGGTGGTCGAGCAGGGCACCCACGCCGAATTGCTGGCGGCCGGCGGCCAGTATGCGCGGCTGTGGGAGCGCCAGTCCGGCGGCTTCATCAACCCCGACGACACCGACGAAAAGATCGGCGTCGCGGCATCCGGCGCCGATGTCGGCGCCGCCGCCGCGGCCGAGTAGCAGTTTCAGACTTCAACCACCCAGGGAGGACCCCATGGCAGACCAGTTCAACATTCTCGCGACGCGCAACCCCGCCCACCGTGCCAGTGCACAAGTGAAGCGAAAGCCCCTATCGAGAGCCCCGATCTGACCGGCCCACGATGGCCGACAGGGCTCTCACTGCCGTGAGAGACAAATGCTCAACCGCATCATCGACTGGTTCGACACCAGGTACTCCCCCATCGCGCTCGCCAAAGATACCGAGCCACCGACGGGGACCTGGAAGTTCATCGCCTATTTCATAGCGCAGTTCCGCAGCGCCTATATCTTCCGCACCATCTTCGTCGCCATCGGCTCCATTGCCGATGCGATGATGCCGATCTTCGTCGGCATGGTGGTAGGGTTCCTCGCAACCACGCCGCCGGGGCAGATGTTCGAGCTGCACTGGCAGGCCTTCCTGCTGATGATCCTCGTGATCGTCGTCGTGCGGCCCGCCGCGTTCCTGTTCGACACGCTGGTCCGCAATCATTCGATCGTTCCCAACCTGATCGACCTGATCCGCTGGCAGAGTCACTGGCACGTGGTCCGCCAGAGCTGGACCTATTTCCAGAACGACTTCGCTGGCCGCATCGCCAACAAGATCATGCAGGCCGGCGACGCCATCGAGACGGCGGTCAATCTGGCGATCGACGCCGCCTGGTATGCGGTGGTCTTCATCGTCGTTGCCATCGTGGTGATGGCCGGGCTCGACTGGGTGCTGCTGGTGCCCATCGGCGTCTGGCTGCTCTGCTATGCGGTGCTGTTTGCCATCACCATGCCGCTTATCGCCCGCTACTCCGAAACGCTGTCGGAGTCGCGCTCGGTGCTCACCGGCCGCATCGTCGACAGCTACACCAACATCCAGACCATCAAGACGTTCTCGACCGGCGGGCACGAGGATCGCTACGTGTCGGATTCGGTGATGGACCACGCGGTCGAGTTCCGCAAACTGATGCGGGTCTTCACCTACATGTGGTCCACGCTGTTCATGCTGAACGCCGGGCTCGTGGTCTCCACCACCTGGCTGGCGCTCGATGGCTGGAACCGCGGCACGCTGACGGCCGCGGCGGTGGCGACGGTTATCCCGTTCGTCCTGCAGATCATGAACATGTCGGGCTGGATCCTCGAGATCGGCTCCAACATCTTCCGCCAGATCGGCACGGTGCGGGATTCCATGGAGACGATCGCGCAGCCGATCACCATGGTGGATGAGCCGGCTGCGCCAGCGCTGGCGGTGACCGAAGGGCGCATCGAGTTCGACAACGTCAGCTTCCACTACTGGCGCGGCAAGTCCGGCACGGTGATCGAGGATTTCTCGCTCACCATCGAGCCGGGTGAGAAAGTCGGTCTCGTGGGGCGCTCGGGGGCCGGCAAGTCGACGCTGGTGAACCTGGCGCTGCGGCTGTTCGACGTCGAGAGCGGAGTCATTCGGATCGACGGACAGGATGTCCGCCGCGTGACCCAGGAATCGCTGCGCGCCGCGATCGGTCTCGTCAGCCAGGATACCTCGCTGCTGCACCGATCGGTCCGCGAGAACCTCAAGTTCGGCCGGCAGGATGCCACCGACGACGAGATGCGGGCGGCTGCGGCGCAGGCGAGTGTCCACGACGTGGTCGAAGGCTTTGTCGACCTCAAGGGCCGGCGCGGCTACGACGCGCATGTCGGTGAGCGCGGCGTGAAGCTCTCGGGTGGGCAGCGCCAGCGCGTTGCCATCGCCCGGGTGCTGCTCAAGAACGCGCCGATCCTCGTGCTGGACGAAGCGACCTCCGCCCTCGACTCAGAGGTTGAGGCCGCCATCCAGGAACAGCTGACCACGCTGATGCGGGGCAAGACCGTCATCGCCATCGCCCACCGGCTCTCGACCATCGCCGCCATGGACCGGCTGGTGGTGATCGAGCAGGGCCGGATCATCGAGCAGGGCACGCATGCCGAGCTGATCGCGCACGGCGGTACCTATGCCCAGCTGTGGAACCGCCAGTCCGGCGGCTTCCTCGAGCCGGACCTGCAGGACGAGGCGGCGGAGTAATGGCCGAGTTGTCGCAGCGGGCCTCTCTTCTCCCGCAAGGGGAGAAGGCGCCGGCTGCTGGTTCTGCGAATGCCACATCAACCATCCCAAGGAGGGACAGATGGATACGCCCAATATGCTGATTACGGCCCGCACTGCCGCACCCCAATTGCTCCGCTCGAAACCTAAGCGAAAACAATCCACTAGAGCCCTGACCTGACTCAGATAGTCGGACAGGGGCTCGGACAAATGAGTTCAAGATGCTCAACCGAGTCATTGACTGGTTCAACACCCGCTACTCGCCCGTAGCGCTGGCCAAGAACACGCAGCCCCCGATGGGGGTCACCAAGTTCACCTTCTACTTCATCAACCAGTTCAAGGCAGCGTTCACGCTGCGCATGGTCCTGGTTGCGATCGGTTCGGTGGCCGATGCGATGATGCCGATCTTCGTCGGCCTAATAGTGGGGATGCTCGCCACCACGCCGCCGGGGCAGATGTTCGAGCTGCACTGGCAGACCTTCCTGTGGATGGTCGCGGTCATCGTGCTGGTTCGGCCGCTGACGTTCATCCTCGACACGCTGGTCCGCAACCACGCGATCGTTCCAAACCTGGTCAACATCGTTCGCTGGCAGAGCCACTGGCACGTGATCCGGCAGAGCTGGAGCTACTTCCAGAACGACTTCGCCGGCCGCATCGCCAACAAGATCATGCAGGCGGGGGAGTCGATCGAGTCCTCGGTCAACATGACTATCGACGCGGTATGGTACGCGGCGATCTTCGTGGTGGTGGCGATCACGGTGATGGCAGGACTCGACTGGGTGCTGCTGGTGCCGATTGCGATCTGGCTGATCCTGTACGGGATCCTGTTCACCATCGTCATGCCGCTGATTGCCAAGCATTCCGAGGATCTGTCGGAGGCCAAGTCGGTGGTCACCGGGCGGATCGTCGACAGCTACACCAACATCCACACCATGAAGACGTTCTCGAGCGACGAGCACGAGGACGCCTATGTGTCGGAGTCGGTGAACGACCACGCTGTCGAGTTCAACAAGCTGATGCGCGTGTTCACCTACATGGGGTCGATGCTGTTCATCCTGAACGCCGGTCTCGTGATCTCGATCACCTGG
>Ga0066256_1002181_pt1 | contig 22800 bp, 3 predicted proteins | sample ThiBio_1000_biof_FD_87107 | JGI IMG/M metagenome (GOLD analysis project Ga0066256, IMG submission 87107) | Wastewater bioreactor microbial communities from Cape Town, South Africa - Thiocy_expt_1000_biof (version 2) | ecosystem: Engineered > Bioreactor > Thiocyanate-remediating >... | reverse complement strand
GGATGAGGAGCGCGACCTGCTGTTTGGGTGGGTGCCCGGCCTGCCGGCGCGCGCAGTGCAGGTGGCGGTGGCGGACCAGACGACGCTGGTGGTGTGCGCGGACGGCAGCCTGTGGTCGTTTGGCGACAACTCGGCGGGCATGTGCGGCACGGGGAAGGAGGGCGACGTGGTGGCGGTCGCGACCCGCGTGGCGCTGCCGGCCGGCACGCGCGTTGCCAACGTGTCGCTGTCCAACCACCACGCGGCCGCCACCACGGTGGACGGCGCGGCGTATGCGTGGGGCCGCAACAAGGAGGGCCAGCTGCGCGGGTGCGACGGCATCAGCGACGCGGAGGTGCGCGTACTGGCGCCGACGCAGCAGACGGCGCTGGCGGGCGGCGCGGGCAGCGCCGTGCGGTTTGCGGCGGCGTGGGCGGTGGGCACGCACACGGTGTACGTGCGGCAGCCGCGCCCGCTGCCAGCGTCCGCGCTGGCGGGCAGCCACGCCATCACGGCCGCGGACAGCTTTGCGGTGGTAACGCCCACCGTGGCGGCAGCGGCAAGCGCGCCAGCGGCGGCGGCAGAGGGCGGCGCCGACGACACGGCGGCGTACCGATATGAGGCAGCGGTGTTCCGCGTGTCCACCGGCGCGTTTGTGGGCGCCAAGGTGGCGGACTTTGGCGGCATGGCGGGCACGGAGGTGCCGGCGGCGGCGGCTGCGGGTGCGGGTTGTGGTGGTGCAGCTGCAGCCGCGGCGGCAGTGGCGGGCGATGCAGGCGGCGCGGGCGAGGGCGAGGAGGGGTTCGAGAAGCCCAAGGCGTTCCTGGACATGCGCGGCGGCACGCGCACGCCGGTGGCGTGTGTGGATGCTGCCAACGGGCTGGTGTGGGCGGTGGCCACGCTGTGCCCGCCCGACGCGCCGCCCACGCTGGCGGTGGCGCGGTACGAGGCAGCGCCGGTGGAGGCGGCGGGCGGCGAAGGTGGGAAGGCGAGCGGGCCAGCCAGCCGGCTGCAGGGGCGCAGCATCCTGGCAGACCCGCGGTTTGCGGTGCCGGTGACGGATGCCGCCAAGGTGCCGCCGACCAAGGCCGCCATGTCGCTGCTGGGCGTGCTGGATTCGTTCGCGGACCGCGCGGAGAAGGAGTCCAGCCTGGGCGGCAGCGGCGGCAGTGACGCAGTGGCGCTGCCCGTGAAGGGCGGCAAGGTGAGCGGGTCGGCGCTGACGCGCGCGCCCATGGAAGAGATGTGCCGCTTCAAGATGCAGTCGGTGATGCAGGGGTGGGGCATGGGCAGCATCGACGGCGTGGCGTTCAAGGTGTCGGAGGACATCTACATCTGCGGGTTGGGCCTGTACGGCACGTCGGACAAGCACAAGGCGCGCATCATGATCACCACTGGGTTTGACACGTTGGGCAGCAAACTGGCGGACAAGGAGGTGGAGGTGGAGCGCATGGCGACGGGCGAGGTGACGGAGTGCCTGTTTGACGACCCGGTGCTGCTGAGCGCGGGCGAGCAGTACCACATGGCGGAGCAGCACATCACGACGCACGGGACCGGGTGGTACAACAACGGCGGCGGCGGGGTTGCCGGCGACTACAAGGTGGAGGCAGACTGCGGCGTGGAGTTTGTGTTTGCGCAGACGCGCGACCCGCGCAACAACGGCTCGTCCGTGGACCGCGGTCAGATCCCCAAGATCTACTTTAAGAAGGCGTCCGTGGTGCAGCGCATGAAGGCGCCCGTGGTGGCAGACGCGGGGGCGGATGCGCCCACGGAGGCGTTCCCACCGGTGGACCTGGCGACCTTCACATCGCGCCTGGATGCCGGCGGGTTGACGGCGGCGCTGTCCATCATGGACTGGTCCCTGAACGTGCTGGAGAGCGGCGTGGCGCGGTCGGCGTCGCCGGAGCTGGGCACGGTGGCCACGTTTGCGCTGCGCGTGGTGCTGCGCACTCTGACGCGCAACCTGGCACTGCCGGCGCCGCCCACCAAGTCGGTGCTGGTGGCGGAGGAGCTGGCGAGCAAGGGCCTGGCGGCGCGCGAGGCGCTGGAGGACTCGGCGGACCCCAGCACGGAGGCGGCACAGGCGGTGCTGGCGGAGGCAGCGAAGGGACCCAAGGCGAGCGCGCCGGCGTGGCTGCCGACGGAGGTGGCGGCGCAGGCGACGACGCTGTGGGAGGTGGACCGCGCGTTGCGGCGCGTGCTGGCGCTGGATGTGGCCCGCGAGGTGGCGGACGACGCCAAGGCGGCGTACGTGGCAGCCTTCCCGTCGCTGTACCCGTCCTGGAAGCTGAAGCTGCACCGGCTGACGGCGGCGCAGGCGGCGGTGGCGCGCGTGGCGGCGGGCGGCGCGGGCGGCAGCGGCGCGCGGCTGGTGCACGGGTCGCACAGCCTGGTGGCGCGGCAGCAGCAGTCGAGTGCGCGGCTGCTGGATGTGGTGCTGCAGGCGCTGAGCCAGGAGCGCGCCCTGGCAGGGTTCCTGTACTCGGACGGCGCGACGGCGGCGACGGCGGTGTCACCGGGTCGTGAGTCTGCGCCCCGCGGCGGTGCGGGCGCACGCGGCGGCGCGGGTGCCACGGAGTCGAAGGGCGACGACGAGGCGGCGGAGGCGGCCGCCCTGGCGGCGATGTCGCCGGAGGAGCGCGACTTTGCGCTGGCCGTGAAGCTGTCGCTGGCAGAGTCTAACGCCAGTGGCAGCGGCAGCCGTGGTGGCGGTGGTGGTGCTGCGGGCGGTGCCGCGAGCAGTGCCGCAACCAAGCGCGAGCGCAGCGCCGGGGCGGCAGCGGCAGCGGTAGGGAGCAGCGTGCTGGGCACGACGACGGGTGCCGTGGAGCCGCTGCTGATGGAGCTGTACGCGTCGGAGGAGGCGGTGGCGGCGGCGGCGGCGGGTGCCGCCAGCAGCAAGTCGCTGGAGGGCATCATGCCGCTGCTGTCGCTGCTGGCAGCCAGCACGAGTGCGCGGCTGGATGCGGCGGGCGGCAAGCACGAGCGCGCGGGTGGCAGCAGCCGCGCAGTGGCGGAGCTGCCGTCGTACCTGCAGTCAGCGGCACACCTGCTGGCAGCGATCCAGGACCAGGTGGCAACCGAGATCGGGCAGCCGCTGGAGGTGGTCGAGGCGCCCGTGGAGGAGAAGCCGATGTCGAAGGCGGCGGCATTCGCTGGCGACCCGATTGCTGTTACTCGTTTCCCAATGGTTAACGGCGTGGGCTGGGGCTATGGCGGCAGTCCTGATGCGATCTGCTTCCGTTCTGACGCGCCGATATACATCGCTGGCGCCGGCATGTATGGCGGTACGCCGGGCGAGTACACGGGCAAACTGTGCCTGTACGAGGGGGCAGGCCCTGGTGCTGGTGGTGGTGGTGGGTACGACGAAGAAGGTAACCCGATTGGCGGCGGCGGTGAAGCGATCGCGTCTGCGGAGGTGAAGTGGGAGGCTGGAGATGGCACTCCGCAGGAGGTGCGGTTTGACGAGCCCGTGCTCATTGAGGCGGACACGCAGTACTGCATGTGGATCATGGTGACGTCTCGCCTGAGTTCCTGCAGCGGCAGTGGTGGGCTGACTGACGTGGAAGGTGACGATGGAACACACATCAAGTTTGAGTACTGTCCCGGCTCCAACAACGGGACGAGTACTGGTGGCGGTCAGATCCCACAGATCCTGTACTACCCCGTCACGGCCGACAAGCCAAAGGCGGCGGCAGCCGCGCCCGCGCACTTCGGCATCAAGAAGGGCAAGCCGAAGGCGGCGCCGGAGAAGGCGCCGACGGAGGTGACGCTGGCATCCCTGTTCCGCAGCGACAGCAGCGACGCGGCGGTGGCGGCCGTGATGGCGGCCACGGCACCCGGCGCGGAGGAGGCGGCGGCGCGAGAGGCGGCGGAGGCGGCAGCCAAGGAGGCGGCGCTGGAGGCGGCGTTTGCGGGTGCGGTGGCGGCGCGGCAGGCGCGCATCAGCCGGTTCTTTGACCTGGCGACGGCGTTCATGGACCACACGTCGGCACTGCTGGCGAAGGCGCGGGCGCTGGGCGCGGCGCCGGCCGACATCTCGGCGGACACGCCGGCGACGGGCGCGGTGGACCGCGTGTCTGCGCCGCTGCGCGGTGTGCTGGAGACGGACCCCGTGGTGGGCTCCATCCTGCCGCGCACCATGGCGCACGTGGCGCGCATCCTGACGACGGAGCCGTCGCAGGGCGCGGAGATCGCGGCGCGGCTGGCGGAGCTGCTGACGGAGGTGGACGCGGTGAACGCGGACGCGCGCGAGGACGCGGTGTCGTCGTCGCTGGCGACGAAGGCGGCGGCGCGGCGGCCGGGCCTGGTGCGGCACGCGAGCGCGGAGGACGCCGGGTTTGTGATGGACCTGTCCAGCAAGGAGACGCAGGCGGCGCGCGCGCTGAGCGACGCGGACGGGTCGGACGTGGCGTACTACCGGTCGACCGTGGAGTCTGAGCACCCGTACGTGCCTGCCGTCCGCAAGCAGTGGGACATGGTGTACCCGGAGGACGTGCACTGGATGGTGGTGACGCTGGACCGGCGGTGCGCCACCACGCAGTACGAGGACCGCCTGACGCTGTACACGGACGCCACGTGCTCGCGCCGCCTGTTCGCGCCGTTCTACGGGCAGCCCATGGAGGGCGGCGAGGAGGCGTTGGAGGCGGAGGCGGACCGCAAGAAGCGCGCGGCGCTGGCCAACAAGCTGTGGCCCACCAACGCGCTGATTGTGCCGGGCCGGTCGCTGTCGGTGGTGTTTGAGACGGCGACGGACTACGTGAACAACGCGCACGCGTCCAAGTTCGGCGTGCGGCTGTGCATCACGGCGCACGGCATGCCGGCGCCCGCCGCGGCGCCGCTGCTGCACCTGGAGCGCGAGCTGGCGCACGCGGCGAGCCTGGCGATCGGGTGCAGCCTGTCCATGCACGCCAGCACGATGGCGCCGTCGGCGTCGGTGCTGGATGCGGTGTCGCGCGCCAGCAAGGGCAAGCCGGCAGCGGCGGCGGGCGGCGCCAAGTCGGGCACGGTGGCAGGGTGGGAGTGGGAGTCGATCGCGGACTCTGGGTGCACGATTGACGGCGGCACGGTGACGGCATCGACGCGCATGGGCTCGTCGGGCGTGCTGCTGTCGTACGGCATCTCGTCGGGCCACTTGTACTGGGACATGACGCTGGACGAGGAGACGACGAGCCAGTGCACGTGCGTGGGCGTGGCGCTGCGCGACATCAGTCACTGCGCCTACAGCAACGACAAGGCGTGGATGTACCGCTGCTTCAACGGGTTTATCTACCGCGCCGGGACGGAGGGCCGCGACGGCGGCGGCGGCATGGACGTAAAGATCAACCGCGGCGACAACTTCAGCTTCCACCTGGACATGGACATCGGCACGCTGTACATCACGCTGCGCGACGGCGAGGAGCGCGTGATGGTGGACAACCTGCTGGAGAAGGCGGCGGGCATGGAGGTGGTGCCGTGCATCCTGTTCTACTCCACGGGGCCCGGGCGCCGCGTGACGCTGCAGGAGGTGCGCCAGGCGGGCGTAAAGGGCGGCGCCGGCGGCGGCGCCGGCGGTGTGGCAAAGCCGGCTGCCGCTGCCGGTGCTGCAGCTGCGGCCGACGTGGCGGACGAGGCGCTGACGGTGATGGACGCGCCGGCGTGGGCGCAGGCGGCGGCGGGTGCGCGGCTGCTGGCGGGCGGCCTGCGCCACGCGGGCGACGTGTCCACCAAGGGCGCCACGGCGCTGCAGAAGGCGTTCCTGGCGGACCTGATTGACGCGCCGCTGCGCGCGGCGGTGATGGACCCGTCCCACGTGGCGGCAAGCGGCGGCGCAGGTGGCGGCGCAGGCGCGGCGGCTGCGGCGGCGGCAGACGCGGAGGCAGAGGCGGATGTGGCGGCGCTGTCTGCCGGCGAGCGGTTGGGCGTGTGGCTGCACCGTGTGGACACGGCGGAGCGCGCGGCGGCGCTGTCGGCGTACATGTTGAAGGCGGGGCCGTCTGCGGCGGCAGCGCCGCATGCGCCGCCAGCAGCAGCAGCAGCGGGAGCCGCACCCAGCGGTGCGGCAGCAGCAGCAGCGGCTGCAGCGGCAGCAACGCCCGCGCCGGTGGCTGCGCCGGCGATGCCTGACGCGGTGGCAGAGTGCGTGGGCGCGCTGTCGGTGGAGCACGCGCGCGCGCTGCGGGCGGCGTTTGCGGCGGCGCTGTGGCACAACGGCCTGGTGGCGGACGGCATGGCGGCGGCGGCGTACCTGCGGTTCCAGGCGAGTGTGGGCACGGGTGCCGCTGCGGGCGGCGCGCGCACCAGCAGCGCGGTGGCGGCAGCGACGAGTGGCGAGGCGGCCGCGACGGCAGCGTACGCGGCTGCGGCAGCGGCGACGGACGCGGCGCTGCCGTCGGTGCTGCGCCTGCTGCTGCGCACGTTCCGCGGCGTGAGCGCGGCGCTGCGCGGCCCGCTGCACCGCGGCGACGTGGCGGCGGTGGCGGCGGCGGCGGGCGACAGCGGGCTGGGCGCGGTGCTGGCGGTGGGCGGCAAGGAGGGCGGCGCGAAGGCGGTGAGCGCGGTGGCGCGCGCGGCGGCGGCGGCGGAACTGGACCCGCACGCGGCGCTGGACGCGCTGCGCAAGAAGATGGCGGACGTGAATTTCCGCGTGCGTGGCGGCGCGGAGGACTCGCGGTCGCCGACGCCGGGCACCACGATCCCGAAGCACATCCAGAAGGAGCTGGAGGTGCTGTCCAAGGCGCGCGCCGGCCTGCCGCTGCACCTGACGCGCGATATGGGGTGGGAGTCCAAGAAGGCGCGGCACATGGAGATGCCGGGCGACGACAAGTTCATGGCCGGCCCCGCCAAGGCGGCGCCGGCGGCGCCGGGCATGTTTGGCGCGCCGGGCGGCGGGGAGGAGGTGTCGTTTGTGTACGGCGCGGCGTTTGACGCGGAGCGGTACGCGGTGCACTACTACGAGATCGAGATCCTGGAGAAGGGGAAGGACAACGTGGTGTGCGTGGGCCTGGTGCCGGAGCACGAGACGGGCTACCGCGGGCACCTGGGGTGGCGCAACAAGACGATGGGGTTCCACGGCGACGACGGCGTGGTGCACTGCTCCGGCCTGCCCGCCAGCGACAAGTTCGGGGAGGGCGACACGGTGGGCGTGGGGTGGGTGCCGGCGCTGGACTACGTGTTCTTCACCAAGAACGGCGTGGACCTGGGCATCAAGTACGCGCCGCCGTTCTTCACGGAGCCGCCGCCGCGGTCGGTGACGGAGGAGGGCCTGTGGAAGCTGCGGCCGGCGGTGACGTGCCGCGAGGGTGCGGTGTTCATTGCCAACTTTGGGCAGGCGCCGTTTGCGTACGCGGAGATGGAGTCGCTGCGGCAGACCGCCATCGAGTCCAGCATCCGGCGCGGCAAGGGCGGCGACAAGAAGCCGGCGGCGGCAGCAGCAGCGGCGGCGGCGGCGGCGAAGCCAGCGGCAGCAGCGGGCGGTGCGGGCGCTGATGCAGCAGCGGCAGGTGGCGCGGCACCGGCGGCGGCGGCGGCGAGCGGCAGCAGTGTGACGGCGCTGATGCGGTCGCTGGCGTCGGCAGCTGTGATTGCGGACGACGTGACGACGCGCGCGCGGCTGCTGCTGAAGCTGGTGCCGGCGTACGACGCGCAGTCGGTGGCGAAGCTGGCGGCGAGCGGGCTGCTGGACTCTGACGTGGCGACGGCGCTGGCGACGGCGGCGGAGGAGGCGGAGGCGTGCGGGCACAAAGACTGCCGGCACGGCAAGACGCCGGCGCTGGCGGCGACGCGGTCGGCGGACGGCAGCGAGGGCGGCGGTGCGCTGGCGGTGGTGGTGCGCGACGCGGCGGCGGACCGCGCGGGGTCGTTGAGCCCTGCGGTGCCGACGGTGGTGGAGGGCCCGGCGGGCACGGCGGCACTCCGCCTGCCACACGCCGCGGCGCCGCTGCTGCGCGCGGTGTCGCTGGACTCGGGGAAGGTGCACGGCGGCAGCAGCGGCGGCAGCAGTGGCGGCGGCGTCGACAACCACGCATTCCGGATGTCGGCGGTGCGCGCCACGCTGGCGCGGCACGCCACCACGGCGGCGGAGGACAAGGCGAGCGGCGGCGGCGGCGCGGGCAGCGAGGCGGAGGAGAGCGCGCCTGGCGGCCTGATCGACGCGCCGTCCGCGCAGCTGCGCGCGACGGCGGCGGAGGTGGGCGCGGAGGTGGGTGCGGCAGCCGGCGTGGCGGGCGGCAGCGCGGCGGCGGGTGAAGCGAGCAGCGGGCGCGGCGTGGAGGTGGTGGCTGACCTGGTGCGGTACCTGGTGCACGGCGCGGTGGCGCTGCGGCCGAAGCGCAGCCTGGAGGAGCTGCTGGAGGACGACGGCGAGGATGAGGATGAGGTGCCGTCCAGCGCGGCGGCGGAGGTGGAGGTGCTGGAGCGGCTGCTGCGGCAGCGGCACGAGCGCGCGCACGCGCGCAAGACGGGGTTCGTGTTCCTGCGCAACCTGCTGCGCACGCTGCAGTCACCAGTGGCAGTGCAGGAGCTGCTGTGGGGCCTGGCGGCGTGCATTGCGGGGGCGCGCGAGGAGGAGGACGGCGGTGGCGACGACGCGGCGGGCGGCGAGGAGGCGGAGGCCGGCGCCGGCGGCGGTGTTGGTGCAGCTGGCGGCGCGGCAGCAGCAGCAGCAGGCGGCGACGGCGGCGACGGCGGCGGCGCAGGTAGCCTGCTGCTGAGTGGTGCGCGCACGGCGACAGAGTCGCCGCTGCTGTCTGACCTGCATGGGTGCGGCGCGGCGCTGCAGGCGGAGGTGCGGCACGCGCTGCACTCGCTGCTGGAGGCGGTGGCGGCGCAGCTGGTGTACCCGGCGGCGGAGGCAGGGTACGCACGCAGCGTGGTGGCAGGGGCGCTGGATAGCAAGTCGCCGTGCCCGCTGTCGTCGGCGCGCCGCATGGTGCAGCTGCTGGCGCTGCGGTGCTGGCGCGTGCCGCTGGACGCGCAGGACCACGCGTTCCTGCAGAACTCGGCCATCTTCTCGCGCCTGCGTGACCTCATGCAGTCGCACGCGGCAGCAGCGGCGGCGGCAGCGGCAGCGGCGGCGGCAGCGTCTGCAGCGCCTGCGGCGGCGGCCGGCGCGGCGGTGGCGCACGCGACGGCGGTGCTGGATGTGACGGCGGGCGGCGTGGGGGTGGAGACGAGCAGCAACAAGGAGCGCGCGGCGACGCTGGTGGACCCCACGACGGACACGTACTGGGAGCCGGAGGGCGCGGCGGCGTCCAAGGACATTGCGCTGACGCTGAAGCCGGACCTGGTGCGCGAGGCGCTGGGCAAGGCGAAGGGCGGGAAGGGCGGCGCGGAGTGGAAGGAGGGCGCGACGTACCTGGTGGGCGACGTGGCGGTGTTTGTGGACCACACGCGCGACAAGGAGCGGAAGGCCAAGTCGGTGGTGTTGGTGGCGCCCGGCACGGGGGAGGCGGCGGAGGAGGCGGTGACGTTCCGGCTGCCGCCCAACTTTGTGGGGTGGGTGTACCTGCGGTCCACGGCGGGCCTGGTGCCGCTGGGCGAGTCGCCGGTGACGCTGACGGTGAAGTTCTCGGGCGCCATGCCGCGCGTGCGCGGTCTGCGCGTGTTTGCGCGGCCGGAGGTGGGCGCGCCGCTGGCGGCGGGCGACATGAAGGTGGACGCGGCGGCGCTGGTGGCGTTCCGGGCGCTGGCGGGGCAAGTGTTTGCGGGGCTGGGCGCGTCGGACGGCGCGCCGGCGTCACCGCCGGAGCTGCTGGCGGCGACCAGTGACGACAGCCTGCCGCCGGAGGCGCCGGCGCTGGGGCGGCAGGGGTCGGAGCTGCGGCAGCGGCTGGCGGGCATGCTGTTTGATGCGGGCGGCGCGGGGTCCAAGAAGCGGTCAGCGCTGGGCGGCCTGCAGGAGCGCGTGCTGGATCTCATTGGCGCGGAGCTGGCGCACCAGCGCGACCGGTTTGCGGCGGCGCGGTGGTGGGCGGCGGCACCTGAGCCGGCCGGCGGTGCTGGCGGCGGTGGCGGCGGCGGCGGCGGCGGTGCGGCGGGTGGTGCAGCGGCAGCGGCGGCGGCTGCAGCAGCGGCGGCGCCGGCAGCTGCAGCAGCAGCAGCAGCAGCACCGGCGGCTGCTGGCGGCACGGCGGTGGTGGATGCGTACGCGTACGAGCTGGTGTCCATGCTGCTGTCGCTGACGGGGTCGCCTGAGGGCAAGGCGAAGGTGGCGCGGCCGGGCCTGCTGGCAACGTGCTTCCAGCTGTTCCCCGTCGGCACGCCGCGCATCCAGCGGTCGCTGCTGCACATCTTCCGCCGCGTGCTGCCGTCGCTGCGGCCGGAGGCGCTGGACGCGCACCTGAAGGTGCCGCAGGGCCTACTGCGGGACGCGCTGGTGGCGCGGCAGCGCGCGGTGGAGGCGGGCGAGACGGAGGCGGCCAAGATGGTGAACGAGGAGGACCGGAAGCTGGTAACGGGGCCGGGCGCACTGGCGGCGTACCTGCTGCTGCTGGTGGGCAAGTCGCTGGGGCTGCAGACGAAGGGTCGCGCGGCGGGCCGCGCCGTGACGAGCAATGCCAGCCTGCCGGACGACGTGATGCCGGGCTCGGTGCCGTCCAGCGTGGCTGCCAGCCTGGTGGCGCTGCTGCGGTCGCTGGTGGATGACGCAGGGGGGGGGGGGGGGGGGGGGCGGGCGGCGGGGGGCGGGGGTAGTGCTGCGGGGGGCGCGGGCGGTGCTGCGGGCGGTGGGGCCGCGGGGGCGGGGGCTGCTGCCCCCGCCGCCGCTGCACCTGCCGACGCTGCTGCACCTGCCGCTGCTGCGGCGTCGCCAACGGCGCCGCGCAAGGCGCGCGGGCCGACGTGGGCCGCGGCGCTCAAGTCGACGTGCGTGGCGGCGCTGTCGGCGCTGCCGGCGCAGATGGAGTCGGTGATGGACACGCCCGCCAAGTGCGCGTACCTGCCGCAGCTGTGGCTGTCGCTGGGCGCGCTGCTGTTTGCGGCGGAGGCGCACGAGCGCCTGATCGCGCTGCCCAAGATGGCGCCCCCGGCGGCGGCGGCGCGCGGCGGCGCGGGTGGTGACGGCGGCGAGGCGGCGGAGGCGCTGTGCGACAACCACCAGGACGGGCGCACGCTGGCGGACGTGACGTGCGCCAAGTGCGGGCCCACGTACTGCGACGCGGCGGGCGCGGCGGCGTCGTTCTGCCGCAGCTGCGACGCGACGGTGCACCTGCGGAAGGCGGCGCGCGACCACGAGCGCGTGCCCATCGCGGCGCGCGTGAAGGCGGCGATGGAGACGCACGCGGCGGTGGACTACCTGCAGGGGTGCACGCGGTTCAAGCTGGCGTGGCTGCAGATGGCGGTGTACGAGGCGCGCAGCAAGGCGACGGTGGAGTTCAAGCGCGAGAACCACCCGTCGGCGTCGCTGACGGCGGGCGGGCCGGCGGCGGACCGGTGCCGGTTCTGCGCCGCGGACCTGACGGTGGAGACCCGGTCGCGCGTGGCGCCGGCGAGCGCGGCGCTGGAGAACGTGTGCAACTCGGAGGACTGCGAGGCGAAGGCGCGCGGCGCGTGCCGCAAGGTGAAGGACTGCGGGCACTTCTGCGGCGGCGTGTGCGACGAGGAGGCGTGCCTGCCGTGCTACCACGGGTGCGACGGCGTGGCGCTGGAGGCGGACACGCTGTGCCAGATCTGCTCCACCGAGAACCTGGGCGAGGCGCCGGTGGTGCGGCTGGAGTGCGGGCACGCGTTCCACTTTGGGTGCGTGGAGGCGCAGCTGAAGCTGCGGTGGGCGGGCCCGCGCATCCAGTTCGGGTTCATGGGCTGCCCGCTGTGTCGCCGCCGCATCGCCCACGCGTCGCTGCGGCCGCTGCTGGACCCGCTGACGAAGCTGGAGGAGATCGTGAAGAAGAAGGCGCTGATGCGGCTGTCGTACGAGAACCTGGACAAGAGCAGCGAGGTGTCGTCGCCGGACGGCGCGTACTACCGCGACCCGCTGGGCTACGCGCTGCACCGCTTCGCGTACTACCTGTGCGCCAAGTGCGGCGTGCCGTACTACGGCGGCGAGGCGCGGTGCGGCGACGCCGCCGACCTGCGCTTCAACCCGGACGACCTGGTGTGCACCAACTGCCTGCCGCACTCGGCGGACGCGGAGTGCCCCAAGCACGGCCGCGACTTCATCACCTACAAGTGCCAGTTCTGCTGCTCCGAGGCGCTGTTCTTCTGCTTCGGCACCACGCACTTCTGCGACCGCTGCCACTCCAACCCGGGCATGATGCAGGAGCTCAAGTCGGGCGGCCGCCTGCCGCACTGCCCCGCCGGCCCGCTGGGCAAGCAGCTGCCCGGCACGAAGGCAGAGTGCGAGCTGAAGAGCAAGCACCCCGAGCCGGGCGAGGAGCACGTGCTGGGCTGCTCCATCTGCCGCAACGCCTCCACCTTCTAAGCCGCGGGCGGCGCGCCGCGGCACCGGCCACGTCGGCGGCCGCGGGTGCGCTCATCCAGACGGTGCCCCTGTGTTTTTCATACATCTATTTGATGCATTTCAACTGCATGAATATCTAATAACTGCTGCACCCCTAGCTCGCTCGCTTCTCCAACTTGCCGCGCCGGGCAACGCGCTGCTCGCCACGCGCACGTGCGGCCATGACATCGTAGTCAAGCCCGCTGCTGCCAAACTCGTTACGGCGCGCACGGTCGACGGGGTAGATCCACCGCTGGTACAGGTAAATAACAAAAATGACGTCGTCGCGGAACACGGCGATGCGGTGCAGCCTGCAAAGGTTGTGCGTGGGAGGCGTGATGGTTGTGCGTACCATTTGACGTGGCTGTGCATGTCAGGCGGGCGGCAATAGCCGCGAAACGTACGTTGGCATCTTGATGACCCACGCAAACAGGTCGTCGATGAACGTGTTGAGCGACTTGTACACCATGGCGCGCCAGGGCATGTGCGCAACGGATTTGAGCTGCGCAAGGGGGATGGGGGTGGGTGTGATGCGTGAGATGCGTGCGGAAATTTGAAGCTGTGTCGGAAGGGCGCGGGAACACGTACGCGGTAGTTGATGTAGAGCTGCGGCACCATCTGGATGAAGCCAAACGTGTACACAAAGCCGGTGAGGGACGACAGTATCCAGCTCATCCAGCTGCGGTGGCGGTCGTAGTACAGGCTGTAGCCGGCATAGCCCGCCACCAAGGGGTACAGGATGAGCAGCATGTGGTTGGTGGCAATGTCGTCGTACTCCTTGGTGCGCGACGCCGCGTACGTCGTCTCCGCGTCCTCCCACTGGATGGACGGCAGCCAGCCGTTCCACCGCACGCCAAACGCAACCGCCTTGCGCAGCTTCCACACCTCGATGGCAAATCCCAGCGTGTTGGACACCAGCACCATCCAGGAGGTGTCGTTGTCAAACAGGTACGCCAGGATGACGGCCTGGAAGAACAGGTTGATGGAGATGCTGCGGATGGAGAGGCCCTCCATGGACTTGGTGCTGCGCCAGAAGGAGATGTCGTTCTTGAACGCCAGCAGGTCAAACACGGAGTGCAGGGTGGACACGATGATGGTGACCGCCAGCAAGATGGGGTTGGTCTGCAGGATGATGGACTTGAGCATGTCAGTGTCGTCGTCGCGGCTTGTGCCCATGGCTGCCTGCATGTCCCAGCTCGCCTGCATCTGCGTCTGCAGCAGCAGCTTCCACGATGCCTGCATGCTGTAGCTGAGGTGCAGCGGCACCACCGCCACGCTGTCGTTCAGCGGCACAAGCTCGTGCCCCAGCTGCCAGAAGTCGTTCACGGCGGCAACGGGCAGGTAGCCGGCACGCCCGGGCACAACGTGGATGTTGTTCGCAATGTGTGGCGGCATGCCGCCGCGCTGGTACACAGTGCGGTCGTCCGCCAGTTGGAAGTGCAGCGCAGGGCGGAAGTACGGCATGGGGGTTGCCACCTTGGTGGCGTCCACCGTCTCCGGGGCGGCGGTGGTGCCGTCTGCCGCCGCGGGCGGCGCGGGCGAGTTGCCTACAATGCCAAACGATGCCACAGTGGCGGGTGCGGTGCTGCCGCCATCATCACCGCCGAGCAGGTTGTGCGTGGCCTTGGACGGCTTGCTGGAGAGCAGCTTGATGAGCGGGTACACGACGTGCACCGTCTCAGCCTCGTCGGCGGCCTCGTTGTCGGGGCAGGCATACACGTGCGCGTACAGGGTGCCGTTGTTGCGCACGGCAGCGGGCAGCGAGATGTTCAGGTGCACGTCGCGGTAGTTGGTGTCGCTCCAGTCGTACGTCAGGCCGTGCATCACCCACGCAGGCACCGGTTCGCCTTCTGACACGCCGCCATCCCACACGGCGTCAAAGACTGCTGACGGGTATGTAATGGCGGGTGACGTCGCCGTCAGGTCGTACAGGTTGCTGTTGGCACTGAACAGCGTCGCCCAATCCAGCCGCCGCGCCGGCGGCCGGTCCGCTAGCAGCTCCGCCGTCGTGTCACTGTACTCCCCGCGCGCCACCGCCTTGGCGTACGCCGCGTGCGCCGCCCCCACGCCCGCGACGGGCTCCGCAGACTGCGACAGGTACACATACAAACTAAAGGCGTCGCCAGGCGCCCACAGGTTGGACAGCGCCACGGATGGCGCCACACGCGCCAGCGCACTCTTCCGCGCATCCTCGTACGGCTGCAGCGCGTCCGACACCTGGCGCAGCCCCGCCGTGCGGCCAGTGAACATGTCCATCATGGACGGCGCGCCGCCCCTGCTCGGTGGTGGCGCCTGCACCGGCCGCGCGCCCTCCTTCGCATACTGGGATGGCGCGCCGCCGCCAGCCACACTAGTGCTGGTCACAAACTCGGCATCCATGCCGCCGTCCACCGCCATCGCAGGTGCCGCCGCCGGTGCCGCCCCTGCCGGCGGCGCGCCCTTGCTGCCGCCGCCCATGAATAGGTTGTACGCCATGAACAGCAGCACGCCATTCATGACCAGCGACATGATGCCCGGCCGCTGCGGCGCTGCCTCGCCACCCGCATCCCCACCGCCGCCGCCGCCGCCGCCACCACCACCACCACCACCGGCTGCCGCCATCTTCTTCACCGGTCGTCGTCGCAGCTGTGTGCAGCGTGGTACCGGTACCCGAGAATGGCTGGCTGCAAAAAGTGGACCACACCGACTTGCACGCAGCGCAGGGCGGCCAGCCAAAGCAGCAGCGTTGGAGCACCTTGCGCCGCAGTTGCCGTGTCCGGTATCGCAAGGCGTACTCGGTCGGCACCGCTGCCACACCACTCGTGGTATCTGCTGCTGCAGTGCTGCACCACCACCACGCCACCTGCTGGTACCAATTCGTAGTTATACCAACGAAGGCGCCAAGTATGCTATCAACCCTATCCCATTGCCCTCTCCCCTCCTACTTCTGCTGCACCCTGCCCCCACACCCAACACTTGCCCTCCTTTCCGCGCGCGCTTCGCTTGTGGCCTCACCTGCCGCATGACCAGGCAGCCAGTACCAGTAGGAGCAAGCGAGACCAGTAGGGGAGAAGAGAGAGAAGAGGGCGATTTGTCCGTTGGTGGGGCGGCGGCAGCTAAAATAGCCATAGTGACCACAGCCACCGCGGCGTGCGGCAATTGTAATAACAGCAGGAGTTGGGAGAAACGTGTGTGTTGGGTGGAACCCGCGCGGTAATTCGCCCGTTGTGCGGTGTCTATCCGTGAATTTTGTGTTGCTGTCCACCCCTCTCCTCTCCCCCTCTCTCCCCCCTCGACGCGACACGCGACACGCGATGGCGGCGGCGGCGGCGGCAGCGGCGGCGGCGGCGGCGGCGGTGGGGGCAGGAGCAAAGGGTGGTGGAGGCGGCGGCAGTGGGGAAGGGGAGGGCGACAAGTCGCTGCGGATGGCGCAGATGCGAGCGGCGCTGGAGGCGCACTTTAAGGCATGGAAGAGCACCGTGACGGAGGAGAGGGTGAAGCACTTGTACCCCACGCTGGCAGCGGCGCACCCAGATATGCTGACAGATATGTTTGGGACGTTCTGGGAGATGCTGGAGGGTCACGTGACTGCCGAGTTTAACCTCATTTGCGCGTCGTGCAGCCTGCCTGACAGACTGGCGGAGCTGGGCAACCTGGCGGCGGAGGTGAATGGGTCCAGCGTACCCGCACCCTTGCCCGTCGCGCCAGAGGCGGCGGTGCGCAAGGTGGCAGTTGCCGCAAAACTGGAGGCTGCCGCCAAGTTGCAGGGCCTTGCCGCCACCCTGAAGGCCAAGAACGACGAGCTGGAGGCGGCCGCCTTCAAGTCTGCAGCAACAGCGCGTGGCCTCAAGTCCAAGCTGCAGGTGCACGTGGACGCATTTCAGGCTGTACGTCCACCTGCTTGCTGCTGCCGCGGTCGCGAAGTTGGTACCGGTATAAACCACCTGGTACACCCACTCAAACACACGCACATACCCACAAACCCGCACACGCACGCCGCAGGCTGCCACCGTGCTGGCTCCCGCGGCAAGTGAGGACCCAAGTAGGAGTACGCCAGCCATTTGAAGAGGACGACCTGATTTACAACCATTCATTCAATACGAAGGCAGGCAGGAGGTCGTTGCGTCTTGCGCCCAGCTTGCACACCGACGGTGGAAAGTCGTCCGCACCGTCCACAACACAACGTCAACGCCACAGCGCGATCAAGCACACATTCACATCAGTCAAGGGGACCATGCCGCAACAGGTGCATCGACGTGCTGACACGCCGCCTCACGCTACTAGCCGGGAACGACGCCCCGCTGGCTGTCACGCTGGTTGGCGGATTGGTTACGGCCATTCCAGCGCCACCCACCATCGGTAAAAACAAATAACACAAACCATACATGCCAGGGGCGCACTCGCCGTGCTGCTACGCCGCTGGCGCCGCCTGCGCGTACAGCGCGCCGCGGCCGTCACCGCCCACGGCAATACCCGTGGTGCGCTCCAGCACCGCCGCCATGCGCGTGCCGCGTAGCGCCGCCATCCCGCCGCCCAGTGTGTCGTACACGCCCGCCAGCGGCGACGCTGGGTTCTCGAACCAGAACCGGTCGCCCGCCCGCGTGCGCACGAACTGCTCCACCGTCAGCCGCGCCAGCGTCGCACCCAGCACGCCGTCGCTGCCCACCGCGGGCGCCTCCAGTAGGCCGCCCACCAGCAGGTCCACGTCATCCGGCCGGCCGTACACCTCCGCCAGCCGCGCCGCCACACGGGCGCCCGTCTTGGCAGGCAGCCGGCCCGTCGCTACCAGGTCCGCCCACGATGCCGTCACGTTGGGCAGGCCCAGTGCCGCACGCACCGCGCCAAACGACGGCACACCGGCGTCCCGCCCGCGCTGCACCATGATGGCCGCCAGGTCCAGGCCCACCGCCGCGCCGCCCAGGAACCCGTTGCGCGCGCCCTCCACCACCAGCAGGTCTGCCGCCTGCGCCACCGTGCTCAGCGCGCCACGCAGCACCGGCTCCACACCGCCCTCAAACACGATGCGGTGCGGCGCAAACCACGCGTCGCGCAGCGGCAGCGGCGCCGATCCCGCGCTGCCCCCGGTGGCTGACGCGCCACCCAGTGCAGCGGGGCGCGCCACCGCGTCACCCAGCATGGACACCCAGTACTGCGCCGCCGCGGTCGCAAACTCCACCGACACCGACGGGTCCACCGACGCGTCGTACCCCGTGTACGGCGGGATGGCCGCCGCCGCCGCCGTGCCCACCAGCGCCGGCAGGTACTCGTACCACACCATGGCCTGGTACTGCGCCCGCACCACCGCCGCCGCCGCACGGAACACCGCCTCCGCCGGCTCCAGCCGCACCGGCAGCTCCGACATGGTGTCCAGCACGTGCCGGTGCATGACCGGGCTCGTGGTCACCGCCTCCACCAGCCGGTTGTGCTCGCGCATGAACACCGTGTGCAGCGCGATCAGGCCCGGCAGCATGTTGGCGCGGTCGTCACCCGCCTCGAACAGCGTGGTGGGCGCCTTGTTCCACGGGTTCACCATGCCGGTGCCTGCACCCGCGTACGGCAGCAGGGTGCGCAACACGCCACGCCCGCCGCCGTCCCGCGCCTGGCTGCGCAACGTGGCGCCACGCTCCCCGCCCGGCGTCGTCGCCCGCGTGCGCAGCGACGCGCTGCGCTCGTCTGACATGCCGTACAGCCCGTGCAGGTCCAGGAAGTGCGTCACGCCGTTCACCATCTGCCGCACCCGTCGCTGCGTGGTGGCGCCCGACGTGGAGATGGCGGTGCGGTGCGGTGCGCGGCTGTACGGCATCACCACGCCGCCGCTGCCGCCCGCATCCCACTGCGCGTCGTACGGCGGCACCGCGATGCTGTCAGTGGCCGGCGCACCCGGCTCCGGCGTGCGCAGGTGGCCCATCGCCCACCCCCACTCCAGGTCGTGCGCCACCCACAGCCCCAGCGCCACGAACAGGTCGTTCACGCCCGCCGACGACGGCAGCGGCGCGTGCTGGTGCATCAGCACGTTGCTCACCAGGCGGGCGGACGGCACGGCAGGCGGCCGCGGGAACCCCACGCCCGCCGCGTCGCTGTACGCCGGCAGCGTCAGCCGGATGAACGGCGTGCGCGGCAGGCCGTACGCGAACGGCTGTGTGGCGTGGTTGCCGGCGCCCGACCATGCCGGCAGCACCGCCGCCTCCACCAGCGACACACCCGCCGCCGCATCCGGCGCATGTGCCGCGCCGCCCTGCACCCGCACCACCACCGACTCGCGCCGGCTGGCTGCCGCGATGGCGGCCGCGTCGCCGCTCGCCACCACGCTCGCCGGCGCCACATCGTACTCAAACGCGTCGTCGCCAACGTAGTCGGCGTCCGGCGTGTACGTCACGTACGCGCCCGCCGCGCCCACCGTCGCTGTGCCGTGCGCCGGCGGCGTCACGCCCACCACGCGCAGCTGGAACGCGGTGCACGGCAGCACCGGCATGGCCGCGGCGCCCTCGGCCTCCGACACCGGTGCCGACACCGCCGCCGCCTCCGACGCGAACCGCAGGTGTTGCACCTCACCACGCCGCGCCGGCGCGCGCACATCCACCGTGGACCGGATGGGCACGTCATACAACACCACGCTGGCATTGCGGGTGGGCCACACGATGCGCACGCGGTGCACCGTGGTGCGCCGCAGCGCCGGGCCCAGCCCAAAGTGCGCCACAAGCTCGCTGTGCGCCATGTACGCCGCCGCGCTGCCCACCTCCCGCATGAACTCCTTGGCACCGGGCGCCGCCTGCAGGTACACCCGCGCACCCAGGCTGTCGCGCGGCCGGCACCCCGGCACCGCCATCTCACCCGCCACACCTGCACCCGCCGGCGGCCCGCCCGCACCCTCACCCGCACATGCTGCCTCGCGCACACGCAGCCGCAGCGACGCGTACTGGTTGCCGCCGTCGTTGCGGTACAGCGCCGGCGCGTCGGCGTGGTTGACCAGGAACAGGTCCAGGTCGCCGTCGTTGTCGTAGTCGAACTCGAAGTAGCCGCGCCCGTCGCGCCGGTCGTCCAGGCCCAGGTCCGCCGCCACCGGCGTGAACACAAAGTTGCCCTTCGGCCCCGAGTTGTGGTACGCCACGTTGGGCGTGTTCACCGCAAAGTCGTCGTCCGTCGTCTCCGGGTCGTCCAGCCCGTTCGCCACCGTGATGTCCAGCCACCCGTCGTTGTCGTAGTCGAACAGCACGCCGCCCCACGCCCACCCGCCCTCCCGCACGCCCGCGTGGTCCGTCACGTCCACGAACAGGTGCTTGCCCTCGTTCATGTACAGGTGGTTGCCCTCGAAGCTGGCGGCGATGCCGGCGTTGGGGAAGAACCGGTCCAGCGCCAGCCGCGATGGCAGCTTCAGCGCCATGGACGTGAACAGCACGTCCAGCCGGCCGTCGCCGTTCACGTCGCCCACCGTCTGGCCCATGGAGTTGTCGGACAAGTCCCACAGCGGGTGCAGGTAGCCGCGCCGGAACGTGCCGTTACCGTTGTTCCAGTACAGCTGCGTGGTGCCAAAGTCGCCCGAGATGAGCAGGTCGGGCGCGCCGTCGCCGTCAAAGTCGGTGAACCGGGCACCAAACTCGAAGCACCCCATGTGCGGGAAGCCCATGAAATGAACCGGTGAGTGCGGCACACGGCCGCTTTCATCCGCGCCCTTCATCATGCTTTGGCGCAGCGCATTGATCATGTCCGCGCGCGACATTTCCAAGTCGTGCATCCGTGTGGCCTCGCGGTTCAGCGACAACACGCGCGCCTTCGCCTCCTCTGGCGACAGGCCGGCATCCACGTAGTAGTTGAACACATCCGTCTGGTGGCCTGCCGACCACCAGAAGTTCATGTTGTGCCCATCTGCGCCACCGCCGCCCACCTTGATGAACAGCCCCGCCGGCATCGTCATGTCCTCAAAGTGGCCCGGCTTGCCCGACGCGCCCAGGTTGCGGAGCAGGCGCGCCGCCGCCATGCGGTCACCCACGCCGCGCTTCCGGAACTCGGGGTTCAGGTCCAGCCGCGGGAACCACTCCGTCGTGTACAGGTCCACCCACCCGTCGCCGTCGTAGTCGCCCACCGCCACCGAGAACGCGGACGTCAGGCCGCCCTCACCCGGCGACACCAGCGGCCGCGTCAGGTCCACGCCACGCGCCACCGCCTGCTCCGTGAAGTGCCCCGTGCCGTCGTTGATGAACAGGTAGAACCGTTTGTCGCCCAGCGTGGACACGTAGATGTCCAGGTCGCCGTCGTTGTCCACGTCCACCAGCACCACGCCGTTGGAGTGCGTGTCGGCGGTCATGGCCAGGCCCACGTCCGCCGCCACGTCCTCAAACGACCCGTTGCCCACGTTGCGGTACAGCGAGTCCATGCCATCCATGCGCGTGAAGTAGATGTCATCACGCCCGTCGCCGTCAAAGTCGCCCGCCGCCGCGCCGCCCGTCAGGATCTCGGGCAGGCACAGCGTGCCGCGGTCCCACACCAGCCGCCCGTGGTCGTACTGGTCAAACAGGCAGTGCGGCGAGGTGCGGATGATCTTCTGCGGCGCGCCCGTCACGCCTGCGACGCCCGCCACGTCCACGAACCGAATGGCCGCGCCGTCACCTGCCGGCGGCGGCGCCTGCGGCGTGACACACACGCTCGCTGGCACGTTGGCGAGCAAGCCGTCATTGGCCAACACGGGGATGTGCACCGGCATGCCCTCCTCCGTTACGGCGCCATCTGGCTGCGTGTACGTGCGCATGCGGGGTGCCATCACGCTGTCGCCTAGCCAATCCATGCTTGCGGCGTCAGTAGTGACGGTGGTGGCTGGGTGTTGGTCTGATGATGCGATGTTGGGCGGCGTTCTGTTGGCTCCAACAATGGTCGCCACTGCTGCCGCGGTGACAATCGCCGTTGCCGTTCGCGCCATCTGCAAGTACCACGCGTGGTCCAGCTTCACCGTGCAGGTGCAAGCGCCTACTGTAGGCAGGCGCAGTGTGAGGGATGCTTGGCTGCGCGGTGGTTGGCGGGCGTCATCGCCGAGTGCCAGGTTGCCGACGGCGTCTTGGCCCGTGTGCGGCGTCCAAAGCGCAGCCAAGCACGCCGCCAGGTGAGTTGCCCCCACAGCCCGCGCTGCGTTGTTTGGCACCCGCGTTACAAGTTCCCCAGCTCCGGTATTTATGGTGTTGGGTACGCCTCACAGCCTGAGGTACAGTAGGCACTAGGGTCGCCAGCATCGGCACCGCGGTGATTGGCACTGGATATGCTCTCATAGACAGCTCAGCGCCACCAAGCAAGTCGTCAGAGAGCGATCAACTGCCCCGCACGCTTGTAGTGTGTGTGACACACCTCTGGGCGTCGCCGTTGTGGCGTTGGCACGCGAACCCGCGACCACTCTGCTCCACCTTGGCGCCTCTCTGACGACTAGATGCTGATGCGGTACCACTGCCACTGGTACCTAATACAGGCAACGCGCGGCGCCACTATCCACGTGGTGCCAAACAACGGGGCGCTGTGGCACAATTACGCGGCTGGGGTTGATTGTGCGACGCGTGGATACACTGCTGCTGGCTAATCGCGTGAGTGAGCTGACCGACGATCCTGGTCATCGTTGTGAGAGTCCACCGAAACGCGGCAGCCACGTGAAAGCTGAGCGACGGTGACGCACTCAACAGACTCAACGGCACACACTCATTCTACCATGCGCCCTCAGCGCCCTGCCGGTGTGGCACCCCAGTGCAAACAACACCAGCAGAAGGTAACTTGGGGAAGTTAACGGGAACTGACATTCAAACCAGCAACGGGGGCAGGCAGGCAGCCGCCGGGCGGCAAGAAACACGAAACACACAACAACATCAACATCGTTGACGGCGGCAGGGCAGCCGTCCATGCAGGACACGAGGGATGGGGGATGCAGGAACACCATGTTGTGCGGCAGACGACGAGAGGGCTAACTGAGAGAGGGGCGCTCCTACTCGTGGTGTGCGTGGGTAGTGCATGTGTGTAGTAGGGTCATAATCATCATAAGCCATGAAGCTCCGGCGTGCCGTCATGGCACACTGGCCGCCACGCAGCGGCAGCGACACGAATGGGTTACAGCTCCAAGCCGGCAAAGCCGGCGCTGGTAAGGGCACGGCCGGAGGAGGTGGCGCGCATGCGCGTGCCGGATGCCACTGTTGATGGCCGGGTGGACCGCACGGCGCTGCCAGGCGGGCTGCGGGCGCCTGCGCCACCGGCGGCGGCAGGCAGCAGGCGGGATGCGGCAAGCGAGCATTGCAGGCGGTGCTCCACCGTGCCGGGCAGCGTGAGGGACGCCACCGGCACGTCTGTTGGCACGCCCCACGAGTCGCTTACAAACGCTGCCCACTCGCCGTCGTCTGCCACCATGCACGATACGCTGCGGTGGAACGCCAGGAACTGTGCCGCCGTCACAACGTCATCCGGGA
>Ga0066256_1002180_pt1 | contig 22801 bp, 19 predicted proteins | sample ThiBio_1000_biof_FD_87107 | JGI IMG/M metagenome (GOLD analysis project Ga0066256, IMG submission 87107) | Wastewater bioreactor microbial communities from Cape Town, South Africa - Thiocy_expt_1000_biof (version 2) | ecosystem: Engineered > Bioreactor > Thiocyanate-remediating >... | reverse complement strand
TGCCGACGCTGCCGTACGGCTGCTCGCTCGGCCACAGCCGGCGCTGGCCCGGCACGATCGCGCTGCCGCCCATCACCCTCATCGAACTCGTCAAGCAGATCGGCGACTGGGCGTATCACGGCGGCGTGCGCCGACTGTTCATCGTCAACGCCCACGTCACCAACGCCGCGCCCCTGCGCTGCGCGCTGGAAATGCTGCGCGCCGAGCACGACGACCTGATGGTCTCGGTGATCAATACCGCGACCCTGAGCGAGCGGGTGCGCGAATTCCACGCCGCCGACGCCGCCGACTGGCACGCCAACGACGCCGAGACCTCGATCATGCTCGCCATCGCCCCCGAGGGCGTGCGTCCGGACAAGCTCGCCGAGGCCGACGACCCCGACCGCACCTGCGGCTGCATCTTCGCGCATCCCGTTAACCGCACCAGCCTCAACGGTGTCACCGGCACGCCCAGCCTGGCCAGTGCCGAGAAGGGCCAGCGCTGGTTCGACTGGCTGGTCGACGACCTCGCCGCACTGGTTCGCACCGGCAGCGTCGAAACGCCGCCGCTGGCCCACTCCTATTTCGGGGACGCCGTCCCCGCCGCCACCACCCGATAGACAAGGACGCATCATGAACACGATCGACGATACCGCCGTACTGGAAAAACCGGACAGCAGTGCCCATCATCCGGCCGAAGCGACGGCTCAACTGCAGCGCGAGCTGATAGCCAAGGGTGTTAAATACTGCATCGGCGCCTACGTCGACATCCACGGCGTGCCCAAGGCCAAGGTCGTGCCGATCGGCCATCTCGGCCAGATGGCCAAGGGTTCCGAGCGCTACACCGGCTACGCGCTGGACGGCCTCGGCCAGGCGCCCAACGACGACGAGCTGACCTCGGTGCCGGACCTCGACCGCGCCATCCAGCTGCCGTGGGAACCGAAGATCGCCTGGATCCCGGCCGACAACCATTTCCAGGGCAAGCCGTATGCGCTCAACACCCGCGTCGCGCTGAAGAACCAGCTCGCCGAGGCGGCCAAGCTCGGCTACGGCATGAACCTCGGCATCGAGTGCGAGATCTTCCTCCTGAAGCAGAACGAGGACGGCAGCCTGTCGGTGCCGGTCGCCGACGACAAGCTGACCAAGCCCTGCTACGACGTGCGCGGGTTCGTCGACAACTTCTCCTGGCTGGACAAGGTGGCCACGACCATCAACGAGCTGGGCTGGGACCTGTATTCCTTCGACCACGAGGACGCCAACGGCCAGTTCGAGTTCGACTTCAACTACGCCGATGCGCTGACCACCTGCGACCGGCTGACCTTCTTCCGCTTCATGGCCAAGCACTACGCCAAGGAGGAAGGCCTGCTCGCCACCATGATGCCCAAGCCCTTCGCCGACAAGACCGGCAACGGCGCCCACTTCAACATGTCGATCTACGACCTCGAAACCGGCAGGAACCTGTTCGCCTGCGCCCCCGAGGACGACCCGCACGGCATTGGTCTGACCCCGCTCGGCTACAGCTTCGTCGCCGGCATCCTCAAGCACGGCCGCGCGCTGTGCGCGGTGTTCGCGCCGACCGTGAACAGCTACAAACGCTTGGTGCGGCGCGGTGCCATGAGCTATTTCTCGTGGGCGCCGGTGTTCAACTCCTGGGGCTCCAACAACCGCACCAACTCCGTGCGCATCCCCGCCGGCGGCGGCCGCTGCGAATCGCGCAACGCCGACGGCGCGGTGAACCCCTACCTGGCGGCCACCCTGGTGCTGGCGGCCGGCCTCGAAGGGGTCCGCGAGGGGCTCGATCCGGGCAATCCGAACGAGGACAATCTCTACGCGATCAGCGAGGAGGAGCGTCGCGGTCGCGGCATCGAGTTCCTGCCGCAGACGCTGCAGGAGGCGGTCGCCGCCTTCGCCGCCGACCCGCTGGTGGAAGCCACGCTGGGCAAGGAGTTGCGCGACGAGTTCGTCCGCTACAAGACCGAAGAGTGGGAGGCCTATCACCTCGCGGTCAGCAAGTGGGAAGTGGAACGCTATTCCTACATGTTCTGAGCCATGAAGCCGAATCGCATGGACAAGCCAGCCACCCTCGTCAGTCGCATCAGCGTCTCGCTGCAGCCCGAGCTGCTGGCGGAGCTGGACAGGATGGTGGAAAGCCGCGGCTACGACAGCCGCTCGCAGGCGATCGGCGAAATGGTTCATTATCAGCTGGCGGAGCACAAGCGCTCGCTTGGCAACGAGGTCATGGCCGGCACGCTCACGCTGCTCTACAACCGCTCCACGCGCGGCCTGCAGGGGCGGCTGGCGGACCTGCAATACCAGTACATCGCCGAGGTGGTCAGCTCGCTGCACGTGCACCTGACCGAGGACCGCATGCTGGAGGTGCTGCTGGTGCAGGGGCCGGCCGCCAGGCTGCAGGCCATCAGTGACGAGATGCTTGCCCAGCGCGGCGTGATCACCGGGCGGCTGGAGTTGCTAGCAGCGGTGATCCCGCCGCTGCATGCACCTGCCAGCGCCGCCTAATCTAACGACTGGATTTCATATGGCACAAGATATCAACCCTATTCCCCCGGCGCTGTTCCTGTGGGAAGAAGCCCTGCCCGGCGGCTGCCACTGGTCGGGCATCGTCCGCCGCGGCAACGCACTCAGGCTGACCGATCTCTTCGGCCGCGCCAACGTCTCGGCGCTGTTCTACAACGCCGAGGAGAAGCTCGAGCGCTACAACATGCCCGACACCCTCAAGGCGCAGCACACTGCGCACCTGACGACGGGCCACGCGCTCTATTCGGACATGGGCCATGTGCTGTGCTCGATCATCGCCGATACCTGCGGATGGCACGACACCGTGTGCGGCACCAGCGACGCCGGGACGGTGAAGGCGAAGTACGGCGAGGCCACCTACCAGACCCACCGCAACGCGATGCACCGCAACGGCCGCGACGGCCTGCTGGTGGAGCTGGGCAAATGGGGGCTGGGCAAGCGCGACGTGGTGCCGAATGCGAATTTCTTCAGCAGGGCCGTCGCCGACGACGCCGGCAGGCTGCACTTCGACGCGACGAATTCGCACGCCGGTGCCTACGTCGACCTGCGCTTCGAGATGGACGTGCTGGTCGTGCTCTCGGCCGCCCCGCACCCGCTCGATCCGCGCCCCGACTATGCGCCGGGCGATGTCATGCTGACCGCGTGGAAGGCCGGCGCCCCAGGCGCGGACGACGTCTGCCGCAACCACTGTCCGGAAAACCAGCGCGGCTTCTATCAAACCGAAATTCTTTATCGCTGAGGCCAACCATGAGCACCTTCAACCTCGTCGAGAGCCCCCTCGATCCCGGCCAGGCCGTGGTCGATGCCGTCGTCAACGCTGGCGATCCGTGGATTCACGAAATCAAAAAGGGCCAGGTCTTCCGCATCCTCGACCTCGAGGGCAACCAGGCGGTCGACACGCTGTTCTACAACGCGCATGACCCCGAGGAACGCTACAGCGCCACCGATACCGTGCGCACGCAGGGCGCGCTCTACCTCACCGCCGGCACGCGACTGATGTCCAGCGAAGGCAGGGTCATGCTGACGATCACCGCCGACACCTGCGGTCGTCACGACACCCTCGGCGGCGCCTGCTCGTGCGAAAGCAACACCGTCCGCTATGCATTGAACAAGCGGCCGATGCATTCCTGCCGCGACAGCTTTCTGCATGCGCTCGCGCACTATGACTCTCATAAGAGCGGTGGCGGCCTGACCAAGCGTGACATCACCAGCAACATCAACTTCTTCATGAACGTGCCGGTGACGCCAGAAGGGGGGCTGACCTTCGCCGACGGCGTGTCGGCACCGGGCAAGTACGTCGAGATGCGCGCCGAGATGGATGTGCTGTGCCTGATCTCGAACTGCCCGCAACTCAACAATCCGTGCAACGCCTACAACCCGACGCCGGTGCGCGTCCTGATCTGGGACGCACCGGAACAATGAAAACAGCCGGCTTGGGACGGCCCGGGCCACAAGAAAGGAGAGGCTGAAGAACCGTAGCGAGCGGACACTGGGCAAGGCGCACGGCGCGCAGGAACCGGAATGTACAGGCAAGTACATGAGGATTCCGAGCACCGCGCAACGCCGCCCGGTGTTCGCGCAGTAGGTTATTCAGCCTCTCCGGAGCGGGACGACCCGCAAGGAAGAATATGTTCGACAAGGTTCTCATCGCCAACCGCGGCGCCATCGCCTGCCGCATCATCCGCACCCTGCGCACCATGGGGGTGAAATCGGTCGCCGTCCATTCCGAGGCGGATCGGCACAGCCTGCATGTGCGCCTTGCCGACGAAGCGGTCGAGATCGGCCCCGCGCCGGCGGCGCAGAGCTACCTGCGCACCGACAAGATTCTGGACGCGGCCAAGGCCACCGGCGCCCAGGCCATCCACCCCGGTTACGGCTTCCTGTCCGAGAACCCCGGCTTCGCCGAGGACTGCGCCGTCGCCGGCATCGCCTTCATCGGCCCCAGCCCGGACCAGATGCGTGCCTTCGGTCTCAAGCACACCGCGCGCGATCTGGCCGAGCACAACAAGGTGCCGCTGCTGCCGGGATCCGGTCTGTTGAGCGATGCCGGCCATGCCCAGGCCGAAGCCGCGCGCATCGGCTACCCGGTGATGCTGAAGAGCACCGCCGGCGGCGGCGGCATCGGCATGCGCCTGATCTGGAGCGCCGACGAACTGGTGGAAGCCTTCCAGTCGGTCGAGCGGCTGGCGCGCGCCAACTTCAAGGAAGCCGGCATCTTCCTCGAGAAATACGTCGAGCACGCGCGCCACATCGAGGTGCAGATCTTCGGTGACGACCGTGGTCATGTCGTCGCGCTGGGCGAACGCGACTGCTCGGTGCAGCGGCGCAACCAGAAGGTGATCGAGGAAACGCCAGCGCCTGGCCTCACCGATGCCCAACGTGAGCGATTGCTCGCTACTGCCGTGCGCCTCGGCGAAGCCGTCGGCTATCGCTCCGCTGGTACCGTCGAATTCGTCTACGACACCTTAAGCGGCGAATTCTATTTCCTCGAAGTGAACACCCGCTTACAGGTCGAGCACGGCGTCACCGAGGAAGTCACCGGTGTCGACCTGGTCGAGTGGATGGTGAAGGAGGCCGCCGGCGAACTCGATCTGACCGGCTTCGAGGTCAAGCCTGAGGGCGCCTCGATGCAGGTGCGGCTCTACGCCGAAGACCCGGGCAAGGATTTCCAGCCCGCTGCGGGCGTGCTGACCGAAGTCGCGTTCCCTGAAGACGTGCGCATCGAAACCTGGGTCGAGCGCGGTTCCGACGTGCCGCCGTTCTACGATCCGATGGTGGCCAAGCTCATCGTCAAGGGCCGCGACCGCGCCGAGGCGCTGCAGAAGATGCAGCAGGTGCTGGCCGGTACCCGTGTCGCCGGTATCGAGACCAATCTCGGTTATCTCGCTCAGATCGTGCGTGATGCGGTGTTCATGGAAGGGCGCCAGACGACGCGCTACCTCAACGCCTTCCACTACCGCCCGGCGACTATCGACGTCATCGAGCCCGGCGTGCAGAGCAGCATCCAGGACTGGCCGGGCCGCACCGGCTACTGGGACGTCGGCGTGCCGCCGTCGGGGCCGATGGACGCGCTGGCGCTGCGCCTCGCCAACAAACTGGCCGGCAATGCCGAAAGCACGGCCGCGCTGGAACTGACCGTCGCCGGCCCCACGCTGCGCTTCAACTGCGACAGCGTGATCGCGCTGGCCGGGGCCGACATGGGCGCCGAACTCGACGGTCTGCCGCTGGCCAACTGGGCGGCGCACGCGGTCAAGGCCGGCAGCATCCTCAAGCTCGGCGCGATCCGGGACGCCGGCTGCCGCACTTATCTTGCGGTACGCGGCGGCTTCGACGTGCCGGACTATCTCGGCAGCAAGGCCACCTTCACGCTGGGCCAGTTCGGCGGCCATGCCGGGCGCACGCTGCGCGTCGGCGACGTGCTGCATGTCCATGCTATTGAAGACGCCGCCATCGGCACGCCGCTGCCTGCCGCGGCAATCCCGGCTTACGCCCATGCCTGGGAAATCGGCGTGCTCTACGGCCCGCACGGCGCGCCCGACTTCTTTACCGACGCCGACATCGAGATGTTCTTCGCCACCGACTGGGAGGTGCACTACAACTCCAGCCGGACAGGGGTCCGATTGATCGGCCCGCGTCCCGAATGGGCGCGCAAAGACGGCGGCGAAGCGGGCCTGCATCCGTCCAACATCCACGACAACGCCTACGCCATCGGCGCGGTCGACTTCACCGGCGACATGCCGGTCATCCTCGGCCCGGACGGTCCCAGCCTCGGCGGCTTCGTCTGCCCGGCCACCATCGTACAGGCTGAGCTGTGGAAGATGGGCCAGCTGCGCCCCGGCGACACCGTGCGCTTCAGGCGCCTCTCGCAGGCGCAGGCCGAGCGCATGGAGGCGGCGCAGGATGCTGCCATCGCCAGCCTGGCCGTCCAGGCCGCGGTGGTCGCTGATGCGGAGCCGCTCGCCAAACCGGTGCTGCACCGTACGTCGGGCACCGACAACCCCGTCGCCGTGGTCTACCGCCGCGCCGGCGACAAATACCTGCTCGTCGAATACGGCCCGCTGGTGCTCGATCTCAACCTGCGCTTCCGCGTGCACGCGCTGATGACCCGGCTCCAGGCCGACGCGGTGCCGGGCATCCTCGACCTTGCGCCCGGCATCCGCTCGCTGCAGGTGCACTACGATTCGCGCGTGCTGCCGTTGGCCAGACTGATGGAGCTGCTGCTGGCCGCGGAGAAGGCGCTGCCGGCGATCGAGGACATGCAGGTGCCCACCCGCATCGTTCATATCCCGCTGTCGTGGGACGACGCGGCGACGAAACTGGCGATCGAGAAATACATGCAGTCGGTACGCAAGGACGCGCCCTGGTGCCCGAGCAACATCGAGTTCATCCGCCGCATCAATGGCCTCGACAGCATCGAGGAAGTGAAACGCATCGTCTTCGATGCCAGCTACCTGGTGATGGGCCTGGGCGACGTCTACCTCGGCGCGCCGGTGGCGACGCCAGTCGATCCACGCCATCGCCTGGTCACGACCAAGTACAACCCCGCGCGCACCTGGACGCCGGAAAACGCCGTCGGCATCGGCGGCGCCTATATGTGCGTCTACGGCATGGAAGGCCCCGGCGGCTACCAGTTCGTCGGCCGCACGCTGCAGATGTGGAACCGCTGGCGCCAGACGACGGCGTTCACCGACGGCAAGCCATGGCTGCTGCGCTTCTTCGACCAAGTGCGCTTCTTCCCGGTGAGCGAAGCCGAACTGCTGAAGATCCGCGAGGACTTCCCGCTCGGCCGCTACCCGCTGAAGATTGAGGAGACCACCTTCAGTCTGCGTGAGTACAACCGCTTTCTCGCCGACAACGCCGAGTCCATCACAGCGTTCAAGACCCAGCAGCAGGCCTCGTTCGACGCCGAGCGCGAACGCTGGCGTGAAAGCGGCCAGGCCGATTACGCCAACGACCTGACCGTGGCCGAAGCCGCGCCCGACAGCGAACTCGACCTGCCGGAGAACGGCCGTGCCCTTGCCAGCCACGTCGCCGGCAACGTGTGGAAGGTCGAAGTGGCAGAAGGAGACGAAGTGAAGCAGGGCGACACCCTCGTCATCGTCGAATCGATGAAGATGGAATTCGCCGTGCTGGCGCCGTGTGACGGCCGTGTCCACAAGGTGTTCTGCCGCGAAGGCGGGCAGGTGAGCGCCGGGCAGGACCTGCTGGTGCTGGTGAGCGAGGGCGGGGCCGCATGAACATCTCGCTCGATATCGCCAGCCTGCGCCGCCGCTATCTATCCGGCGAGCTCACCCCGCTTGCGCTGGTGGACGAACTGCTTGCCCGCATGGCCGGGGAAGACACGCACCACATCTGGATCAGCTGCCTCGACGCCGATGTGCTGCGTGCCTATGCAGGAAATCTCGAGGGCAAAGACATCGCCAGCCTGCCGCTCTACGGCATTCCCTTCGCCATCAAGGACAACATCGATCTCGCCGGCCTGCCGACCACCGCCGCTTGCCCGGAATATGCCTATACGCCGGAGCAACACGCTGCCGTCGTACAGCGCCTGATCGACGCCGGTGCGATCCCGATCGGGAAAACCAACCTCGACCAGTTCGCCACCGGACTCAACGGCACCCGCTCGCCCTACGGCGCCTGCCGCAACGCCTTCGACCCCGACTACATTTCCGGCGGCTCCAGCTCCGGCTCGGCCGTCGCCGTGGCGCTGGGACTGGCGAGCTTCTCGCTTGGCACCGACACGGCCGGTTCCGGCCGCGTGCCCGCCGCGTTCAACCATCTGGTCGGCCACAAGCCGAGCTGCGGTGCGCTCTCCACGCGTGGCGTGGTGCCCGCCTGTCGCTCGCTCGATGCCGTGTCGATTTTCGCACTCACGGCCGAGGATGCCGAACGCGTGCTGGCGGTCGCCGCCGGCTTCGATGCCGAGGACGAATACTCGCGCCCGCTGGCGCCGCACGGCTTTGACTTCGGCCGTGCCGGGCATTTCAGGTTCGGCGTGCCGATGCGGAAGGACCTGCAATTCTTCGGCAACGCCGACGCGGAACGGCTATTTGACGTGTCCGTGGAAAGACTGAAATCGCTCGGCGGCACAGCGGTCGAAATCGACCTCGGCCCCTTCCTTGACACCGCACGCCTGCTCTACGGCGGACCCTGGGTTGCCGAGCGCTACCTGGCCATTCGCGACTTCTTCGACACGCAAGCGGACACGGTTTTTCCGCCCGTGCGCGAGATCATCGCCGGCGGCCGCGGCATCAGCGCCGCCGACACCTTTGCCCATCTCTACACATTGCGCGCACTCAAGCGGACATGCGACGCGGTATGGAACGACATCGACGTCATGCTCACCCCCACCGCCGGCACGATCTATCGCGTGGACGAAATGGAAGCCGACCCCATCCGCCTCAATTCCAACCTCGGCTATTACACCAACTTCATGAATCTGCTGGACTTGGCCGCCACCGCCCTGCCGGCCGGATTCCAGTCCGACGGCCTGCCGTTCGGCGTCACCCTGATCGCGCCGCCACATCAGGACGGCCCGTTGCTGCATCTGGCGTCGCGCGTGCAGCAGGCGCTCGGTGGCAAGCTGGGTGCAACCGATCACGCGCTGCCGCCTGCCGAACCGCTGAATCTGCTGCCGAGCGGCCAGGTACGGGTGGCCGTCGTCGGCGCCCATCTGAGCGGCCTGCCCTTGAATGTCCAACTCACCGGACGCAACGCACGCCTGGTGAGCGCCACGCAGACTGCTGCCAAATACCGCCTTTTCGCCCTGCCCGACGGCAAGCGCCCCGGTCTCATCCAGGTACAGGAAGGCGGTGCCGCCATCGCCTGCGAAGTCTGGGAAATGCCCGCCAGCCAGTTCGGTTCTTTCGTCGCCGGCATTCCCGCGCCGTTGGGCATCGGCAAGCTGGAACTGGCCGATGGGTCGGTCGTGAACGGATTCATCTGCGAAGGCATCGGTGTGGCCGATGCGCGGGACATTACGGAATACGGCGGATGGCGGGCGTGGCTGGCGGCGAGGGGAGATGACTTATAACGGCCCGAAGCGGAAGTTCATGCACTAGCCGGGACCGGCTGTTCCTCGGCCAAAGCGGCCTCTAAGGAAATCCATGAGAGTGTCTGCTCCCAGCCAGGAAGCAGACATGCTCTTAAGCGCTACTCAAAGATCGTCCAGTGGGCTTGTAACGGTTTTCATGACCTGATTTACATGCGTATAGATCATTGTTGTTTGAAGGCTGCGATGACCCAGGAGTAACTGGATTGTTCGGATGTCCGTGCCAGAAGCCAGCAGATGTGTGGCAAAGCTGTGACGAAGCGTATGGACACTCGCGTGCTTATGAATCCCTGCTCGGTGTAAAGCTTGTTTAAATGCCCGCTGGATCGTTGAGTCTGACGCGTGCCAGCGCACCATTCGGCCGGAGTCACCCCAGGGCCGCAATACGGCGGACGGAAAGACGAACTGCCAGGCAAAAGTGGATGAGGCTGACGGGTACTTCTTGGCCAGCGCATTCGGCATAGGCGCTAGGCCCGTGCCCTGGGCCAGGTCTTCCTTGTGCAGAATCGCCACCCTGAGCAGATGCTTTTCCAGAGGGCCGCATAATTGCGCCGGCAGGACGCTAGTCCGGTCCTTGCTCCCTTTGCTGTCTCGGATGTTGACCGTCCTGGCTCCCAGATCAACGTCCTTGACCCTGAGCGTGACACATTCATGCACCCTGAGACCTGCCCCATAAATCAGCTCAGCCATTAATCGTGTCGTTCCTTCCATCAATCCCAGAACCGCCTTGGTCTCTTGCTTGGTCAGTACCACCGGAACACGATGACGCTGCTGTACCCGTTTGAGGCCTGTCATTTCCCCTAAAGGCTTGGACAAGACGCTCTCATACAGGAACACCACGGCATTCAATGCCTGGCTTTGGGTTGAGGCAGAAACTCGGCGCTTGATCGCCAGATGATTCAGGAAGGATTCGACATCACTGGAGCCAAGTTGGGCTGGGTGCTGCTTGTTGTGAAACAGGATGTATTGCCGGATCCAGTAGCGGTATGCCTGTTCGGTTCGCTGGCTGAAATGCCGGCGACGGCAGACGACAGAGACTTGATCAAGCAGACGGGGTTGCTGACCCCATGACTTTCACTCCTTTTGTGATGAAAAAAAGCACAGGGTAGGGTAGACCGAGGAAGCCAGGCTAGCTGTCAGTATTATTGGGGGTTATTATACGGACGCATGAAAACAAAAACGATTAAGAATCAGGAGGATATGTGGTTATGAGGGACGCCCTAAATAATAATATTATACGGACGTTGATGTCCGTATATTAACTGTTATGCGTCTTGAGCCATGAATCTTGCGATGCTGAGAGTTGAGGGTAACGATGCAGAGCTTGAGGCTCTAAAGCAGGCGTTACCTCTGGAAATTGAAGCATCTTGGAAGCAGGGGCAGGCAATGCGCCGAGGCACTGCCAGCTCGTCTGGCTTTAATGCAACAGTCGCAGATTCCGAAAACCCCAAACAACTCGTCAACGCTGTCCGAGAGTTTCTTACAGAGTGCGGGAAACGTGGGGTTACATTTTCAACCACACACCTAACAACAGAGCTGTCTATTGGTATTGCCGTTGGTGATTCAACACAATTTATCGCATCAGTTGATTTCTCACCATCCGATCTAAAGGCTCTCGCCACGTTAGGCATCGCGCTTAGTGTCACGGCATACCCCACATCTGATGAGGCCAACGACCATGACAACAACGCATAACCCTGCGCTCAAGCGGGACTGGCTTACAGCGGGCTTTTGCCCGCTTCCAGCCAGCCCCTTAGCTCCACGTTGGGCGTCTAGATCGCTCACAAGGGGAGAATAATGGTCAATCGTCTTGGCTTTGCCAGCCTAATCGCAATGTCTCTTTATGCCATCACTTCTCAGGCGTCCGAGTGGAAGAGCATTGGTACTGACGACAAAGGAAATATCTGGGCCGTTGACAGAGCCTCCATCGTTGCCGAGGGAAATATCGTTCGGTCTTGGACAAGGATTGACTTCAAAGAACAGCAGCCCTATCCACCAAATGGCGAGCTGATTAAACACGTACTCTCGGTTAACGTCGTGAATTGCGACAAACACCAAATTGGTGTCAAAGCCAGCCGATTATTGCGCGTCGACGGCTCCGTGATCACTGCACATGAGGACACCGATTCAAACATACAATGGCAAACGGTTGCACCAGACACGGTAGTTGAGAAAACCATGTCTTATGTTTGTGCAAATGCAAAAAAACAAAAATGACAAAACCTTGGCCATCACGCCCAACAGGGCGTTCCAGCGGAACGCCAAAAGCTTCACTTTTGTCGTCCGCTGAACTTCGACGTTAGAGATCAGGAGCGCTCGTGCAGATTTGGCGAACCATCGGTGAGATAGGCCTTGAAAATGGTGCTGTGGCCATTTGGCCTGAGCCGCGATCCGGACAGTCATTAAAACCAAAATTTGGCTCACGTCCGTTGGCAAAGAAGCCCCTTTATGCGGTGCTAATAGTGGGTGCCTTGTTCTTGTTTGCGGCAGTGTCCAACGGCCACAGAGTTCCTGTTCACTGGCTAGTAATTGTCCCAATTTTGGGTGTTGCCATCGCATGGCCGCTTGCTGTTGCCCTTGATCGCTTGAATAAAAGAATCGTCTGGGTGTACCCCGACCACGTCTTGATTTCCCATGCCAGGGATAGAACCGTCTTACGAAAATCAGATTTAAAGCAAATACATGTCTATGACACCAAGAAGGATGAAATGCGCGCGGTAGAGTTTCTAACTACAAAGGGCAAATCCACGGTCGTTGGCTTGCCAAGCGAGGTTGTATTGTCAGAGTTTCTCGCCACCTTTCGTTCTCTCGGCTACACGGTGAACCATGATCTCTAACATTCCGGTCAAGCGGGACTGGCCGGCAGCCGGCTTCGCCAGCTGCTGGCCAGCCCCTTACCTTCAACGTTAGAGGTCGCTCTTGATTTCAGCCGCCGCTTCACTTGTCGCTGACATCATCGTTCCGCTCGTGTCGTTCGTGCTCGAGATATGCATGTACGTCCTCATCTCGAGCGTGAGGCCGTGGCGTTATTTACTCTCTCCAAGCTTCCGCGCTGAGGTTGAAGCGAAGCTTGTGCATAGGCACCCACTAGTCAAGTGGTGGTACCTGCTCTGGGGCAGTTTCCTACTCGTAGCAAGTGTCGCGGTCGTGTACGGTGTGTTCTGGTTTTGGTCGCTCGCAACCAAACAGCCAGAACCCCCACCCAGCCTCCGGCAGCAAGCCGTAGAGAAAGTTGAGAGAGCCGTGATCGAAAAATTCAAAAACCATCAGGAGTCCAAGCCGTGACCTCTAACCCGGCGCTCAACCTCGCTCCCTTCGGTCGCTGGACGGCGCTAAAGCGCCGCCGGTTAGCTCTACGTTAGACATTTGCACATGAACACTGAAGCTTTAGATTCCATCTCGCTTGCGCTCAGTTCCGATGAAGCTTTAGTTTTTTTCGAGACGCTTGCTCGCTTTCGCGATACCAATTCATTGTCTGTAACAGACCAAGCGGAGGAACAAACCCTTTTCAATCTTCTTTGTCTGCTTGAACAACAGCTTGTTGGACCTTTTTCCAAGGACTATGCAGGCCTCTGGGCTCAAGCAAAGGCCAGGCTTTCTGGTGGAGCCAATGTCTAACCCTGCGCTCAAGCGGGATTGGCTTACAGCGGGCTTTTGCCCGCTTCCAGCCAGCCCCTTACCTCCACGTTGGACGTCATGAAAGCTCTCGATGTCGGCTGACCATAAACCGAAAATGATGTTGTTTCACGTGCCGGAGGACAAAGAACTCCTCGCAGCCTATGGAGAGTTGAGCCTGAGGCACGAACATCTCACCCACATACTACGAATGACAATCAAGTCTTTGGCGGACTTAGAAGTCACGGAAGCACTAGATGCCACGGCATACGATGGCGCCGCAAAGCTCAGAGATCGAATAAAGACCTTAGCTCGACAGCGGTTGGGCGAAGGCGAGCCACTGTTGAAATTGCAAGCGCTCTTGGAAAGGTGCAGACGCGCTACCGAAAAGCGAAACGATTTCATCCATAGTGTCTGGGGTAAAGAGCTAGATGGCGAGGCCTTCCGACGTACCAACGATCATAGTTGGCATCCGCTTCCTACAGTCGAAGAACTCAGTTCCCTTGGAAAAGAGATTTTAGTGCTCACTAACCAGTTCAATGAGGCGCGTCTTATGGGCTTCCTGGCGGAGGCGCTTGCAAAGCGGCCAATCGCAAAATGACGACGCCCAACACTTCGGTCAAGCGGGACTGGCCTACAGCGGCCTTCGTCCGCTTCCGGCCAGCCCATTACCGTCAACGTTTAGCCGTCACAGGATCCCTATGAGCCTCATCCGCTACTCCGCACTGCTTTGCATGCTCTTGGTTGCGCCAGCTCACGCCGAAGGGAGCGCTTGGCACGACAGTAGCGGAAAGCCCGTGGCAGAAACGGAGTCGATGAAGTCAAAAAGCGAATTTGCCGGTTCGTTGCTTGCGACGACGGACGAAGCCTGGGAAAAGAAGTGGAACACTCCTCCGGAAACAAAGCCGAACTTCAACAGAGCCGGAACGGTGCCATATGGTAAGAAGGTCCATGTTCTTATCTTTTTTGTGAACCCAAAGCTAGACGAACGACGGAATGCTGACGTCCGCTGTGATGTACGAATGTTGGCTCCCACAGGAAAGGTTTCGTTCGATCAAAAAGACATGACCTGTTTTGCCGGGCCTATCCAAGGCGGCCCATACTACCTCCGGCTTTCGGCACCGGTAATTACCTTCTCGGGCGATCCGGGCGATCCACCAGGCAATTGGTCAATCGAAGTGGTCCTTCGAGACGCCATACGGAAGGTTGAGCTTCCACTTCGTACAACGTTCGTACTGAAGTAGCCATGACGACTAACCTTTCAGTCGAGCGGACCTGCGCGAAACCCCATTCTGGCGAACGCATAGAAAACCAAGGCAAGAAGCCATGGTGGAAACTTTGGTGAAAACGCCCAACCCGGCAGTCGAGAGGGACGGCCAACCAGCTGCGCTGGTTGGTTCCCTCAGCGCTTCGCGCTCCGGCCGCCCCTCACTTCTACGTTAGCCATCAGGGAGTTAATAATCAGATGACAAGAACCACAAAATCCATATCAGCTATAGCAACCCTCGCCACTCTGCTTCTCGCAGGTTGTGCAACTCAGTCCGTCCCGAGTGAACGTCTAAATCAAGTGGCCGTTGTTACTTCTGGCGGTACCAATTTGTGGACCTTGGGGCGTATGCCAACTATTTCTGTTGTTGAAGTGGATGGAGCCGCTCCAGCGAACGCCTATGGCCCTATCGAGCTCGCCCCAGGCCCACACAAGCTCAAAATGAAATGCGGTGGGAACATCACCGAAACCGAAGTTACCGTAGCAGCGGGCGAAGTGTATGAATTCTCTGTCGTCATGGGCGGATCCGGCGGCTGCCAAGGCTCCCTTTATCGGGTCAGACCCGCAAACAACTAAACATGGCTAACAATTCGGTCAAGCGGGGCTGGCTTACAGTGGGCTTGCCCGCTTCCAGCCAGCCCCTTACCTAAAACGTTAGCTCGCTGCGAGCGACTCGTCGACAAGCGACAATCCAGTGGGACGCCAAACTCTGAGTAAAATTTCATGGGACTTCTAACCTTCAGCCTCAACGTAACCCTGGACGGCTGCGTCGACCACCAGGAGGGAATCGCCGACGACGAGACACATGCTTTCTTCACCCGCCTCATGGACGAGAGTGGGGCGATGCTGTGGGGCCGCCTCACCTACGAGATGATGGAGGGCTACTGGCCGGCGGTCGCTCGCGGCGACGAGGAGGCGCCGCCGGCGATGCGCGAGTGGGCGGTTAAGCTGGAGGCCAAGCCGAAGTACGTGGTGTCGTCGACGCGAACGGAATTCCCTTGGACCAACAGCCACCCCATCGCTGGCGACCTGCGCTCGGGCGTGCAAAAGCTCAAGGACGCGACCCCGGCCGGCGTACTCCTCGGTAGCAGCAAGCTCGCGACCGAATTGGACCGGCTGAATCTGATCGACGAGTACAAATTTCTTGTTCACCCCAGGATCGCTGGCCATGGTCCGACCCTGTACCAGAGCGGGCTGGCCAGTACTCGACGGCTCGAGCTGGTCTCGGCGACGCCGCTCAGTAACGGCGCGGTCGCCATGCACTACCGGCGCGTGCGCGGCTAACAATCGGTTGCAGCGGACGGTCCGCTGCGCGGCCCGCCGCTGAACCGGGGCGTTGACCGGTAGTCACCGAACACCGGACACATGAAATAGTCAGCCTGGGAGGCCGCTTTGACCGAACATGAGACAGGCATGCCTTCAATCTGAGCTTCCGCTCGTGACCGACTCGAGACTGTAGAAACTGACCCAGGCCACTGGAAGTGGCAATCAAGACCGATTCACCGTGTCTGCTCCAGCATGCCGGTACCCAGTTCGTCTCCCGAACCTGGCCTCTGCTCGAAGCCATGCGGCCCGATCAGGAACAAAATCCTCCTTCCACGAGTCACCTGAACGCTTTCGGATTTCTGCGACGCCCAAGAACGCGGGACGGATAATCGCAAAAGTACGGCGTGGCCTCTTGAACAAGCGACCACGGTAATTACAAAACGCATCTCCGATTTCAGTGCGCGTACCGGATTGATCCGTGCTGGACAGCGTGTCCAGGCAGCGCGAGATGCTGAATGGGGGGCGCTACGGCTTGATTAAACGGTGCACTCGCTGCTGCAATCCATCGCCCTCTTTCTGCTCCCTTGGGAGTTCTCCCCAACGGTGCTGCTGCTGTGTGCCGGCAGCGTGCTGTTGTATGTGCGCGGGCTGCGCCATGCGGGCAGCGAGGCGACGTCGCCCGGATTCTGGCGTATCGCCGCTTTCTTCGTTGGCCTGACGTCCATCTATGCGTTTCTGCAGACGCATCTGGATTATCTGTCCCAACACATGTTCTGGATCCATCGGCTGCAGCATCTGGTGCTGCACCATGCGGGGCCGTTTCTCATTGCGTTGGCGGCGCCGCTGGAGATCATGGCTTTGGGTACGCCGCGTTGGCTGCGTCGGGGGCTCTTCGTGCCTGTGTTCAATAATCCGCTGACGCTGCGGCTCTATCGGCTCCTCCAGCATCCGGTCGTCGCCCCGCTGCTGTTCACGGGACTGATCGGGTTCTGGCTCATCCCGTCGATTCACTTCAAGGCCATGCTCAGTCTTGCGCGTTACGACGTCATGAACTGGAGCATGCTGGTCGACGGCTTGCTGTTCTGGTGGCTGATCGTGGGGCCGGAGAAACACACCGGCCTCAAGCCGTTGGGCTATGGCACCCGCATCATCATGCTGTGGGCCATCATGCTGCCGCAGATCGCCATCGGCGCTTATATCGCCTTGAGCAGCACCATTCTTTATACCAGCTACAGCGTATGCGGCCGTGCCTGGCCGATTGCCCCGATGACCGATCAGGATATCGGCGGCTTGATCACCTGGATCCCGGCCGCCATGATGAGCGCGGTGGGCGCGCTGGTCGTGTTGCGGCGGTGGCGCAACGATAGCCATTCCGAGCGGGCGAGGCCGCTTCGGCCTGGCGTCGAGATGCAGTGAAACCGTGTTCGGGCGAACGCCGCCGCCTGTCGGGTTGTCTGCCCGATGGACGCGATCATCGGTCCGGATAAGCACGCACACGATCAATGGAGGCACCATGTCCCTGAAAGATGTTTCGCGAAAACCGCTGCTGTGGCTTGCCGCAGCACTGTGCATGGCGTTTGCCGGTCTGGCGCAGGCTGCGGGGAGTCCCGCGTCTGTCGAGCATGCGCGCATTCGCTGGCTGCCGGACGATCTGCCGCTGGCCGGTTACTTCGACCTGACCAACACGGGGCCGCGGCCGCTCACGCTCACGGGCGCATCCAGCACGGTATTCGGCGACGTGATGATGCACCGCACGGTTCATCGCGGCGGTGAAACGGGGATGGTGCCGGTACATGACATGCAGGTGCGCCCCGGGCAGACGCTGCATTTCACGCCGGACGGCTACCACCTGATGTTGATGGGCCGTACCCGGGCGCTGGCCAAGGGCGACGTGGTGCCGATCCGGTTGACGTTTTCCGGAGGGCGCTCGATGGACGTGATGTTCGCGGTCAGAGGCGCCGACATGCAATGAGCCTGCGGAATCCTGTTGCCCGTACGCGAATTTTCCTGGCTGCGGCGTTCTGTTCGTGTGCGGCCCTGCTGAGCGGATGTAGCCAGGAGAAAACCTGGGACCTGGTCAACATTACCGGCATCGTGTCGCCGCTGGCGTTCTCGCTTACGGACGACACGGGGCGACATGTCACCGCGGAGACCTATCGCGGCAGGATCGTCATGCTGTACTTTGGCTACACGCATTGTCCCGACGTGTGCCCCACGACGCTGGCCACGCTGTCCCAGGCGTTGTCGAAACTTGGGGCCGCTGCCGACAAGGTGCGGATATTGTTCGTGACGGTCGATCCGCAACGCGATACGCCGCCACTGCTCAAGCGCTATGCCGAGGCATTCGGGCCTGAATTCATCGGACTTCGCACCGACGACCCGGCACTGCGCCAGCTGGCCAAGCGCTACCGCGTCACCTACAGCCTCGGCAAACCGGATGCCCACGGCAACTACGAAGCGACCCACAGCAGCGCGGTCTTCATCTTCGACGGCAAGGGCAAGGCGCGGCTGATGGCGGAATCCTCCAGCAGTGCGGTGGCCATTGCCCACGACGTGCAGCAACTCATCGGCGGCGCGTGAGCGCGGGGGGGGGCTTCCCTTGTCGGTCGGCCGTAAGACGTGGGGAACGCTGAACATGTCTTTCGACACGCTCAGGACGAACGGCAACCCGTTGATTTCGTTCGTGGCGAGCCCTTCGGCGCAGCTCAGGACAGGCTCGTCGAACCACCCGGCAAACCTGCTTTTTCAGCGTTTCCTTAGCGGTTGAAGTCCGCGATGCAGTTCTTCAGCGCGTTGACGTTGTTTGTGCCGAGCGTGCAGTTGCCTGTCTTGAGCGGACGGTTTCTCGACTCGTCGCGGGGGCTGCGACTGGCCAGCAGGTCACGCCGGGCGCCGGGCGAGGTTTCGGCGACGTTGAGCGCGGCCAGCTGCTTTTCCGCCGCGTCGAGCTGCTTTTGTTTTTCGGCCATGGCCTTCGAGGTCTCGACGAGCTTTTCCTCTGCGGTAGTGCGCTTGGCCTGTTCTTCCGTCAGCGCTTTGTGCGTTTCCGCGCTGGACTGGGTCGAGTCGGCCAGGGCTGTCTGCAGGCGCCGGTTCTCCGCGACCTGCTCGCCGATCAGGCTTTCGAGCTGGCGATGGGCGTCGGAGGTGGCGGCCGAGTAGGCGGCGAGGGACGCCGCCAGCTTCTTCTCGGCGTCGGCGCGCTGGGTCTGCTCGTTGTCGAACGCCTTCTGGATGTCGGCGCTGGGCCGGGTTTTCTTCGCACGCGCGGCTTCCTGGCGCAGGTTGTCGTTGAGCACCTGGTCGAGTTGTTGCTGGAACAGGGTATAGGCGAGGGCACCGCCGCCGGCGCCGCCGACCAGGAGCACGCTCATATAAATCAGGAGTGCGCGCAGACGGCGTTTCGGCTTGGGGACTTCGACAGGCGTCTCGGCCGGGGCGGCCGATGCGCCGCGTCGCGTCTCCGAGCGGTCCGGCCGGGCGCCACGCCTGTCATCGGCGTCGTCGGTTTTCTCCGGCTCCCCGCCGGCTTTCGTGCGCAGACGTTGCAGGAAGGCGATGCCGGCGTCGAGCACGGCCGTGATCCGGGTACGCACCTTGGTGCGCAGCGCGCGCTTGGCGTGTGCCGACAGGGTTTCTTCCGCAGCCGGCGCGTCAGTCGGCTCGCGGGAGCGTGGGCTCGCGGCAGGGGCGGGGGAAGCGTTCAAGCAGGTCTCGCATCGGTGTCATTCTTAATAGGGGTATCGGCCCGTTCTGGAATAACTGAATGCAGCGGCCGGGATGCGGCCGGTCACTGGTTGAGTTGCAGTGCGGCCAGCCGCGCGTAGAGTCCGCCCTGCCTGCGCAGATCCTCCGGCGTGCCGGTTTCCACGATGCGGCCGCCGTCCATCACCACGATGCGGTCGACTTTCTGCACCGTGGCCAGCCGGTGCGCGATGACCAGCGTGGTGCGTCCCTGCATGGCGGCACCGAGGCCTTGCTGCACCAGGGCTTCCGATTCTGCGTCGAGCGCGCTGGTGGCCTCGTCGAGCAGCAGCAGGGGGGCGCCTTTCAGAATGGCGCGGGCGATCGCGATGCGCTGGCGCTGGCCGCCGGACAGGCGGGTGCCGCGCTCGCCGAGGAAGGTCTGGTAGCCCTCGGGCAGGCGCTCGACGAACTCGTCCACCAGGGCGGCTCGGGCCGCGCGGAGGACCTCTTCGTCGCTGGCGGTGGCGCGGCCGTAACGGATGTTCTCCAGCGCATTGGCCGAAAAGATGACCGGGTCCTGCGGCACGATGGCGATGCCCTGGCGCAGGTCGTGCAGGCTCAGCTGGCGGATGTCCTGCCCGTTGAGCCGGATCGCTCCTGCGGACACTTCGTAGTAGCGCAGCAGCAGCTGGAACAGCGTGGTCTTGCCGGCACCGGACGGGCCGACCAGCGCGACGCTTTCGCCCGGCGCGATGTCGAGGCGGATGTCGTGGAGCGCGTCGGTGTCCGGCCGGGCGGGGTAGCGGAACGTGACGTGATCGAAGCGGATCGCCGCCCGGGCCGGCTGAGCCGGCGCTTGCGGGCTGGGGGCCTCGTGGATGGCGGATTCGGCGTGCAGCAGGTCGAGCAGCCGTTCCGTCGCCCCGGCGGCGCGCATCACGTCGCCCCACACTTCCGACAGGGTGCCGACGCCGCCGGCCACCAGCGCCGCATAAAGGACAAAAGAGGCGAGCTGGCCGCCGGTCAGGATGCCGTCGTGTACCTGACGGGCGCCGATCCACAGGACGAAGATGATCGTCCCCATCACGGCGGTGATGATCAGCGCCGTGAGCGCGGCGCGCACGCGCGTGCGCCGGATCGCGGTGACGAAACTGGCTTCGGTGCGCTCGGAAAACCTTCGGGCTTCCTGCTGTTCCTGCGTATAGGCCTGCACCGTCGGCATGGCGTTGAGAATCTCGCCTGCCAGCGCCGAGGCATCGGCGATCTTGTCCTGCGATTCCCGCGAGAGTTTCTTGACCTTGCGGCCGATGGCGAGGATGGGCAGCGTCAGCAGCGCCATCAGGCCGAGGTTGAGGGAGAACAGATAGAGGCTGGTGACGGCCAGCATGATCATGCCGCCGATGAACTGGAACAGGCTGCGCAGGCCCATCGAAATCGAACTGCCGACCACGGTCTGCACCAGCGTCGTGTCGCCGGTCAGCCGCGACAGCACCTCGCCGGTCTGCAGGGTTTCGAAGAATTGCGGCGATTGCGCCAGCACGCGCGCGTAGACGGCGCTGCGCAGGTCCGCCGTTGCCCGCTCGCCGATCCAGGCCACGGTGTAGTAGCGCGCCGCCACGGCGAGCGCCCAGATGCACGCCAGGCCGAACAGGACGACGAAATGTCCGTTCAGGCTCAAGGCGCCGAGCAGGCCGCCGCTCGGTTGCGCCGGTTGGCCGAAGCCGAAGTCGATGAGATCGCGAAACGCCAGCGGCACCAGCAGGATGGTTCCGGAACCCAGGCACAGCAGCATGAAGGCCAGCGCAAGCCGGGCCCGGTAGGGCCGCAGGAAAGGCCACAGGCCAGCCAGCGCCGACAGGGGGCGAGGGCTGGCCGTGGAGATGGGGGGAGCCGGGGTCATCCCCAATTATTGTCCAACTCGTTCCCCGGCGTGCGGGAAATGCGTCTTCAGCGCTGCTGGGCCCGGGCGAGTTTGGCCTTGAGTTCGGGCATGACGGCGGCGGCGGCCTTCTCGCCTTCCAGGATGGCGAGATTGCGATCCGCGAAATCGGTGCTGCTCACGGTGGCGGTCTTCGGCCGGATGACGACATCCGCATCTTCCAGCTCGTGGCGGCTGATCGTATGGCCCATGATGGCGAAGGTCTGCAGCAGCACGTCCAGCGTGCCGGCGAGCCTGTCGCGGCGGTTGACGTTGGAAATGTCCACGGCGATGACGAAGTCCGCCCCCATGGCGCGTGCCGCCTGGGCCGGCACCGGCGAGGTGAGGCCGCCGTCCACGTAATCCCGGCCGTTGATTTCGACGGGCTGGAACACGCCCGGCACGGCGCTGGAAGCGCGAACCGCCATGCCCGTGTTTCCCTGGCGGAAGAGCACCATCTCGCCGCTTTGCAGGTCGGTGGCCACCACGCCGAGGGGCTTCGGCAGCCGCTGGATGGGCAGGTTCTTCACCTGCTGGTTGATGAAGTCCTGCAGCGCCTCGCCCTTCAACACGCCCCGGTTGGGCATGACCCAGTCCGTCACCATGTTCTCCTGGATGTCCAGGGCCTGTTTCTGCAGGTCGAATCCGCTCATGCCCGAGGCATAGAGTGCGCCCACCACCGATCCCGCGCTGGTGCCCACCACCATGCTGGGCACGATGCCCTGGGCCTCCAGTGCCTTGATCACGCCGATGTGGGCAAAGCCGCGCGCCGCGCCGCCGCCCAGGACCAGCGCGATCTTAAGCGGCGGTTTCGGCGTCGGGGTGGGTACTGTCGGCGCCGGTGGCGGCGCGGCGCAGGCGGTGAGCAGGGCAGTGAAGAGGAGCAGGGCGAGGCGGCGCATGGAATAAACCGGACTTTCAGGATGCCGGATTATGGAGGATGGCGGTCGAACCGGGTAGCCAGTCGCTAAGCATTTCGGGGAAGCCGGAATCGGCTGTCGAAATGAATACGCCTTAATCTAATCAGATCCTGCGACAAGAGCCAGGATCTGACGCGGGACTTGTGTGGAGTATTTTTGCGATGACGATCGGCGCCAGCATTCACTTCGGCATATTGCCGCTACTTGGCCAATCGGCCGGAACAAAAAACCGACTTTCCAGCGATCTACGAGCGCCTGCCTGACTTTTTGTAATACCCCACCAATTCGCTCTGCGCCAGGATGTGGCCCTGCATCGCCTTTTCCAGTGTGGCCTTGGTCGCCGACCAGAAAACCGGCAGTCGGGTGTCGAGTGCGTATAGCTTGAAGACGTAACGATGGCGGCCGATGGGCGGGCAGGGGCCGCCATAGTCTGTGAGCTGCCAGTCGTTGAGACCTTCGCGCGTGCCGGCCGGCAGCCGCGTCGTGGTCATGCCGGCGGCGAGTCCGGGGGTGCTGGGCGGGAGGTTGTAGAGCACCCAGTGCACCCAGGTCGTTTTCGGCGC
>Ga0066256_1002176_pt1 | contig 22817 bp, 28 predicted proteins | sample ThiBio_1000_biof_FD_87107 | JGI IMG/M metagenome (GOLD analysis project Ga0066256, IMG submission 87107) | Wastewater bioreactor microbial communities from Cape Town, South Africa - Thiocy_expt_1000_biof (version 2) | ecosystem: Engineered > Bioreactor > Thiocyanate-remediating >... | reverse complement strand
AGGCGCGGGGCCGCCGCGTGGGCGCGGGGCGGGGGGAGCTGACGCTCCCCACCACCGCCACGCGCCTCGCCGAGTTCGCCGACGAGATCGCCGCGGCGGGCGTGCGGCGGATCAACATCTCGCTCGACACGCTGGACCGCGAGACCTTCGCCCGCCTCGCGCGGCGCGATTCGCTGCCGCAGGTGCTCGAAGGGATCGCCGCGGCCAAGGCGGCGGGGCTGAAGGTCAAGCTCAACACCGTGGCCCTGAAGGGCGTGAACGAGCGCGAGATTCCCGACCTGATCGCCTGGGCCCACGGCCAGGGCTTCGGCCTGACCCTGATCGAGGTCATGCCGCTGGGCGAGGTCGAGGAGGACCGCTTCGACCATTACCTGCCGCTCTCGGCGGTGCGCGAAGCGCTGGAGCGGCGCTGGACCCTGACGCCCAGCGCCCATTGCACCGGCGGCCCGGCGCGCTATTTCGATATTGCCGAGACCGGCGGCCGGCTCGGCCTGATCACGCCGCTGACCAACAATTTCTGCGACGGCTGCAATCGCATCCGTGTGACCGCGACCGGGCAGCTCTTTCCCTGCCTCGGCGGGCGCGAGCAGGTCGACCTGCGCGCCGCGCTGCGCTCTGCGGCGCCCGACGCGGCGCTGGCGGCGGCGCTCGACGAGGCGATGCGGATCAAGCCGCGGCGCCATCATTTCGCGATCGAGGCGCCCGGCGGCGCGCCTGCCCTGGCGCGGCATATGTCGATGACCGGCGGCTGATGGCCGGGCTCGTGTTCCTCGGCCGGCTCGGGGATCTGGCCGGAGCCGCCGAGATCGCCATGCCGATGGCGCGGACGACCGCGCTGGCCGTGGTCATGGACCGCCTGCCGCCCGCGCTGATCGCCGGCCTCCGCTCGCCCAAGGTGCGCGTGGCGGTGAACGGCGAGCTGGTTCCCGCCGAGCAGCCGCTCGACGCGCTGATGATCGCGGATGCCGACGAGATCGCCTTCCTGCCCCCGGTCAGCGGGGGCTGACGTGGCCGAGGTCCGCCTGGCGACCGAGCCCTTCGATCCGGGGGCCGAGCTGGCCCGGTTCACCGCGGCCCATCCGACGGCGGGCGGGGTGGTCAGCTTCACCGGCCAGGTCCGCGCGGGCGATTCGGTCGAGGCGCTGGAGCTGCGGCACTACGGCCCGCTGACCCTGCCGGGGATGCGCGAGCTGGCGGACGCGGCGGCGGCGCGCTGGCCGCTCGCGGGCCTCCTGGTGATCCACCGCAGTGGCGAGCTTCGCCCGGGCGAGCCGATCGTGCTGGTCGCCGCCGCCGCGCGCCACCGCCGCGCCGCCTTCGCCGCCGCCGATTTCGTGATGGATCACCTCAAGAGCCAGTCGTGGTTCTGGAAGCGCGAGAAGCGCGCCGGGACCTGGCACTGGATCGAGCCGCGCGGCGAGGACTACGCCGACCTCGGCCGGTGGAAGACCGATCTGGAGGAGCCGTTCGACACGGCCCACGCGCAGTCGCAGGAATGATCGCGGGCCGGCTAGCTCGCCATGCGGCCGCGGAGCCCGGCGAGCACCTGGTCCTCCTCGCCGATCCAGCCGATCACCCGGTCGCGCGTCGCGGCGATCGCCGCGGCGTCGCCGCCGGCCACGCGTTCCGCGGCGTAGAGTTCGTCGAGGTCGGCCAGGGCGATCATCGCCTGGCTGCGCGAGCTTTCGAGGTCGGCCAGGGCGACGCTGGCCTGGGCCCAGTTCTCGCTGCCGACGGAGGCGCCGCCGGCCGCCGCGACGAGTTGGGCGGCGCGGGCCTGGCGGCTGGCGAATTCGCGGTGCGCGGCCTGGGCCTGGTCGGAAAGCTGGCCGAGTCGGGCGATCAGGTCGGCGCTGGGCGGCGGGGCAGGCGGTTGCGGCACGACGGTGGGCGGGGCGACCTCGGCCACGCCGGTCACGCGTTCGGCCGGGCGCCGGGCGAGGGAGGGATAGTTCTCGTAATCCGCCGCGCAGCCCGATAGCAGCAAGGCGGCAAGGGCGCAGGCGGCGGGCGGCGGAAGACGTCTCATCGCGGCTTCCATAGCATGTCGATTTCCTCGCGCCAGCACCGGCGTTCGCAATTGACAGGTGGGGGGGCTTCGACTAGGGGCACCCCTTCTTTCCGGACCCCTGCGCTTGGCGCGGGACGATGGAATGCCGCCAGGGGGCATGCCTGTCATGGCCTGCGGTTGAAACGACTTGATTAGGTAAGGATACCATGTTCGCTGTAGTGCGCACGGGCGGCAAGCAATACCGGGTTGCCGCCGGAGACAAGATCGCGGTCGAGAAGCTGGCGGGCGAAGCCGGCGACAAGATCACGCTGGGTGACGTCCTCCTGGCCGGTAGCGAAGGCGCCATCGCCGACGCTGCCAAGGTCGTGGTTTCCGCGGAAATCATCGCCCAGGCCAAGAGCGAGAAGGTCATCGTCTTCAAGAAGCGCCGCCGGCACAACTACCGCCGCCGCAACGGCCACCGCCAGCAGATGACCCTGCTGCGCATCCTCGCCGTCGGCGACGAGAAGAAGGCCGCGCCGAAGAAGGAAGCCGCTCCGAAGGCCGAGGCCGCCCCGGCCGCCGCCGAGGGCGAAGCTCCCGCGAAGAAGGCCCCGGTAAAGAAGGCGGCTGCCAAGCCCGCCGCTGAATAAGATTCGGAGTAGTACGAGATGGCACACAAGAAAGCAGGCGGCTCCTCGCGCAACGGTCGCGATTCGGCTGGCCGCCGCCTCGGCGTGAAGAAGTTCGGCGGTCAGGAAGTGATCGGCGGCAACATCATCATCCGCCAGCGCGGCACTCGCGTCTATCCGGGCGCCAATGTCGGCATCGGCAAGGATCACACGCTGTTCGCGCTCGTCGAGGGCCGCGTACGCTTCCACGACGGCAAGCTCGGCCGCAAATACGTGTCGGTCGACATGGCACAGGCAGCCGAATAAATCGGATGATCGCTGACGGGTCATCCTGACGGGATGGCCCCAGTGGACTTCAGCAGTCCGCTCGAACGAGGGAGAGGGCCCCGCCCGTCTCCCTCTTTTCGTCTCTCCCTCGGCACCGCTTCGTCATGGTGGCGCGTCTGCGCCCCGTTACGGCGAAATGCGTAATCGCAATGTCACGCGATCGGCCTAGATGGCGGCGCGGGGCGAGGAGTGGAGAGTTCGAAATGTTCATTCGCAGCGAAAGGCTGTTCCTGCGGCCCGGCTGGCCCGAGGACTGGAGCGAGCTGAGGGCGCGCATCGCCGACGAGGGCATCGTGCGCAACCTCGCCGAGGCACCCTGGCCCTATACCGCCGATTCGGCGCGCGAATTCCTCAGCGCCGCGCAGGACGCGCGTTGCCCGCAACTGCTCGTCACCCTGCCGACGAGCGAGGGCTCGGCCCTGATCGGCTGCGCGGGCCTGGCGCCGAGCGACGGCGAGGTCGAGCTTGGCTACTGGATCGCCCGCGACCGCTGGGGGCAGGGCTATGCCACCGAGGCGGCGCGCGCCGTGTTGAGCCTGGCGCGGACGCTCGGCCATCACCAGGTCGTCGCCCACCACTTCGCCGACAATCCCGCCTCGGGCCGCGTCCTGCGCAAGCTCGGCTTCTGCCCGACCGGCGAGACACGGCCGCGCTTCTGCATGGCCCGCGGGGTCGAGGTGCCGGCACTGACCTATGCCGTGACGCTCGACGAGCCCTGCGGCCGCGACGACGACGACCCGGGCAGCGCCATGCGCGCGGCGTGATTTCTCCGTCGTCCCGGGCCTTGCTCGGGGCGACGGGCATCCATTTTTTCGGCGTCAACGCCCGGCGATCAGCGCCCGGTCGTCATGATTCCACGGGTGAAAACCCGGCAGGAAGTAGCTGATCCAGCTCGGAATGAGCCGGCGCAGGATGCCCGGCTTGCCGAACAGGTAGGCGAGGACCCGGCCCTTGGCCTTCCATCCGGCGATTCCGTCCTGCTCCAGCAGATCCAGCGTGTCGCGGATACGGTGGGTGATGAAGTTCCGGGTGATCATCAGCATCGTGACGGTCTTGAGCCGCCAGCGGTTCCACCGGCTCCAGTCGCGCGTGGCGTGGAGGAACGTGTCGTAGGCGACGCCCTTGTGTTCGATCTCCTCGACCGCGTGCCAGCGCCACAGCTCGGCCAACTCCGGGTCGGCATCGGCGAACAGGCCGGGGTCACTGAGCAGCAGGTGCGCGAGGATCGCCGTATAGTGCTCCAGCGCCATGGTCGCGGCGAGGTTGACCACCGGCGGCCGGTCCTTCGCCATGTCGAGCATTTCCTGGACATGGGCGTCGATCCGGCTGAGGTCGTAGCCCTGCGCCGCGGCCGCCTTGTTAAAGGCGACGTGCTCGCGGCTGTGGTTGACCTCCTGCTGGATGAAGGCGCGGATCTCAGCGGCGAGCCTGGGCGGCGCGCCGTCGCGGTGGGCGCGGACCGATTCGATGAAGAAGGCCTCGCCGCGCGGGAAGGTTGCGGATAGGGCGTTGTGCCAGGCCGTAGCGACGGGATCGCCGTTCAGCCACCAGCGCGCGGCGTTCCGGCCACGCCCGAACCGGCGGTCGCGCACGGTGATGCCGGGCGTGTCGGCTCCGGCCAAAGCGTCGTTGCCAGCAAGGGCCGCGGCCTCTACGTCAAGCGGCGGGAGAATGGGAGCGTTCATGGGCCTTGGGGGTACACTAACTTACACTAATGTCAATTAGAAAGCGCCTCACCCCGGAGCAGAGCCGCAGCGCCGCGCTCGAAGCCGCCCGCTTGTTGCTCCTCGACGCCGGGCCGCAGGCCGTGACGCTGAAGGCGGTCGCCGCGCGTATCGGCCGGACCCATGCCAACCTGCTGCACCATTTCGGCTCGGCCGCGGGCCTGCGCGCCGCGCTCGCCCGCCACATGGCCGAGACGATCTGCGCCGCGATCGTCGAGGCGGCCCTGGCCCACCGTGCGGGGATCGGTTCGCCGCGCCAGGTCGTCGACCTGACCTTCGACGCCTTTGGCCGCGAGGGGGGCGGGGCGCTCGCCTCGTGGATGCTGCTCAGCGGCAACGAGGACGCGATCTGCCCGATCGTCGAGGCGATCCATGGCGTGGTCGACCGCCTGGCCGAGAACGACAGCGGCTCGCTGCGCGAGGTCACGCTGACCCTGGTCCTGCTGGCGCTCGGCGATGCCCTGATGGGCGGCCCGCTGGCACAGTCGCTCGACCTCGACCGCGACGCCGCCCGCGCCCGCGCCGAAGCGATCCTGAACGAGGCGGCGGAGCAGGCCGGGCTGCTGCGTTAGAAATTGATTCAGCGCTGCTGAATCAGTGCGGTTCCGGCCCGCTCCCCCGGCCCGACCACCCAGAGATTACCCTGTCGGGTGGTCGGGCCGGGGGAGCGGGCCGGAACCGCTTCCACGTAGGGGATGGAACCCTAGGCTTCGGCCGTTCGCAGCCATGAGGGCAACTGCCCGGCCGCGAGGTCCTCGACCCGCAGGTGGTCCACCGCCAGCCCGAGCTCGGGATAGGTCGCGCGCTGCCGCGCCGCGTCGGAGCGCGCCAGCGGCACGACCACCAGGCGGCGGTTGACCTTCTGCCGCCAGTTCATCCGCGCGGTGTTCTCCTGGCCGACGTAGCAGCCCTTGGTGAAGCTCACTCCGTTCAGCTCCGCCGCGTTGCATTCCAGCCAGAGCGTCTCGCCCTCGCCAAGCTCGCGGCGGCCCTCGGTCACGCCCAGGCGCAAGCGATGGGCGAGCCATGCCGCGTCGGCGCTCTCGTCGTCGGCCTCGGCGGGGGCGATCCAGCGCTCGCCCAGGGCATGGAGCCGGGGATCGGCCGCCGCGCCGTCGCCTTCGTGCGAGCGCCAATGGACCGCCAGGCGATCGTCGACCGCGATGCCGATCCGGCGGCGTAGGCGGTAGATCGACAGCCGTTTGACCAGCGCCTCGGCGCATTCCGCCTCGCAGTCGAGCAGCAGGTCCCGGCCCGAGGGCCAGACGAGGAAGTCGAACAGCACCTTGCCCTGCGGGGTCAGCAGGCCGGCCCAGACCGGCAGCGTGCCCGTGACGTCGTTGGTGACGAGCGCCTGGAGGAACTCGGCGGCGTCCTCGGTCTCGTCCTGAGCGGAAAGGCGGATCACGGAGCGGGAGAACAGGCGGGTCGCGGTCATGGGGCAAGAGGTAGTGCAGGCGGAGCGAAATCGGTAGGGGGTGCCGCATGACCGAAACGACTCTCACGATCCGCCGCCCCGACGACTGGCACGTCCACCTGCGTCGCGACGCCATGTTGGAGGCCGTGGTCGGCTATACCGCGCGGCAGTTCGCCCGCGCGATCGTGATGCCCAACCTGGCCCCGCCGATCACCACGATCGAAATGGCGCGGGACTATCGCGCGGAGATCGTTGCGGCGGCGGCCGCGGCGGGCCATCCCGGCTTCGTTCCGCTGATGACCGCCTACCTTATCGACGGGATCGACGGCGCCATGCTGGCGCGCGGCCATGCCGAGGGCGTCTTCGTCGCGGCCAAGCTCTATCCGGCCCACGCGACGACGGGCTCGGCCCACGGCGTGACCGACGTCGCCCGGATCTATCCCGCGCTGGAAGCGATGGAGCGGGCGGGAATGCCGCTCTGCGTCCATGGCGAAGTCACCGATCCGGCGGTCGACGTCTTCGACCGCGAGGCGGTGTTCATCGAGCGGGTCCTGGGCCAGGTGGTCCGGGACTTCCCCGGGCTCAAGGTGATCTTCGAGCACATCACCACGGCCGAGGCCGCCGCCTTCGTCGAGAGCGCGGGGCCGAACGTGGCGGCGACGGTGACGCCGCAGCACCTCCATATCAACCGCAACGCGATGTTCGCCGGCGGCCTGCGCCCCCACGCCTATTGCCTGCCCGTGGCCAAGCGCGAGGTCCACCGGCTGGCGCTGCGCAAGGCGGCGACCTCGGGCTCGCCGAAGTTCTTCCTCGGCACCGACACCGCCCCGCACGAGGTCCACCGCAAGGAGATGGACTGCGGCTGCGCCGGCATCTTCAACGCGCCCCATGCGCTGGAAAGCTATCTCGCCGTGTTCGAGGAGGAGGGCGCGCTCGCCCACTTCGAGGGCTTCGCTTCCGAGCACGGGCCCCGCTTCTACGGCCTGCCGCTGAACGAGGGCACCGTCACCCTGGAGCGCGTGGCGCAGGAGGTGCCGGCGCGGATCGAGCACGGCGCGATCAGCTTGGTGCCGTTCCACGCCGGGCAGGCGCTGAACTGGCGGCTGGTTTAACTGGTTTAGGGCGTATCCCTTTCCCCTGCGTCCCGCATCTTTCCCCTGCATCCCACGTCACCCTGAAACAAGTTCAGGGTGACGAGACGGCAAAGGTGACGAGACGACTAAGGCGACAGATGCCCAAGGCGCCGCGACACCTGGCGGAACGCGAACGGCCATCCGGCCTCAAACCACCTCGTCGGCGTGGAGGGCGCAGGCTTCGTGGGCCGTCTCGACCTGGATCGTCGCGTGGCCGATGCCGAAGTCGTGGTCGAGCTCGTGGGCCAGGTGGTGGAGGAAGGCGTCGCCGGGGTGGCCGCCGGGCATGACCAGATGAGCGGTCAGCGCGGTCTCGGTCGTGCTCATCGGCCAGATGTGGAGATCGTGGACCGCGCCGACGCCCGGCTGGCCGGCGAGGAAGGCACGGACGGCGCCGCCGTCGATTCCCTCGGGCACGCCGAGCAGGCCGAGCTTCACCGAATCGCGCAGCAGGCCCCAGCTTCCGATGGCGATAACCGCAGTGATGACCAGGCTGGCGACGGGGTCGATCCAGGTCCACCCGGTCGCCATGATCAGCAGCCCGGCGACGACCACCCCGCCCGAGACCGCCGCGTCGGCGATGAGATGCTGGAAGGCCGCGCGCAGGTTGAGGTCGCTCTTGCTGCCGCGGGCGAAGAGGAGGGCGGAGAGGCCGTTGACGAGGATGCCGAGGGCGGCGACCAGCGTCATGGCGAGGCCCGCGACCGGCTCCGGATCGGCGAAGCGGCGGATGGTCTCGATCAGGATCGCGCCGAGGGCGACCCATAGCAGCGTCGCGTTGGCCAGCGCGGCGAGGATCGAGGAGCTCTTGAGGCCATAGGTGAATCGCGCGCTCGGCGGCCGGCTGGCGAGCACGCTGGCGCCCCAGGCGAGCAGCAGCGAGAGCACGTCGCCGAGGTTGTGGCCGGCATCGGCGAGCAGGGCCAGCGAGCCGCTGACCAGCCCCGCCACGCCCTCGGCCACGACGAAGACGAGATTGAGCGAGACCGCGATGGCGAAGGCCGAGCCGTGGGTCGCGCCGGGCGCTCCGTGGCCATGACCGTGCGCATGGCCATGCCCATGATCATGCCCCGGGCCGTGATGATGATGGCCGCCCATCGCCGTGCGATGCCACACCTGTCGGATTCGACCAAGCCGCCTTTGCGGTAGCGCGTTAGTTCTCATGGGGTTAGGGGTTGATCGATTTGAGGGAGCTACCATCCATGACCACCGTGCGCCGTCTTGCCGTTTCCTTCCTGCTGGCCGCCGCCGTGGCGCCGCTGGCTCAGGCCCAAGCCCAGTCGCGCGCTGCCGCCGGCTGCGCCGGGGTCGATGCCGGCGCGCTGACGCTGGGCACGGCCGCGCGCGTCGATCCGGGCGCGGCGCGCAGCTTCGCGCTGACGTTGGCGGCCGGGCAGGGCGTGATCGTCGATCTGTCCTCGCTGGTGCCCGCCGCCGCGAGCGCGGCTGACGACGACGAGCACGGCGACGACGCCAAGCCCCCGCTGCGCGACCTTGCCCTGTGCGATGCCAAGGGCGCCAAGCTCGTCCCGCTGGCGGGCGAGGTCTTCGCCAAGGGCGGCAGCGTCTCCGCCATTCCCGACGGCCAGCGCCTGCGCTTCGTCGCGCCGGCCGCCGGGCGCTACCGGATCGGCGTGGTCCCTTCGGCCGAGGCGCGCGAGATCCTGGTGCGCGAGCGGGTGCTCGGCCACGCCAGCGGCGGCGTCGCGCCGACCGGGCTGGGCCGGGTCGAGGAGGGCAAGGTCTCGTCCTCCGCGCCCCAGGTCTTCACCTTCGCCGGCACCGCCGGGCAGTGGGTCGAGCTGAAGTCGGTCTCGGAGAACGACACCGTGCTCCACCTCGCCGGTCCCGACCAGAAGGGCGACTATTCGGAGATCGCCAGCAACGACGACAGCGACGGGCTCAACCCCGTGATCCGCCGCCGCCTGCCCGTCACCGGCACCTACTACCTCCAGGTCGATTCGCTGGGCGACGACCTCAAGGACTTCACCCTCACGCTGAAGGCGGTGAAGGCCCCGCCGCCGCCCGCCCCGCCGGCTCCGCTGCGCGCCGGAGCGACGATCCGCGACCGGCTGGCGAACGGCGACGACGCCAGGCTCTACGTCATGCCGGTGCAGGCCGGCCACGGCTACCGCATCGACCTGACCGCGCCCTACGACGGCGTGGTCGCGATCGGCCTGCCCAACCCGGTCGAGGCCGAGGACGGCGACGGCGGCCCGGGCGGCGGCTTCGCCGAGGTCAAGTCGCAGGACACCAACACCAGCGGGACCGAGCGCCTGACCTTCACCGCGCGCAGCACCGGCCAGTTGCTGGTGCGGGTCAAGAGCTTCGGGATCGGCGACGGCGCGGGGGGCTCTACCCTGCCGGCGCCCGCCCCCGGGGGATGGCCGGGGGGGGGCGGGGCGGGCCGGCTCGGTCATCGTCGAGCCGCGGGAGTTCGATCCCCCCCCCCAGCCGGGGCCCGGGCGGCGGCCCGTGCTTGGCCGCGCCCCCGGTCGCGCGGGCGACGAGCCGGCTCGGCCCCGCGACCTCGTGCTCGGGCAGCAGGGCGATGAGGCGCTCGCCCGCCGCCACCGCCTCGTCCCCGGCGAAGGCCAGCCGCATCGTGTGCCGTGTGCCGGCGAAGGTCACGCTGGCCCAGCCGCGCTCGACGTGATGGACCAGCAGGGCCTTGCCGCCGGCCAGGGCCATGATCGCCTCGATCAGGTGGCGGCGGATGCGGCGGGCCTGTGGATCAATTCGCATGTGTCGGGCTCCCTCGGTAAATGTTCATGAAATGTTCTACCCGTCTTTCCGTCGCGGGGCGGGGCAGACGGCCGTTCCGCAGGTCCTCGACGAAGCGGGGATCGCTAACCGCGAGGCGGCCGAACTTGGTCCAGGTCATCCCGGTTTCGCGCAGGAAGCGTTCGATCCGGCGTATCAGCATCAGGCCCTCCGTGACGACTCGATCAAAGGATTGTTCCCTGCCATCGTCGGTGAAATCCTACTTGTCTAGGAAAAATACTTCATGTAGGAAAAAACGATGATCACCGCCGATCCTCGCGTCCGCCTGCTCGAACTGGCCGCCGGCCAGGGCATCAGCCTGTCCCGCCTTTCCGCCCTGATCGGCCGGAACGCGACCTATCTCCAGCAATTCGTCCGCAAGGGCAGCCCGCGCAAGCTGGAGGAGACCGACCGCCGGACCCTGGCCCGGTTCTTCGGCGTGGCCGAGGCCGAGCTGGGCGCGCCGGACGAGGAAAATTCCCGCGATCCGGCGCGCAAGCAGCCGCGCGGCGGCTGGATCGCCATCCCGCGCCTGCCGCTCAGCGCCTCGGCCGGCCCCGGCGCTTTCGCCGATGAGGAGGAGCCGTTCGGCGCCTTCGGCGTGACCGAGCAATGGCTGCGCGAGCAGGGGCTCGAGCCCCAGATGCTCTCGGCGATCGCGGTCACGGGCGATTCGATGGATCCGACCCTGCGCGATGGCGACGAGATCCTGGTCGACCGCACCCCCCGGCCGCCACGCGACGGCATCCACGTCGTCCGTGTCGACGGCGCCCTGCTGGTCAAGCGGCTGGAGACCGGGCGGCCGGGGCTGCTGGTCCTGCGCAGCGACAACAAGGCCTACGACCCGATCGAGCTGCCCCCCGCCGAGGTCGAGGTGATCGGACGGGTGGTGTGGAAAAGCGGGCGGTTGTAAATGACGTTGCGAGTTTCCGGGCAGGAGGCAGTCGATGGAGGAAGTCAGGCCTTTCCGCTGGGGGATTTCTCTCTTTTTCTTCGCTGTGTTGTGCAGTTTGACCGCGATCTTGGTTACGTCGCTAATGGGTTTACCCAGTAGGTTCAGAGCAGCGGAAGCATCTTGGAACTGCAAGGTTTCCGAACATGCCCTAACGATATTCGGTCCGACATTCTGTCTTCCTCAGCCATTGCAACTCGCGATCATGGCTTTGGCAGTGTCATGCACGGGCTTGGGCGTATTTGCGCTCAGTCGTGGATTGGCCAGGGATTGGGATGGTAGCTCGAAAGCATTTACTGCCGTGCGATTCGGACTCGCCGCTGTGGTCGTCGGGGCCATCATCGACTTCCAAATGTTCGTCGTTGCCTACGCCACCGATTATCGCGGCTATCTTGTTCCGGCTGCCATGGTTTTGGCCGCTGCGATCATCGGCAGACTTATGTTCGACCGATCGAATTGGATTTTCCAACTGCTGCTGACCCTGCCGCTCGCGATTGCTGGTTTCGTTTGCGCGATCTTGATCGCCGGAATGCTTGGCATCCCTTTCGACTAGGCGACCGCAGGCAACGTTTCATTGCGGCGGAACTCGAGCATCTCGGCACATTCGCCATTGCTTCAGGGGCGAACGGCCGCCATCTCCGGCTAATGCCGGACCAACCTCTCCCTCCGCTGCGCGCCGCGATCATTCCCGTCACCGCCTTCGAGCAGAACTGCTCGCTGCTGTGGTGCACAAAGACCATGCGCGGGGCGCTGGTCGATGCCGGCGGCGATCTCGACCGGCTCAAGGCGGCCGTGGCCAAGGCCGGCGTCACGCTGGAGAAGCTGCTCGTCACCCATGGCCACATGGACCACTGCGGGATGACCGGCGTGCTCGCCAAAGAGCTGAGCCTGCCGATCGAGGGCCCGCACGAGGACGACCGCTTCTGGATCGAGAGCCTCGACGACCCGACCAAGCGCTACGGCCTGGAGGGCGAGAGCTTCGAGCCCGACCGCTGGCTCCGTCACGGCGACACGGTGACGCTGGGCGACCTGACGCTCGACGTGCTCCACTGCCCCGGCCACACGCCGGGCCATGTGGTGTTCCACCACGCGCCCTCGCGCCTCGCCGTGGTCGGCGACGTGCTGTTCAAGGGCTCGATCGGCCGCACCGATTTCCCCCGCGGCAACCACCAGGACCTGATCGATTCGATCACCCAGCGGCTTTGGCCGCTCGGCGGCGACGTGACCTTCATCCCAGGCCACGGCCCGGTCGGCACCTTCGGCGAGGAACGGCTGACCAATCCCTTCGTGGCGGACCGGCGGTTCGGTTAGAAATCGTTTCAGTTGCACTGAACGGATGCAGCACCGGCCCGCTCCACGTCAGTGGAGAAACTAGATCTTACCCAGCGCGATCAGCACGGCGACGACCGCCAAGCCGATCGCGGCGAGGAAGGCCGTCAGGGTGCCTACCATCCGGCCCCATTGCAGCGAGCCGCCGTCCATCCCGAAGCCGTGCAGCACCCGGCCGACCATGAACAGCGCGCCGACCGGGGCGAGCCAGACGCCGCCCTTTCCGGCCAGCTCGATCAGCCCGATCAGGATCAGGACGACCGGCACGTTCTCCGCGAAGTTGAGCTGGGCGCGCATCCGCCGGGCGAGCAACTCGTGCCCGCCATCGCCGACCGAGACCTTCAGCTTGTGGCGCAACTGGCCGATCCGCTGGCCGAGCCAGAAGTTGATCACGGCCCCGGCGGCGGCCAGGCACAGCGTGGTTGGAAGCAGCATTCCCGTCTCCCCTGTCAGGACTGCGGCGGGTGCTAGCCCGGCGGCGCTTGCAACGCACGCCAAATTCGCTATAGGCGCGCCTTCGCTGGACTGCCCCCGCTTGAGGGGCGTGGCCCTTCTACATTGACGAATTTGCAGGAACAGGTGCCGAGATGGCTGTCCCCAAGAGAAAAACCACCCCGTCCCGCCGGGGTATGCGCCGCAGCCATGACGCGCTCAAGGTCGAGGCGTTCCATGAATGCTCGAACTGCGGCGAGCTGAAGCGCCCGCACAACCTGTGCAACGCCTGCGGCCACTACAACGGGCGCGAAGTCATCGCGGTCGGGCTCTAAGCCCGTAGCTCCAGGATAGCGCCGATGTCCTTGCCGCGTATCGCTGTCGACGCGATGGGCGGCGACGAGGGCGTGCGCGTGATGGTCGAAGGCGCGGCGCTGGCCCGCCGCCGCCACGACCGCTTCAAGTTCCTGCTGGTCGGCGACGAGGAGCGGATCAAGGCCGCGCTCGAAGATCATCCGAACCTGCGCCGCTCGTCCGAGATCCTCCACGCCGCCGACGTGATTCGCGGCGAGGACAAGCCGAGCCAGGCCCTCCGCCGGGCCAAGACCACCTCGATGGGCATGGCGATCAACGCGGTGAAGGCGGGTGACGCCGGCGCCGCGGTCAGCGCGGGCAACACCGGCGCGCTGATGGCCATCGCCAAGCTCGCCCTGCGCACCATGCCGGGGATCGACCGGCCCGCGCTCTCCGCCCTCCTGCCGACGCTCGGCGACAACGACGTGGTCATGCTCGACCTCGGCGCCAATACCGAGTGCGACGCGCGCAACCTCGTCCAGTTCGCGATCATGGGCGCGGCCTATTCGCGGATCGTCACCGGGCTCGACGCGCCGCGCGTCCGCCTGCTCAACATCGGCACCGAGGAGACCAAGGGCACCGACGTCCTCAAGGACGCCACGACCATGCTCAAGGCCGCCTCGCACGAGCTGGCCCTCTCGTTCGACGGCTTCACCGAGGCCGACAAGGTCTGCCGCGGCGACGTCGACGTGGTCGTGACCGACGGCTTCTCCGGCAATATCGCGCTGAAGGCGATCGAGGGCACGGCGCGCTTCGTCGCCGACCTCCTGCGCCGCTCCTTCGCCAGCTCGCTGCGCTCCAAAGTCGGGTTCCTGATCTCGCGGCCGGCCACCGAGCTGCTCAAGCACCATCTCGATCCCAACAACCACAACGGCGCCGTCTTCCTCGGGCTGAACGGGGTCGTCGTCAAAAGCCACGGCAGCGCCTCCGCGCTGGGCGTGGCCAATGCCGTCGCCGTGACCGCGCGGCTCCTGGAGGAAAACTTGACCGAGCGTATCGCCGCCGACCTTGCCCGCGTCGGGGCCGACAGCCTGCGCAAGACGCGCACCGCCGCGGCGGAGGCGGGCGAATGAGCCAGGCCCCGATCCGCCGTTCGGTCCTGGTCGGCACGGGCGCGGCGCTGCCCAGGCGCGCGGTGCCGAACGACGAGATGGCGAAGATGGTGGACACCAGCGACGAATGGATCGTCGCGCGCACCGGCATCCGTAACCGCTACATCGCCGGGCCGGACGAGACCACCTCCAGCCTCGCCACCGCGGCCGCGCGCCAGGCGATCGAGGCGGCGAAGCTCAACCCCACGGACATCGACCTGATCGTCCTCGCCACGGCGACGCCGGACCAGACCTTTCCGGCCACGGCGACGATCGTCCAGCACGAGCTCGGCTGCCACGGCGGCATCGCCTTCGACGTTGCGGCGGTCTGCTCGGGCTTCCTCTACGCACTCGGCGTCGCCGATTCGATGCTGCGCTCGGGCATGGCGCGCCGCGCCCTGGTGATCGGCTCGGAGACCTTCAGCCGCATCCTCGACTGGGAGGACCGGACGACCTGCGTGCTGTTTGGCGACGGCGCCGGCGCGATCGTCCTCGAGGCGCGCGAATCGACGGACCCCGACGCCCCGGGCATCCTCGCCTCGAAGCTCCACGCCGACGGCGCGCACAACCAGCTCCTCTACGTCGACGGCGGCCCCTCGACCACCGGCACCGTCGGCAAGCTGCGGATGACCGGCAAGGAGGTCTTCCGCCACGCTGTGACCAACCTCGCCGACGTCCTGCGCGAGGTGCTCGACCAGACCGGGCTGACCAGCGCGGATATCGACTGGGTCGTGCCGCACCAGGCCAACCAGCGCATCCTCGACGCCACGGCGCGCAAGCTCAACCTGCCGGCCGAGAAGGTCGTCGTCACGATCGACCGCCACGCCAACACCTCGGCCGCCTCGGTTCCGCTGGCGCTCGACACGGCGGTGCGCGACGGGCGGATCAAGCCGGGCCAGCTCGTCATGCTGGAGGCCATGGGCGGCGGCTTCACCTGGGGCGCCAGCCTGATTCGCATCTGATCGTTTCCGGCCGGGCCGGAACGACGGCGTGGGCCCGTGCCCATGCGCTCGGCCGCCAGTCGACAACCCTGTCAGCAATCGCCTCTATTCCGTTGCGCCAGCGCGGTTTTTTGCTATGAATCCGAGTCGGGGTCGCGAACAGGGGGAAGGGGCTATGCGCTCCATGAGTACGCTGACGCGCGCCGATCTGGCAGAAGCGATCAATCACAAGATGGGCCTGTCGCGGGCCGAATCGCTCGGCATGGTCGAGTCGATCCTGCGCCACATGTGCGAGGCGCTGGCCAAGGGCGAGAACGTGAAGATTTCCGGTTTCGGCACATTCCTGCTCCGCGACAAGACCGAGCGGATCGGCCGCAACCCCAAGACCGGGGTCGAGGTGCCGATCACTCCGCGCCGGGTGCTGACCTTCCGCGCCAGCCAGATGCTCAAGGAACGCGTCGCCGGGCAATGAGCGGCGAGGACCCCTTGCTGCCCCTGGATGGCCCGGTCTTCACCGATGGGAAGGCGCCCGACGCCTTCCGCACGATCGGCGAGGTGGCGAAGATGCTCGGCATCCGCCAGCACGTCCTGCGCTATTGGGAGGAGCAGTTTCCGATGCTCCGCCCGGTCAAGCGCAGCGGCGGCCGCCGCTACTACCGGCCCGAGGACGTCCGGCTGGTCCAGACGATCGACCGCCTCGTCCACGGCGAGGGTTATACCCTGCGCGGCGCGCGGCAGGCGATCGAGGCCGAGGCCAAGGGGGCGAAAGCCGCCCCGCGCGCGGCGCGGCCGGTCGCTGCGGCATCGCCGCGGCCCACCGCCGACATTACCGCCGAATTGCGCGCGATCCGCGCGCGACTGGCGGCGGCCCTGGCGGAATAGCCCGGATATTCATCCTCATCCGATCGTCCCGAGCATAGTCGAAGCCGGGCGGGAGGTCATCGAAACTTCGTCGCCCCGGACTTGATCCGGGGCCCCGCTTCTTCGTGCGCGACGCTGGAAAAAGGGAGCGGGACTCCGGATCAAGTCCGGGGTGACGAACGAGGATGGAAGTGCGGCAACGAGGCCGTACGCCGAAAGTCAAACCAAGGCGCTGCCGATCATGGTGGGAGACTGACCGTCAGTCGATCAGCTCGGGCCCCAGCTCCGGGTCCAGGTCGCGTGGGCGGGTCAGGTGGACCAGGCGCGCGGTGCCTTCCTTGAGCTGGGCCCAGTCGTCGATGTCCAGCTCCATCACCGCGAAGGCGGCGGTCGGGAACTTGTCCTCGACGATGTCGCGCAAGGGGCTGGTGCCGTCGTCGGGGACGAGGTCGAAGATCACGTCCTCCAGCCCTGGATTGTGCCCGACCAGCAGGACCGAGCCGAGGCTGGCGTCCTGCTCGCGCACCACGTCGAGCAGCGTCGCCGAGCTGGCGAGATAGACGCGGCGGTCCCAGTTGATCGGCAGCAGCCCCGGTGCGCCGCCGCTGGCGATCTCGATCGTCTCGGCCGAGCGCACGGCGGGCGAGGCGATGATCCGGTCCCAGGTCTGCCCGTACTTGACGATATGCCGCCCCATGACCCGCGCTCCCTTGCGCCCGCGCGCGTTGAGCGGACGGTCGAAATCGCGTGCCTTGGCATCGTGCCAGTCGGACTTGGCGTGGCGGAAGAGGCCCAGGATCTTCATCGGGGAATCGTCATGGGGCGGGGAGGGAACTCGCTGTCGCTGGAGCCTCGCCAGAAGCACTGCCGGCCACGCGTTGTAAAGCCTCGTCCAGGGTTATCCGCCGCACGGGCGTCTCCGGAGGGAAGGCCGAGAGCAGGCGTGAGGGGAAGGACGAGGACAGCACGACGAAATGGCCGCGGTCCTCACGGCTGCGGATCAGGCGGCCGAAGGCCTGGGCGAGCCGGGCGCGGATGATCGCGTCGTCGTAGGCCGAGCCGCCCCCCCCAGTGTTATTGGCGGCCAGCCGCCGCGCGCGGTGGAGGATCGAGGGCTTGGGCCAGGGCACCTGCTCCATGACCACCAGCCGCAGCGAGTGGCCGGGCACGTCGACCCCGTCGCGCAGGGCGTCGGTGCCGAGCAGCGAGGCGCGCGGATCGTCGCGGAAGATGTCGACCAGGGTGCCGGTGTCGATCGGGTCGACATGCTGGGCGTAGAGCGGCAGGCCGCCGCGCGCGAGGCGGTCGGCGATCCGCCCATGGACCGCGCGCAAGCGGCGGATCGCGGTGAACAGGCCGAGCGCGCCGCCGCCCGCTGCCTCGATCAGGCGGCCGAAGGCGGCGGCCAGGGCGGCGATGTCGCCCTTGGGGACATCGGTCACGATCAGCACCTCGGCCTGGGCGGCATAGTCGAACGGGCTGGGGAAGGCCGAGAGGCGCGGCGCGACGTCGATATGCGGGGCGCCGCTCCGCGCCACGGCGCCGTCCCACAGCTCGCCGTCCTTCAGCGTGGCGCTGGTCAGCATGACCCCGTGCGCCGGCTCCAGCACGACCTTGGCGAAGGGCTTCATCGGATCGAGCCAGCGGCGGTGGATACCGATATCGAACTCCCGCGCCTCGGAGCGGTCGACGGCGAGCCAGTCGACGAACTCCGGATCGGCCGGGCCGCCCATCCGGTCGAGCAGGGCTTCCCAGCCGGCGAGCATGTCGACCCGCCAGGCGAGCGCGTGGCGCGCGCCCTCGATCCGGGCGCGGCCGGTGCCGTCGAGCCAGTCGGGCGGATCGGCGAGGATCGCCTCGAGGCGGACGCCGAGGCGGACCAGCGGCTGGCGGATCGCGGCCAGCGCCGCCTGGGCCTCTCCCGCCAGCTCCACGAAGGGGCCGTCGAGCTGCGCGGCTTCGGTCTCCAGGCCATAGCCGGCCTCGGCCCCGCCGCTCTCGTCGCGGGCATAGACCAGGGCGCGGACCCCGGCGAGAAGCGCTTCGATGGGGCCGGAGGGGGCGCCCTCGATCAGGCGTTGCAGCCAGCCGTCGCCGGGCAGGGCCTTGGCCGCCTCCCGCGCCGCGCCGATCGCGCGGGCGCCGTCCTCGTCGTAGGAGGCGAGGTCGGCGAGCCGGGCGGCGAGGCCCCGGCGGCGGCCCTTGGAGCCTTTCTCCGGGCCGATCACCCAGCGCCGCAGCTCGATCGTCTCGGCCCCGGTCAGGGCGGCGGCGAAGGTCGAATCCGCCGCCTCGAAGACGTGGTGGCCCTCGTCGAAGACGATCCGGGTCGGGCGCTGGGCGGCATCGCGACCACGCGCGGCGTTGATCATCACCAAGGCGTGGTTGGCGATGACCAGGTCGGCCTGGGCCGAGGCGCGGGTCGCGCGCTCGATGAAGCACTTCCGATAGTGTGGACAGCCGGCATAGACGCATTCGCCGCGCCGGTCGGTGAGTGAGGCGATCCCGCGCTGGCGGAACAGGGTGCCGAGCCAGCCGGGCAGGTCCCCGCCGATCATGTCGCCGTCCTGGCTGTAGGCCGCCCAGCGCGCGACGAGCTGGGCCATGATCGCCGCCCGCCCGTTGAATCCGCCTTGCAGCGCGTCCTCCAGGTTCAGCAGGCACAGGTAGTTCTCGCGGCCCTTGCGGACCACCACGGGCTGGGAGCCGTCGGCGCGGCGGGAGTCTGACGCTTCCGGCCAGGCCCGCCGACTCTCGCGCCGCAACTGCCGCTGCAGCGCCTTGGTGAAGGTCGAGACCCAGACCGTGCCGCCCGATTTCTCGGCCCAGAGCGAGGCGGGGGCGAGATAGCCCAGCGTCTTGCCGATCCCGGTGCCGGCCTGGGCCAGCAGGACGCCGGGATGCCCGTCTCGCCGCCGGGGGACGAAGCCATGCGCCGCCTCGGCTGCATAGGCGCGCTGGCCGGGGCGGCTCTCGGCGTTCTCGCCGGTCAGGGCGGCGAGGCGGGTCAGCACCTCGTCCTCGGCCAGTTCGACCTGGGCGGGCTGCGGCCGCTCGGGCGCTTCCTCCCACGCGGGCAGGCGGGCGAACAGCCAGCGTTCGGCTCGCTCGGGCCGGGCCACGCGGTCGGCCAGCAGGCGGGCCCAGGGCCAGCGCAGGCGGGTGAGTGATTCCAGGGTGCTCCAGGCGCCCTCGCGCTCGGCCCAATCGGTGCTCTCGCAGATGGCGAGTAGCGCGGCCGCAGCCTCCTGGAGCAGGGTGGGGACGGCGGCGTCGCCCTGCGGCTCGGCCAGGCCCAGCGCATCGGCGAGGCCCTTGGGCGTCGGCACCATGAACCGCGCCGGATGGACGAAGGCGAACAGCTCCAGCAGGTCGAGCCCCGAGAGGTCGGGATAGCCGAGCCGGGTCGCCACCAGCGGCGCGTTGAGCATCAGCAGCGGCGTGTCGGCCGCGGCCATGATCGCCTCGCCCTTGGCCACCCCCCGCGTCACCCCGATCGCGTCGCGCAACCAGGAGCCGCCGTGGCTGGCGTGGAGCGCGGGAAGGGCGAGCGGACTCATCGCCGGGGCTTAGAACGAAGATGGAACGGAGCGCAAGCGGCGGCGAGCCGAATGGATTTGCGCGCCGGTCCTGGCCGCCCTATCACCGCCGCGGGGCGCGAGGGGCCTGACGAAGGACGCTCATGCTTGCCATCCTCGCCGCCGCGCTGGCCGCGGCCGCTTCGGCTTCCCTGACGCAGGCCTATGCCGACCTCTGCCTGGCCGGAAATCCCGCTGCCGACGAGGTCCTGCGCCGCGCCGACCGCGCCGGCTGGCGAAAGGAGGGGCCGGGCCGGCCCTCGGCCTTCGATCCGGGCAGCGACCGCTTCCTCGTCACGCCCGCAGGCACCCTGCGGCTCTCGACCGAGCGCAAGGCGTTCAACGACGAGGAACTGCAAGGCTGCGCGATCGACACCACCGCCGCCGAGCCCGGCGTCATCGCCGCCATGGCCGGCCTGCTCGGCGTTCCCGCCGCGCTGTCCGCGCCGAACGTCGCCGATTTCTTCGCGATCCGCGAGGCGGCCGGTTGGCGCAACGGCGCCCGGTCCGACCGGGCCGAAGTGGCCAGGGCGCGGGCGACGGGCAGCTACTACAGCTTCATCGTCTCCCGCACCCCGAACAGCGCGACGGTCGTCGGGATGCACTTCGTGCCGCTTGCGGGCGGGCAGGGAGCGATCAGCGGTGGAACAGCCGCCAGAGGAAGCCGCGGTCCTCGTCCATCGGAATGACCCGGCCGTATTTCAGGCTCCGCTGCGCCGGATCGGAATGCGGCCGCGGACAGGTCCAGGAATCGGGGCGGCTGGAGCGATAGTTGAGCGACGACACTGGCACCTCCTCGAACGGCGCCGGCATGGCTCGTCCGGCGACCCGTGCCTGATGAACGCCGAACGGTGGGGCATGGTTCCGGAAGGCGGCCACAATTCCCCCTTGGCCGGGGCGGCGGGCGGCGTGGGGGCGCCCGGCAGCTCGATCTCGGCCGTGTCGAGGGCGTGCTTCACGCGGCGGACGATCTCGTCTTTGAGGATGAGGTCGCGCTTGCGCGAGGACGACCACCAGCGGACCAGGAAGTCCACCTCGCCGGGCTTGAACTCCTGGGCGAACACCTCGACCGGCTTGGTCTTGTCGATCTGCTCGACGCTTTCGACCGCCTTGCGGATCGTGGCCGAGGCCTGGTCGAGGTCGCTGTCGTTGGTCACGGCGACGACCAGCTCGAAGCGGCGCTGCGGGCTGTCGGTCACGACCTTCATCGGGTTCTTGAACAGCATCGAATTGGGCACGATCATCAGCTCGTTCGACGGCGCGCGGATATAGGTCTCGCGCAGGGTGAAGCGCTCGACCCGGCCGGTGATGTTCTGGCACTCGATCGTGGCGCCGACGTCCACCTTGTCGCGGATCATGATCAGCACGCCGGCCAGGAAGTTCTCGAAGATGTCCTGGAAGGCGAAGCCGATCGCCAGGGTGCCGACGCCGAGCCCGGCGAACAGGCTGGCCGGGGTCAGGCCGGGCATCGAGATCGTCGCGGCGAGCAGCAGGCCGAATATCCAGATCGCCAGGCGCACCAGCGTCTCGACGAGTTGCTTGAGGTTCTCCCGCATCGGCGTCTTGCGGGTGAGCCATCCCGCGATCGTCACCGCAAACCGGGCGAGGCCCCAGGTGACGCAGAGCACGAACAGCGCGATCACCAGGGTCGGGAGACTCTGCACGGTCTGCTTCGCCATGGAGTCGAGCTGGTCCTGCAAAATCTTGATGTAGTCGATCACGCGGATTCTCCGTTGGGGACCGGACGGAAACCGGAAGCGGCGAAGGGTGGTTCCGCCCATAGCGCGCGTATCGGGCCGGGCAGAGCGAAAAGTCGGGCCGTACGGACAAATGCCGCCCCCGCCGCCGCGCCCCTTGCCAGACCGGCGCTTTGGCGCGAAAGGCGCGGGCATGACCGATGCCGATATCCACGCCGCCGCCCAAGTCTCCAAGGCCTGGCCCTTCGAGGAAGCCCGCAAGCTGGTGAAGCGCTTCCCCGGCGGCAAGGCGGACTCGCCGGTCCTGTTCGAGACCGGCTACGGTCCCTCGGGCCTGCCGCACATCGGCACCTTCCAGGAAGTGCTGCGCACCACGCTGGTCCGCCGCGCCTACGAGGTGCTGACAGGCGGCGCGCCGACGCGGCTGGTCGCCTTCTCCGACGACATGGACGGCCTGCGCAAGGTGCCGGACAACGTGCCCAACCAGGGGCTGCTGACCGCGCACCTCGGCCGGCCGCTGACCCGCATTCCCGATCCCTTCGAAAAGTACGAGAGCTTCGCCCACCACAACAACGCGATGCTGCGTGAGTTCCTCGACCGTTTCGGCTTCGACTACGAGTTCGTCTCCGCTTCGGACCGCTACAATTCGGGCGCGTTCGACGAGGCGCTGAAGGGCGTGCTGCGGCACTACGACGCGATCCAGGCGATCATGCTGCCGACCCTGCGCGAGGAGCGGCGCAAGACCTATTCCTCGGTCCTGCCGGTCTCGCCCCGGACCGGCCACGTTCTCCAGGTGCCGGTCGAGGTGGTCGATGCCGAGGCGGGATCGTCCGCTTCGCCGACATGGACGGCGAGGTGGTCGAGCAGTCGATCCTCGGCGGCAAGGCCAAGCTGCAATGGAAGGTCGACTGGGCGATGCGCTGGGTCGCCTTGGGCGTCGACTACGAGATGTGCGGCAAGGACCTGACCGACAGCGTCACCCAGTCGGGCAAGATCGCCCAGGTGCTCGGCGGGCGGCGGCCGGAAGGGCTGATCTACGAGCTGTTCCTCGACGAGAAGGGCGAGAAGATCTCCAAGTCGAAGGGCAACGGCCTGACCATCGACCAGTGGCTGACCTACGGCAGCGAGGAGAGCCTCGGCTTCTACCTGTTCCGCGAGCCCAAGAGCGCCAAGCAGCTCCACGTCGGCGTCGTGCCCCGCGCGGTCGACGAATACTGGCAGTTCCGCGAGAAGCTGGCCGACCAGCCGGTCGAGCAGCAGCTCGGCAACCCGGTCTGGCACCTGCTGCGCGCGACCGGGGACGGCGCGGGTGCGGGCGACCGGCTGCCCGTCACCTACGGCCTGCTGCTGAACCTCGTCGCCGTGCTCGGTGCCGGCGCGACGCGCGAGCAGGTCTGGTCCTACCTGACGAACTACGTCGCCGACGCGCGGCCCGAGGCCCATCCCGAGCTCGACGGGCTCGTGACCAGCGCGCTCGCCTATAACCGCGACTTCGTCGCCCCGACCCTGCATCCGCGCAGGCCCGCGCGCGCCGCGACCGCCGCCCTGACCGCGCCCGACGCGGCGCTGGCGGCGACCGCGCAGGCGACGCCGGCG
>Ga0066256_1002175_pt1 | contig 22828 bp, 8 predicted proteins | sample ThiBio_1000_biof_FD_87107 | JGI IMG/M metagenome (GOLD analysis project Ga0066256, IMG submission 87107) | Wastewater bioreactor microbial communities from Cape Town, South Africa - Thiocy_expt_1000_biof (version 2) | ecosystem: Engineered > Bioreactor > Thiocyanate-remediating >... | reverse complement strand
ACCGCCACCGCCGGCCGCCCCTCTGCCGGCCCTCGCTGCTGCGGTGGCGTGGCCGGCGACGATGACGTGCCCCCCTCGGACCCGCGCGTGTGTGAAGGAGTGTACCAGTAGTATCCACTGTTCACTGCCCGCCGCCCGCCCGCCATGCACACGCGCTCTGACTGCGTCGACACACCACCGAAGCCGCCTTGTGATGCTGACGCGGTGGCGGCTGCGGCCCCTGGCGGCGGCAGCTCGCAGACACACACTGTGACTGAACAACACACACGTCACGCGCACCGCCACCGCACCCCTGATTGCGGCAACATGCAGCCCCACGTACCGGTTGGTGCGCGCAGATAATTCACGACACGCGGCGTCCTCACAATTGCGTCCGCCACACCTATCTTGCGTCGGCACGTTGCACAGGTACCGCAATCTCTCATCAAGCTGCTGCGTCTGGCTTCGCTGCCAGCTGCTGCCGAACGCGTTTTGGAACGCAACCGGGGACTGGTGCAGTTGGCGCCGGCAGAAGTGGCGCCATGCATGCATGCAACAACGGCACGCGCCGCTGCATCCGCTGCCTGCGTCCGTGTTAAGATATGGCAACAGGCACGCGCGGATGGGCGTTGTACCGCGGGTGTTGGTGTGCGCACAAACTCATTCGCTGCTGACAACCGTCACTGTCGTCATGGCTGACGGCAGAACAGAACAGACCGTTGGAACAGAGTGACGCACAAACAGGGTGCTGCAGTGGGCGCGGTGCGGACGCAGTTATCCACAAATCGCGCCGTAGGCAGTTTGGATTGCATGCATTGTAAGTCATGCCGCTGCTGGTGTGTGCAATTTGCTTATAACCGCCAATTTGGTGGTGGTAGCTGCACGGCAAACCCAACAGGTCTTGCCGCTGGCTGCGCTGCCACGCGCGGTACAAGAATACCACTGATACCAGCACTGAATTGCAACTCCACCGCTGGCAACACCAGCAATAACAAGCACAACCACAATGGCTTGGTTGTGCTTATGCTTCCAGGCGGTGTTGTAACTTACAGCGCCCACAGCCGCGGAGTCACTCGCAAGCACACTGACGGTGCTGAACGGTTGGCGCGCAGGCAGAGTGGTGCAGCGGGTGCGGTGCTGGCGCAATTACACGGAAATGGCAGTGCAGGCAGCTTAGAATACATGCACTGCAACTCATGCTGCTGCTGGCGTGTGTGATCTGTCCGCAGAGCCCATTTTGCGGTGGTTGCTAGCAAACACATTGGTTTAGCGCCGCCACGCCACGCGCGCTGCGTCGACACCACAACGCAAACACTGACTGCTACCCCGCCGCCGGCGCCAACAACAACGCGCACACAACAATGCCGTTAAAGATGGCATATGAACGCACCCCATGAACGGCAGTAACTCATTGCATCCACGCCAGTACGCAACCGCCTGCTGACGCCCAACCACTGTGCCCACGCCGACAAACATACCGGTACTTACAAACACGCACACACTCACATTCACACGCACACACCACAAACACACATGGCACACTGACATCTTATTACGCACAATCACCTTGTGTGGCCAACGCGCCGCCGTGGGGCGCTCTGTTCTGTATTCCTGTGTCACACAACACAGGCGTCACCATGCTGCAGCCCGCCCAGCGTGGACTCGGACGGCCCACCTGTACCGGCACGGTACCACCGGTACCGACAACTTCCAGCTCGCCGGCGGGGGCAACGCGCAGTTCACAAACGCCGCATTAAGCACACCATTGTACTAATTGTGTGCAACCCTATTAAACTTCCACCCGGCGACGCCGCGGTGGCACGACACTGTCACCAACACCCACACACGCACGTCGTACCGGTACGGTCATGGCGTGCGACCACCACTCTACTGGCGGCGGCCCACCGTCACTGGCCCGCCAGACCCGGCGGCCAAGTTTGGAACACTCACTGTACTACACGCCGACACCACCGTAGGTGGTGTTTTAGCGCCCCAGCAGGGCGGCACACGCGCCTACTACTGTTTCCAGCCCCACCCGTTGCGAACCGCGCGCCCTGCCACCAACGCCGCCCACAATCGTGCCACCTGCGCGCTGCCGGCATCACACACGAGTCACGGACGGCCTGACCTACACCTCCCACGCGGCCGCCACGCCGGCCACAGTCACACCCTGCCAGCGCCGTATTGCGCGGTTGCATCGCCCTGCTGCCGCCGCGTAAGCATACCGCTTGAACGTACTTTGTTGAAAGGTGTGTTATCGTCGTTGACGCGCGTGTGCAACGTGATGTCGGGCGGGTAGTACCGGTATGGGTACTCACCGACCGTCACCACGTGGTCCCGGTGGTGGGTGTTGGTGATCGCCACTTGACTCGTGGCGAGTGGCGGCGGTGGCCACGGCCACGAGTCACCACCGCTGGCGACCAGCTCACAAGATACCGACCGTTGGCGACGACTTCAAAGCGGCGCATTGGCGGTGTAATTTCGACGTAGCACCGGCACCATATCACAACAACACTGTAATCAACAATAGTACGTATTCCTTATTGTGTGCGTGGCACAGGTGTGGGTGCCAACCCGCGCCGCATGGCATTGATTCTCGCCGCCGACTCGGCGCCGAGTCCCAAGAATGATTAAAGAATCAGGCCCGGCTTCAAACACCAGCACACGCGCCGCCGCGCGCTGCCGCATCGCGCGCCGCTACAGCCGTCAAAATACCAGCTGCGTGTTGTACACACCGCCGGGACCACGCAGTTTTGGCACGGACGCCTGACGAATAAACTGGCTAGCCGCCATCATTTCGGAAGTGCGCACCGGATCGATGCTGATGCTGAAGGATACGCATGCTGGTAAAATGATGGCGGCATGCCCACCTCTTCACCCTACCGGTATGTGGCGCTGGCATAGTGACAGCGTATACGCCTTGCTGCCATGCGGTCAGTTGTGGCTTGCTGTGCGTGGCGCGCGGCGCGCTGCGCAGCCTGCTGTTGACCGCCGACCCGCCCTGCCTCCCGCAGCTGGCCGCCGCTGCCGTATCTTTGTCGCCGCCCAACGCACACACACGCGGATGTCAACAGGGCGCGCCCAAAGAGCAGCCAGCCCGCAGCTTCCCATTAATAGGCGTGTAACACCAGGGATTTGCGGGTGTGGCACTGTGGCGAAGCTGTCGTCGAGATCATGTCACGGATCCGCCGCTCCGCGTGTGCACGCGCATGCTGCATGCGCCGACGGATGCCACTACTCCTGCCCCCCGCGCCGGCGTGCCATTTATACGTCAACGACGGCGGCCACATAAGCGAGAAGCTGCAGTTGTGGTCGGTGGCAGTAGTACAGCGGGCCAGTCCATTGTCACGCTTGTGTGCTGCCGGTATTATTGTGAGGTATGTAGTATGCATACTTTCATACCCCACCCCCACCACCGACACTCACGTTCCGGCACAGGGCAAGTGCACGCAGCGTCGCAGCAGCGATACCACCACCAGCTCTCCGACAAGCGAGATAACCAGCTCTACTAGTGAGCAGCAGTTGTCGCAGCTGGACCAGTAGCTCTTCTAGCGAGCAGCAGTAGAAGGGTCGAGGTGCCAAGGATCCCGCACAACTGCAACACACCATCGTCGTGGGCAAGGCTGGAATGGCGACCGAGGCGACAGGTGGAATGGAGACGGGCACGGCGCCCTCGCTGCCGTCAAGTGACGAGCTGCTGCCACCACCACTGGTGCTGGCACCACAAGGAGGAGGACACCTGCCACCACTACCGGTACCTGTAGTGCCACCACAGCTGCCACCAACGGCCGCCGCTGCCGTAGACGCCGCTGTTGCAGCGGCTGCCGCTGCTGCCGTCGCTGCGACAAGGGCTGCCACCGCAGCAGCAGAGGCGGCAGCGGCACACGCGGCGGCAGCGGCAGCGTCGGCGGCGGCGACAGCAGCGGATGCCACCTCCCATGCCGCTGCGACTGCGGCAGCTACGGCAGCAGCAGCAGCAGCGGCAGCGGCAGCAGCGGCAGGCATGCCGCCTCATACCAGCAGTAGCAGTGGTGGTGGCAGTAGTGGTGGTGGCAGCGAAGATGCCGCCCCCCTCCCCCCACTCCTACCAGCTGCTGCCGCCGCCGCCGCGCCGCCGCCAACGCTGCCACCATTAGACACGCTGGAGGGAGCGGTGGCGGCACTGTGGGGCGCAGCTTGCCCGCCGCCGTGGCCGAGTGGCGCCACTGCTGCTGCGGCGGCGGCGGGTGCCGCAGCTGCGGTATGGCTAACGGCAGCAGTGGCGGCGAGCACAAGCGCGGCGGCAGCCATCGTGGGTGGCGGCGGAGCGGGAGCAGCGGTGGCGGCCATTCGAAGACATAGCGGCGGCAGTAGTAGCGGGGTGATGGAGGAGTGCGTCGTGCTGTTGCGGGCGCTGGCGGCTGGCGGCGGGGATGCAGACCGGCTGTATGTGGATGGCGCGGCCGGCGGCGTGGTGGCGGCACTGGTGGTGGCGCCTGCTAACGCACGTGTAGCTGAGGGTGCGTGCTCCCTGCTCCGGTTGCTGGCCCGTGCACCGCACCTGCGCCGGCCGCTGACACACGGCGACGGCGTTGCGTACCACCTGCTGCGTGCGCTGCAGACGCACGGCGGCGTCGTCGCGCAGCCGGGTGTGGCAGACGCCAGCTGCCGGGCGCTGGCAAACCTGGCGGAAGACACGGGCAGCTGCGCCGCGCCGTTGTATGACGCCGGTGCAGCGCGCGCCGCGGTCACAGCCGCAAGGACGCACGCGGGTCACAGCCGCGTCGTTGCCAGCGCAATGGCGGTGCTGCGGGGGCTGGCGGCGGCGCCCACCCTGCGCGCGCCGCTAGTGCGCGACGGCGTGCCAGCCGCGGCGCTGGCATCGCTGGCAGGTTGCGCCACCGCCGCCGACGGGAGCAGCGGCCACGAGGTGGTGCAAGCGGCGTGCGCCGTGCTGTACTACCTGGCGGCGGACGGCGGCTGGGGCCTGGGCCGCGATGACGCCACGCATGCTGCAGCGGTGGTGGCGGCGCTGCGTGCGCATGCCGCACACGCGCCGGCGGCGCGCGCGGCGTGCTTTGCAACGCAGGCGCTGGCGGCAAGCCAGGCTGGCGCGCAGCTGCTGGCGGACGTTGGCTGTGGCGCCGCGCTGGCAGACGCGCTGACGGCAAACCCCGGCAGCGCAGACATTGCCGCCGCCGCTGCCACCGCCGCCGGCCGCATCGCTGCCGCAGGCTGCCACCTGCCGGCAGACGCCCTGCTCCGTCCGCTGCTGGCCGCCCTGCGCACACACGGTACGGGGGCAGACGGCGGCGACATTGCCGCCGCCGGGTGCGTTGCGGTGTCCTACCTGCTGGCCGCCGCGGACGACCCGCGGCGCAGTGGCGGCGGAGGCAGCGCGGCGGCACGCGAGGTGGTCGAGGCTACGGAGGTGGCGTTGCGCCTCGCGGCCGCGCACCCCGCCGCGCCACCTGTCATCCTTGGCACTTGTGCCGTCTTGGCGGCGCTGCCGCCGGCCGACCTTGCCACGACACCGCCGCCTCTCGCTTCCGACGCGGTAGGCACGCTGGTGGCGGCGCTGCGCGACCATGTGGCGCAGCCGCAGGTGGTGAAAGCCGGACTGCAGGCGCTGGCCCATTTCGTGGCCGCTGCCGGCCCCATGCGCGCCGCCTGCTGCGACGCTGCCGGCGTGCTGCCTGCCGTACGGCTTGCCGCCGCGCGGCACCGCGAGGTGGCTGCCATCCAGGAGCCCGCGGACGCCGTGCTGCGCGCGCTCACGCCGTCCGCCCTCCGCCTGTGGCTGCTGCTGGCACTCATGGTGGCGGGCGGCCTGGCGTGGGCGATGCGGCGCGACGCGGCAGCAGGGCTGGTGGCGCACGCGACCGGCTACGGCGGCGAGCTGTGATGGGCACCGGTACCCCGGTGCGTCAGCGCCACCCACGCCGGCAGCAGTGACTCCAGCCCCGTCTGGGCCGATACGCCAGACACCGACGGCGTGCATGGCGGTACCACCGTCCCGGTGAAGCCACTCAGTAGCGAGGGGGCCTTACCCATCGGCGTGGGTGGCAGGCCGGGTGGCGCCACGCGACAGCGGCCGTTGCGTCCACGCCGCCGCCGCCGCCGTCATTGTCTCACGATGGTGGCGGTAGGGAGCTGGCTGCCGGAGTTGGCCTCCTTCCTGTGTATGGCTGCTGCGCCAGCGCGTGGAGCCCCAAGTTCAACCGGCGCCGCTGGTATTTTCGTGCAGTGTGTAGATGTAGTACGCGGTCAATTGAATACTTGCTTGTTTGTCACCGCACGTGGCGGCGGTGTTGTGCGACAGCATGCGACAGCACTGCACGGCGCACCGCGGCCAGTGACTACAGCAGCATTGTCATGCCCGTCGCTGCTGCCAGCAGCCAGTTGCACTGTGCGTTGAAGCAAGCAACTACGCCGGCGGGCGGCAGGGGCACGTACGCGACCTTGTTGGTTGCCGCGGTTGCTGTGCCACGTGGCACGTGTGCTGCGGACTCCGCGCGGCACACACTTCGCAGTGTTCGATGGCGCACAAGCTCCAGCGCAGGCACACGAAAAGGCCAGTGCCACATATGGGCTGGAGGCGCGGCGCGCTGGCATGCATACTGGCGCTGCAGTGGTGCCGCGGTAGGGTCCGTGGCGCCGTCGCGCAGCCCTTTCTTGGCCGGCGCGGGTACCGACACTTCGTACGCGTGAGGTGCTGAGGGTGCTGGGGGACGGGAACGGTGTAGTCGGTGACATGGCAGTGCCCCGTAACCGGTGCACAAGGCTGCCGCACGCTACGACGTGCTATTATTCATGTGCATGTAGTATTTATAGTGAACATGCAGTATGGGCAAGGAAGTAGGAGCCCGGACCAGGGAGCCGCCGTGGCAGTGGCAACGCAGGAGCCAGCGGCTTGGGCACGACACGTCAGACTCTCAACAACAACAGCGCCATCACAGTCCGTAAAGCGCGGCTGCGCTGCCAGGCGCATGTACTACCCCCTCCCACCTCAGGCAAAGGTCCACGTAAGTGCGGCGTTGGCTGGCACGTCGGCAAGCCGGCTTGCCGCCCAGCTGCCTACCGTTGCCACCTCGCCGTCGTCGGCGTGCCGCTGCAGCGCGGCGGTGAGCGCGTCAACAACGGGCTGCTCGACCGCCAGCGGGCCGTAGCTGGCAGCCGGTGTCGCCAGGTTGTTTAGTGTGCCACACGCCGCCCGTGCCACCTCCACGTCATCGCCGTGCCGCTGGAGCGCCGTTGCCAGCGCAGCCAGCGTGCCGGCGGGGGCGGCTACAAGGTGGGCACACAGGGACTCGCTGGCACTCATGCTGCGCAGTGCAGCCAACGCGGCCAGCGCCACCTCCGCGTTGTTGACGTGAGCGGCCAACACTGCCACTACTGCTGTAGCACCGGGGCCGGCATCCCGCGCCAGCAGCAAACGGTTCACCTCCACGTCTGCCAGCCGAGCCAGCACCCAGCAGCCATCCTCTGCCACGTCGACATCGGCGGCATGCCGCTGCAGCACCGCCGTCAGCGCGTCTACGACGGCATCCTCCACCACTGGCGGCTCACGCGGCATGTCGCGCACAGGTGTCGTCAGGTTCCGTAGCGCGCCACATGCCGCCCGTGCCACCCCCACGTCAACATCGTGCTGCTGCAGCGCGGTGGCAAGGGCAGCCAGCGTGCCGTAGTCACGGCCAAGTTGGGCACACACCATCCCGCTGGCGCTCATGTTTTGCAGCGCACACGCTCCCGCGTACGTCACATACGCGTCGTCGGCGTGCAGGCGCAACGCCGCCACAATTGCGGCGCCTGCGCTGTCATCCCGCGCAAACAGCTCCAGCTGCGCCACTACGCCTGCAATGCTCGCAAGCGCTGAGCAACCCTCCTCCGCCACGGCCTTAGCGCTGGCATGCCGCTGCAACGTCGCTACCAGCACGTCAACAACGGGCTGGTCAACCACTCGTGGCCCGCGCTTGTCAGCGGAGGCTGCCATGGTGTTCAGCGCGCCACATGCCGACAGCGCCATCGCCTCGTCGTCGGGGTGCCTCTGAAGCGCCTCCACCAGCGTGGCCACCGTGCCGGGCCACCGCACAAGGCGGTCACACAACACCGCATTGGCACTCATGTCCCTCAGGGCGCGCACGGCTGCGCGTGCCACCGGCGCGTCGCCTACATGGATCTTAAATACCTCCACCACAAGGCCGACAACAGTGCCGTTGCAAATAACACGCTCGACGTTTGCGGTTGCAGCGAGGTTGCCCACCGCCACACACCCTGTCTCTGCCACCTTGGCGACGCGGGCGTGCCGCTGCAGCGCCGCAGTCACCCTGTCAACTAGCGGCTGCTCTGCTATCAGTGGCGTGCCCAGTTTGTGGAACCCACTCACTAGGTTTGCCAGCATGCCACACGCCGCCTCTGCCACGTCAACGTCGCCTGAATGCCGCTGCAGTGCCGTAGCAAGCTCGTGCAGTGCGCCGTGATCACGCACCAGGCGGCCACACATTGGTACGTCGCTTGTCATTCTCCACATCGTGCGAACTGCGGGGTACACTACCGCCGCATTGCCACCGTGCTGCTTCAGCACCGCCACAATGGCTCCCGGTGCTGCGCTGGCGGCACTGTCATCCCGTACAAACAGGTCAATTCTGCGTAGTATGTTTGAAAGCGCCCAGCAACACTCCAATGCCACACTTGCGTAGGCAGCATGCCGCTGCAGCGCTGCCACCGCCGCGGCACCCGCACCGTCGCGTACTAGGTCGGCACAGTACGATTTTGCTAGTGCCAGGCCCCTCAGTGCGCCGCACGCGGCAACCATGACCTTTGTGTCGCCGACGTGCCGCTGCAACACCGCAACGACAGCCGGCCCGCAGCCATCACGATACAGCACTTTCGCGGTATCTTTGTCGACTCCCAACAACTGCAGTGTAGTACACGCCGTGTGCACCACGCCTGCATCGGCGGCGTCGCTCCGCAGTGCCGCTGCCAGCGCACCTCCAGCGCCGTCACGATGCAGCAGCAGCCAGCGTGCAGACGGGTTGGCGGCAAGGTTGTGCAGCGCGCCGACGGTGGCACGTAGCACCTCCCCATCGTGGCAGTATACTCGTAGTGCTGTCGCAAGGCCGGCACCCGCATGACCGTCTTGTAACCACACCAATGACACGCTGTCACACACGCCACACAGATTGCGCAGTGCGGCGCAGGCGGCACGCACCACCGCCACGTCACCTAAGTACTCACGCAGCGTCGCGACTGCGGCGCCGCACCTACCAACCAGCCTCTGCGCTTCTATGCGCGTCGCGCTCTCGCTTGCTAGCTGCCGCATTGCCGCTTGTGCCGCGTCAGCCGATGGCGGCGGCACAGCCTCACCCGCGCCAGCAAGCGACGCCACTAGCCCCCCTCCCCACGTCCAGCGTATGGTTGCCAGTGCGCTGGCAAGGACGCCAACCACCGCGGCCATGGTAGGGCGCGCTTCCACGACGGGCGCCAGGCACGCACAGATAATATCCACCACTACCGCAGGCACGCCGCGCTCATCCAGTGCCGCCGCCACCGCCCGGCCGTTCTCTAGTGCAACACCTGCCACCGGAGCTTGCGCTGTCAACACCTGCCACGCCAGCGCGCCCCAGCTGTACGTGTCGTCGACGGCGGAAGTGCTGCCAGTCCCGCCAGCGGGCTGCCTTAACCCCACTACACGCACTGCGGCCTCGCCCCCCTCGCCAGCTGGCGACAGCAGCACGTTGGCGGGCGTGACGGCGCCGTGCATCATACGGCGCTCGTGCAGTGCCGCCAGCGCTGCAGCGGCTTGCCACACTAGCCGCAGTCGTCGAGTCATACCAATGCGCACAAGCGCGCCGTCCGCCGCCAGCACCATGCTTGCCAGACAACCGGTAGTACCGGCCCCGGTATCGGTTGCCGCGTCGGCAGCAGGTGTGCCCAACGCGGGCACTGCACCCGCCTCCCTCAAATTGTTGGCGAGCGTTCCACGCGCCAACCATGCACTCATGCCACCAACTACCAAAGTGTCTGGCACTACGATGGCCGCCAGCACGGTGGTGTCATCCGGCTTGCCGCCGCGCTGTGACGCGTTGAACTGTGAAAACGGCGTCACCGCCGTCGTGCTCCGACTTGTGGACTGCGCCCGCTCTGTCAGCGCAGACGCCAGCTTATACAGCTCTCCCTGTGCCGTCGATTCCTTATCAAAAACGGAAGAGATGGAGCGCACCGTCTCCGCCGTGAGTGGCGGTGACACACCCGTCTTCACCTCCCCCAGCCATGCCCGCTTGGCATCCACAAACTCGTGCACCCGGCCCCAGTCCGTCTTGCCCAACTCATCAGCCACATCAGCATCAAACAGGTTGTCCGTAATGCCGTCTGAGCACAGCAGCACGGCAGTAGGAGGGGGGAGGGGGGAGGGGGCGATTTATTTGTTTCAGACGTGTGCTGCTCCAACGCCTGGCTACTGCCATGTACGTACACAAGTCACCCAGCTGTGGTGTGAAGCTGTATGCGTCGCCCTTGTTGTCCTCGAGGGCAAAGCCACCAGCGCTGTACCGGTACTTCACCGTGTTGGGGTGATTGGATCCCTTTCTTTGCAACGTGGTGCGCAGCACCAGCGACCACGTTGCGCTGGCGGCGCCGCCTTCGCGCCGCCACACCATGGCCACCGAGTCGCCCACGTTGTACAGCCGCAGCGTCCCCGCGCTACCGATGGTGGCCACCACCGCCGTGCTGCTGCCCGGCAACTTGGTGTTGTCCGCCGCGTATCGCACCACGTCGTATGGGTCAACCTCCACGCGACCACCCCCCGCGGCCGCCCGTTCCACTGCCATGTCTGCCTGCTTCTTGGCGTTGCCCATCAGCGCGCGCGCGTAGGCACCCGCGTCCACACCCTTTGACGCCCAGCTGCCCACCCCGTCGGCCAGCCCCACCGCGTGCTTGCCAGTAAACACGGCGTCCTCCAAGCTCTTGCCCGGTTTTGCTGTTGCGCAGTGGTTTGCAACAAAGTACATGGGCATGCCACTGGTGGTTGGCGGTGGGGAGGAGGTGGCCGCCGCCGTCGCAACAGCAGCAGCTGCTGCTGGAGGTGTCACCTCAGTGGTTGGCTCCGCCACTGCTGTCGCTGTGCCCTCCGCACCCGCCACCGATGGCAGGGGTGCCTCGATGGCGGCTGCCTCCGCTGCTGCAGGGGTTGCCGCTGCTGCCGCCTCCGCAACCGGCACAACAACCGCTGGTACGCACTCCTGCAGCGCAGGGTTTCCATCCGCTGCCGCCATACTGTGGTAAGCAAGTAGCAATAGTTGTTCCGCGCGTGTGCCACAGCGACGACGACTTAGTGCAACGCTCACCCGTACCGGTACAGCACAGCACCAGTTTGGCAACGCTTGCTGCTCCGGTTGCAAGCCACACGCCACAGTACCGGTAACGCAGCGACCAAGCTGCACACGCAACACCGTGTTGCATTGTGTAACTACGGCACTGTCAGCCCCCTGGCATGATGCAAAGCCACCACGATGTGAATGGTTGGTGGCGGCGCGGCGCTGCCGGCCCGAGTCGGCGCCAACTGCTCGAGCAGCGGCCTGGCCAGGCTGTGATTGAACTTGTAACAATCGTATTCAATGCAGTAGGGTCAATGCGTCGTCACAACACAGTTGTATGCCAAGATGAGTAGTGTGGGTAGCCATGGCGCGCCGCAGCGCAGCGGCGTCGTCGCCTGTCAGTGGGACCAGAGAGCAATGCTCCGCCATGTAACACAGGGTGCGTGTTATCGCATTCACCACCTTGGTGCCGCTGACAACATTGCGCTGCAGGGCCGCCAGCACAGCTGTGCCGGTACCATCGACGCGCGACAGCGCCATTCGAACCGTGTGTAATTGTGCAAGAGCCCACAATGCGTTGCACGCCGCCTCCACAACGGCAGCATCACCCACATGACGCTGCAGGAGGCCAACAACAACCTCTGCGCTGCGCTGCCCCGACGCAAACAGCGCATGATTTGCCTCCACGCTTGCAATTCGATACAGCACCCAGCACCCATTGGCTGCTGTGTTTGCGTTGCTGCCATGTACCTGCAGTGCTGCCACCAGGCCGTCGACCACAGCTTGCGCAACTACCAACAGGTTGGGTACCTTAGCTCCCAGGTTGCGCAGCACACTGCACGCCGCCCGCACCACGTCGCCATTGTTGGCGTGGCGCTGGAACGCCGCTGCTATGGCTGGGATTACGCCAGAATTGTGCAGCAGCCACCCACACACCGTTGTTTTATCAGTAGTCAGGTTCCACAGCGCGCGCAGGGCTGCCTCTGCCACGGACACATTGTCGATGTGCTGCTTCAACACCGCCATCACTGCCGCACATGCGCTGTCATCCCGCTCCAACTGGCTGCGCCCGTTGTCCACAATAGCAAGGTTGCGCAGTGCCCAACACCCACTTTTTGCCACCTCCACATCGCTCGTATGTCGCTGCAGCGCCGCCACCACCGCGTTGGCAATGCTGGCGTCACACAGCAGTGTGCACGCCTCTGCGGGGTGTGCCAGGTTGCGCAGTGTGCGGCACGCCGCCCGCGCCACCTCCACGTTGGCGGCATGCTGCTGCAGCGCCGCAACGATAGCGGCAGCAGCACCCTGATCACGTACCAGGGCTACGCATGCTGCAACATCAAGGCTAATGTTGCACAGTGCATCCATTGCCGCAGGAGCCACGGACGCGTTTCCAACGTGCAGTTTGAGCACCGCCACTACCGCAAGTCTACCACTGCCGTCTCGTGCAAGCAGCATTCGACCAGCTTCCACGGCTGCGAGATATGTAAGTGCCTGGCATCCCGCGGCCACTACCTCCGCGTCGCTGGCATGCCGCTGCAGCACAGCCACCAACGTGGTTCCAATGCCATCAACGCGCGCCAGCCGCTCACGTGCGCCGTCGGGTGCCCCAAGGTTCTTCAGCGTGCCGCACGCCACCCGGACCACATCCACATTGGCGGCATGCCGCTGCAGCGCGACCACAATGACATCAGCCGCGCCATGGTTGCGCACCAGCGGCACGCAGGTTTCTGCACTGGCGCTGATATTCAGCAGCACACTCAGTGCCACATTGGCCACAGACAGGTTGTCGACTTGCTGCTTCAGCACCGCCACCACTGCAGCGCCGGCACTGGCATCCCGTGCAAGGAGTGCCCTTCCCATCTCATCATCAGCCATATTGCAAATTGCCCAACACCCTGCGGCTGCCACCTCCACGTCGCTGCCATGCCGCTTCATGGCAGCTAACACCGCGGCAACGACGCTGGCGTCACACGCAAGCACCTTCCGTGATTCCGTTTGTACCGTCAGGTGGCGTAGCGCGCCGCACGCCGCCCGCGCAACGTCCACATTGTCGGCGTGTTGCTGCAGCGCCATTACAATGGCTGCAGCCGCATCATGGTCACTGATGCTGAGGTTTCCCAGCACACGTACGGCCGCACGTGCCACTGGCGCGGGCAGAACATCCCGCTGTAGTACCGCCACGACGGCAGCACACACACTGCCACACCCGTGTGCAAGGAGCGCCTCGCGGCTTTCCTTTGAGGCGGTGAGGTTCCACAACACACCACACCCACTGCTGGACACGCTTGCGTCAGCGACATGCCGCTGCAGTGCTGCCACCACGGCTGTGCCCGCGCCGCCACGCACCAGGTCACAACGATTGGCTTCAGCAGCCGCAAAGTTCTGTAGCGCACCACACGCAGCAGCTGCCGCCTCCGCGTCATCGGTGTGCCGCCGCAGTGCCGCAATTATAGCCGCCCCACAGCCGTTGCGTTGCAGCGTCAGCGCATGATCTGTGGCAACCGCGAGGTCTTGCAGCGTGACACACGCCGTCTGTGCGACCGTCGAATCGATGGCGTGGCTGCGCAGCGCCGCAACCAGCGCGCTGCCGATGCCATCACACAGCATCAACAAGTGACGCGCTGACTCGTACACAGCAAGACTGTTCAGCGAAGGGCAGGCAGCACGTAACACCTCGACATCATTGGTGTGCGCCAGTAGCGCTGCCACCAACGCTGCACCTACGCCGTCCTCTTGTAGCTGCACCGCTGTCTCGGCGCCACACGCCTTGGACAAGTTGCACAGCGCGACGCAGGCGGCACGCACCACTACCACGTCTGTTACAAACGCGTGCAGCGTCGCGGCAGCGGCGCCGCCTGCGCCTACAAACTTCTTGGCGTCATCTTGCGTTGCCGTCTTGAGTGCCAGCTGCAGCATTGCATCTCGTGCCGCCTCAGCCGATGCCGACAACAGCGGCCTGGCGGTGGTGGCCGCACCGCCCGCCGCACCACCCGCCCTACCTGTCGCCAGTGCGGCCGCAAGTGTGCGCGCCACGGCGGCCATGGTCGGGCGCGCCGCTGGGTCGGTTGACAAGCACTCGCGCACAGCATCTACTACTGCCGCCGGCACGCCACGCTCACGCAGCGCGGCCGTTGGTGATGATCCGATTGTAGCTGGCGTTGATGCGCCGGTCAACACATGCCACGCCAGCGTGCCCCAGCTGTGGACGTCGCCAGCCGCGCCCTCTGCAGCGACTACACCAGCCGCAGAATTGTAGCCCACCACACGCACCGCCGCATCGCCTTCGTGTGCTGACGACAGTAACACGTTGGCGGGCGCAATGTCACCGTGCACGATGCGCCGTGCGTGCAGTGCCGCCAGGGCGGCAGCAGACTGCCACACCAGCCGCAGGCGCGCTGTCGTGCCGATGTGATTTAGCGCGCCGTCTGGCGCCAGCACAATAGTGGCCAGGCTACCGGCTGCGCGCTGCGCCACGGTATAGTACGTTGGTGCGCCAGTGTCGCCATCGACGTCAATCAGCGCGCCGTACACCGGCAGCACGCCCTCCGCCTTCACGCCGTACTGCACCTGCACGCGCGCCAGCCACGCATTGATGTCGTCAGCCGTGGGGGGGTGCACCTGCCCAAGGGCCACCGGCTCGTCGTACAGCGTGCCGGCATCCGTCACAGTGTCGGCGGTGCGGGTGAGCACGCGGCGCGCGCCTGTGACACCCGCTTCAAACACCACGTCGGCGGTGGGGAGCAACCAGGGCCCCTGCAGCGCCTCGGGGAGCACACCAGCGGGCAGGGCGGTGAGCAGGCGGGCGGTAGCCGCCGTCAACGGGATGCTGATAGGCACACTGGTAGGTGTGGCGGCTGCGCCACCTCCCTTGGGCGCCTCCATGATGAGGGGGTGGGTGGCGCTGTGAACCTAACTGCGCCGTGGCGTTGGCGCCGCAGCCCACCACACAAAGTCACAATGGCACAACTGGCGTGCCGCAGTGCATAAAAGGTCGCTGCGCTGCACACACACCACGCCACCAGCAACCAAGTGCGCTGAAGTTGTTTTGCCGCGCTAATACGCAAGTAATGGTCGCATTTATTGCTGTCAAAGTGTGGCCGGTGCGGCTATGCGTTTGACCGTCCTTCCTGCTTGAAGGGCGCGGCCAGGCAACTCGAAAGTCACATTCAATGCAGTAGGGTCAACGCGTCATCGCAGTGCAGCTGCACGCCACGGTGGGTGGGGTGGGCAGTCACGATGCGCCGCAGCGCAGCGGCGACTTCGCTTGCCAGCGGGGCAAGCGTGGCATGCGCACTGCAATGCGTCGCTATGAAGCATACCGTGCGTGTGATTGCGTACACAGTGTCAGCGCCGCTGGTGACATGGCGCTGCAGGGCCGCCAGCAAAGCTACACCGGTGCCTTCAACAAGCGGCAGCGCCATTCGAACCGTGCGGGATTGCGCAAGGGCAAACAGTGCATTGCACGCCGCCTCCACGACGGCTGCATCATCTACATGTCGCCGCAGAAGTCCAACCACAATAGCCGTACTGCGCTCCAGCTCAAACAAATGAAGGTTGGCCTTATCTTCTGCAATGTTGTTCAGCGCCCAGCACCCGGCGGTAGCCACCTTCGCGTCGCTGCCATGCGTCTGCAGTGCCGCCACCAGCGCGTCAACAACAGCTTTCCCACCAGGATCCACTGCTAGTGGGCTACACGTCAAATTGCGCAGTGCGCCACATGCCGCCTGTGCCACACCAACATTGTCGGCATAGCGCTGGAGTGCCGCCACCATCGCTTGCGTGACGCCAAATTCATGTAACAGCCGCTCTCGAATTGAACGGTCGTCGCTCATGTTCTGCAATGCGCTTATTGCCGCTTGTGCTACCAACGCGTTGCCGACGTGCTGCGTTAGCACCGCCACCACCACGGCACAAACACAATCAACCTGTGCCAGCACCTTGCGCCCTGGAGCCACGATGGCAAGGTTGCTTAGTGCCCAACACCCTCCTGTTGCCGCCTCTGCATCCCTCCCATGCCGCTGCAGCACCGCCACCACTGCTTTGACAACGCTGGCGCCCCGCACTAGCAGCGCGCACGCCTTGGCCGGGATTGCCAAACTGCGCAGTGCGTCGCACACCGCCCGCACCACGACAACATTGTCAGCGTGCCGCTGCAGTGCTGCGAGAACGGCCGCAGCCGCACCATGGCTTCGTAACAGCAGCACGCAGGCGCCAGCATCAATGCTCATGTTGTGAAGCGCGCTCAATGCCGCGTGCACCACCAGCGCGTTCCCAACGTGCTGCGTGAGCACCGCCACCACTACAGCGCGGGCGCTGTCGCCCCGTGCAAGCAGCGCTCGGCCTGCGTCCACGGCTGCCAGATGCCGTAAGATCCAGCACACCGCCGCCGCTATCTCCACATCGCTGACATTCCGCTGCAGTGCGGTCACCAACAAGACATTGATGTTGTCAACACGCGCCAGCCGCTCGCGTGAGACATCGAGCGCCCCAAGGTTCTTCAGTGTGCCGCACGCGGCCCGCACCACCTCCACGTTGTATTGATGCCGCTGCAACGCCGCCACCGTGATCGCAGCCGCGTTATGTTCACACACCAGCGGCGCGCATATGGCCACCTCGCTGCTGATGTTACATAGGGCACCTAATGTCGCATGCACCACCGATACGTTGTTGACATGCTGCCTCAGTACCTCTACCACCGCAGCACCGGCACTGGCGTCCCGCGCCAGCAGTCCCCTGCCTACCCTATTGGCGGCAAGATTGCACAGCACCCAACACCCCTCCGACGCCACCGTTGCGTCGCTGGCGTGCCTCTGTAGCGCAGCCTCCACCGCGGTGCCAATGCCGTCGGCGCGTGCTAGCAGCTCGGCTGAGCCGTCCTTTGCCGCCAGGTGGCGAAGGGTGCCGCACGCAGTTTGTGCAACAACAACGTCGCTCGCGTGCCGCTGCAGTGCCGTCACAATGGCAGCCACCGTGGTGTGGTCACGCACCTTGCAGGACGGCGTATCGAGGCAAATGTTCCACAGCGCACCTAGGGCACATTGCGCCACCTTTTTGTCACCAGGGTGGAGCTGCAGGGCCCGCACAAGCGTGGCAGCCACGTGTGGGTTGCGGCGTACCAGGACCTCACGGCTCGCCTGTAAGGAGCAAAGGTTCGTCAATACCCCGCATCCATAGCGTGACACGTTTGCATTACCAGCATGCCGCTCCAGTGCTGCCAGCACCGCGGTGTCCGCGCCATCGCGCACCAGGTCGCAGCGATGGGCTTCCACAAACGCCAGATGCTGTAGCGTGCCACACGCGGCAGCCGCCACCTCTGCGTCATTGTCAAACCGCTGCCGTGCCGCAATTACAGCTGCCCCACAGCCGTCACGTTGCAGCGCCTGCACGTGATCGGCGGCAATCGCCAGGTTTTGCAGTGCGGCACATGCCGTTTGTGCGACAGTCAAGTCGGCGGCGTCACTACGCAGCGCCGCAACCAGCGCGCCACCAATGCCATCGCTCTGCACCAGCAGTCCTCGCACAGGTTCATACACAGCGAGACTGCTCAGTGCAGGGCAGGCAGCACGCAGCACCTCGGCGTCATTGGCATGTACCTGTAGCGCGGCCGCCAGCGCTGTACCGGCGCCGTCCTTCAGTAGCTGCACCGCTGCCGCCGCGTCACAAGCCTTGGACAGGTTGCACAGCGCGGCGCACGCGGCGCGCACCACTGCCACATCTGTCAGAAACGCGCGCATCGTGGCAGCAGCGGATCCGCCGGCGCCGCTGGTAACCAATACTCGAGTCGCTTCTGAAGAAGTTGTCTTCATTGCCAGCTGCAGCATGGCGTCCCGTGCCGCTCCAGCTGACGCCGACTGCGGCTCGCCGGGCGCGGGTCGGTATGTGGTGGTGGTACCGGCTGCAGCACCACCTGCCGCTGCAGCCCTCAACGTTGCCAGTGCGGCTGCAAGTGTGCGCGTCACGCCTGCCATGGTCGGGCGCGCCTCCGGGTCGGGCGCCAAGCACTCGTGTATTGCGTCCGCCACCGCCGCCGGCACGCCGCGCTCTACCAACGCAGCCGTTGGTGGTGGCCCATCCGCCGCGGCCGTTGGTGTGCCCGTCAACACATGCCACGCCAGCGCACCCCAGCTGTGCACGTCGCCCGCCACACTCCCTGCAGCGCATGCACCAGTGGCAGAGTTGTAGCCCACCACACGCACGGCAGCCTCGCCTTCATCGGTCGATGACAGCAGCACATTGGCGGGCGTGACAGCACCATGCACAATGCGGCGTGCGTGCAGCGCCGCCAGCGCCGCAGCGGCTTGCCACACCAGCCGCAGGCGCGCCGTGACGCTTGCATGCGCCAGCGCGCCGCCTGCCGCCAGCACAACACTCGCCAGGCTACCAGCCGCGCGTTGCGCCACGGTGTAGAAGGCCGGTGCCCCAGAGGTGCCATCGACGTCAATCAGCGCGCCGTACACCGGCAGCACGCCCTCTGCCTTCACACTGTACTGCATCCGCACGCGCGCTAGCCACGCATTGATGTCGTCAGCTGTGGCGAGGTGCACCTGCTCGATTGTGACCGGCTCGTCGTACAGCGTGCCGGTGTAAACCACGGCGTCGGCGGTGCGGGTGAGCACGCGCCGCGCGCCGGTGGCGCCCACGTCAAACACGACATCTGCGGCGGGCAGCATCCAGGGGCCATCCGCCAACTTGTCGTGCACGCCGGCAGGCAGCGCGGCGGCTCGCACGGCTGCCGGTTCGGGTGCGAGTGCGGCAACATCAGCGGCGGCGGGTGCGCTTTTGGCGCGTCGCTTGGCAGCGCTGCTCATGATGGAGGTACACGCAGCGCAGTGTAACCAACGTGGACTCACTGATCACAAAAAAATGATGACGGAGATAGCAAACATGGAATGCCAACCCCCGATACCCAGCGCAAATAATTTGCACGGGCGCGGCACCGTCGATTGGATGCCTGCAGGGGTTGGGGTGGTGGCGTGAATTGGTGGTGTGTCTCTTCCGAGTCTAAAAATGCGCGTTGGAGCTGCAAGTGGGTGAATAGATTTTTCCAACCGCTGCCACTCCAATAACTGTTGAACCGGCTTTGCAGCCCACGGCACTTCAAGGGATACCACCCGAACTCTCAATAACCAAACCAATGGCCCGGGACAACCGCCGCAGCAACAAGGGGTCACCCCACCTGCTGGCCAGTAAGTAATAGCAACATCTTGCGGTAATACGGGCAGCCAGTCCGAGTCGGCCTGTAGCCTCCAAACAATCAAATATCGCAATACTTGAAGCTGGCTTACAATTTTCATTGACGCAGTTGGTCAGAATTCACTTACAACATCAAGAACAATTGCAGTCTATACAAGAGCTTCCTGCGCAACACCAAACACGAAATGCGGCCAGCATTGTCACTAACGTACTCACAACAAGTATATTACAAGAGCGGATGCGGGTTGCTCCATCTGCCAGCACCCATCCTCCGTGATACGGTCGAGAAACCCCCAATTTATGCGTAACGTTGGGATACTCAAAAGACAAAAACGCCGACTTCTCGCAAACTCCAACATGAAATTGCAAGCCATCAATTAACCAAAAAATCGCTGACTAATAAGCCACACTGAGAGAGGTATAAATCAAGACAAACAGCTGTTGTATGAATCAGAATCAGAATTAAATCGGTATGCACCCTTGAATCCACGCACAGAGACGCGTGAGGGTCACGCCCGCTAACGCGAGCATACACCGAGGGCGGAGTTGTCTAAGCAAGCACTGCCCAGTAGGGAGGGGGGACGGGGAGGAACATTATCGTATCGTGCGTTGGAAGGAAACACAGTAAAACCTCCCGTGTCGTGTCGTGTGACACGTGTCGTCTTGGTCGTTGGAGGGGAATATAAAGTGGGGATACATATTGAATATATAGACACCCATGCTAACATTTCGAAAAGTGATTCGGTCGGTTGCATTGTGTAAGTTTCATATTCAACTCGTTTGAGACGCATATGAAAACAAGTAGCTTCAAAAACAAAATCTCAAACAAGCCGCAAAAATTATGAAAACTTCACCTCCATAAATAGTAAATTAAATACAATTATCTTCATAAATCTGTTTCTAGATACTATATTTGAAATAGCGGGTTTTCTATTCAGGGCTTTCCGTTACCATCAATAAAATCAAACAACGTATAAAAAATTACGGATTTAAAAGAAAATGGCCTACGCTTAAGAATATAATATTTGCTGCAAGAACATCAACAACAAATATTGCAAGTTATTTGCATCCAGGAAACAATCAAGAAACGATAAAGCATTGTCATGGAAAATATTTTGTTTTTCTAATTTTTAAGAATTGAGCACTTCATATGTGTTTAGTGCCGTAAATCGTGCTGATATTTGATTCGAGAATTGCATTTGCTTATTACACTTGTTAGTTATATATTCGGATATACATAGAAGAATTGGCGTTGTAACGTTTGAAATTGAATATTTGTGTGCATAATGCTTGTTGGCAGAATTGGATAGATATGCACCAAGCGGTCACGGAACGTAATTTGCAATAATGACATCTTTTAACGCAACAATGTACTGATGCAGATGTGGTTAGGCAATCGCTGCCCGGTTGAGAGCTGTGGAGGAGATTTCCGGAATGAGCCTTCATGGGAAAATTTGTGAAACCGCCCTCGTTGTGATGGGATTAAATTGAAAGTAAGGGGCGAAAGATACACCCCTGGAACGAGTCCCAAGGCCCCTCGCGCCACATGGTGGTCGCGACAATACGGAAGTGGTGATGTAAGCATGCGGCATGCTTCAGGACCTGGCGATTGCTACCAACAACAAAGTGACGCTGCTACGGGACGGCGCACACGTGGCAGTCATGGCAGTGGCGCGGGAGCACGAAAGTGACCTGGAAGCGATTGCACGGAACAACCGTGTGCCGCTGGTGCGCGACGGTGCACAGGCGGCGCGGACCCACAGCAATGTGGAGGTGTCGCAGGCTTTGTGCAGCGCGTTGGCGTTCCTGGCGTCTTCTGCCGACAATCGAGTGCCGTTGCTGCACGCCGGCGCGCACATGGCGGTGATGGCGGCGGCTCAGGTCCACGCCGACGACGCTGAGGTGGCCCGGGACGCGCGGGACGCGCTGTTCAACCTGGTATCCGCATCACTTGGGTACTAGGGGCTGAAAACCAGCTGCCTGCGCACACCACAACCATGGCGGCGGGCTTCGTGCTTGTGAAAGACCGGTGAATCTACGCGATGTGGTTCGGGCGGCCGCTGTGGCACCTGCCGAACCCCGTCGACTGCCGGGGTGCTGCCGCCGCATTGCCTTGCCCCAAGACCCCTGTTGATATGACCACAAGCCAGGATGTGTGAGCCTAGGGTGGACGGACTTGGGTGTACGAAACCCACCCAGGACGCGGACCGGTGCAAGGTGATGGTGGAGGAGTTTGATGGCGTGCACATGGACTACAGCCGGCAGCGCATGACGCCGGCCACGCTGCGGCTGCTGGAGGCGCTGGCGGGCGCGGCGCGGCTGCAGGCCAAGATCCACGACATGGCGGCGGGCGTGCACTGCAACCCGACGGAGGACCGCGCGGTGGCGCACATGGCGCTGCGCGCGCCCAAGGGCGCCACGGCGGTGGTGGACGGCGCCGACGTGGTGGGGCCCGTGCACGAGGTGCTGGACCGCATTGCGGGGTTTGCAACCCGCGTGCGCGACGGCAGCCTGCGCGGCGTGACGGGCAAGCCGCTGACGGACGTGGTGTCCATCGGCATCGGCGGCAGCTACCTGGGCGTGGAGTTTGTGTACGAGGCGCTGCGCAAGGAGGCGACGGCGGGCGGCGCGGCGGACGGCCGGCGGCTGCGCTTCCTGGCTAACGTGGACCCCGTGGACGTGGCGCGCGCGTGCGAGGGCCTGGACCCCGAGACGACGCTGGTGGTCGTCATCTCCAAGACGTTCACCACCGCGGAGACGATCCTGAACGCCAAGACGATGCGCGACTGGCTGGTGCGCAGCCTGACCGCGGCGGCGGGCGGCCCGACCGCCGCCGCCATCGTGTCGCACCACATGGCGGCGGTGTCCACCAACCTGGCTGCCACCGGCGCGTTTGGCATCGCGCCCGACAGCGTGTTGGGGGTGGGGCGCTGGGGGGGGGGCCGCTCCCCCGGGTTCGCCGGCGGCGGCGTGCGCCCGCGGGCGCTGCCTTTGCGCTCCCCCGGCAGGGCGCGCTCCCGGGGGGGCGCGCCCGCCAGGGACCGCCACTTCACCACCGCGCCGCTCATGCACAACCTGCCCGTCCTGCTGGGCCTCATCGGCGTGTGGAACTCCACCTTCCTGCGCTACCCCGCGCGCGCCCTCCTGCCGTATGCACAGGCGCTCATGCGCTTCCCCGCCCACATCCAGCAGGTGGACATGGAGAGCAACGGCAAGCGCGTGACGGTGGACGGCGAGCCGCTGCCGTTTGACGCCGGCGAGGTCAACTTCGGCGAGCCGGGCACCAACGGCCAGCACTCCTTCTACCAGCTCATCCACCAGGGCCGCGTCGTGCCCTGCGACTTTATCGGCTTCTGCGA
>Ga0066256_1002171_pt1 | contig 22857 bp, 23 predicted proteins | sample ThiBio_1000_biof_FD_87107 | JGI IMG/M metagenome (GOLD analysis project Ga0066256, IMG submission 87107) | Wastewater bioreactor microbial communities from Cape Town, South Africa - Thiocy_expt_1000_biof (version 2) | ecosystem: Engineered > Bioreactor > Thiocyanate-remediating >... | reverse complement strand
CCGGGCCGCGGCGCTGAACCCGATCGACCACAAGCGCTACAGCGGCGCCTTCGGTGTCGACCCCGCGCAGCTCCCGATGCGGCTGGGCAACGAGGCGGCGGGCGTCGTCACCGCGGTCGGGCCCGGGGCGGAGGGGCCGGCGGGCCCGATCGCGGTCGGCGACGAGGTCGTCGCCTACCCGGCGCCGGGCGCGCTCGCCGAGGAGATCACCGTCGCGGCGTCGGGCGTCGTCCCCAAGCCGGCGGGGGTGTCGTGGGAGGTCGCCGGGTCGGTGCTGGCGGTCGGCGCCACCGCGGTGCACACCCTGGAGGTCGCGCGCGTCGGCGCGGGCGACACCGTCGTCGTGCACGGGGCGTCGGGCGGGGTGGGGTCGATCGTCACCCAGCTCGCGGTGGCCCGCGGCGCCACCGTGATCGCGACGGCGAGCGAGCGCCATCACGCCACCCTGCGCGACCACGGCGCCGTCCCGATCGCCTACGGCGCCGGCCTGCTCGACCGCATCCGGGCCGCGGCACCGTCCGGTGTGGACGCCGCGATCGACACCGTCGGCACCGACGAGGCCGTCGACTCGTCGCTGGAGCTGGTGGCCGACCGCGGGCGCATCGTCTCGATCGTGGCCTTCGGGCGGGCCGCCGACGGCATCCGGCTGCTCGGCGGCGGACCCGGCGCGGACCCCGGCGCCGACATCCGGGCGAACGCCTGGCGGACCCTGCTCCCGGCGGTCGCCGACGGGTCGCTGCAGGTCGTCGTCGCGAGGTCGTTCGCGCTGGCCGAGGCGGCCGACGCGATCCGGCTCGTCGAGACCGGACACGCGGGAGGGAAGGTCGTCCTCCTTCCGTGACCCGCGCGGCGTGGGTACCGACTCGTCACCCCGTCGACACCTGATCGACCTGAGGAACGACCCGGATCTGGGTACGGTCCCACGGAGAGCCGCCCCGTGTGGTCACGCGGGGCTCCGTTCGTGGGAGGTCGCACCGTGGTCAGCCCCCGTCGTGCCCAGACGATCGCCTATCCGGCCACCGGTGCGCGGCCGCGCCTGCGCGACACCGAGCCGCTGGCACCCCACGTCATCGTCCTGTTCGGCGCGACGGGCGACCTCGCCAAGCGCAAGCTCATCCCCGGCATGGCGTACCTGGAGCGGTCGTCGCTGGCGCCTGACATCCGCGTCGTCGGCACCGCGATGGAGGACATCACCACCGACGAGTTCCGGGCGTTGGCGCGCACCGCGATCGAGTCGTTCGGCATGCACAAGCTCGACGACGAGGGCTGGGCCCAGTTCGCCGAGCGGCTCACCTACGTCCCGCAGAGCGCAGGCCCCGAAGGGCTGTCGACGGAGGTCAAGCGCGCCCAGGAGCTGCTGGGCCCGGACTGCCGCCGGCTGCACTACCTGTCGGTCCCGCCCAAGGCCGCGACTGCCGTCATCAGCATGCTGCGCGACGCCGACCTGGTCACGGACTCGCGCGTCGTCATGGAGAAGCCCTTCGGGTCCGATCTCGACACCGCGGTCCGGCTCAACGACTTCGTCCACGAGGTGTTCGACGAGTCCCAGGTCTTCCGGATCGACCACTTCCTCGGCAAGGAGGCGGCCCAGAACATCCTGGCGTTCCGCTTCGCCAACGGGCTGTTCGAGCCGATCTGGAACCGCAACTTCATCGATCATGTGCAGATCGACGTGCCGGAAACGCTGGGCCTTTCCACCCGCGCCGCCTTCTACGAGACCACCGGCGCCTATCGCGACATGGTGGTCACCCACCTTTTTCAGATTCTCGCCTTCATGGCGATGGAGCCGCCGACGGCACTCGAGCCGGCGCCGATCTCGGAAGAAAAGAACAAGGTGTTCCGCTCCATGCTGCCGATCGAGCCGCGCGACGTGGTGCGCGGCCAGTATATCGGCTATCGCAAGGAGCCGGGCGTCGATCCGGAAAGCGACACGGACACTTTCATTGCGCTCAAATGCGCCATCGACAACTGGCGTTGGGCCGGCGTGCCCTTCTTCCTGCGCACCGGCAAACGCCTGGCCGAGGGACAGCGCATCATCTCGATCGCCTTCCGCGAGCCGCCGAAATCGATGTTCCCGGCCGGTTCCGGTGTCGGCGCGCAGGGGCCCGATCATCTGACCTTCGACCTGGCCGATGCCTCCAAGGTGTCGCTGTCCTTCTACGGCAAGCGTCCGGGCCCGGGCTTTCGGCTCGACAAGCTGTCGTTGCAATTCGCCATGAGCGAAACCGGCCTGATCGGCGAGGTGCTGGAAGCTTATGAGCGCCTGATCCTCGACGCCATGCGCGGCGACCACACGTTGTTCACCACCGCCGAGGGCATCGAGCGTCTCTGGGAAATTTCCCAGCCGCTGCTCGAAAACCCGCCGCCGGTCCGCCTCTACGACCAGGGAAGCTGGGGACCGAAATCGATCCACCAGCTCATCGCCCCACATGCCTGGCGCCTGCCCTTCGAGCGCGCCTGGCGGGATTCGGCAAAGGGTGAGTGATCGTCAAAGGAGATTGCAGCCGGCGCATTCGCCGGCCACGACCTCATGGCCAGGCCTTGCTTTTGTCCCCGAGCTCTGCCATGTCCCGTGAAACCTGTCGCGCCCAAGCCCTCGACTATGTCGAAAGCGGCAGATTGAAGCAGGATTTGGCGCGCCTTGTCACGCGCCAGTCCGTCAGCCAGTCCGAGGGGACGCCCGAGGAGCTATGGGCCTATCTGGCCGAGGATATCGGGCCGCTGCTTCAGGACCATGGCTTCGAAATCGCTATCCATGACAATCCGCTGCCCGGCGGGCCGCCCCTGATGATCGCCAGCCATATCGAGGGTGCGTCCTTGCCGGCCGTGCTGGTGTATGGCCACGGCGATGTCTGCAATGGCGAGGCGCAGGGGCTGACGCCCTCCGAACGCGTTTTCGGCTGGAATTCCTTCGCGCCGCTCGCCACTTCGTCCGGGGCGATTGCCGCGCCGCAATCGGCGATTTCCGGCGTGGCGCGCGCCGTCGGGCAGTTGCGTTTCGTTGTCGGCACCGATGTCGACGACATCGTGCCAGCGCTACGGCGCCATCTGGATACCAATGGTTTCGAGATGGTCGAGATCGCTTGCCGGGGCGAGCCCTTCAAGGCGACGCGTTTCTCGCTCGACAATCCCTGGGTGCGCTTCGTCTGCGAGTCCGTCGCCCGCAGTACGCGGCAGCCGCCGCATATCCCGCCGAACCTCGCCGGCTCGCTGCCGAACGCGATGTTCGTCGACATCCTCGGCCTGCCGACGATCTGGCTGCCACATGCCCATGCCGAATGCGGCCAGCACGGGCCGAACGAGCACGCGCTCCTGTCAGTTGCCCGTCAGGCCATGATGATGATGACCGAGCTGTTCCTCGACATCGCAGACGGCGCGCCGCGAGCAGCGTGACTCAGAAACTGTTGCGTTCGTGATAGGTGCGCAGGAAGGACTGGATGCGGGCGTCCTGCGGATGGTGCAGGATGCGGTCGGGGCTGTCGACGCCGACCAGTTCGCCCTTTTCCATGAACACCACCTGATCGGCGACATGGGCGGCGAAGCCCATTTCATGCGTCACGACCACCATGGTCATGCCTTCGCTCGCCAGCGTCTTCATGACGTTCAGCACTTCGCCGACCAACTCCGGGTCGAGCGCAGAGGTCGGCTCGTCGAACAGCATCAGCCGCGGTTCCATGGCGATGGCGCGGGCGATCGCCACGCGCTGCTGCTGGCCGCCGGAGAGGCGGGAAGGGTGGTTCGCCATCCTGTCTGCGAGCCCGACCTTGGTCAGCGCCTCGGCGGCGCGCTGGCTTGCCTCGCTCCTGGACATGCCGCGCACCCGCATCAGCCCTTCGGCAACGTTTTCGCGCGCGGTCATGTGCGGCCAGAGATTGAACTGCTGGAATACCATGCCGATGGAGCGGCGCATCTCGCGTAGCTTGCGGCCGGGCATCTTCCTGCCGGGCGCGTCATAGCCGATCATCGTGCCGTCGATGCGGATCTCGCCGGAATCGTATTGTTCGAGAAAGTTGATGCAGCGCAGCAGGGTGGACTTGCCGGACCCCGAGGGGCCGATCAGGCAGGTGACCTTGCCCGGAGGAATGGTGAGATCGATGTCCTTCAGCGCGTGAAAGGTGCCGAAATGCTTGTTGACCTTGCGGATCTCGACGGAAGAGGCAGCAACCATCCTAAGTCCTTTCGATGAGATGTTTGGTGACGCGCGCTTCGAGCCAGCGGCCGACATTCGAGATGGTCTCGACCAACGCCCAGAAGAACAGCGCCAGCACGAGGTTGGCCTCCAGATAACGGAAGGTTTCGGTCGACATGCGCTGGACCTGGTACATCAGCTCCGGCACGGTGATGATCGACAGGATGACCGTTTCCTTGGTGAGGATGATCGAGAAATTCACCAGCGCCGGCAGCGACGAGACGAGACCGAGCGGCAGCAGGATGCGGCGTACGATGGAAGGTTCGCTCATGCCGATGGCGCGCGCCGCCTCGATCTGGCCGACCGATACGGCGCGGAAGCCCGAGCGGAAAATCTCCGCGAAATAGGGGCTGCCATAGATGGTGAGGCCCAGCAGGCCGGCGGGCAGGGCATCGAGCCTGAGCCCGACCAGCGGGCCGCCGTAATAGAGCACGAAGAGCTGCACGAGGAAGGGCGTGCCGCGGATGATCTCGATATAGACCTGAATGATCCGTCCGACCCAGCGCGAGCCGTAGCGTTGGACGAGCGCGATGACGAGGCCGAGCGCCATGCTGAAGATCGTGCCCAGGAACCAGCAGAGGATGGTGTTGCCGAAGCCGGAGAGCAGGCCGGGGCCGTATTGTTGCAGGATGCTCCAATCCATCAGATAGCCGTCCTGTGTTCGAGGTAGCGACCGAGCACCGCGAGGCAGAGGTTGATCGCCAGATAGATGCAGGCGGCGGCGATATAGACTTCCAGCGGCCGGAAGGTGGTGGCGGCCTGCGCCTGGCTGGCGCGGGTGATCTCGAGGATGCCGACGACCGACACCAGCGAGGATGCCTTGACCAGCAGGATCAGCTCGTTGATGAGGGCGGGCAGCGACAGGTTGAAGGCCTGCGGCAGGATCACCCGTGTCCAGATATCGCGCGGGGTCATGCCGATGGCGATGGCGGCTTCCGCCTGTCCGCGCGGCAGGGCGGCGATGGCGCCGCGCCAGATTTCCGAAATATAGGCGCTGGCGCAGATGCCGACCGTGACCACGGCGGCGACCATGGCCGGCACGTCCAGCCCGATCACCGGCAGCGTGTAGTAGAAGACGAGAAGCTGCACCAGCAGCGGCACGCCGCGCAGAAAACTGACCCAGAGCATGGCGGAGCGGCGCAGCCAGGCATAGGGCGAGAGCCGGGCGGCGCAGACCAGCGTTCCGATGACGAGCCCCAAGCCGATGCCGAGCACCGAGATCAGCAGCGTATAACGCGCGGCCCAGAACAGCGGGCCGAAACTTTCCAGGAAGACGGAAATCGAGAACATGCGCCCCTCATGGTCACCAGGCGCGTTTCCGGTTTAGCGGATCCGCGCCGACCCCTTGTCTTTCAACCCGCCGCAAGAGATTGCGGCGCTTGAGGAAACGGGCGGAGCCTGAAGCTCCGCCCGGTCTCGTTTACTTGGTCGGCACTTCGCGGGGAAGCTCGGTGTAGCTCCCGAGCCACTTTTCCTGGATCGCCTTGATGCGGCCGTCGTCGGTCATCTTCAGGACGGCATCGTTGATGGCCTTGACGAGGCTGGCGCTATCGGCGTCCTTGCGCAGTACCCAGGCAAAATAGGTCGGCGCGCCGAATTGCGACGGCGTAAACAGGGCAAAGCTTTCCGGACGATTCTTCACGAGATAGGTGAGGTTCGGCAGCGAGCCGGCGACGGCATCGAGACGGCCGGCGGCGAGGTCCGCATAGGCCTCGTCCGTGGTGCCGTATTCCTTGACGGTGACGCCACCCAGCTTTTCGCCATAGGCGGTGAGCGGCTTGAACTGCGCCGTGCCCTGCTGGATGCCGACGGTCTTGCCCTTGATGTCTTCCGGCTTGGTCAGCTCGGTGTTGCTGGCGGCCTTGACCAGCGAGACGGTCGCATCGGCGATCGGCAGGGTGAAGGCGTAGCGCTCCAGGCGCTCCGGGGTGATGGTGACGGGGGCGATGACGATGTCGAACTTCTTCACTTCCAGGCCGGGCAGCTCGGCGGTCCAGGGAATGTCCTGGTAGACCGGCTCGACGCCGAGTTCCTTGGCGACGCCGTCGAACAGATCCTTGGTCATGCCTTCATAGGTGCCGTTGTTGAGCACGTCGAAGGGGGCGTAGTGCATGTCGGTCGCGGTGACGATCTTGCCGGCGGCCTTGACATCCGCGAGCTGGTCGGCGAGCGCCGGACCGGTCGCGGCAAGCGCTGCGATGCCGAACAGCAGGGATTTCAACGTTTTCGATAGGCTCATTTCATCCTCCTTGGTGAAAGCTGGGACTGGCTGGATCAAACGCGTTTCCGCCGCTCCGGTAAAGATCAGGCGAGCATATTTCCCGCGATAATAATGCGCTGGATCTCGCTGGACCCCTCATAGATTCGCATGATGCGCAGATCGCGGTTGATCCGCTCGATCGGAAAATCACGGGTATAGCCATAGCCGCCGTGGATCTGCAGCGCCGTATCGGCGATCCTGCCGGCCGCTTCGGAGGCCGCGAGCTTGGCCATGGAGGAGGCCAGCGTGAAACGGCCGCCCTCGTCATGCGCCTTCTGGCGCTGGCGGGCGGCGTCCTGCGACAGCAGCAGCGCGGCGCGATAGGCGACACCCATGTCGGCGATCATCCAGCGGATGCCCTGGCGATCGCTGAGCGACTGGCCGCCGATCACCCGCTCCTTCGCATAGGCGATGGCGGCGTTCATCGCCGCTTCGGCAAGACCGAGACACTGGGCGGCGACTTCGATGCGCCCATTGTCGAGCACCTGCATGGCGGTGCGGAAACCACGGCCCTCCTCGCCGAGCAGGGCGTCCGCCGGCAGGTGGCAGTCGATGTTGAGCGTGAAGACATGGCCGCCCTTCAGGCCCATGGTCTTTTCGGCGGGGCCGGCATCCAGACCCGGCGTGCCCTTCGGCAGGATGAAGGCGGAAATGCCGCGATGGGCCTTTTCCGGATCGGTGACGGCATAAAGCACGATGAAATCCGCGACGCCGCCGTTCGAGATGAAGCACTTCGTGCCCCTGAGGTGCCAGCCGCTTTCGGTGCGGCGGGCGCGGGTCTTCATGTCGGCGGGGTCGGAGCCGGCGCCGGGCTCGGTCAGCGCGAAGGCGCCGAGCGCCTCGCCGGTCGCGGCCTTCGGCAGCCATTGCTGCTTCTGCGCCTCGCTGCCGCCGATCAGGATCGAATCGGTTGCAAGGTAATGCGCCGTCAGTGCCGAGGCGGTCGAGCCGCAGGCGCCGGCAACGATCGCCACCGCGCACAAAAAGGCGGGGGCGGAAATGCCGCTGCCGTCATACTCCTCCGGCAGGTTGGCGCCCATCATGCCGACTTCACCGAGAAGCTTGAGCTGCCGGTGGACGAAGGTGGAGGTCTCGTCCGTCTCATGGGCGAGGGGGGCGATCTGTTCGGCGCAGACACGGGTCAGCACGTCGCAGAACAGCGCTTCCTCCTCGGAAAGCATGTGCCAGTCGTCGCTCATCGGGTTTCCTCCAGTCCGAATTCCCTCAGGATGGTGTCGATATCGCCGCCAAGGCGCGGCGCCGAGGTGGCGGCGACCGGCTTTTCGCCGTCGAAACGCACCGGCTGGCCAATGGTCGGGGCGAGCCCGAGCACCGGATGCGGCAGATGGCTGACGAGGCCGCGCGCCGCCGAATGTTCGTTATCCGCAGCCTTGGCGATATCCCAGATCGGCGCCGCCGGCAGGCCGGCGCCGGCAAGTGCCGCCACGGCTTCCTCGGTCGTCAGGGTTTTCGACCAGGCTTCGATCAGCGCCTTCAGGGCCGGCTCGTGGGCGGTGCGGCTTTCGTCGGTGGCGAAACGCGGGTCGGCGGCGGCTTCCGGCGCGCCGATCAACGTGGCGAGGGCGGAAAACTGCTTGCCGTTCAGCACCGCGATCACAACCTGCCCGTCCGTCGTCGCAAAACAGCCGAAGGGGGTGGACAGCGGATGGCGGTTGCCGACACGCTTCGGCAACATGCCGGCATAGAGATGCAGAGCATGGCTTGTGGTCAGCATCGAGAACAGCGCGTCATACATGGCGACGTCGAGCGTCGCCCCCTGTCCGGTACGGTCGCGCTGCACCAGCGCCGCCATGATAGACCAACTCGCAAACAGGCCGGCGATCAGGTCGGCGATGCTTTCGCCGGTCTTGAGCGGCGCGCCACCCTCTTCGCCGGTGCCGGCCATCAGGCCGGACATGGCCTGGACGACGAGATCATAGGCTGGCAGATCCTTGAACGGCCCGGCCTGGCCGAAACCGGAAATCGAGCAATAGACCAGCCGGGGGTTGACCGTCCGCAACTCCTCGGGGCCGAGCCCCAGCCGGGCGGCGACGCCGGGGCGGAAATTCTCCACAACTACGTCGACACGCGCCGCGATCGCCCGGGCGATCGCCTGGTCCTCCGGCTTCTTCAGATCGAGCACCAGGCTCTTCTTGCCGCGATTGTTGAGGGTGAAAAGCGCGCTCTCGCCCTTCAGGAACGGGCCGATATGGCGATAGTCGTCGCCCGACGGCGGTTCCAACTTGATGATTTCGGCGCCAAGATCGGCGAGCAGGGCGGTGCAATAGGGGCCGGCAAGGACGCGGGACAGATCCAGCACCTTGATTCCGGCAAGCGGTCCCGTGGAAACGGGCGTCAGTTCAGGCATGGATGCCTCCGACATGTCTGGCACTCGACGCCGGACGGCAGCCGGCCCGGCGCCTTGCGGGCGGGGAAATCTTTTCGGGATCGACGACGGAAGAGGGGTATTGCAAAAGACCGGCAGGTGCCGGCGCGCAGGCTGTGGCCGCATCTGCGGTATTGCGGAATGCCTGCATGTAATGCGTCCTCCCAGCCGCCGTGCAATGCCGATATGTATAAATGTAATCGTGCTTATGTCTAGACATATTTTTTCTTTTCGCCTAGCTTCGAACGGAAATGTCGTCCTTCTCGTCAGAAGGGAGGATTGGATGACCGACAAGCGCGCAGGCGCCAAGGCGCATTCCATCGCGACCGAAGTCCGGCGCCGCATCGTCGAGCGCCGCTGGCGGCAGGGCGAGCGCATTCCCGACGAAGCCGAACTCGCCATCGAGTTCGACGCGGCGCGCGCGACGGTCAACAAGGCGCTGCAGATGCTGGCGGACGAGGGTTTGCTGGATCGCCGCCGCCGCGCCGGCACCCGGATTGCGATCGATCCGGTGCGCAAGGCGAGCTTTTCCATCGGCATCGTGCGCGAGCAGGTGGAGCAGGCGGGCCTCGTCTATGGTCACCGCGTCGTCGCCCATCGGCTGAGCCCCGCGCCGGCCGGAATCGCTGCATGCCTCGGCCTGCCCGTGGGGGAGAAGCTCGTGCGCATGCGCGCCGTTCACTACGGCGACGGGACGCCTTTCCAGCTCGAAGACCGCTGGATCAACCTGCGCGCCGTGCCGGATCTCGATCCGGCGAGCCTGCGCCGCCTGAACGTCAACGAATGGCTGGTGCGCAACGCGCCCTACCTGCATGCCGAACTGGCCTTCTCCGCCGAAAACGCCAACCGGCGTGATGCCCGCCTGCTTCAGGTGCGTCACGGTCAGGCGCTGCTGATCCAGCAACGCACCACCTGGAACGACCTCGGTCCGATCACCACCGTCCGCGTCGCTTTCCGGCCCGGCCATCGTGTCAGCACGGACGGACGCGCGGCGGAGGCGGATTAGACGCTGCTCAGCAGAATGCTCGTCTCGCTGTTGGAAACGCCTTCGACGTCGCGGACCTCGCGGAGGATGCGGTCGAAGTCGCTGAGGCTGTTGGCGCGGATTTCGGCGACCAGATCCCAGCCGCCATTGGTCGTGTGCAGGGCATACAGCTCCGGCAGGCCGCGCAGGTATTTGATGACTTTCGTGGTGTTGCGGCCGCTGACCTCGATCATCATGATCGCGCGTATCGAGCGGTCGTCGTAATCTTGGCGGACGCGCAGCGTGAAGCCGAGGACCGCCCCGCTTTCCAGCAGCCGGTCGATGCGGGTCTGCACCGTCGCCCGGGAGATGCCAAGCACGGCCGCGATCTTGGAATACGGCGCGCGCCCATCCTCGCGCAGCAGCGAGATGAGCCGATGATCGAGATCGTCGAAAATATGCATCAGGAATGCTTAGTGCCATTGCGCAAATTGCGCAATACGACGGCAAACATCGAGCAGGTTTCGAATTTCATTTCACGTCATGCCAGCCTAGGCTGATTTCGTCGAATTTCCCGAGGGAGCGGGGGATCGTCAGCTGATCCACACATGCCGGCTGCCTTGTGCCGCCGTTCGATGTTGCGGATCGTGCGAAGACGGTTCGGCCCTCGCCGCATGGAGCGCATTGCCTGACATGAAAAGACCGTCCGCACAGGCGCCGAAGGGCGTTGTGATGATCCGCCCGCATTACTTCGGCCCGAACCCGATGACGGCCAGGGACAACGCCTTCCAGGCGACCGACGCACGCCAGCCCTCGGCAATAGCAAAAGCCGCCTTCGAGGAAGTCACCCGCATGGCCGAGGGCCTGGCGCGGGCCGGCGTCGCCGTGCATCTGTTCGAGGACGAGACGGCGGCCCTTCCCGATTCCGTCTTTCCCAACAACTGGTTCTCGACCCATTCCGGCGGCCATGTGGCGATCTATCCGATGTATTCGGAAAGCCGCCAGAGCGAGCGCCGCCCCGACATCATCGAGATGCTGAAGAGCGAATACCGGGTCCAGGACGTCATCGATTATTCCGGCCTCGAAAAGGACGGCGTCTATCTCGAAGGCACCGGCGCCATGGTGCTCGACCATATCGGCCGCGTCGCCTATGCGGCGCGCTCGAACCGCACCAACGAGGTGGCGCTGGAGCGATTCTGCACCCACTTCAATTTCGAGCCAATGATTTTCGGCGCGGTCGACCGCAACGGCAATTCGATCTACCACACCAATGTGCTGATGTGCATCGGCACGGATTTCGCCCTGATCGGCGCGAGCATGATCCCGGATGCGGCCCGCCGCGCCGAGATCTGTGCGCGCCTCGAGGAGACCGGCCGCCAGGTCATCGACCTGACGCTGGAGCAGATCGAGAATTTCGCCGGCAACGCCATCGAGCTCGATGGCGCCGATGGTCGCGTGGTGGTGCTGTCGGCCCGCGCTCTGGCCTCGCTGCGGTCCGACCAGATCGCGGCGCTGGAAACTTCGGCCCGCCTGCTCGCCTTCGACGTGCCGACCATCGAGCTTGCCGGCGGCTCCGTGCGCTGCATGCTCGCGGGCGTCCATTTGTCGCGAAGAGAACCCGTCGGTACGCGAACGCTTTACGCCGCCCCGTCCGCTCGATAGAAGCACCCTAAATCCAGGATAAAGGTACTGCACATGTCGCAATCCCGCCCCGTCTACCAGTTCAACAACATCATCGTGCGCACGCCGTCCCGCTCGGTGGTCAACGGCCTGCGCGCCGACGACCGCGGCAACCCGACTTTCGAAGGCGTGAAAGCCGAGCACGACGCCTATATCGCCGCGATGCAGGATGCGGGTGTGAAGGTGACGGTACTGCCGGCGCTGGAAGCCTTCCCCGATTCGATCTTCGTCGAGGATCCGGCGCTGGTCTTCACCGAAGGCGCGATCCTGCTGCGTCCGGGCGCCGAGACGCGCATCAAGGAAACGCCGGAAATCGAGCCGACGCTCCGCGCCATGTTCGAAACCGTGCTCGACCTGCCGGGCGAAGGCTTTGCCGATGGCGGCGACGTGCTCACCACCCGCGAAAGCGTCATGATCGGCCTCTCCGCCCGCACCAGCAAGGTTGGCGCCGAGGCGTTGCAGGCCACTCTGGCCAAGCTCGGCCGCAAGAGCGAGATCGTCGCGACGCCGGAAGGCGTGCTGCACTTCAAGACCGATTGCTCGCTGCTCGACGACGAGACCGTGCTGTCGACTGCGCGTCTGGCCAAGTCCGGCGTGTTCGAGCGCTTCAAGCAGGTGATCATCCCGGAAGGCGAAGAGGCGGCGGCCAATGCGCTTCGCGTCAACGATGTCGTCATGGTCGGTTCCGACTTCCCGCGCACCATCGAGATGCTCGATACGCTCGGCTATAAGGTCGTGCCGCTGAAGACCACCGAGATCGGCAAGATCGATGCGGGCCTGTCCTGCATGTCACTGCGCTGGTTCAGCAACACGCTGTAATCCCGTACCTTCGAGGAAGAAATAATGAAGACGTTCAAGTCCGCCCTGTTTGCAGGGATCGCCCTTTCCATGTCTGTCGGCAGCGCGCTGGCCGAGGATACGCTGCGGCTCGGCATGACGCCCGAGCCCTACATGCCCTTCACCCAGATCGATTCCAGTGGCAAATGGGAAGGCCTGGAAGCCGATCTCACCCGCGCCCTGTGCGACAAGATGGCGGTGAAGTGCGAGATCAGCCAGATGGCCTGGGACGGGCTCATCCCGTCGCTGAAGGAAAACAAGGTCGATTTCATCATCGGCGCCTTTTCGATCACCGACGAACGCCGCAAGTCGGTCGATTTCTCGACGCCCTACTACACGGAAGGCACCTCCTTCGTCGGCGCCAAGTCGGATAGCAGCGAAATCAAGATGGCCGATGCGCCCGACGGTTCAGGCAAGATCATCGATCCCGCCAGCGTCGAGGGCAAGATCATCGGCGTCCAGACCTCCAGCGTCCAGTCCGCCTATGTCGCCAAATACCTGACGGGCGCGGAGGCCAAGAGCTACGATACCGCCGACAATTCCGTCGCCGATCTCGTCGCCGGTCGCGTCGACTATGTGCTGATCCCCGACCTCTACATCCAGACCTTCCTGAAGACGCCGGAAGGCGCCGACTACGAGGTGAAGCTGGAAGTGCCGAAGAACGTGGTTCTGGGCGAAGGCGTGGCCTATGCCGTGCGCAAGGGCGATGCGGCGACGCTCGACAAGGTCAATGCCGGCCTTGCGGCACTGGAAAAGGACGGTGAGTTGAAGAAGCTCGTCGATACCTGGATCTTCGGCAAGAAGTAATCCGCTGGCCGGCGGCGCGTGGCTCCTCGCCGCCGCTGCCGGCCGCCTGCCGGAGACCACCGGCGACCGGAACCGCCTCCAAGGGACAGGCGGCGTTTCGCGGCTGACCAAGAATCGGAACAGGTAACGACGGATGGACTATTACTGGCACCTGCTTGCCTTTGGCGGCGACGGCTGGGGCGACGATTTCGCCTGGGGCCTGCTGATGACCTTGCAGGTCTCTGTACTCGCCTATGCGCTCTCCGTCGTCTTCGGTTTCCTCGGGGCGGCGGGCAAGCTGTCGCGGCATCGCATCCTGCGCCTGGCCGCAGAGCTTTACACCACCGTCGTGCGTTCGCTGCCCGAGCTGCTGGTTATCCTGCTCCTCTATTTCTCCGTCGCCAGCGGTGCCGAGCGGCTGTTGAAGCGTCTCGGTCTCGTCGCCGAAACCTTCCAGTTCAGTTCGTTCTGGGCGGCGATCATCGCGCTCGCCTTCGTCTCCGGCGCCTTCATGACCGAGGTGCTGCGTTCCGCCTTCCTGTCGGTGCCGCCGGGCCAGGTCGAGGCGGCGGTCTCGATCGGCATGCGGCGCTCCAAGATTTTCACCCGCATCATCCTGCCGCAGATGATGCGCCATGCCGTCCCCGGCATGGGCAATCTCTGGCTGTCGATCACCAAGGAAAGCGCCATCATCAGCGTGCTCGGCTCGTTCAGCGAGTTGCTCTACACCGGCTACCGGGCGGCGGCGGGCACCAAGCAATACATCTTCTTCTACGGGCTGACGGCCATTCTGTTCCTGGGCATCACCCTCGTTTCCGTGCTGGCGATCGCCAGGATCGAGCGCCACCTGAACCGGGGGCATCACTGATGGAAACGATCTCCAACGTCATCGGCTTCCTGCCGGCGCTGATCAAGGCGACGCCCTTGACGCTGCTTCTGACGGCGGTGGCCGGCGCCTTCGGGCTGGTCATCGGCACGCTGGTGGCGCTTGCCCGGCTCTCCGGCCATCGCGCGCTCTCTGTGCCGGCCTCTGTCTTCACCTTCGCCTTTCGCGGCACGCCGCTCCTGGTGCAGATCTATCTCGTCTATTACGGCCTTGGCCAGATCCTGCCCGGCACCTGGGTGCGCCACAGTTTCCTTTGGCCCTATCTGCGCGACGGGTTGTGGTATGCGATCTTTGCGCTCAGCCTCAACCAGGCCTCCTACAATGCCGAGGTCATCCGTGGCGCGATCAAGGCGGTGCCGCGCGGACAGATCGAGGCGGCGAAATCGATCGGCATGCGCGCCTCGATGATCCTGCGGCGCATCACCCTGCCGCTGGCCTTCCGCTCCTGCCTGCCGGTCCTGACCGGCGATCTCATCATCCTCCTGAAGACCACCTCGCTCGCCTCGACGATCACCATCCTCGAAGTCATGGGCACGGCCCGCATGTTGCAGCGTCAATCGCTGCAAATCTTCGAACCGCTGATCGCCGCCGGCATCATCTATTTCACCGTCGTCTTCATCCTGACGCGCATCATGGGCGTCGTCGAGACGCGGCTCACACGCTACCGCACGGCAAGAGCATAACGAAAGGCGCGCCACGGCGCGACGAGAGGAACGAACATGGTCGCAACGGCGCTTTCGGTTTCGAATATCCACAAGAGCTTCGGCACCGTCGAGGTTCTCAAGGGTATTTCCTTCGAGGCGAAATCCGGAGACGTCATCTCGCTGATCGGCTCCAGCGGCTCCGGCAAGAGCACGCTCCTGCGCTGCATCAACTATCTGGAAACCCCTGACGAGGGCGAGATCTCCGTCTCCGGCGAGACGATCCGCACGGTCAAGGGCAAGGACGGCAAGTTCCATGCCGCCGACAAGCGCCAGCTCGAACATATCCGCACCCGCCTCGGCATGGTGTTCCAGAGTTTCAATCTCTGGGCTCACAAGACCATCCTCGAAAACATTATCGAGGGACCGATCCATGTTCTGGGCGTTTCCCGCCAGGATGCGATCGGCGAGGCCGAATTGCTGATGGAAAAGGTCGGCATCACCCCCAAGCTCGACCACTATCCCAACCAGCTCTCCGGCGGCCAGCAGCAACGCGCGGCCATCGCCCGTGCGCTCGCGATGAAGCCGGAGGTGATGCTGTTCGACGAGCCGACCTCGGCGCTCGATCCGGAACTCGTCAACGAAGTGCTGCTGGTCATCAAGAAACTCGCCGAGGAAGGGCGCACCATGGTCATGGTCACCCATGAAATGGCGCTCGCCCGCGACATCTCCAGCGAGGTCATCTTCCTGCACAAGGGGCAGGTGGAGGAGCGCGGCGCGCCGTCCCAGGTGATGCGCGATCCGCAATCGGCACGCCTGCGCCAGTTCCTGCAGTTTTCCTGAACCGCGTCAATACGGGCGCTGATCGTCGTCCGGTAATGCGCCGCCGCTGCGAGCCTTGAGGAAACTGTCGGTATGGACGATTTCCAGGAAGTCGCGCACCTGGTCCATATCCGTGAACCCCCGCCGCTGATTGCAAAATTCTTGATTTCCGAGCGCACTTGATTGCGCTTGACAGGGGAACAAGGCTGCCTGTCCTTCCGGATGGCAGGGTTGGTTATACACGAAGGCGCGCCGCGCAAGACGCAGCCAGGCTGCCGGCCATCTGCTTCTGCTTGCTCACGCCCGCCTCGCGAACGATGTTGGCGATCACGGCAAATCGCCCGGACAATGGATTGGTCTTGCGCCAGACCATGCCGATCGTCCGGGTGGGGCGCGGTTCGGCCAGCCGCGAGACGCAGACGGCGGCGGAGCGCATTTCGGTATCGACGGCCATTTGCGGGATGAGCGTCACGCCGATGCCGGCGCCGACCATCTGCACCAGTGTCGACAGCGAGCTTCCCTCCATCAGGTCGCGGGTCGACGTCGGCGCGATGTTGCAGACGGAAAGCGCCTGATCGCGAAAGCAATGGCCTTCCTCCAGCAGCAGCAGCCGCATCTCGTGTAGCCGTTCGGAGACCGGCACGGGCTTGCCTATGTCTTCCAGCGGCCGCACCAGGACGAATTCCTCCTCGAACAGCGGAATTTCCTCCAGCGCCGGCTCGGAAATCGGCAGAGCGACGATGGCGACATCAAGCCTTGCCTCCGCGAGATCTTCGATCAGCCGCTGGGTGATCGCCTCGCGCGGGCGCGGATCGAGCCCCGGATAAAGCCGCGCCAAAGCCTTGATGATGTCGGGCAGCAGGTAGGGGGCGACCGTGGGGATGATGCCGAGGCGCAGGCGGCCGGCAAGCGGCCCATGCGCCGCGCGGCCGAGATCTTCCAGGTCATCGACGGCGCGCAGGATCGCCTGGGAGCGGGCGGCGAATTCCTCGCCGAGCCCTGTCAGCCGGATGCGTCGTCCGCCGCGTTCCACCAGCGGTGCGCCGACCAGATCCTCCAATTCCTTCACCTGCACCGACAATGCCGGTTGCGAGATGGAACAGGCTTCCGCCGCGCGACCGAAATGGCCGAGCCGCGCAAGCGCATCGAAATAACGGAGATGTTTCATCGACAGGCCATTCATAACCTGATCCTATCGCAGAGTTTAGAATTTACAATTGGAACTTATGGATGAGCTTTGCTACTGCTTGGGTATACGGAAGATCGTTGCCCCGTCGCGCTGGTGGAAGGCGCCTGCTGAAACGCTTCCGGTGCCCAAGAGACCCTAGAAAATCCGTTGGAGGGACCAAATGGATACGAAGACAAACCTCGCCGGCAAATGTCCGGTCATGCATGGCGGCGCCACTGCGCTTGGCAATTCCGTCATGGAATGGTGGCCCAACGCGCTGAACCTGGACATCCTTCACCAGCACGATACGAAGACCGATCCTCTGGGCAAGGCTTTCAACTATCGCGAGGAACTCAAGAAGCTCGACGTCGCGGCGCTGAAAGCCGATCTGCGCGCGCTGATGACCGATAGCCAGGACTGGTGGCCGGCCGACTGGGGCAGCTATGTCGGGATGATGGCGCGCGTTTCCTGGCACGCCGCCGGTTCCTATCGCGCCGCGGGCGGTCGTGGCGGTGCCGGCACCGGCAACCAGCGTTTCGCGCCGCTCAACTCCTGGCCTGACAACGTCAACACCGACAAGGGTCGCCGCCTGCTCTGGCCGATCAAGAAGAAGTACGGCAACAAGATCTCCTGGGCCGACCTGATCGCGCTCGCCGGCACCATCGCCTACGAGGTCGCCGGCCTGAAGACCTTCGGTTTCGCTTTCGGCCGCGAGGATATCTGGGCGCCGGAAAAGGACGTTTATTGGGGTAATGAAAAGCAATGGCTCGCCCCGAGCGACGGTCGCTATGGCGACGTTTCCAAGCCCGCCACGCTGGAAAACCCGCTGGCCGCCGTGCAGATGGGCCTGATCTACGTCAACCCGGAAGGCGTCAACGGCAAGTCAGATCCGATGGCGACGGCCGCGCAGATGCGCGAGACTTTCGCCCGCATGGGCATGGATGACGAGGAAACCGTGGCGCTGACCGCCGGCGGTCACACCATCGGCAAGTCGCACGGCAACGGCAAGGCAAGCAATCTCAGCCCGGACCCGGAAGCCGCCGGCCCCGAATTCCAGGGCCTCGGCTGGATGAACACGCATGGCCGCGGCATCGGCCGCGACACGGTCGTTTCGGGCATCGAAGGCGCCTGGACCGCCGAGCCGACCAAGTGGGACAACGGCTTCTTCGAAATGCTGTTCAAGCATGAGTGGACGCTGACCCATAGCCCGGCAGGCGCTTCCCAATGGGCGCCGATCACCATCGCCGAGGAAGACAAGCCAGTCGATGTCGAGGATCCCTCGATCCGTGTCATGCCGATGATGACCGACGCCGACATGGCGCTGAAGGTCGACCCGATCTACCGCGAGATTTCGCTGCGCTTCCGCAACGATTTCACGGCCTTCTCGGATGCCTTCGCCCGCGCGTGGTTCAAGCTGACGCATCGCGACATGGGTCCGAAGTCGCGCTATCTCGGTCCAGACGTGCCGGCGGAAGACCTTCTGTGGCAGGATCCGATCCCCGCCGGGGCCAAGGACTATGACGTCGCCGCCGTCAAGGCGAAGATCGCCGCATCCGGCCTTTCGGTCGCCGATCTCGTCGCCACCGCCTGGGACAGCGCCCGCACCTTCCGCGGTTCCGACTTCCGCGGCGGCGCCAACGGCGCGCGCATCCGCCTTGCGCCGCAGAAGGATTGGGAAGGCAACGAGCCGGCGCGTCTGGCCCGCGTTCTCGCCGTTCTCGAGCCGATTGCGGCCGCGACCGGGGCCAGCATTGCCGACGTCATCGTGCTCGCCGGCAATTACGGCGTCGAGCAGGCAGCCAAGGCGGCCGGCTTCGACATCGCCGTGCCGTTCGCGCCCGGCCGTGGCGATGCCACCGCCGAGCAGACCGATCCGGACGGTTTTGCGCCGCTGGAGCCGCTGGCCGATGGTTTCCGCAACTGGCAGAAGAAGGATTATGTGGTGAGCCCGGAAGAGCTGCTGCTCGACCGTGCCCAGCTCATGGGCTTGACCGCGCCGGAAATGACGGCGCTCATCGGCGGCCTGCGCGTCATCGGCACGAACCATGCCGGCACGAAACACGGCGTCTTCACCGACAGGGTCGGCGCGCTGTCGACCGATTTCTTCGCCACGCTGACCGACATGGCCTATTCCTGGGTGCCGATCGGCAACAACCTTTATGACATCCGCGATCGCAAGACCGGCGCGACAAAGTACACGGCAACCCGCGTTGATCTCGTCTTCGGCTCGAACTCGATCCTGCGCGCCTATGCGGAAGTCTATGCCCAGGACGACAACAAGGAGAAGTTCGTCAAGGATTTCGTCGCGGCCTGGACCAAGGTCATGAACGCCGATCGCTTCGATCTGGCCGCCTGATAACGGTCGCGCCACGATCAAGGCCGTCCCCCGACGGGGACGGCTACCTTCGAAGGTTCAGTGGCCCTTGGCGGGCTTATCGTCCGGCTCGCTTTGCGGCCGGCCGCCGCGCCCAGCCGGCGATTGTCCGGCCCCTTCATGCGCATGCGCCTCCGGCCCTGCGACGATCGTTCCCGGCTTGGTGCTATCCCTGTGCCCGGTCTTTTTCGGGTCGGGCATGTCCTTTTGCTTGTCCATATCGTCCACCTTTTTTGCAAGACGCATACATAACGGCGCCGCCTGGGATCCGGTTCCGCCGTCAGCGCTCTCATCGAGCGCGGGCATGGGCGTCGGCCGCGTTTCTTCAGAGCCCGCGCGTCACGATGTCGAGGCCGCTGAGCAGGAAAAGGATCGCCACCCACAGCACGGCGCCGGTGGCGGCGATGCGGGCAAGGCCGTTTTCCTCGCGCAGATGCATGAAGAACCAGAAGACGAGGGCGGCCTTTGCCAGGGCGATGACCAGGCTTGCCGCCAGTCCCGCAGTTCCCTGCAGGAGCATGCTGGAAACCACGGTGGCGGCGAGCAGCGCCATCAGCGCCAGCCATACGCTCAGGATCTGCATCGCTTTCGGCATGGGGCGTCACCTCGCCAGATAGAGAAGCGGAAAGAGAAAAATCCAGACGATATCGACGAAATGCCAGTAGAGCCCGATAACCGTCACGACGATGGCCCGGTCCGGCAGCGGCAGGCGGCCCGCCATGGAGCGGATCAGCAAACCCGCCAGCAGCAGCACGCCGATCGTCAGATGAACGGCATGCAATCCGGTCGAGATCAGATAGAAATTCATGAACAGGTGCTCGCCGGCCTTCGACAGCGCCGCGCCGCTTCCCGGGACCGGCAGCAGTCCCTCCCGATATTCGAAACGATATTCCATCGCCTTCACGGCAAGGAAGGCCAGGCCCAGCAGGGTCGCGCCGCAAAGCCCGAGCCGAACGGGCGCTGGTTTTCCCTCACGCGCTGCCGCCACCGAAAGCGCGACGAGTGCGCTGGAGGTCAGCAGCACGGCCGTATTGAGCGCGCCGAGACCCAGATGCATGCGTTTCGATGCGGCCACGACATCCGGCGCATGGCTGTAACGCAGCCAGGCTATGACCAGGAACAGGCCGCCGAACAGCATGATTTCCGTGGCGAGGAAGATATAGGCGCCCATCATCGCCGCTTCCTGCTGGCGTTCGGGGGTGGGGTAGGGCTCGCGCAGGCGGGTGATCTCGTTCATCGTTCCGCCCGCTCGATCGGATAGTTGTAGGGTGGTTCGCTCACCACCGGCAGCGTATCGAAATTGTGCTGTGGCGGCGGCGACGGGACGGTCCATTCCAGCCCCTTGGCGCGCCAGGGATTGTCGCCGGCCGGCTTGCCGTAGCGCATCGAATAGAAAAGATAGACGAAGGGGACGGCATAGGCCACGGCGAGCAGGCTGGCGCCGGCGGAGGAGAGCACATGCAGCGGCTGAAACTCCGGCGCGTAGACATGGTAGCGGCGCGGCATGCCCCAATAGCCGAGCAGGAATTGCGGAAAGAAGGTGAGGTTGAAGCCGGCGAAGATGAAGATCGCCGTCAGGCTGCCCCAGATCTGCGAATAGCGCCGCCCGACGATCTTCGGCCACCAGTAATGCAGGGCCCCGAAAAACGCCGACACCGTTCCGCCGACCATGATGTAGTGGAAATGGGCGACGACGAAATAGGTGTCGTGGACGTGCAGGTCCAGCGCCAGCATGGCGAGCATCAGTCCCGTGAGCCCACCAACCACGAACAGGCCGATGAATCCCATGGCGAAAAGAAAGGGCGGATCGAGCGAGATATTGCCTTTGTACAGCGTCGCCGTCCAGTTGTAGACCTTGATGCCCGAGGGCACCGAGACGGCGAGGCTGAGCAGCGAAAAGGCGGCGCTGGCATACATGGATTGTCCGGCGACGAACATGTGATGCCCCCAGACAAGAAAGCCGATGACGGCGATGGCGATCGACGAGCCGGCGACGAACTGGTACCCGAAGATCGGCTTGTGCGCCGCCGCCGCGATCAGTTCGCTGACGACACCGAGCGCCGGCAGCACCATGATGTAGACCGCCGGATGGCTGTAGAACCAGAACAGATGCTGGTAGAGCAGCGGATCGCCGCCAAGCGCGGGATCGAAGATGCCGAGGCCGAACAGCCGCTCGGCGACGATCAGCGCCAACGTGATCGACAGCACCGGCGTCGCCAGCACCAGCACCAGCGAGGTTGCGTAGATCGACCAGACGAACAGCGGCAGGCGTCGCCAGTACATGCCGGGACAGCGCAGCTTGTGGATGGTGACGATGAAATTCAGCCCGGTCAGGATCGAGGAAAAGCCGGCGATGAACACCGCCGTCGCCGCGAGCACGACATTGCCGTTGGCGAAGCTGGAGGATAGCGGCGTGTAGAAGGTCCAGCCGGTATCGACGCCGCCGCTGACCACCACGAACAGCGTGAAGCAGCCGGCCATCACGAAGATGTACCAGCTGACCAGATTCAGCCGGGGAAAGGCGAGATCGCGCGCGCCGATCATCAGCGGCACCAGGAAGTTGCCGAACGTGTTGGGGATGGACGGGATGAGGAAGAACCAGACCATGATGACGCCATGCAGCGTGAAGGCGCGGTTGTACCCCTCGTTGGTGAGCAGGTCCGCCTGCGGCGTCAGCAGGTCCATGCGGATGAGCGCGGCTGCCGCCCCGCCGACGAAGAAGAAGAAGGTGACGGCGAAAAGATAGAGGATGGCGACGCGCTTGTGATCGGTCGTCAACAGCCACGAGCGCAGGCTGTGGCCGGCGCGCAGGTAGCTGACGCGCTCGGCCCCGGTTTCCGGCACGCCGTGCTGCGAAACCGTTTCCGGGAAGAACTCGCTCTTATCGGGCACGGACATCGAAATCCTCCTCGCCGAGTGACTGGATATAGGCGACGAGCATCAGCAGTTCCTCTTCGCTGAGCGTGTTGGCGAAGGTCGGCATGATGTCGGGATAGCCGGCCGCCACCTGCTTGTGCGGCAGCAGGATGCTGTCGCGGATATATTGAGCGTCGGCGGTGACGATTTCCCCCGATGCCAGCGGCACGGCGCGGCCGTACAGCCCTTCCAGCCGGGGTGCATGCACGGTTGCGGAAGGACCATGACAGCCGCTGCAGCCGCGGGCGCGGAAGATTTTCGCGCCCGCGACGGCCAGCGTTTCGTCGGCCGGGGCGCGCTCCAGCCAGCGGCTGTAGTCCGCCGCGTCCAGCGCAATGAACTTTCCGCCCATGACGGAATGATCCGTGCCGCAGAACTCGGCGCAGGCAAGGCCGAAAACGCCCGGCCGGTCGGCGGTGAACCACATCGTCGTATAGCGCCCCGGCACCACGTCCTGCTTGAGCCGCAGGGAGGGGATATAGAGGCTGTGGATGACATCCTGCGAAGCCATGACCAGCTTGACCGGCCGTCCGACGGGAACGTGCAGCTCGTCGATTTCCCCTTGTCCCTCGGGGTGCTGGAATTTCCACATCCATTGCTTGACGACGACGTCGATGGTCAGCGCGTCGGCCGGCGGCGCATAGCGCGTGGCAAACAGCGCCGTCGCCCAGGCGAAGAAGCCGAGCAGGCAGAGGAATGGGATCGCTGCCCAGGAGATTTCCATCCAGGCGCTCTTTTGCGGCGGGGGGGGGCGGGGGGGCCCCCTCCCCCCCCCCTGTTTTTCCCCCCAAGCGGGCGTGAGGAAGGAGGCGGGGGCGGGAAACGCGAGGAACAACGGCAAGAAAGGCAGGGGGGAGAGAACAGACCCGGGGGTAAAGGGCCACGCCCCCGGCGGCGGGGGGGGGGCGGGGGGGGAGCACGACGCCGCCCCACCCCGGCCCTGCGGGG
>Ga0066256_1002169_pt1 | contig 22877 bp, 24 predicted proteins | sample ThiBio_1000_biof_FD_87107 | JGI IMG/M metagenome (GOLD analysis project Ga0066256, IMG submission 87107) | Wastewater bioreactor microbial communities from Cape Town, South Africa - Thiocy_expt_1000_biof (version 2) | ecosystem: Engineered > Bioreactor > Thiocyanate-remediating >... | reverse complement strand
GCCGCGACGCGGGCCCGTTCAGGCCCGCCCGTGGATGAATTCGTCCAGATCGCTCGGGCACACGATGGGGTCGCGCAAACGCGGATCGCGGCACGCGGCGAGGAATTCGGCATGGTCCGGATGGCCGGGCAGGAAAACCGCCGTTTCGGCATATTGGTCGGGGCTGAAGGTCCCCCAATTGGTGATGCGGCCGAAATAGACATGGCTTGCACCGATCCGGTGCGCCAGGTCCACGGCATCGCCCATCTCGCGGAAATTCTCGGTCTGGTCGACCCGATCGGCAGGCCCCGCCATAAGCCACCATTTCGCTGCCAACTTCGTTTCGTATCCGTCCCGCGCCCGGCTAGACTGCCGATGAGCGGCGGGGGCCGGTTTCACATGCGCATGACACCCGGACCCCGATGAATCGCGCACGCCCTTCCGCTCGCCCATCCGGACCGGCGCTCGCCGCGAGCGTCCGGCGACAGCGAGAGGAAGATCATGGCCCCGCCCCCCTCTCCCCCCCCACCCCCCTTGCCGCCCCAGCAGCCCGTCGGCCATTCCGGCCTCTATCCGGATGCCGATACCGCATGGAGCGTCTCGAACGGCCAGGTGATGGTCGCGCAGGTCGCGTCCGGCGTCGCGGGAACCCCGCAGCCCTTCGTCTTCAAGGGCGTGCGCTACCAGCCGACGCCGCTCGACATCAATGGCGGCGCCGCCGGATCGCCGATGGGCGACTTCTATTATATCGGCATGCAGAACCCCGGCACCGATGCCACGACCATGATCATGTACCAGCCGATCTGGGACCGCGACGTCGGGCCGAACGGCCTGATCCGCAAGCTCGGCGCCAACAATATCGGCGTCTATGGCAGCTTCAACATGCCGCCCTTCACGCTGTCGGCCCCGGGCAACGCCATGCCCGTGGTGCCTTCGGCCGGCAACGCCACGATCGACTGGACCGCGCTCGGCCCGATCCGCTACGTCCCGGCCAACGGCCAGGAATATCCGACCTACATGCCCGCGGGAGCGAGCGACAAGCAGGCGCCGCCCTATTGGTATCATTATTGCCACGACGTCTTTCTCGACATGTGCTGGAACGGCGGAGTCGATCCGATCTACGTGTTCCTGTCGGTCGGCGTGTCGACGGCTGCCTTCTATTCGACGAACCCGGCGCCGGCGTCGGGCTCTCAATATCCCCAGGTCCAGCAATATTATCTCGATACGGCGACCTGGCTCGGCCAGAGCTATGGCCATCACCCCGCTCTGGCCGGCTTCTACGTCACCAACGAGACGAACCAGCCCACCGCGAGCGGCACCTATGAGTATCGCGAATATTGGGATTTCCTGAACGCGGTGGGCGCGGCGCTGAAGCAGGGCGCGCCGAACAAGCTCACCCTGGCCGCGATGCAGGACGACACTGCCACGCTGACGACGCAGCTGGTCCAATATGTCTCGCCGCCCGTTCCCGGCGGCTCCGCACCGGCCACCGAGCCGCTCTATGTCGACAGCAAGGGCAACATCACCACGACCGCCACCGGCAACAATCCCGCCTACGCCACCGATGTCTATGGCCTGGATCTATGGGGCTGGAACCTCTACGCGGCACCCACCACGCTCACGCCGATCATCGCCTATCTGAGCGGGCGCAAGGCCGCCGGCCTGCCGATGGCGCCGGTGGTGCTGAGCGAGATCGGCATTCCCCAGGCGATGCGCTTCACCCAGGTCGCGAATACCGGCTTCGGTACGCTGGGCGGCAACGATCCCTATGTGGCGAATCCCAACGGCGAACTGGCGACCTGGGACTCGACCACCGGCGCGGCGGTCCTCTCGCCCTATATATCCGGCACGGTGCTGGGCCAGGAAAGCCTGGCGGTCGTCACCACCACCAGCACGGCGCGGACGTCGACGACCTTCTTCACCGAGAACCCCACCTACAATGCCGGCGGGCTGGTCGCGTACGATAGCGACACGGGGAACTACTGGCTCTTCCAGGGCGTGCCCCAGAATCCCGCCAGCCCCGGCCTGCCGCCGCCCAGCTGGATGCAGCTGGACGCCACGATCTACGGGGCGCTGCTCGAAGCGCTGCGGACCCCCAAGCATCCCCCGGCCGCGGCCGGCCCAGCAGTCGCGCTCTACGCCTATCTCCAGGCAGCCGCCGGCTTCCAGGTGGGCAACGACTCGGTAGCTCCCGCCAACCAGCTCCTCCAGGGCGTCCAGGTCTTCGAATTCTCCGACGAATGGTACAAATGGATGGACCCGACGGTCACGGACCCGACGACGATCCAGACGGCGGCCGGCGTGCACGATTTCCGCGACGCCCCCATTGCGCCCTGGGGGCCGGCGAATGCGCAATTCTACACCTGCTGGGAAGAGGAATGGTTCGGCCTCTGCTCGGTCCTGCCCGTCGGCCGGAACTCCACCGATCCGGCGATCGCCGGCGACGGCTGGCTCACCGGCGGCGTCGCCGACAAGCTCACGCCGCGCGCCAGCTACATGGTGGTGCAGCAGTTCTTTGCCCAATAGCCCGGCCTGGATGAAAAAGGGGGGCGAGCACGGGCTTGGGAACCGTGCTCGCCCCCAGCCCGCTCCGACCAAGGAAAGCGGGCCTTTCCCGAGGGGGGAAGCTATCGTGCGGCCCGGGTGGCCTGGTCCATCAGCGCCCGGGCGGTCTTGATCCCGTCCGCCTCGCTGGTCTTGCCCTGCTGGATCTCGTCGGCGATCTCGAGCACGCGGCCGGCGATCACCGTGCCGTGATCGGCTTCCTCGGTGATGCGGATGCCGCCCTTGGCCGTGGCGATCCGATCCCATTCGGCCCGGATCGCGGCCCAATAACCCTTGGTCGCCGCCCAATAATCGTCCGCCGCCTTCACGTCGAAGCCCGCGAATTTCGTATAGCTGTTGAGGACATATTCCTGGACGACCGGCACTGTCTTGCCGTCCATCTTCAGATTGTCCTGCCAGTGGATCCAGCCGGCCGGCGCAATGGCGTGGCGGTTGACGCCCAGATAGCGGTCATAGACGGGCCCGCGCACTGCGTCGCGCCGGGCGAGCGGTCGCCAGCTGCGGTTCGATTCCCAGCGGCGCACGCCGCCGACCTCGCTCCACGTGCCCCAGCCGCCATAGCGCGGGGAATCGTCGACCTGATAGACGGTCTGCGACCAGGCGCCCTTGCGTTCGGCGGCAGGCACCTCGGCCCAGGTCCAGGCATCGCGGTCCGAATAGACCAGCACCCTGGCGGGCTCATATTGCCAGTCCTGGCGCCAATGCTTGATCACCATCTTCTTGCCGTCGCCCGTGTCGACGACGAGCAGGTGCTGGAGCCGGATCGCCGTGCCCTTGTCCTCGATCACCCGGACGACCTCGTCGCCGCCCGAGACCTTGGCCGGGATCGGGGCGTAGTCGGCGCGCCAGGAAGTGCTCTCCTGCATGTCGAACTTCACCTTGTAGGTCCCCGCCATGGCGAGGATGTCGGCACGGTCGGCCTCGAAGGCGGACCGGGCGGCCGGGGCGGGCGCCGCCTGGGCGAGCACCGGCACCGGCACCAGCAGGAACAGGGCGATCGGAAGAAGCTGCTTCATGTCTTGGTCCTCAGAAGCGGTTAGAAACGATAGCTGATCGACACCGAGCCGTTGCGGCCCGGCTGGGTATAGGCGTCACGCACCGTGGAGCTGGCGGCCAGGCCGCGAATGTCCTGCCACAGCCAGTATTTGCGGTCGGTCAGGTTGAACACGCCGCCGCGCACCGTCACGCCCTCGGCCACGCGCACATAGGCAGTGATGTCGAAGGTGACGAAATCGCTGCCGGTGAAGCAGTTCGGCACCCCGCCGGCCGTGGCCGCATAGCAGCCCGATCCGCGCGTCCGGGCGATTTCCTTCTGCCCGCCATAGGTGGCCATCAGCCGGCCGCCGAAGCGCCGGTCGGCCGCGTCATAGCCGATGCCGGCCACTGCCTTGAGCGGATCGACCGACTGGAGCGGCAGCCTGGCGCCGTTGGTGCCGATCGTGTCGCCATGGGCATAGGAGACCGCCAGCGTGGCGCTCAGCCCCCGCGCCGGCCGCACCTCGGCCCGCGCCTCGATGCCGCGAATCTTCACTCCGCCCAGGTTCCGCCACTGGTAGATCCAGGGATTGGCTGGCGACGGGAAGGGCCGGCCGGTGGTCTCCACCTGGTCGATGAAGTCGTGATAGCGGGCATAGAAGCCGGTCAGGTCGAACGAGACCAGCGTGTTGAAATAGCGGAAGCCGCCCTCGAAGCTCTCGCTGTTCTCCGGCTTCAGATTCGGGTTGGCGATGCTGGTATAGCCGACCGGCGGGTTGGCGAAGAAATTGTTCACCTGGCTCGGCTCGGGCGCCTTGAAGCCCTGCGCGTAATTGGCGAACAGCCGCACGCCGTCGGACAGCTTGATCACCGCGCCGACCTTGGGCGAGACGCGCGAGCCGTCCTGCCCCGAGGCTGCGAAGGTCGGCAGCAGCGGATCCTTCTCCGGCGTCAGCCTGTACGCGTCGAAGCGGAGTGCCGGATAGAGCGTGACCGGCCCGAACGAGACTTCCGCCGCGGCGACCAGGCCGGCCAGCATGTAATCGGTCACGGGGAAGGCGCGGGTCGGGAAGGTCTCGCCTGCCGGCGGCACCACGCCGTCGCGCAGGCCCTTCTGGTTGGTCCCGCTGATGTCGCCCGCCAGCGTCAGCTTGGCGCGCAGCCCGTCGTCCGCGCCGAAGCCCAGGCGCACTTCGCCCGATGCGCCGTAGACGCGGTTCTCGAAGGTGTTGAGCCGTTCGCGATCGGCGACGGGGCTGCGGTCCTCGTCGGTGAACTGGCGATCCTTGCTGTTCTGCCAATAGCCGCTCAGCCGGGCGAATTCGAGCATGCCTTCGCCGTGCCAGGTCCAGTCGCCGGCGATGCGGCCGCGCCGGCTGGTGTCGCGCGCCTGCAACAGGTCGATCGTGGTGCCGGTGGCGGGAAGCGGCGTCAGGCCGGTCAGCACATTAGTGAAGAGACGGCTGCCGACATATTCGCCGGTAATCCGGAAGCGGCTGTGCGCGTCGGGCTCGTAGACCAGCCGGCCCAACGCGGCGTTCGAATGGCCGTTCTGCGGATTGGGCTCGGTGCGGGCCGTGCCGATGCCGCCGGTCGTGCCCTTGTTGTCGAGTTCATGATAGTCGCGGCGGGTATAGGCGACCATCGCCGAGAGATCGCCGAAGCGGCCGGCAACCACGCCGGTCTCGGAGAATTCATTGTCCGCCGAGCTATATGCGGCGCGCGCCAGCCCGCCGACCTTCTTCCCGCCCTGCAGGAAATCCGAAGGGTCGCTGGTGGTGAAGCTGACGGCGCCGGCCAGGCCGTCGCTGCCGTACAGCGCCGAGGCCGGGCCGCGCAGGATCTCCACCGACTTGACCAGGCCGAGATCGACATAGTCGCCGCGCCCGGTCGATTGCGCGCCGAAGCTGAAGCCGTCGGGCACGCGCACGCCGTCCACCTGGATCAGCACGCGATTGCCGCCGATGCCGCGGATGACGAAGCCCTCATTGCCGGCGCGCCCCGTGGTGCCCAGCGCCGCGCCGAAACGGGTCGGGCCGCGCGGCACGCTGATGCCCGGCTCGTAGCGGACCAGATCCTTGATGTCGGTGGTCAGTTCGTCGGCCATCCTCCGGTCGTCGATCACCGTGACCGTGGCCGGTACTTCCTTGACGTCGGCCGGAATGCGCGTGGCGGTGACGGTGATCGTCGACTCCTGCGCCGCGGCCGGCTTCTTCTCCTGCTCGTCCTTCGCCTGGACCGGCAATGCCGCCGCCAATGCCAACATGCTCACCCCCAGCGCACTGAACCGCCCCATGCTCCAAAACCCCTTTATGCTAATGCAAGTGATTCTCAATCGCGATGTGCGTTAGGAGGCCCACGCGGCAGCGTCAACCCGGTAGCGAAGGCCGATCGCAGGGCGCCGCCTGTCCTACAGGCCCGGATTCCGCTATTGCCGGTAGTGCCTCCGAGCCGCTCCTTGCCTCAGCGGATCACCGGCACAGCATGGCGGAGCGCCCGGAAATGCGCGGGTTTCGCCGCGCCCGGCGCCGGGCCGTATGAACTTCCGCGGCCACGACCGTCCGCTTGCGCGACGCAGCGCTCTCCGCGAACCGTTCCGTTGCGGAGCCCGCCCTCCTGCGACTCGCGTGAACAGCGCCAATGTCGGCATATGAAACCATCCGCTCGGCGGAGCCGGCATGCGCTGACCCCGCTCGACGGCGGCGCATCGCGACGCTAGAGCGTCCGGTCATGCAAAAACGGCCCAAGCTCTCCGTCGTCATCCCCTGCTACAATGAAGAGGCGTGCCTCGAGATGCTGCACGGCCGCGTCTCCGGCGCGGCCCGTGCCGCGGTGGGCGACGATTATGAAATCGTCCTGATCAACGACGGCTCGCGCGACAGGAGCTGGGACGTGATGCAGCGCCTCTCCGCCGGCGACCCGCGCCTCGTCGCGATCAATCTCTCGCGCAACCATGGCCATCAGCTCGCGCTCACCGCCGGGCTGGACCTGTGCGCGGGCGAGGAGATCCTGATCATCGATGCGGATCTGCAGGACCCGCCCGAACTGCTCGCCGACATGCGCGCCGCGATGCGCTCGCAGGGCGCCGACGTGGTCTATGCGGTGCGCCGCAAGCGCGACGGCGAGACGATCTTCAAGAAGATCACCGCCGCCTTCTTCTACCGCATGCTCGACCGGATCACCGACACGCCGATCCCGCTCGACACCGGCGATTTCCGCCTGATGACGCGGCGCGCGCTCGACGCCTTCCTGTCGCTGCCGGAGCAGGCGCGCTTCATCCGCGGCATGGTCGCCTGGGTGGGCTTCAAGCAGGTGCCCTTCCCCTATGACCGGCACGAGCGCCATGCCGGCGAGAGCAAATATCCGCTCGGCAAGATGATCCGCTTCGCCTTGGATGCGATCACCGGCTTCTCGACCGCGCCCCTGCGCTTCGCCAGCCATGTCGGCCTGGTGCTCACCGGCCTGTCGGCGCTGCTGGTGCTCTATATCTTCGCCGGCTTCCTGATGGGCGCGGCGATTCCCGGCTGGACATCGCTGATGCTGGTCGTCGTCGTGCTGGGCGCGGTGCAGATGTTCGTGCTCGGCATGATCGGCGAGTATCTCGGCCGCCTCTATGTCGAATCGAAGCGCCGGCCGCTCTATATCGTGGCGGATGTCGCCGGCCCGGTGATGGGCCATGCGTCGCTCGGCTATCGCTATGCCGATTCGGGCGAGGTCAGCGTCTCGCCGGTCACCCCGCGCGGCGAGAGCTGATCAGCCGCGCCCCTCGGGCGGCTGCTCAAGAAGCGTGCCGCCCGACCAACCTTGCAAAAATGCCGCCGCACGCTGAGCAAGGTCGCGCGTGTCTGAGCGGATGATCAGCACCAGCGGCAAGCGATCATCAATCGGATCGATATCAACCCGGGCATTGCATTCCGGACGCAGGGCAACGGTCAGTTCGGTCCAGCCGCCGACTATGTCTTCGTCGGCATTACCGTCCGAATCGAAGTCACAGCCCTCACCCCAGAGATGCTCCGCTACCATCGGGGAATAGGGCCGTTCGCCCGGTTCCACGAGATAGAAGCGATGCTCCACGGCTGTCAGCCCTTCGGCGACGCCAGCACGATGATCGACAGGCCCGGCGGCATCGGCAGCCGGCCGAGGATGTGACGCTCGATCCCGAACACCGCTTCGAACGCGGCGTTGAGCGGCCGGGGCGGGGGCGAATCGTCGCTGTCGTCCTTGCCGGTCAGCCTGCCGACGAGCCGCGCCGCCACCGCCACGGGGAACAGCAGCGAGTTGAACCAGCGCAGCTTCTGCCAGCCGAGCCCCGCCCTTTGCAGCGCGGCGGTCAGCGTCGCCTTGGAATAGCGGCGCTTGTGATGGTTCACCACGTCGTGCGCGCTCCACATCCACTGGTGCGCCGGCACGGTGATCAGAATCTTGCCGCCGGGCTTGAGCACCCGCGCGATCGCCCGCAGCGCCGCGACATCGTCCTCGACATGCTCGATCACGTCGAGCACCGCGACCATGTCATAGCTGCCGTCCTCGACGCCCGTCAGCGCCGGGAGCGGCGAGGCGCCCACCTGCTTGCCCAGCCGCTCGCTCGCCTTGGCGGCGGCGATCTCGTCGATCTCGATCGCGTCGATCTCGCCGAACTGGGCCAGCATCGGCAGGTTATGGCCGGTGCCGCAGCCGATCTCGAGGATGCGCGCGCCGCCCGGAATATGGGCGTAGCGCTTCAGATAGTCGGAAAGGATCTCGCGGCGCGCGCGATACCACCAGTGGGTGGTGTCGTGCGCTGCCATGCGCTCGTAGACGATGCGGTCCATCTTATTTGAACACCAGATAGCGGTTGAGCGCGAAGGTAACGAGCGGCGTCACGAAGACGACGGGAAGCAGCGGCACCCAGGTCGGCTGGTGCAGCGGACCGGTGATCACCCAGGTGAAGGCGGCGTTCATCGCCATGCCGACCGACTGGACCGCGACGAACTTGGACTGGGTGCCGACGCCGCCTTCCGCCTCGTGCCCCTTGAAGCTCCAGCGGCTGTGGAAGACATAGCCGAAGACCACCGCGACCAGGAAACCCGCGATCGACGCGAGCACCGGCGGGATCGCATAGGTGGCGAGCGGCCAATAGACCACGGCATAGACGAAGGTCGACGCCAGCCCGACGATGCCGAAGCGCACGAGCTGCCCGAACACGCCATTCGCCCACATCTCTTCAAATCGCCTGATTACAGCCGTCACAATCGCTTGCCCAAGAACCGCCGGTCGCCCTAATGCGTGGCGCGGAGCGAGGGAAGCGATTTTGACGCCAGAAGCCAAGGGCGGGTTCCGCCTCGACCGAGAACTGGACCGCAACTGGCTGCGCTGGATGGCGCTCTTCTGGTTCTGCGTGGTCACCTGGTTCCTCCACGACCGGCAGGGCAACATCTATTGGCTGCTGCTCGGCGACACCGACGACAATATGCGCCTGATGCAGGTCCGCGCCTGGCTGGCAGGCCAGGGCTGGTACGATCTGCGGCAATATCGCCTCGATCCGGCATTGGGCGGGTTCGACATCCACTGGTCGCGCCTGGTCGACCTGCCGATCGCCGGGCTGATCCTCGCCTTCAAGCCGTTCGTCGGCACCGCCACCGCCGAGAAATGGGCGTGCGGCCTTGCCCCGCTGCTGCCGCTGGCGCTCGCCATGGCCGGGCTCTCGCTCGCCGTGCGCCGGCTCGTGGCGCCCTGGGCCTGGCCGGTGGCGCTGATCGTGCTGATGGGCTGCGCCTCCACCATGTCGATGTTCGCGCCGATGCGGATCGACCATCATGGCTGGCAGCTGGCATTCCTGGCCATGACCGTCGCCGGCCTGGCCGATCCGCGCCGCGCCCGCGGCGGCGCCGTTGTCGGCCTGTCCAGCGCCGCCTCGCTCACCATCGGGCTGGAGATGCTGCCCTATTGCGCCATGGCCGGCGCGATCATCGCGCTCCGCTGGATCTGGGACCGCGCGGACGTGCGCCGCATGCAGGTCTATGGCCTGACGCTCGGCGGCGGCTCGGCGCTCGGCTTCGCGCTCTTCGCCTCGAATGCCAACCAGGCGATGCGCTGCGACGCGCTCACCCCCGTCTGGCTGACCGTGATGGTCGCCGCCGGCGCCCTGCTCTTCGCGCTGTCCCTTTGCAACCCGGCCGATCGCCGGCTCCGCCTCGCGCTGGCCGCCCTGGCCGGCGCGGCGATCGTCGCCGGCTTCGCGCTGCTGTTCCCGCAATGCCTGGGCCGGCCCGAACAGGTCTCGGACGAGCTCGCCAACACCTGGCTCAACAATGTCCGCGAGGCGCGGCCGATCTACAAGCACGCCTTCAAGACCGCCTTTCCCATGGCGGTGCTGCCGGTGATCGGCATCCTGGGCGCGCTCTTCGCCACCTGGCGCGCGCGCCGCGGCGAGGCGCTTGTCGGCTGGGCCGCCGTGGCGCTGTTCACGGCCTTTGCCGGCGCGATGCTCCTCTGGCAGGTGCGTGCCGCGCCTGCCGCGCAGCTGCTGGCCGTGCCGGGATCGGTGGCGCTGCTGGCAGTGGCGGTGCCCTGGTTCCTGGGCATCCGTGCGCCCTTCGCGCGCTGGATCGGCGAGGGCCCCGCACGGCTGCTCGGCATCCTCGTGCGCGTGTTCGGCACGGTCTTCGCCTTCCTGCTGCTCTCGGGCCTGTGGGCCGGGCTGGTCGTCCCCTTCTTCTCCGCCGGCAACGACGCCAGGCCGGGCAAGCCGGCACCGCCCGACAAGGTCGCCGCCGCCAATGCCGCCTGCGCGCGGATGAGCAATCTGCGCGTGCTCGACGACGTGCCCGCCGGGATCATCTTCACGCATGTCGACCTGGGCCCGCGGCTGATCACCGTCACCCATCACAGCGGCATCGCCGGCCCCTATCACCGCAACGGCCGCGCGATCCTCGACGTGCACCACGCCTTCACCTGGGCGACGCCGAACTTCCGGCCGATCGCCGCCGCGCACAAGGCGCAGTATCTGCTGGTCTGCCCGGACATGTCGGAGACGACGCTCTATCGCAGCCGCGGGCCGAACGGCTTCTATGCGGCGCTGGCCAAGGGCCAGGTGCCGAACTGGCTCGAGCCGGTGCCGCTGCGGGAGGTCCAGCCGGGCAAGCCGCTGCCGTTCAAGCTGTGGCGGATCCGCTACGACCTGCCGGATGCGCCGCCGGTGCCCGCGAAACGCTGAGCCCCTTCCGGAGCTTCAATGCCCCGTCGCCGCCCGCCCGGCGACCAGCGCGGCGCTGATCCCGTCGATCACGAACTGCACCGCCAGCGCCCCCAGCAGCACGCCGAGCAACCGCGACACCACCGCCTCGATCTTCGCGCCGACCACCCGCATCAGCGGGCCGGCCGCGAGCAGCGCCAGCATGGTGAGCAGCAGGATCGCCGCCATCGCCGCGAGCACCACCGTCGTGCGCTCGAAACCGTTGTTCTGCGACATCAGCAGCATCACCGAGGCGATCGAGCCGGGGCCGGCGATCATCGGCATCGCCATGGGAAAGATCGAGATGTCAGTCGGCTCGCTGGCCTTCACCTTCTCGGCCCGGTCCTCGCGCCGCTCGGTGCGCTTCTCGAACACCATTTCGAGCGCGATCAGGAACAGCATGATGCCGCCGGCGATCTTGAAGGCGTTGAGGCTGATGCCGAGCGCCCGCAACAGCACCTCGCCGAACAGCGCGAAGCCGAACAGGATGACCGCGGCAACCACCACCGCGCGCACCGCCATCGCCCGGCGATGCACCGCGCTGGTGCCGGCGGTGAGCCCCGCGAAGATCGGCGCGCAGCCCGGCGGATCGATCACCACGAAGAAGGTGACGAAGGCGGAGATGAAGAGCTCGATCATTTGCCGGATGCCGCGATCTTGTCGTCGATCACCTGCACCAGGGCCTTGCCGTCCCAGATCCAGGCGAGGAACCGGCGCGCGCCGCTCGACGACACGTGCCAATGCCAGGCGAGCGTCCCGTCGGGCGAGGCGCCGCTCTCGCTTGGTCCTTCGCGATAGCCGAACCGCGGCGGCTGCACCGGTTTTCCCGCACAGGAAGCGCGGCGCAGATTCGGTTCGGCGGGGCGGTGCCGCGCAGTCTCGATCAGGTCGCCGCTATCGACGGTCCATTTCCCGCCGCCCTCGGCCTCGCGCCGCCATACGGTGCTGAAGAAGCCAACCCTGCCCTCGGGTAGCTTCCACCCGCCGGTGTTCACCGCAAACTTGCCGTCGCACGAGACATGGCTTTCGATCGGCCACCATTCGATCGACTTCGGCGGATCCTTGCGATCCTTGAGCCATGCCTGCGCCTGCACGGGCTGCGGCACGAACATCGTCGCATCCTCGGCCGCGAACGCGCGGAACGCCGTCCACTGGCCCTTGGCCTGCGCCGCGGCGTTGAACGCGCGCTCGGCATCGACCGCGCTCGGCGGCGCGGCGGCCTGGAGGGTCAGCGCGGCCAGGATCATATCGCGCCCTTTGCCAGCGGCACGCCCGCATTGCGATGCGCGGCGACCAGGGTGTTGCGCAGCAGGCACGCGATCGTCATCGGCCCCACCCCGCCGGGCACCGGCGTGATCGCGCCCGCCACGCTCGCCGCACTGTCGAAATCGACATCGCCCACCAGGCCCTCGTCCGTCCGGTTGATGCCGACGTCGATCACCGTCGCCCCCGGCTTCAGCCACTCGCCCTTGACGAAATGGGCGCGGCCCACCGCGGCGACGACGATGTCGGCGTGCTTGAGGTAATGCGGCAGGTTGCGCGTCCTGGAATGGACGAGCGTCACCGTCGCGCTCGCCCGGGTGAGCAGCGCCGCCATCGGCTTGCCGACGATGTTGGAGCGGCCGATCACCACCGCGTCGAGCCCGCTCAAATCGCCCAGCCTGTCCTCGAGCAGCATCAGGCAGCCGAGCGGCGTGCAGGGCACGAAGCCCTGCAGCCCGGTCGCCAGCCGCCCGGCATTGACCGGGTGGAAGCCGTCGACATCCTTGTCCGGATCGATCCGGGTGAGCACCGCCTGCTCGTCGATATGCCCGGGCAGCGGCAGCTGGACGAGGATGCCGTCCACCTCGGGATCGGCATTGAGCTTGTCGACCAGCGCGATCAGCGTCGCCTGGGTGGTGTCGGCGCCGAGCTTGTGCTCGAAGCTCTCCATCCCCGCCTCGCGCGTCTGCTTGCCCTTGGAGCGCACATAGACCGCCGAGGCCGGATCCTCGCCGACCAGCACCACGGCGAGCCCGGGCGCGCGGCCGGCCTTCTCGCGAAATGCGGGAACCAGTTCCGCCACGCGGGCGCGCAGGCCCGCGGCGAACGCCTTGCCGTCGATGATCTCAGCCGTCATGCGGCCCGCCATAGAGCCTGTGCGCGATATCTTCCAGCGCCGCGGGATCGCCTTCCACGCGAAGCCGCTTGTGCCGTGCCATATCCCCGGCGATCAGCGTCACGGCGCGCTTCGGCACCCCGAAGGCGCCAGCTACCAGCGGCACCAGCGCGGCGTTGGCCGCGCCTTCCACCGGCGGCGCGGCAAGCCGGGCGGCGAAATGCTCGCCGGTGCCCGCCGCAAAGGCATTGCGCGACGCGCGCGGCGTCACCCGGACGGCGATCTCGATCCCGTCCGCAACGCGCCGCCAGGCCGGCATCCCGGCCTCAATAGGCCGTGGCGGCCAGCTGCGCGGCGAGCGTCGGCAGGACGAAGTTGTTGAGAATGTAGATGATCAGCAGCGCCACCAGCGGGCTCAGGTCGAGCGCGCCGAAATCCGGCAGGATCCTGCGGATCGGGCGATAGATCGGCCGGGTGATCACTTCGAGCGCCTGCCAGACCGAGCGGACGAACTCGTTGTAGAGGTTGATCACGTTGAACACGATCAGCCACGACAGGATCGCCTGGACGACGATGACGATGCTCAACGCCGACAACAGGAAGCCGATGATGTCGAGGATCATGAGTAGGAAGGGGATCAATGCGCTCTCCGAGGTCTCTTGCGACACAGATTAGGGAATGCGGCGCCCCGCAACAACCCCGGCGCGCTTGCCGCACCGCAGTTGGCGTTCCTTCGCGGGAAGCCGCTCCCGCTATACCAGCCCCTTGGGCGGCTGGCCGGGCAGATGGCCGGAGCGCATTACTGCGATCGCCTCGACTATCCGGCGCGCAAGGCCGGTTGCCGCATCCTGGTGCCGATACTCCAGCGCCACGAGCGACTCCTCGACGACGGCGTCGATCTCGCCGCCATCGAGCACGCCTTTCCTTTCGAGAGCGTTCATCAACGTCTTCACCAGCGTGAGCGCGCTCAGCGCCAGGGCTCTGTTCTCGTCTTCGAAGTGGTTGCGCTCGCTCATTTCGTCCTCCTCGGGGGCTGGGGGTCGCGACTCAATCGGCCAACCCCGCCATCCCGGCTTTCGCCAGGGATAGCGAAGGAAAGCACCTGCGCTTCGGGCCAGGCGCCCGGCCCGATCGCCGGCGCGCCGAGCCGGATCAGGCGTGGACCAGCGTGCCGGCGCCGCGCCGGGTGAAGATCTCGAGCAGCATCGCGTGCGGGACGCGGCCGTCGAGGATCACCGCGGCATCCACGCCCTGCTCGACTGGTTGCAGCGCTGACAGACGGGTGGGGCGCTGGCCTCCTCGGATGGGCCCGCCCGCCTGGGGCGGGGCCACCCCCGCGGGTGGGGAGCCGAGAATCGGGCGCGCCGCGTTGCGGACCCCGCCCGCCACGTGGGTCAGCAGGAAGAAGCGCGAGGGGCCGCAGGCGCTGGCGATCGCGCCCGCCATGGTATCGGCGTTGATGTTGTAGGTGTGGCCGTCCGCGCCCAGCGCGATCGGCGCGACCACGGGAATGAAGCCCTGCGCCGCCAGCGAATGCAGGATCGCCGGATTGACCCCGGTCGGCTCGCCCACAAAGCCCAGGTCGACATGGCGCTCGATGCCCTGGAGCGGATCGGCCTCGCGCCCGGTCACCTTCTCGGCGGTGACGAGCCCGGCATCCTTGCCCGAGATGCCGACCGCGCGGCCGCCCGCGGCGCCGATCCAGCTGACGATCTCCTTGTTGATCGATCCGGCCAGGACCATCTCCGCGATCTTCGCGGTTTCGGAATCGGTCACCCGGAGCCCGCCGACAAAGTTCGATTCGACACCGAGCCGCTTGAGCATCGCGCCGATCTGCGGGCCGCCGCCATGGACGACCACGACATTGATGCCGACCATCTTCATGAGGACCACGTCCTCGGCGAAATCGCGCGCCGCTTCCGGGTCTCCCATGGCGTGGCCGCCATATTTCACGACGAAGGTCTCGCCGGCATAGCGCTGCATATAGGGCAGCGCCTCGGTGAGCGTCTCGGCCTTGGCGAGCAGGGCGGCGTCGGGTGCGTAGCGATCGGTCATGCGCGGGCGCATAGGCCTATCGTGCGAAAGCTGCAAGAAAGCTGCGCTATGCGGGGGCGATCACTCCCCCTCGTTCAGCCGCGCCTTATAGGCGTCGAGCGAAAACGGCCGGCCGAGAAAATCCTGGACGAGCGCCGCCGCCGGCTTCGAGCTGCCCGGTTCCAGCACCTTCTCGCGATAGGCGCGCGCCACGGCGGGGTTGCGCAGCCCCTCCTGCTTGAAGCGGGTGAACAGGTCGGTCGAGATCGTCTTGGACCACATATAGGTGTAGTAAAAGGCCGAATAGCCGTTCAGATGGCCGAAGCTGGCCTGCGGGTGCACGTCGGCCGGGGTCTGCGGCAGGCCATAGGCATCATAGGCCTTGGCATATTGGCCGGTCAGGTCGGCTTCCGGCAGGCCGAGATGGTAGCTCAGCGACACGTTGGCGAGGCCATATTGCCGCCGGTCGCCCAGCGCCTCGCCGAAATAGCGCGCGCGGTTCATCTTCCCGACCAGCTCGCGCGGGATCGTCTTGCCGTCCGCGTCCACGGCGAAGCGGGCCAGCGTGTCATAATCCCAGACGAAATTCTCCAGCATCTGCGAGGGCGCCTCGATGAAGTCCCATTCGAGGTTGAGCGGCCCGCTCAGCGCATAGTCCTGCTGTCCCGCCATCAGCACATGGATGAGATGCCCATATTCATGGAGGAAGGTCTCCACGTCGCGATGCTCCATGAGGCCGGTCTTGTGGTCGCCCGCCGGGAAATTGGTGACGAGCGCGGCGGTGGGGAGGATGCGGCCCCTTATGCCCGAGCGCAGCGGCACCACATTGGCGTGGCTATATTTGCCGGGGCGCGGATGCGTGTCGAAATAGAAGCGGCCGATGACCTTGCCCTTGTCGAGCATCTCATAGGCTTCCACCGATGGATCCCAGACCGGCGTCTTCCACGGGCGAATCTCGACGCCCATCAGGTCGCGCGTCAATTGCAGCATGCCGTCGCGCACATTGTTATAGGCGAAGTAGCGCCGCACTTCCTGCGGATCGAGCGCGTAGCTTTCCTTGCGGATGAGCTGGGTGACATAGCCGCTGCTCCAGGGCGTGAGCTGCGTGGCGCCCGGCTGGTCGGCGGCGAGGCGCCTGACCATGCGCTCATAATCCCGCTTCGCCGCGCTCTCGCCCGCCCGGCCTGCATCGGCGAGGAAAGCGAGCGCCTTCTCGGGCGTGCCGATCATCTTGTCTTCCAGCTCAAGCGGCGCCGAGTTCGGGCGGGCGAGCAGCGTGGCGAGTCGGCCGCGCTTGGTGAAGGGCGCGCGCAGTAGCCCGTCGTTGGCCGGCCAGGCGCGGGTGAGAGTGGCCTCGTAGAGCCGCTTGCGCCGTGCCTCGCTTCGGGCATAGTTCATCACCGGGCTGTAGTCCGGCGTGTCGGTGGAGATCACGACCTTGCCGTCCGGGCCGGGCTTGTGCGCGGCGATATAGTCGGCGGGCAGGCCGTCCAGCTCCGCGGGATCGGCGGTGATCGTCTTGCGGCCATTGGCGATGTTCGCATCGAACCGCAGGCCGAGGTCCGTGATTTCCTTCTTGAGCGCGGCCACCTTCGCACGGGTCGCCTCATCGCGGGAGACGCCGGCGCGATCGAAGCCTTGCAGGGCGCGGGTCAGCACATGGCGCGCCTCCGGGCTCGCCCTGTCGAGCGGGATGGCCTTCAGTCGATCATACAGCACGCGCGAGAGCTGGATGGCGTCCTACGCCTCGCCGGCGCGCGACTGGCAGCCCCGGCTGGCCTCGCGACGGGGCTCGGCCGGCGCCCCCGCGGCGAGCAGGCCCGCGCCGGGCGCATCGCGGCGGCGCGGCCGAGGAAGCTGTCGCACATCGCTTTCACTTCAGCGGCGCTGGCGGGCGTATAGTCCGGCTGAGCGAGGAAGCTGTCGACGCTCGCGGGGGCCTGCGCGGCGACAAGCGCGAACAGCGAGGGCAGCAGAAGCAGATGGCGCATGGATGGTCTTCCTGGAGGAAAGGGGGTCAGGCCCTGGCGTCGAGCTTGCGGCCGAGGGCGACGAAAAGCGTGATGAGCGGCGGCACCAGGATGATGGAGAGCACGACCTTGGTGATCATCTGGCCCACCATCAGGTCGAGAATCGGCCGCTCGCCGTAGAAGCTGATGGTGATGAACAGCAATGTGTCGATGACCTGCGAGATGACGCTCGCGATCATGCCCCACAGCCACACCAGCCGGCCGGTGCCGCCCGAGAGCTTCGAGAAGATGAGTACATTGAGCGTCTGCGAGATGCCGTAGGAGATTAGCCCGGCCAGCATCATCCGCGCGCCCTGGCCGACCACGATCGGGAAGGCCTCAACCGCGGGTGGATACATGCCCGCGTCGCTCGGTAGCGCGATCACGATCTGGATGAGCAGGGCCGAGACGATGAGCGGGACGAAGCCGAGCCGGACCAGCAGCGTCGCCACCCGCTGCCCGTGCAGCGCAGCAATCGCGCTGGAGAGGATGACGAGCAGCAGGAAGGCGAAGATCCCCGCTTCCACCGCCAGCGGCCCCAGCGCCACCTGCTTGGCGCCGAGCACGCCGGCGATGCAGGTCATTCCGCCGTAGAGCACCGAGAAGACGAAGAGTGACCAGGAGAGCGGAGCGGGCGCATCGGCGCGCGGTGTGGGTTCGGCCATCGGCCGGGCTTATCGGCTAAACGGGGGCGAGGGAAGGGGGTGGGGGCTTTCCGCTCGTTCGCCTCGTCCCGCTGCCAATTGCCGCGCGGCCCCACCCTTGTATAAGTGCCCCCGCACGCGCGGTCCGCTCGGGGGCCATGCAAGGGGAATACGCTCACCTAAATGCCCATCCTGATCGGTCTCGGCGGCATCGCCGCCATTCTCGCCATTGCGTTTCTCCTGTCGAGCGATCGCCGCGCCATCCGGCCGCGGGTGGTCGGCGCCGCCTTCGCGCTGCAGGCGGGCATCGCCGTCCTCGTGCTCTACGTTCCGGCCGGCAAGGCGGTGATCGCGGGGATGTCGCAGGGCGTCTCCAACCTGCTCCAATATGGGCAGGCCGGCACTGACTTCATCTTCGGGCCGCTCGCCAGGCCCGAAATGGGCGGCACCAGCTTCGCCATCGCGGCGCTGCCGGTCATCATCTTCTTCGCGAGCCTCGTCTCGATCCTCTATTATCTCGGCGTCATGCAGTTCATCGTGCGCTGGGTGGGCGGCGCGATCGAGAAGGTCACGGGCGTCTCCAAGGTGGAGAGCCTGTGCGCCGCGGCCAATATCTTCGTGGGGCAGAGCGAGAGCCCGCTGGTCATCCGGCCCTATCTGGCGGGATTGACGCCACCGCAGCTCTTCACCGTGATGACGAGCGGCATGGCGGGCGTGGCGGGGACCAACCCCCCCCCCTTTTCCCCCCGTGGGCTCCAAAACCGTCTCCCTGCGGGCCGCCGGCCAGGGGGGCGGGCCGGGGGGGTCCCGCGGGGCAAGGGTCTGGAGGCCGGCGGGGCGCGCCGGGGCGCGGGGCGCGCGGCGGTGGGACCGGGCGGGCGATAGCCTGGTCCTTCTCTCGGAGGGGCGCATCGGCGGCCGCGGACCCGCCGCGCGGCTGCCCGAGGGCACGCCGGGAGAGCCGATGCCCGAGGCCAGCCATGACGAGGAGAAGCCGGCCAACATCATCATGGCCGCCGCGCAGGGTGCGCAGACCGGCGTCAAGCTCGCGGTCGCGGTGGGCGCCATGCTGCTCGCCTTCGTGGCGCTCGTCGCGCTCGCCAATGGCTTGCTGGCGGGCGTGGGCGGCTGGTTCGGCTATCCGGATCTCAGCTTCCAGATGCTGCTCGGCAAGATCTTCTCGCCGGTGATGCTGCTGCTCAACATTCCGTGGAGCGAGGCGCAGCTGACCGGTGGCCTCTTCGGCACCAAGGTCGTGCTGAACGAGTTCGTCGCCTATATCGAGCTGGGCGCGGCGCAGGAGAGCCTGTCGCCGGCGACAGTCGCGATCGTCACCTTCGCTTTATGCGGCTTCGCGAACTTCTCGTCGATCGCGATCCAGATGGCGGTGACCGGCAATCTCGCGCCCAACCAGCGCCCGGTGATCGCCCGGCTCGGCATCAAGGCGCTGATCGCCGGCAGCCTCGCCAACCTGATGAGCGCTGCGCTGGCGGGACTGTTGCTGCACTTGTGAGCGGCCTGCTCCCCTCCCTCTGAAGCGGAGGGGAGGGACCGGGCTCACCGCGTCGGGACCGGGTCCTCGCCGGAATAATCGTAGAAGCCCTTGCCCGTCTTGCGGCCCAGCCAGCCGGCCTCGACATATTTGACCAGCAGGGGCGCGGGGCGGAACTTGGGGTCGCCGGTGGTGGAATAGAGCACCTTGCAGATTTCCAGGCATGTATCGAGCCCGACGAAATCGGCGAGGGTCAGCGGCCCCATCGGATGATTGAGGCCGAGGCGGACCGCCGTGTCGATGTCGCGCACGTTCGCCACGCCCTCGCCGAGCGCGAAGATCGCCTCGTTGAGCATCGGCAGCAGGATGCGGTTCACAATGAAGCCTGGCGCATCGAAGGCATGGACCACTTCCTTGCCGAGCGACCGGGCGAACGCTTCCACGGCCGCGACCGTCTCCGGCGCCGTGGCGAGGCCGCGGATCACCTCGATCAGGCCCATCACCGGCACCGGATTGAAGAAATGCACGCCGATGAAGCGCGCCGGATCGCCGCTCGCCTGCGCCAGGCGGGTGATCGGAATGGAGGAGGTGTTCGAGGCGAGAATGGCGCTCTCGCCAAGCAGTTTCGAGACATCGCCGAAGATGGCGCGCTTGATCTCCTCGCGCTCGGTCGCCGCCTCGATGACGAGATCGCAGCTTGCGAAGGGATCGAGCTGCGCCAGCGGCGTAATCCTGGCGAGCGCGTTCTGGGCGTCCTGCGCGTCCAGCTTGCCGCCGTCGACCGCGCGCTTGAGGCGCTTCTCTATCCCGCTCTTGCCCGCCTCCGCGCGCGCGAGGTCCACATCGCGCAGGAGGACATCATAGCCCGCTTGCGCCGCGACCTGCGCGATGCCCGCGCCCATCTGCCCCGCACCGATCACGCCGATTTTGCGCATGCTGCCTCCCTTTCGCGATGAATGCGATGAATAGAGCGTCGAGCAGAGCTTCTCTCTACCTCATCGCCGCCAACTGCATTATGACCCGCACGATGACAAGGTTTGTCGCCGCGTTGAAGCGAATTGGCGTCGGGATCGCGATCCCGGCGATCGGCGCCGCCGTGTTCGCGCAGGCGCCGCGTGTCGCCCAGCCGCCGCTGCCCGAGCCGGGCAAGCCGGCGACGCTCGGCGAGCCCATGCTGGGGCGCATCCAGATCTTCGACGACTGGGCAGTCGGCTGCGACAATCGCCTCTCCTGCAGCGCCGTCTCGCTGGTGCCGGAAGGCGCGGGCAAGGCTTATTCCGTGCTGGTCTCGATCCAGCGCCAGGGCGGCCCCGTCGGCGCGAGCGCGCTGCGCCTGATCGGCGCTGACCAGCTTCGCGGCAAGATCGACCTGGTGGTGGACAATCGCGCCCTCACCCGCGCTACGCCTTCGCATGACATGATCGAGATGCTCGGCCCGGCGGCGCTCGACATCATCCGCGCGCTCGGCTCCAGCTATGCGTTCGAATTGCGCGACAAGAAGACGGTCGTAGATGCGCCTTCGCTGCGCGGGCTGCCTGCGGCGCTGCGCTATATCGACGAGCAGCAGGGGCGCGTCGGCAGCAAGGGCGCGCTCGCCGCGTTGGGCGATGCGCCCGCCGATCTGGCCAAGCCCCTGCCGCCCGATCCGGTCGTCGCGGTCAGCGCCGCAACGGTCGAGGATTCAGCGCCGCTCAGCTTCACGCCCGAGGAGCAGGGGGCCGCGCGCCGCCTCGCCATGTGCGAGGGCCGGCTCGATAACGCGCTTCCGCTGGAAACCCATGCGCTCGACAAGGACCATGCGCTGGTGCTGCTGCCCTGCAATGCGGGCGAGTATAATGTGAGCGCGGTGCCGCTGGTCGCGACAGGCGGGCCGGGGCAATGGCAGTTCCGTATCGCCCGCTTCGATCATGTGCCGGGCTCCACCGGCGATCCGGGCACGCCGCCGCTGATCGTCAATGCCCGCTGGAACCCGGCGCGCGGGGAGCTCTCCAGCTTCGCCAAGGGGCGGGGCCTCGGCGATTGCGGCACGGCCGAGACCTACCGATGGGACGGCGCGCGGTTCCGCCTGAGCGAGGCGCGCTCCATGCCCGTGTGCCGCGGCGCATGGGAATGGCCCGTGCTCTATTCGGCGACCGGGCAGGGCTGATCGATCCCCCCCCGCCCGCAAGGGGCCTCAGCGCCGCACCGTCTCCTTGAGGCCGAGCGCCGGCACGCGGCCAACCGCCTCGGAGGTGCACATGGATCGCACCATGGAAAAGGGGCGGATGTTCTCCGCCCCTTTCGGTTCATGTCGCTCTGGCCGGCTTATTGCTTGCCGGCGACGGAATAAGTGATCGCCGCGTTGCGCGTCTTCTGGAATTCGGGGACGCTGAGGCCGCGGAAGGCGGCGTAGACGTCGATATTCCCGATGCCGAGCACGGCGGCCATCTTCTCCAGCATGAAGAAGATCACGCCATAGTGGATCATGCCGATCCAGTTGCGGCTGCGGATCAGCTCCTTCTCCTCGTCGGTGAGATCGGATTCGACGAACAGGCCCTCCTGATCCTCGACGAAGCGCTTGCGGAAATCGGGCTCGATCAGCCGGTGGAGGAAATGGTTGATGCGGAAGCCCTTGACCGCGCGGTCGATGGTGAAGGGATAGGTTCCCTCGATCTGCTCGACGCCGGCAAGCTCGTGCTTGGCGCGGGCGCGCAGCGCCTCGTCGCTCTCAGCGGGCGGGGTCTCGTCGCCCAGATCCTCGAACAACATGGTGGCGATCGCGGTCATGGAGGGCAGGAAATAGCTCTGATGGAGCTGCTTGACCTTGGGGCTGAGCGCGCCGCGCATGAGCAGCCACATGACCACTTCTGCCCCTTCCCAGCCGCCCAGCCGCGCCAGATCGACCACAGTCGCATCGAGCAGCGATTCGGGATTGTTGGCGAGCCGGTCCATGAACTCCATGTCCCACTCGGTGTTGTTGAAGCCCGCGCGCTCGCCATGCACCTGGTGGGAGAGGCCGCCGGTGCCGGCGATCGCGACCTTGATGTCCTTGGGATAGCTCTGGATCGCGCGGCGCAGCGACTTGCCGAAATTCCAGAAACGCTTGGCCTTGGGGATGGGGTGCTGGAGCACACCGCACTGCAGCGGCACGAGCTTCACCGGCCAGCCATGCTCATGGTCGAGCAGCACGGACAGCGGCGAGAAGGCGCCATGGTCGAGGCCCATGCCCTGCCAGTAGGACAGGTCGAACTCGTCGGCGACGAGGCACTCGGCGATATGCTTGGCCAGCTCCGGGTCGCCCTTGATCGGCGGCAGATCGCGCTGCCCGCCGCCTTCGTCCGCCGGCGAATATTCCTCGCCCACGCCGAGCGCGAAGTGGGAATAATGCTCGAAGAAGGACGTCATGTGATCGTTGTAGACGTAGAAGATCACGTCCGGTTTTTCCCGCGCCAGCCACTCCTTGACCGGCCGGAAGCCCTCGAAGATCGGCGCCCAGACCGGATCGTCATATTTGTTCGCGTCATGCGCGAAGGCGATGGTGGGTGTGTGCGAGACGGCGAATCCGCCGATTATCTTTGCCATTTGACCTCTCCAGATCCGCGAGGCGAACGGAATCGCCCCAACCAACGAGACGATGTCTCAGATGTTTGTATGCTAGGCAAACGGAATTGACGGATCGGGCCGTCGCCCTGAAGCGCCTAGGCGTGCGCGTCGCCTGCCGCGCGAACGGACATGAGCTGCGAGGGGAAGGCGGTGACGAGCGCCTGCGCGTCCTTCCAGTCCGCCCGCAGCCAGCGCTCATGATCCTCGGCATGGAGGATGACGGGCATGGTGCGCGGATTGGTGGCCCCCACCAGCCGGTTGGGCGCGCAACTGAGCAGCGCGAAGC
>Ga0066256_1002168_pt1 | contig 22882 bp, 24 predicted proteins | sample ThiBio_1000_biof_FD_87107 | JGI IMG/M metagenome (GOLD analysis project Ga0066256, IMG submission 87107) | Wastewater bioreactor microbial communities from Cape Town, South Africa - Thiocy_expt_1000_biof (version 2) | ecosystem: Engineered > Bioreactor > Thiocyanate-remediating >... | reverse complement strand
TCGGCCCGCCGGGTCCCCCGCCGCCCCGGGCCGCTGGAAAGCCCGCTCCCCTGGCGCGTCGTCCGGCCGCCGGCCGCGCCCGCCGTCATGGGCCTCACGCTCGAACATCCCCCCGGCTCCCTCGCCGCTCGCCTTGCCCGGGCCGCCCGCCTCTACGAGCAGGTGATGGCGCTCGGCATGCTGGTCGTGCTCGCCATGGTCGTCTATTTCTCGGTCGCCTTCCTCATCGGCGGGGCGAATCTCGGCATGATCCGGCGCAACCTCGGGCGCAAGGCGCAGGCCAAGGCCGCGCCGACGGACAGCTCCGCGGAATAGGCGTCTCCCGTCAGCGCGCGGCGAGCCTTGCGCGCCGGCTCAGGCGTGCAAGCCCGCTGCAATAGTGCCATGCGCGCCGCGGCCCGACGTCGACATGCACGATGCCGTTGCAATAGGTGCCGATGCCGCCGACGGCGGGCGCCGAGCGCGCCGCGGCGACGATCCGCTTCACCGAAACGCCGGGCACGCGGATGTCGGCCGCAAGGCACTTGCGATGATAGGAACCGCGCCTGCCGTTCGAGCGATGGCCGGATGTGACGAGCGGCCGGCGGCCGACATGCCGGGCGATATGGGCCAGGACCGCCCGCAACCTGCCCGGAAAACATCGGTGCCGCACGCGCGCGGTCTGGATGGAATAGGTCTTCGCCACGGCCGACTTGTCGGTCCGGGACGCATGCTTGTGGCTGCGGCCTGCGGTGGTTTCGGTCGCGAAGAGCGATGTCAGCGCGACGACGCAGGCAAGCAGGATGGAACCGTTCTTTCGCACGGGTCAGCTCCCTTCGTGCCCTTTCGTCACAAAACCCCCAGGATCCCCGCGGGGAGGGAACAACCGGAAAGTGTCTTTTATAAGAATTTGCTTATGAAGGCGGGCGCCGCACGGACGCCCTCTTGATCGAGACACCGGCGCCGTGCATAAGCGCGGCGTATTTTCGATACGCAGTTCCACCCCGGAATTGCTCGTGCAACAGGGACCAGGCCCTCCACCCGCCTGAAGGAAACACCGTCATGAGCGCATTCAAGCCTCTCGTCTTCTCCGGCGTCCAGCCGACCGGCAACCTCCACCTCGGCAACTATCTCGGCGCGATCCGCAAGTTCGTCGCCCTGCAGGAGGACAACGACTGCATCTATTGCGTCGTCGACCTGCATGCGCTGACCGCCCAGCTCGTCCACGACGACATGCGGGGCCAGATCCGCTCGATCGCCGCCGCCTTCATCGCCTCCGGCATCGACCCGAAGAAGCACATCGTCTTCAACCAGTCCGCCGTGCCGCAGCATTCCGAGCTCGCCTGGATCTTCAACTGCGTGGCGCGCATCGGCTGGATGGAGCGCATGACGCAGTTCAAGGACAAGGCCGGCGGCAAGAATGCCGAGCAGGTCTCGCTCGGCCTTCTCGCCTATCCGAGCCTGATGGCCGCCGACATCCTCGTCTACCGCGCGACGCACGTTCCGGTCGGCGACGACCAGAAGCAGCATCTGGAGCTGACGCGCGACATCGCCCAGAAGTTCAACATCGACTTCGGCGCCCACATCCGCAAGGCCGGCACGGGCGTCGACATTGTCGTCGGCGAGGAGCCGGTGCATGCCTATTTCCCGATGGTCGAGCCGCTGATCGGTGGTCCGGCGCCGCGCGTCATGAGCCTGCGCGACGGCACGAAGAAGATGTCGAAGTCGGATGCCTCCGATCTCTCGCGCATCAATCTTCTCGACGATGCCGACACCATCTCCAAGAAGATCCGCAAGGCCAAGACCGACCCGGATGCCCTGCCGAGCGAGGCCGAGGGCCTCAAGGGCCGTCCCGAGGCGGAAAACCTCGTCGGCATCTATGCCGCGCTCTCCGACAAGTCCAAGGCCGATATCCTCGCCGAGTTCGGCGGCCAGCAGTTCTCGGTCTTCAAGCCGGCGCTGATCGATCTCGCGGTCAACGTGCTTTCGCCGATCACCGGCGAGATGCGCCGCCTGATGGACGACACCAGCCATATCGACGCGATCCTCCGGGACGGCGGCGAAAGGGCGCGGGCGCGGGCCGAGAAAACCATGAAGGAAGTTCGCGACATCATCGGCTTTGTGCAGTAAAGTCGCCTTGAAAAGGCCGTGTATCAGGAGCGCGTATGGTTTCTCGACGACTTTCCCGCCTTGAAGGGCACCGCCGCAAGTTCCTGGCGGTCATCGACGACACGCCGGAATGCCAGCGCGCCGTCCATTATGCGGGAATGCGGGCGAAGAATTCCAACGGCGGCGTCGTCCTGCTCTACGTGATCGCCAATGCCGATTTCCAGCAATGGCTCGGCGTCGAGGAGATCATGCGGGCGGAAGCCCGCGAGGAGGCGGAGGCCGTGCTCGCCAAGGCGGCGCAGGCGCTGCGCGAAGCGATCGGCATCGAACCGGAAACGGTGATCCGCGAGGGCGTCGCGAGCGAACAGATCAATGGCCTCATCGAGGAGGACCGCGACATCGCGATCCTGGTCCTGGCCGCCGGCTCCGCCAAGGAAGGGCCGGGTCCGCTGGTCTCCTCGCTGGCAAGCCGGGCCCAGGCCTTCCCGATCCCGGTGACGGTCATTCCCGACCAGCTCACCGACGAGGAACTGGATGCAATGAGCTGATCCGCCTGTCTTGAAGAGCGGCGCGCAAACGCCTATCTTCTTTTGAATTATTCTAAAGGAATGGGCCGACCGAAGCGCCTGGCCACGGAGAGAAAGATGTTCATCCAGACCGAAGCGACGCCGAATCCGGCGACCCTGAAGTTCCTGCCGGGCAAAGTGGTGCTGGAGACCGGCACGGCCGAGTTCCGCGACGAGACGGAAGCGCGCGCGGCCTCGCCGCTGGCTGCCCGCCTCTTCGGCATTCCCGGCGTCAAGGGCGTGTTCCTCGGCTATGATTTCATCACCGTCACCAAGGACGATGCCGACTGGCAGCACATGAAGCCGGCCATCCTCGGCAACATCATGGAACACTTCATGTCCGGCCAGCCGATTCTTGCCGGCGGCGCGCTCGGCGGCAGCGAGGATGAAGGCGGCGAGTTCTTCGATGAGGGCGACGAGACCATCGTGGCCACGATCAAGGAACTGCTCGACACCCGCGTGCGCCCGGCCGTGGCGCAGGACGGCGGCGACATCACCTTCAAGGGGTTCCGCGACGGCGTCGTCTACCTCAACATGAAGGGCGCCTGCTCGGGTTGCCCCTCCTCGACGGCGACGCTCAAGCACGGCGTCCAGAACCTTCTTCGCCATTTCGTACCGGAAGTGCAGGAAGTTGAAGCCGTCATGTAAGGCCCGCGCACCAGGCACCCGGTGCCCGGCATGATCGTCCTGGCGATCGATACGGCGGGCACGGGCTGCTATGCGGCGCTCTATGATTCCAGTCAGGATGCGGTCCTCGGCGCCGCCGGCGCCGATATCGGCCGCGGCCATGCCGAGCGGCTGATGGAGTTCGTCGACGCGGCGCTCGACGCCGCGGGCGTCAGCCTTGCGGCCGTCGGCCGCATCGCCGTTACCGTCGGTCCCGGCTCCTTCACCGGCATCCGTGTGGGCGTCGCCGCCGCGCGCGGCCTTGCGCTCGCCCTCGGCATTCCCGCCGTCGGCGTTTCCAGCCTTGCCGCGCTCGCCGCCGATCACCGCACCGGCGCGCCCTTGCTGGTGGCGATGGACGCCAGGCGTGACGAAGTCTACTGGCAGCTTTTCGCCGCCGACGGCGAGGAGGCAACGCCCCCGGCGATCGCCACCATGGCCGAGGCGCGCGCCATCGCCGCCGGGCACGGCGGCGCGTTTGCGGGCTCCGCCGCCCATCTCCTGCGCGACGATGCACCGCCGCAGGCCGACGGTGCGTCCATCGTCACGGTCGCCCGCCTCGGCGCCCGCCTCGATCCGCAGGACCACCTGCCGAGGCCGCTCTATCTGCGCGGTCCCGATGCCAAGCCGCAGGCGGGTTTTGCGATCCGGAGAGCCTGAATGTCCCTCACCGACTATTTCACCCGCAAGCCCGTCTTCGAGATATTCCCGCTCGAAACGGACGATGCCGGCATTGCCGCGGCCCTGCACCGCGCGCGCTTTGCCCGGCCGTGGAACGACGGCGAGTTCCATTCGCTGCTCTCGCAGGAGCCCGTCTTCGGCTTTCTCGCCCTGAAGGAGGGCGCGCTCGGCCGCACGGCCGGCGGCTTCGTGCTGGCGCGCGCCACGGCCGGCGAGGCGGAGATCCTGACCATCGGCGTCGACGAGCGATTCGCCCGCGCCGGCCTCGGCTGGCGGCTGATGCTGGCGGCGCTGCGCGAGGCGAAGATGCGTGGCGCGGAGGATATTTTCCTCGAAGTCGACGAGGGCAATGCCGCCGCCCGCGGCCTCTACGCCAAGCTCGGCTTTTCCAAGGTCGGCGAGCGCAAGGCCTATTATGCCGCCGCTGACGGCAGCCGGTCCACGGCGCTTGTCATGCGGCGCGATCTTCGCTAGTCCCCTTCCGGGGGGCATAACGAGAAGGGCTGGTCGCATGGTTGATGCGGAAAAATCGCTGGAAGAGATTTGCGTCGAGCGCGGCATGCGCATGACCGAGCAGCGCCGCGTCATCGCGCGCGTGCTGGAAGCTTCCGCCGACCATCCGGACGTGGAAGAGCTCTACCGCCGCTCCTCCGCCGTCGACGCGCGCATTTCCATTTCCACCGTCTACCGCACGGTCAAGCTCTTCGAGGATGCCGGCATCATCGAGCGTCACGATTTCCGCGACGGCCGCTCGCGTTACGAGACCGTGCCGGACGAGCACCACGACCACCTGATCGACCTGAAGACCGGCCAGGTCATCGAGTTCCATTCTCCGGAGATCGAGGCGCTGCAGGAGCGCATCGCCCGCGAGCACGGCTTCAGGCTCGTCGATCACCGTCTGGAACTCTACGGCGTTCCGCTCAAGGAGGGCGAGTGAGGCGAAGGCCTTCAAGACCCCCTCCGCCTGCCGGAATCTCCCTCGCAAGCGGGGAGAAAGCAGGAGGCTTGCTCTTCCTTTCCATTTTCCCTCCCAGGGAGCGGCAGCGTAAGCCCCTCCCCCCTGGGGGAAGAGGTCGGGGAGTGGTCTCCTCCCACCTCCGGGTGACCGCGTGATCACCCGGCTGCGCATCGCCCTCGGTCTCGTCATCCTCGCCACGGTCACGCTCGTCCTGCTGCCGGCCCAGCTCGTCGGCCTGCGCTTCAACCTCAAGATCCGCCGCTACCTGCCGCGCCTCTGGCACCGCGTCGCCTGCCGGGTGCTCGGCCTCAAGGTGCGCCTGCACGGCACGCTGGAAAGGAGCCGCCCCCTCCTGATCGCCGCCAACCACGCCTCCTGGAAGGACATCATGGTGCTCGGCTCCATCGCCGACGTCGTCTATATCGCCAAGTCCGAGGTGTGGGCCTGGCCGGTCTTCGGCATCCTCGCCCGCCTCCAGGCGACCATCTTCATCGAGCGCGAGCAGCGCCAGAAGACCGGCGACCAGGTGGACGAGATCGCACGGCGGCTGGCGGATGGCGAGATCGTCGTGCTCTTTCCGGAGGGCACCACCTCGGACGGCAACCAGCTCCTGGAGATCAAGACCTCGCTCTTCGGCGCCGCCGCCTCCGCCGTGCCGCATGCACCGGACGGCGTCGTGCACATCCAGCCCGCCTCCATCGCCTATACGGGCCTGCACGGCATGGCGATGGGCCGCTACCACCGCCCCATCGCCGCCTGGCCCGGCGATATCGAGCCCCTGCCGCACCTCCTCGGCATCGCGCGGGAAGGGGCGGGCGATGTCGACGTCGATTTCGGCGAGCGCGTCGACTACACGCGGACGAGCAACCGCAAGGACGTGAGCCGCACGGTCGGCGCGCGCATCCGCGCCATGCTCGGCGCCCGCCTGCGCGGCCGCTAGAAGGCTCCAGGCGACGGGGCTTCATTTTCCGGCCTTTTTCCACTATGGAAACGGCCATGAGCGAACAGTCCGTCATCCCTTCCCCGGCCGATGCCGAGCCGATCACCCGCAAGGTCTTCGTCAAGACCTACGGCTGCCAGATGAACGTCTACGACAGCGAGCGCATGACGGATGCGCTGTCGAAGGACGGCTATCAGGCGACGGACGTCCTGGAAGAGGCCGATCTCGTCCTCCTCAATACCTGCCACATCCGCGAGAAGGCGGCCGAGAAGGTCTATTCCGAGCTCGGGCGCCTGCGCGAAATGAAGAAGGCGCGCGCGAAGGACGGCCGCGAGATGGGGATCGGCGTCACCGGCTGCGTCGCCCAGGCCGAGGGCAGGGAGATCCTGCGCCGCGCCCCTTCCGTCGATCTGGTGATCGGCCCGCAGACCTACCACCGCCTGCCCGAGGCGCTGCGCCGCGCCAAGGGCGGCGAGCGCGTCGTCGAGACGGACTATGCGCTGGAAGACAAGTTCGAGCACCTGCCCGCGCCGGAAAAGGCCAGGACCCGCGCCCGCGGCGTCACCGCCTTCCTCACCGTGCAGGAGGGCTGCGACAAGTTCTGCACCTTCTGCGTGGTGCCCTATACGCGCGGCTCGGAAGTCTCCCGCCCCGTCGCCCAGATCGTTGCCGAGGCCGAGCGCCTCGCCGAGGCGGGCGTGCGCGAGATCACCCTGCTCGGCCAGAACGTCAACGCCTGGCACGGCCTCGGCCCCGATGGCCGCGAATGGGGCCTCGGCGACCTCCTTTATCGCCTCGCCGAAATCGAAGGCCTCGCGCGCCTGCGTTATACGACCAGCCACCCGCGCGACATGGACGATCGCCTCATCGAGGCGCACCGGGACCTGCCGAAGCTGATGCCCTACCTGCACCTGCCGGTGCAGGCCGGCTCCGACCGTATCCTGAAGGCCATGAACCGGCGCCACACGGCGGCCGAATATGTCGCCCTCATCGAGCGCATCCGCGCCGTCCAGCCGGAGCTTGCCATATCCGGCGATTTCATCGTCGGCTTCCCCGGCGAGACCGACCAGGACTTCGAGGATACGATGCGCCTCATCGAGACGGTGGGTTATGCACAGGCATTTTCGTTCAAGTATTCCATCCGCCCCGGCACGCCGGGCGCGGAAATGGATGGCCATGTCGCGGAACATTTGAAGGCCGAACGTCTTGAAAGATTGCAGGCTTTGCTCTTCCGCCAGCAGCGCGACTTCGCAAGCGGCTGCATTGGCAAGGAGATCGACCTGTTGCTGGAGAAGCCCGGGCGCCTGCCCGGCCAGCTCGTCGGCCGCTCGCCCTGGCTGCAGCCTGTGAATATTGATGCAAAAGGTTCTGAAATCGGTGACATTATCCGGGTACGAATCACCGATGCCGGGCCCAACAGCCTCTTCGCGCAAGCGATCGGTTGACGGGCGGAACGCAAGGAGCCTGACCGCTTGAACGGACACGAACTGATGACGTCATCGCCGCGCCAGTCGAAACAAGGGACCGACGCCAATCAATTCGTGCTCACTTTCGAGAACAATCGATACGCAAGCGAGCTCTTCGGCCAGTTCGACCAGAACCTGAAGCTCATCGAGCAGCGCCTCAACATCGATGCGCGCGCCCGGGGCAATTCCGTCTCCATCTCCGGCGAGGTGCTGGCCACCAACCAGGCCCGCCGCGCGCTCGATTATCTCTACGACCGGCTCCAGAAGGGCGGCTCCATCGAGCTTTCCGACGTCGAGGGCGCGCTCCGCATGGCGATCGCCGCGGACGACCAGCTCTCGCTGCCGACGATGGAGCGCAAGGCCAAGCTCACCATGTCGCAGATCTCCACCCGCAAGAAGACCATCGCCGCTCGCACGCCGATGCAGGATACCTATATCCGCGCGCTGGAGCGCTCCGAGCTCGTCTTCGGCGTCGGCCCGGCCGGCACCGGCAAGACCTATCTCGCCGTCGCCTATGCCGCCCAGCTTCTGGAGCGCGGCGCGGTCGACCGCATCATCCTCTCGCGCCCGGCCGTCGAGGCCGGCGAGCGCCTCGGCTTCCTGCCGGGCGACATGAAGGAGAAGGTCGATCCGTATCTTCGCCCGCTCTATGACGCGCTCTACGACATGATGCCGGGCGACAAGGTCGAGCGCGCCATCACCGCCGGCGTCATCGAGATCGCGCCGCTCGCCTTCATGCGCGGCCGCACGCTGGCCAACGCCGCCGTCATCCTCGACGAGGCGCAGAACACGACCTCGATGCAGATGAAGATGTTCCTGACGCGTCTCGGCGAGAACGGCCGCATGATCGTCACGGGCGATCCGAGCCAGGTCGACCTGCCGCGCGGCGTCAAGTCCGGCCTCGTGGAAGCCCTGCAGATCCTCCATGGCGTCGAAGGCGTGTCCGTGGTGCGCTTCAAGGATGCCGACGTCGTGCGCCATCCGATGGTCGCCCGCATCGTGCGCGCCTACGAGGCGCAGACGGCCGTGCAGGACGAAAGCGAGCAGGTGGACCGCTGACGGTCCCGGCACCCATGAGCGAACTCGACATCCAGATCTCCATCGAGGAGGGCGCATGGCCCTCCGAGGAGCGCCTGTTCGACATGAGCGGGCGTGTGCTCGGCGCGGCGGCGGATTACCTGCGAAAGCAGGAAAAGCAGCCGTTTCCGAAGACCGGCGCACCGGAGGTCTCGCTCGTCTTCACGAATGACGAGAGCATCCGCGCGATCAACGCGGAATGGCGCAGCCAGGACAAGCCGACCAACGTCCTTTCCTTCCCCGCCTTCCCGGTGACGCCGGGAAAAATGCCCGGCCCGATGCTCGGCGACATCATCTTCGCCGAGGAAACATTGACCCGCGAGGCGGCCGATCTCGGCAAGTCATTCGACGATCATCTCACGCATCTCATGGTGCATGGATTTCTGCATCTCTTCGGTTATGATCACATGGCAGACGAAGAGGCTGAAAAAATGGAGGGGCTGGAGACTCGCATTCTTGCCGAGCTTGGCCTATCTGACCCTTACGGGGATGGCCCCGAAGAATAGTTTGGACCAATGAGCGATTTCAGAAACCAGCCGGCAGCGGCGGAAACGAACGAGGCGGACGCCTCAAGTCAGGACGAGGCGGGCAGTAGTAGCAGCGCGCCGAGGCAGGAAAGCGGGGGCCGGTCATCCTTCTGGTCCCGTGCGACACGGCTTTGGCGCATGACGGGCGCCTCCACGCTGCGCAAGGACCTCGCCGAGGCCCTGATGACGGAAGACACCGGCGGCGAGCCGGCCTTCCTGCCCGAAGAACGGGCGATGCTGCACAACATTCTCCGCTTCCGCGAGGTGCGCGTCGAGGACGTCATGGTCCCGCGCGCCGATATCGAGGCCGTCGACCAGGACATCACCATTGCCGAGCTGATGGTGATCTTCGAGGATTCCGGCCGCTCGCGCATGCCGGTCTACAACGAGAGCCTCGACGACCCGCGCGGCATGGTCCATATCCGCGACCTCCTCGCCTATGTCACCAGGCAGGCCCGCAACAAGCGCCGTAACGGCGCCAAGCCCGCAGCCGCCACCGGTGAAAAGCCGGCGCGTGCGCCGAAGGCCGAGTTCGACCTCGGCCGCGTCGATCTGTCCAAGACCGTCGCCGAGGCCGGCATCATCCGCCAGGTCCTCTTCGTGCCGCCGTCGATGCTGGCCGCCGACCTCATGGCGCGCATGCAGGCCGACCGCACCCAGATGGCCCTCGTCATCGACGAATATGGCGGCACGGACGGCCTCGCCTCGCTGGAGGACATCGTCGAGATGGTCGTCGGCGACATCGAGGACGAGCACGACGACGAGGAGGCGATGATCCAGCGCGTCAGCGACGACGTCTTCATCGCCGACGCCCGCGTCGAGCTGGAAGAGCTCGCCGAGGCCATCGGCCCGGACTTCGACATCCGCGAGCAACTGGAAGACGCCGATACGCTCGGCGGCCTGATCTTCGCCTCGCTCGGCCGCATCCCGGTTCGCGGCGAAGTGGTGCAGGCGGTCCCCGGCTTCGAATTCCACGTCCTCGACGCCGGCCCGCGCCGCGTCAAGCGCGTGCGTGTCACGCGCAAGCGCGCCAGTGCCGTCCGCCGCCGCGAGCGCCGCCCGGAAGGCGAAGGCGCCGGCCCCGCGGCCGACCGTGCCAGGCTGAACGAGCAGCAGAACGACGGCGCGAGCGCCGAATAGGGTCTCAAGCGACAGTCGCCTGCCGGCGTGTCCCTGCAAAACAGGCCGCCGCAAGGCTCCGCACCCCGACCCTCTTCCCGCAGGGGGAGAGGGGACGTGCTTTGCGCTCGGGTTTTGTTTGAGCCCACCGCCTTCTCCTCGCAGCCAAGGAGAGGGTGGTCGACAAGCAGGATGAGGGGGAAGCGTCCCATTCTGGCTGCCCGCAGCACGCAAATGCGCCGAAACCTGCTGTCCACCCCACGTCGCCCATGCATGACGCGGGACAAGGCGCTGCTTTTTTGGAAGACTGGCGCGGCTGATTCGGGGACGAGCGAAAAAGGGGACGGCATGGAGCGGCTGGCGGGCAAGGTCATGCTCCTGTCTGGGACGAGACGGGCGCTGGCGGCATTTCTTGCGGGTCTGGTCGGCGTGCTGGCGCTGCCGCCCTTCGGCTTCTTCGCGGCGCTCTTCGTTTCCTTCACGCTGCTCGTCTGGCTCCTCGACGGCGCCAGCGCCGCCCCGCAGGCCGGCTTCCTCAGGCGCCTGGCGCCCGCCTTCTCCATCGGCTGGTTCTTCGGCTTCGGCTATTTCGTCGGCGGGCTCGGCATGGGCCGCATCGCCGCGCTCGCCCTTGCAGTCGGCGTCGGCGAATGGCGGCGCGGCGCGCTCTTCGCCGGCTTCCCCTGGAACGCCGTCGGCGACGGCATCATGCCCGTGCCGCTGCTCATGCAGTCCTCGGGCATCGTCGGCATCGCCGCCATGAATGCGCTCGCCGTCTTCGTCTTCGCGGCGCCCGCCCTCCTCGGCACGCGGCGGGGCAGGGGGCTCGGCCTTTCGCTCGCGGCGCTGCTCTTCGCCGCCCATGTCGGCTACGGCTACTACGCGCTCGACATCGCACCGATGCCGGAAAGCGACACCACCGTCGTCCGCCTCGTCCAGCCGGTGATCGACCAGGCGATGAAGCTGGACGATTCCGCAAGGGCCGAGATCTTCGAGCGGCATCTGGCACTGAGCGCGGCAAAGCCCGCGGACGGCGGCCAGCGGCCGGACATCATCGTCTGGCCGGAAACCTCCATCCCCTTCATCCTGACCGACAATCCCGATGCCCTCGTGCGCATCGCCGCCGTGCTCGATGACGACCAGGTGCTGGTCGCCGGCGCGGTGCGCAGCGAAAGCGCCGGCTCCGGCAAGGCCCCGCGCTACTACAATTCCATCTACGCCATCGACGGCAAGGGGCAGATCGTCGGCGCCGCCGACAAAGTGCATCTCGTTCCCTTCGGCGAATACATGCCCTTCGCCGAGGTCTTCGAGAGCTTCGGCGTCAGTGCCGTCGCCATGCCGGGCGGCTTTTCCGGCGCCCGCGAGCACCAGCTCGTGACGGCCCGCGGCAAGGGGCTGTATCCGCTGATCTGCTACGAGGCGATCTTCCCGTCCGAGATCAACGGTGCGTCCGCCACGGCCGCCGCCCTCCTCAACGTCACCAACGATGCCTGGTTCGGCAACACGCCCGGCCCCTACCAGCATTTCAATCAGGCGCGCCTGCGCGCGGTCGAGCGCGGCCTGCCGCTGATTCGGGCCGCCAACAACGGGATTTCGGCCGTCGTGGACGCGAAGGGCCGGGTCGTTTCGGGCCTGGCCTACGACGTCCCTGGTTTTGTCGATGCAACCCTTCCGGGTAGGTTCTCGCCGGCAGAACGGGCAACGCGGCAGAACACGGCGTTTCTGATCGTCCTCGGCATACTCCTCGCTATCACCCTTCTTTCTCGCCTGGGTTTTAGAAATCGGATGAATTGACCCAAAACCCCTAAAATAGCATAGTGCACGCCGCCGGCCGTTCTCTTGTAATGTAGCGACCATAAGAGTCTGCGCATACAACGTGACGTTAAGTTTTCGTTAAGGCTGCCGGTGGGTAGGGGCCATTTCCGCGTTAGGACAAAAGTGATGATGGAAAACAAGAAGAAGCCGAATCCGATCGATATACATGTCGGCAGCCGGATCCGGCTTCGCAGGACCATGCTCGGCATGAGCCAGGAGAAGCTGGGCGAGAGCCTCGGCATTACCTTCCAGCAGATTCAGAAATACGAAAAGGGCACCAACCGCGTCGGGGCCAGCCGCCTGCAGAACATTTCCAGCATCCTCAACGTGCCGGTCTCGTTCTTCTTCGAGGATGCGCCGGGCGAGCAGGGCGACGCCCAGGCCGGCCTTGCCGAAGCCTCCAGCTCCAATTACGTGGTCGATTTCCTCTCCTCATCCGAAGGCCTGCAGCTCAACCGCGCCTTCGTGAAGATCGGCGATCCCAAGGTCCGCCGCAAGCTTGTCGATCTGGTCAAGGCGCTCGCCGCCGAAGCCGAGATCGAGTGATCCTTCCCTCCCGGAACGGATGGACGAGCGGCCCTTCGGGGCCGTTTTCGTTGTGGCGCGGGCCCTGTATCCCGCGCGCGACAGGCGCGGCAAATCGCCCGGACAATTGAGACATAAAGATATTCTTATGTCCTTCTGTTCTTGTCATCGGCCGGCGAACTGAATAACAACGTCGAAGTCCATTTTCTTTGAGGGGAATTCCCGCATGCGCAGCAGTTATCTCTTCACCAGCGAGTCCGTTTCCGAGGGCCACCCGGACAAGGTTTGCGACCGCATCTCCGACGAAATCGTCGATCTGGTCTACCGCGAAGCCGTGAAGTCGAAGGTCGACCCCTGGTCGGTCCGCATTGCCTGCGAGACGCTTGCCACGACCAACCGCGTCGTCATCGCCGGTGAGGTCCGCCTGCCGCCGAGCCTGATGAAGAAGGACAAGGACGGCAAGGACGTCATCAATCCCTCGAAGTTCAAGTCGGCCGCCCGCAAGGCCATCCGCGACATCGGCTACGAGCAGGACGGCTTCCACTGGAAGACGGTGAAGATCGACGTGCTGCTGCATTCCCAGTCCGCCGACATCGCCCAGGGCGTCGACAACGCCGCCGACAAGCAGGGCGACGAGGGCGCGGGCGACCAGGGCATCATGTTCGGCTATGCCTGCCGCGAGACCGCCGAGCTGATGCCGGCCCCGATCTACTATTCGCACCGCATCCTCCAGCTCCTCGCCGCCGCCCGCAAGAAGGGCGAGGGCGATGCCGGCAAGCTCGGCCCGGACGCCAAGAGCCAGGTGACCGTGCGTTATGTCGACGGCGAGCCGGCCGACGTCGCCTCCATCGTGCTCTCCACGCAGCATCTCGATACGAACTGGGATTCGAAGAAGGTGCGGGAGGTCGTCGAGCCCTATAACAGCGAAGCGCTGCAGGACATCGCCATCGCCGACGATTGCTCCTGTTACATCAACCCGACGGGCAAGTTCGTCATCGGCGGCCCGGATGGCGATGCCGGCCTGACCGGCCGCAAGATCATCGTCGACACCTATGGCGGCGCGGCCCCGCATGGCGGCGGCGCCTTCTCGGGCAAGGACACGACCAAGGTCGACCGCTCGGCCGCCTATGCCGCCCGCTACCTCGCCAAGAACGTCGTTGCCGCCGGCCTTGCCGACCGCTGCACGATCCAGCTCTCCTACGCCATCGGCGTCGCCCAGCCGCTTTCGGTCTATGTCGACCTGCACGGCACGGGCAAGGTGAGCGAGGACGCCGTGGAGGCTGCGATCCGCAAGGTCATGGACCTCTCGCCGTCGGGCATCCGCCGCCACCTCGACCTCAACAAGCCGATCTATGCCAGGACGTCCGCCTATGGCCATTTCGGCCGCAAGGCGGGACGCGACGGTTCCTTCTCCTGGGAGCGCCTCGACCTCGTCAAGGCCCTCAAGGACGCACTGAAGAACTGAGGCCGACATGACCGATGCAGAGCGCCGCAGCCGCGCGTCCGAAGCCTTTTTCGGCCGCCGCAAGGGAAAACCCCTGCGGGAACGCCAGGCGCAGCATCTCGCAACGCTGCTGCCGGCGCTGAAGGTCGATCTTTCGACCCCGGCTCCGGCGGACCTCTCCACGCTTTACGACTTCAGCCCTGCCCGCATCCGCCTCGAAATCGGCTTCGGCGGCGGCGAGCACCTCATCCACCGCGCGCTGGAGACGCTCGACACCGCCTTCATCGGCGTCGAGCCCTTCGTCAATTCCATGGCGAAGCTGGTCGGCCGCGTCGAGGAAACGGGTGCGCGGAATATCCGGCTCTACGATGACGATGCGACGGAATTGCTGGACTGGCTGCCGGCGGCCTCGCTCGACCAGATCGACCTTCTCTATCCCGACCCGTGGCCGAAGAGGAAGCACTGGAAGAGGCGGTTCGTATCCAGGGTCAATCTGGACCGCTTTGCCCGGGTGCTGAAGCCGGGCGGGTTCTTCTGCTTCGCGTCCGACATCGACACCTATGTCAACTGGACGCTGATGCACTGCGGGGCACATCCCGCTTTCGAATGGACCGCGGAAAACGCGGCCGATTGGCTCACGCCCTATGCCGGCTGGCCGGGCACGCGCTACGAGGCCAAGGCCAGGCGCGAGGGCCGCAAGTCGGCCTATCTCACCTTCCGCCGTCTCTGACGGAAAGCGCTGTTCGAAGCATTGCGGTCGTCAGTGCAGGCTGACGGTGCGCAGGTCGTCCTCGGCGGCCTTGTAGAAGGTGCTGGAACGGTTGTCGGTGAGCAGGATCGGCGTGCCGTCCGCGCCGAACAGCGCCCAGAGGTCGAGGCTCGGGTCGATTTCCGGGGCTTCCGGGAAGACGCGCGACACCTCGTCGGCCTTCATCTTCCTGATATAGCCGACCTCGCCCGCGCCCAGATGCGCAAGATCTGCCTTCGATACGGTGGGAGTTGCGATTTTCAGGCCCATTTTTGCCTCCATGGCAATGCCGGACGTGCCGGCCACCGGACGCTGATGGCCACCATGGCCCATCGGTCGTTCGGCGATCAGGTTTGTGCGAAACGGTCCGGCGGATGTTCCCGCAGGAACGGCTCATGCCCTAGTCTGGTACGGAAATGTTAATTTTCTTTACCATGCGCACGGGCTCAGGGCGCACGAGGTCCACCGAGAGGAGGCCGTTCTTCAGTTCCGCGCCCGAAACGCGCATGCCGTCGGCAAGCACGAAGGTGCGCTGGAACTGGCGCGCGGCGATGCCGCGGTAAAGATAGTCCCGCTCGCTACTTTCGCTCTGGCGGCCGCGGATGACGAGCTGGTTTTCCTCCGTCGTCACCTCGAGCTCCTCCTCGGAGAAGCCGGCGACGGCAAGCGTGATGCGCAGGCGCTCGGGCGTGCCCGTCTCGCCGTCCTGCCGCAGCCGCTCGATATTGTAGGGCGGATAGCCGTCATTTCCCTTGGCGATGCGCTCAAGGGTCTTTTCCATGGCGTCGAAACCCAGCAGCAGCGGGCTCGTGAAAGGTGTCATGCGTGTCATCGTCCAGTCCTTGGCTCTCAAGCGACCTTGGCGGGACCCGGTCTCGGCATCCCGACGGCTGCAATATGGTGATTGCGGCCCTGTGACGCAAGACGCTTGCGAAAGGCGATCCGGCAAATATAGTCGCCGCTTCGCCTGCGGAGCGTCGGCGGGAATCAGCAGAGACAAGGAACGGAAACGGCATGTCTGAGCCACGCAAGATCATCATCGACACGGATCCCGGCCAGGACGATGCCGCCGCGATCATGCTGGCCCTCGGCAGCCCCGAGCTCGACATTCTCGGCATCACCACCGTCGCCGGCAACGTGCCGCTTTCGCGCACCTCCACCAATGCCCGCATCATCCTGGAATTCTGCTCCCGGCCCGACATCAAGGTCTTCGCCGGCGCCGACCGGCCGATCGCCCGCCCGCTGGTCACCGCCGAGCACGTCCACGGCAAGACGGGCCTCGACGGCCCGGACCTGCACGAGCCGCAAATGCCGCTGCAGGCCCAGCACGCCGTCGATTTCATCATCGAGACGCTGAAGCGCGAACCGTCCGGCACGGTGACGCTCTGCACGCTCGGCCCGCTCACCAACATCGCGACCGCGCTCGAAAAGGCGCCCGAGATCGCCGGCCGCGTGCGCGAGCTGGTCATGATGCGCGGCGGCTTCTTCGAGGGCGGCAACATCACGCCGGCCGCCGAGTTCAACATCTATGTCGACCCGGAGGCGGCCGCCGCCGTCTTCCGGTCGGGCATCCCCATCGTCATGATGCCGCTCGACGTCACCCACAAGGTGTTGACGCTGAAGAGCCGTGTCGAGACGCTGCGGGAGATCGGCAACCGCCCGGCGCTCGCGCTCGTCGCGATGCTCGAATTCTTCGAGCGCTTCGACGTGGAGAAATACGGTTCCGATGGCGGCCCGCTGCACGATCCGACGGTCATCGCCTATCTCCTGAAGCCCGCGCTTTTCGGCGGCCGCGACTGCAATGTCGAGATCGAGACGGCATCGCCGCTGACCGCTGGCATGACGGTCGTCGACTGGTGGCAGGTGACAGGCCGCAGGCACAATGCACGCGTCATGAGGGATGTCGACGCCGACGGCTTCTTCGCCCTGCTCACCGAGCGGGTCGCCCGCCTGTGATGCGCGGCCCCCGCAACGCCGCACCGGGTGCCGAGGCCCGTTTCCACAAGGAGATGCTGGGGCTTTACGAGCGCTTTTCCGAACTCGGCTTCCGTCCGGTCCTGCTGCGCCGCTTCGTGTTGCTGAACGGCGGCGTGGCGGCGGCGAGGGAACTCGTCTTCAAGCCCGGCACGACCGGCCTCGAACGCCTTCTCGATGCCGGCAAGCCGGAGCTTTCCATGGAGACGCTGATGCTGCACCCGGAATACCGGGGGCTCTTCTCCGAGCTGGAGCTGAAGGAGGCGACGCAGCGCCTGGCAAGCGCCACCCGTTCGCGCTCCCGCGGCCGCCTCCAGGCTCAGCCCACCGACCGCAAGTAACGCCTGCCGCTCGCGCCAAACAAAAAGGCCGGCGTTGCCGCCGGCCCTTTCCGTGTGTGTTGCCGGGGCTCAGAACTCTTCCCAGTCGTCCTGCGCCAGCGCCGTGTTGCCGGCGGCCTGCGGGACGGCACGGGCCTTGGCGCGCGGCGCCTGGTAGGCGGCGCGCTGCGGCTGCGACTGCGGGCGTGTCGACTGTACCGTCTGGGCGGCGGCGACGCTGGCCGTGCCGGCGCGGAAGCGGGCGACGAGCGACTTCAGCATCTGCGCCTCGTCGTTCAGCGCCATCGAGGCGGCGGTGGTTTCCTCCACCATCGCGGCGTTCTGCTGCGTCACCTGGTCCATCTGGTTGACGGCCGCGTTGATCTCCTTGAGGCCGACGGCCTGCTCGGAAGCCGAGGACGAGATCTGGCGGATGAGGCCGTTGATCTGGATGACCTGCTCGGCGATGTTCTCCAGCGCCCCGCCGGCCTTGCCGACGAGATCGACGCCCTCGCGGACCTGCACCTCCGACGTGTTGATCAGCGTCTTGATTTCCTTGGCGGCGTTGGCCGAGCGCTGGGCGAGCTCGCGCACTTCCTGTGCGACGACGGCAAAGCCCTTGCCGGCTTCCCCGGCACGCGCCGCCTCGACGCCGGCATTCAGCGCGAGAAGGTTCGTCTGGAAGGCGATGTCGTCGATCACGCCGATGATGTTGGAGATTTCACGCGAAGAGGTCTCGATGCCCCGCATGGCGTCGATCGCCTTCTGCACCACTTCGCCGGACTTGCTGGCGTCGTTGCTGGCGGTGTCGACGGACTTGGCGGCGACGCGGGCATTTTCCGCGCTGGAATTGACCTGCGAGGTGAGCTCGTCGAGCGCCGCTGCGGTCTCCTCCAGGCTTGCCGCCTGCTGCTCGGTGCGGTGCGAGAGATCGGCCGCGCCCTTGGAGATTTCGCTCGTGCCGCCGCCGATATTGCCGACCGAGGCGTTCACCGTCTGGATGGTCTCCTCGAGGCTGGCGATGGCCGAGTTGAAATCGGCCTTGAGCTTGCCGTACTCGCCGGGGAAATCGCCGGAGAGACGGAAGGTCAGGTTGCCGGCGGAGAGCTGGTCGAGGCCGTCGGCGAGGCGCGCGACGATGTCGCACTGGAGCGCGCCCGATTCGGCCCGCTCGGCTTCCGAGCGGCTGCGCTCGGCCTCGGTGAGCTGGCGCTGGTTGTCGGCTTCGGCTTCGAGGCGCCGCGTGTCGGCGAGCTGGTGGCGGAAGCCTTCGAGGGCCTTGGCGACCGAGCCGGTCTCGTCCGAACGGTCCTGGCCGGAGATCGGCCGGGTATAGACGCCTTCGCTGAGCGTCGCCACGTCGCGGACGAGGCCGGCAAGCGGCTTCTGCACGAGCAGGCGCACGGCGAAGTAGAGCCCGGCCAGAACGGTGGCAAGGACGATCAGGCCGCCGATGATCATCATGGTGGTCTGCGCGCTGATCGGCGCGCTGATCGCCGCATGCGGGACGTCGACCAGCACGACCCAGGTCGTGTTGATGTCGGGCAGCGCGAAGGGATAGACGACGCGGTCGAAGGTGGAAAGCTCGTCGAAGGTGAGGTTTTCGATATGGCTGGTCTTGCCGCTGGCGAGCGCGTCCTTGACGGCCTCCATGCCCTGGCCGTCATAATCCTTCATCAGCAGGTCGGCAGTCGGCGCGACGATCCACTTGCCGGTCTGGGAGAGCAGCAGCACGCGGCCTTCGCCGAAGGGCTTCACCTGGCTGAGCTTGTCATAGAGCGTCTTCAGCGAGACGTCGATGCCGGTGACGCCGATACGCTTGCCGCCCGACACGACCGGGTAGGCGATGGAGGCCATGGTGAAGTTCTCGCCGGTCGAAGTCTCCGCATAGGGCTGGGTCATCGCGCCCTTGCCGCTGGCCGCGGCCAGCGCATACCACTCGGCCTTGTAGTCGGATTCGAAGGTGGACAGCACGATCGAGCCGTCCTTGCGCTTCGTCCAGTACGGGTTGAACGAGCCGTCCTTGAAGGTGCCGGTGGCAAGGTCCTCGGGCAGTTCGCGCGACTTGCCGTCGAAGGCGTTCGGTTCTTCCGCAAACCAGCTGCCGAGCGCGAAGCTGTTCTTTTCGGCATTCGCCTTGACGATGTCGACGACGGTCCTGCGGTCGAGATGGCCGCCGGAATGGCCCTGCTCGATCACGCCGGCCATGGAGCGCGCCGCGCTCGCAAGCTGGCCGATGTCGGCGGCGATGTCGGATGCGATGGCCTTGGCTTCCGTATCGGCCTGGGAATAGACGAGATCGGCGACGCGGTTCTGGCTTTGGCTGATGAGAACGGCATTGGAGACGAACATCACCAGGGCGATCGTGCCGCCGGTGACCGCAATAAGCTTCGTCGCAAGCGACTTGGCCTGGAACTTGAACATGAAAATCCTCACGATGGGAGACGTCCGCGGCGGATGGCCGCGAAGGGGCACATTCGTTTTGCGGGGGGTCTCCATCATGGAGGGCGGGGCGCGCGACCAGCGCCAGAGACGGGGCGGACCTCGTTCATCAAGGCCGATGTCTGAGGATTTCAGTAACCGGTAAGATATTAATAAATAGCCAAGCCTCCCCGCCCCGGGATGGTTTGGCCGCCCGATTTTTCAGGCGCCGCGCGGCGAATGCGACGCCTGGTTTGCGGTCTGCCCGCCCACACTGACGCGGCGGTTGTATCCGCCGGCAGACAGCGGCGTCCACGGCGGGGGGGAAGGGGATGGAGGGCTGGGCGCCGGGCTTGAGGCAGGCAAGCGAGCCGGCCACGGCCGCCCGTCGAAGGGCATCCTTGAAGGCAAGGCCGGCGTCGAGCGAGGCGGCGAGATAGCCGCAGAACGTGTCGCCCGCCCCGACCGTGTCGACCGGCTCGATCTTGAGGCCCGCGGCGCGGAAGATCTCGTTCTTGCGGATGGCGACGACGCCGTCGGCGCCGAGCGTCACGATGATCGTCTGGCCGTTTCCGGCATGGAGCTTCTGCATGGTCGCCTTGCGTTCCTCGTCGGAAAGCTCGCCCTTGCCGACGAAGAGGTCGAACTCGTTCTCGTTGGCGACGAGGATGTCGGCCATCGCGCCGAGCCGTCCGGCGGCCGCGCTGAAGGGTGCGATGTTGACGATCGAGATGACGCCCTTTTGCCTGGCGGCGACGAGCGCGGCCTCGATGGCGGCGCTCGGGATCTCGAATTGCAGCATCAGGTAGTCGCCGCGCGACATGGCGCCGACCGCGCGCCGGGCATCCTCCTCCGCGACCGTGCCGTTGGCGCCGGGCACGACGACGATGACGTTCTCCCCGTCGTTCTCGGCAACGAGGATATGGGCCGTGCCGGTCGCCTCGGCGGCGGAGCGCACGGCGTTGAGGTCGACAGCGGCGTCGGCGAGGAGGGCGAGCGCCTGGCTGCCCAGCCGGTCGTCGCCGACGGCGCCGGCCATGCGCACCATGGCGCCGGCCCGGCGGGCGGCGAGCGCCTGGTTGGCGCCCTTGCCGCCGGCGGCGGTGGTGAAGCTGGTGCCCATCACCGTCTCGCCCGGCTTCGGCAGGCGTTCAGGCGTTGCGATGAGGTCCATGTTGATGGAGCCGAGAACGGTGATCATGAGAGCTGCCCCTTGTCGTTTCCGCCGGACACTGCCCGAGGCGGTCAGTCCTCGTCAACCACTCTCAGCGGCAACTGGCCCGTCCGGCTCTCGGTGGCCTTCTCCCGCTCGTGCGAAAGCTCCGAAACGGTCTCGAATTCGAGCTCGCCGATGCGCGTCCCGCGGCGCGCAAGCTTCTCCGTGGACGTCAGAATCAGGTCCACGTCCTTCTGCGCGGCGGTGAAATGGCCATGCAGCTTGCGCACCCGGTCGTCGAGCCGCGTCAAATCGTCCATCAGCCGCGCGACCTCGCCCTGGATGACATGCGCCTGCTCGCGCATCCGCTGGTCCTTGAGGAGCGATTGCAGCACCTGCACCGAAAGCATCAGCAGCGACGGCGAGACGATGACTATGCGGGCGCGGTGCGCGCGTTGCACGACGGGCTCGAAATTCTCGTGGATGCTGGCGAAGATCGATTCCGAGGGGACGAAGAGGAAGGCGGTGTCCTGCGTCTCGCCGGCAAGGAGGTATTTTTCCGAGATGTCCCGGATATGCACCTCCATGTCGCGGCGGAACTGCTGGGCGGCGATCTTCGCGGCCTCCGGCGAGCGCCCGTCCGCCATGGCGTTCCACGCCTCCAGCGGGAATTTCGCGTCGACGACGAGCGGCGGCTGGCCGTTCGGCATGCGGATGGTGCAGTCCGGGCGCACGCCGTTGGAAAGCTGCGCCTGGAACTGGTAGGCGCCGGGCGGCATGGCGTCGGCGATGATCGTCTCCATGCGTGACTGGCCGAAGGCGCCGCGCGTCTGGTTGTTGGAGAGAATGGCCTGGAGCCCGACCACGTCCTTCGCCAGCGACTGGATGTTCGTCTGGGCATTGTCGATCACCGCCAGCCGCTCCTGCAGGCGGCGGAGATTCTCGTGCGTCGCGCGGGTCTGCTCGGAGATCGACTGGCCGAGCCGCTGCGTCAGCCCGTCGAGCCGGCTGTTGATCGCCTGGTTCGTCTCGGCCTGCTTGCTGCCGAACACGTCAGCCATGGCGGCGACGCGTCCCTGCATCTCGGTCTGCGCCTTCAGGAGCTCGGAAAAGCGCACCTCCGCCATCGCCGCCGCCTCCCGCTGGCGGGCCTGGCTGCGGCGTGCGGAAAGGAGCCCGAAGGCCGCCAGCAGCACGGCCGCAAGCAGCACCAGAGCCGGGCCGGGGCCGCCGAGCCGGTGGAGGAAGGAGGAGACGAGCGCGTCGAATGCGGGATCGATCATGCCGCGACCATAGCACGGATTGCGGCGGAAACCAGATCATAACGTGAACAAAACACCGGGGAAGCCGGTGAAGTCGATTGAAAGCGCAAAAAAACCGCGCTAAGGGAGGCGCATGACCATCAAGCCGCTGATTATCCTTCCCGATCCGATCCTCCGCCAGGTTTCCAGGCCCATCGAAGCCGTCGACGGCGAGGTGAAGAAGCTCGCCGACGACATACTGGAGACCATGTACGATGCCCCCGGCATCGGCCTTGCCGCCATCCAGATCGGCGTCGCCCGCCGCATGCTCGTGCTGGATGTCTCCAAGGACGGCGAGGACAAGACGCCGCTCGTCTTCATCAATCCGGAAGTCGTCGCCTCGTCGGATGCGCGCTCGGTCTATGAAGAGGGCTGCCTGTCGATCCCGGACTATTATGCCGAGGTCGAGCGCCCGGCATCGATCACCGTTCGGCATCTCGACCGCGAGGGCAAGGAGCAGGTAACGGAGGCCGAGGGCTTGCTCGCGACCTGTCTCCAGCACGAGATCGACCACCTCAACGGCGTGCTGTTCATCGACCATATTTCCAAGCTGAAGCGCGAGATGGTGATCCGCAAGTTCACCAAGGCGGCCAGGATGCGCGGCAGCAAGGCGCTCTGAGGCGGCAATAGCCGCCCGCAATCCATTTCACGGGAGGCTGACCGATGGCCCTTCGCATCATCTTCATGGGCACGCCGGATTTCTCCGTCCCGACGCTGGAGGCGCTTGCCGAGGCGGGCCACGAGATCGTCGCGGTCTATTCGCAGCCGCCGCGCCCGGCCGGCCGCCGCGGCCTCGAACTGGTGAAGTCGCCGGTGCACCAGGCCGCCGAGCGGCGCGGCATTCCCGTCTTCACGCCCGTCAATTTCCGCGCGGAAGCCGACCGCGAAGCCTTCCGCGCCCATGCGGCGGATGTCGCGGTGGTGGTCGCCTATGGCCTCCTGCTGCCGGAAGCGATCCTTTCAGGCACGCGCCTCGGCTGCTATAACGGCCATGCCTCGCTCCTGCCGCGCTGGCGCGGGGCGGCACCCATCCAGCGGGCGCTCATGGCGGGCGATGGCGAGACGTGCATGATGGTGATGAAGATGGACA
>Ga0066256_1001243_pt2 | contig 22885 bp, 18 predicted proteins | sample ThiBio_1000_biof_FD_87107 | JGI IMG/M metagenome (GOLD analysis project Ga0066256, IMG submission 87107) | Wastewater bioreactor microbial communities from Cape Town, South Africa - Thiocy_expt_1000_biof (version 2) | ecosystem: Engineered > Bioreactor > Thiocyanate-remediating >... | reverse complement strand
GGCGCGGGTGCTGGGTGCGAGGCGCTGGCAGACGACACTGCGCATAAATCGGCCGCGGGCCGCGCCCGCGATCAGGGGCGGCGCGCTGCTGTCGGCGATCGATTCACTCGCGCTGTTCGGTCCACAGGCCATCATCGGCACACCGGCGCAGATCGTGTTCCTGCCGACCCGCATCTACGCGACGATCGGCAGCTACCCGCCACGCTGGGCCGAAGCCTCGGCGCTATCCCTGCTGCTGGTCTTTCTGACCGTCGCCGGGCTGGCATTGCAGCGGGGTTACCTGGAACGGCGCTCCTATGTCACCGTCAGCGGGAAGGGTGTGCGCACGCAGCTCCTCAACCTCGGTCCTGCGCGATGGGCACTCCTTGCCTTCTGCCTCACGATCGTCTTTTTCAGCGCGATCGCACCGGTTGGCATCCTCACCCTGAATGCCTTCTCCAAGAGCTGGACCGATCCGCTGTCGCTCAGCAACCTGACGCTCGAGCACTTTCATACGGCCCTGTTCCTCGACCAGGTCGCGGTGCGAGGTATCATCAACAGCTTCAAGCTGGCGACGTCCGCGGCGGCCATCGCCGTGCTGATCGGCGCTGCCGTCGCCTACCTGGACCTGCGCACGACTGTCCGCGGGCGGCGCGTGCTCGACTATCTCGCCATCCTTCCGCTTGGCCTGCCAGGAACTGTCATGGCCGTCGGCATTCTCCTCGCCTTCATAAGGCTGCCCATTCCCATTTACGGCACAATCTGGATTCTGCTCGCTGCCTACGTCGCGCGCTTCATCCCGCTTGCGACACGCAGCGCCAACGCGACGTTCCGCCAGATCGACCCCTCGCTCGAAGAAGCAGGCCGCATCACCGGCGCCTCATGGTTTCACGTGATCCGGCGCATTCTCGTACCGCTGTCGCGCCCGGGTCTGCTCGTCGCATTCCTGCTCGTGTTCATTCCGGCATTTGGCGAGCTCAGTGCCACGATCCTTCTCTACACCGGCGGCACGGAGACCATCGCCATCGCCATCTATCGGCTCAATGACCTCGGTCAGCTAGAGGTCGTGTCGGCGCTCGCGGTCTTCACGATCGTCGTCGTGCTCACGCTCGCTGCGCTCGTCAGCTGGCTCTCCGGCTCGAGCTGGTCGTCCAGCGAAACTCCCGCGGTACGAGGTTGATACGATGGCATTCATAGATATCGCGGGCATCGACAAGCGCTTCGGCAGCTTCAAGGCCTTGAGCGGCATCGAGCTGGCGATCGAGGAGCGCGAGTTCGTGACGTTCCTCGGTCCGTCGGGCTGCGGCAAGACCACGATGCTGCGCACGCTCGCGGGCTTTCTCACGCCCGACAGTGGCACCATCCATGTCGGTGGCAGGCTGCTCTCTTCCCCGCAAGCCGTCGTTCCGCCCGAGCATCGGCGCATGGGCATGGTGTTCCAGAACTATGCCGTCTGGCCGCACATGTCGGTATTCGAAAACGTGGCCTTCGGACTGCGGCTCTTGAAAGTCGAGGGCGCGGAGATCGGCGAGCGCGTGTCGCGCATCCTGGATGCGGTGGGGCTGAGCAGACTGGAAAAGCGCCATCCCGGTCAGCTCTCGGGCGGTCAGCAGCAGCGCGTCGCGCTCGCGCGGTCGCTCGTGGTCGAACCGTCCATTCTTCTGCTCGACGAGCCGCTGTCCAATCTCGACGCCAAGCTGCGCGAGCGCATGCGCACCGAGCTCAAGACGCTCCAACGCCGGACCGGCATCACCTTCATCTATGTGACGCACGATCAGGCGGAGGCCATGGCGCTGTCGGATCGCATCGTCGTCTTCAACCAGGGGACCGTGCAGCAAGTGGGCGCGCCACGTGACGTCTATGAGCGGCCGGCCAACATTTTCGTCGCCGACTTCATGGGCCTCGTCAACAAGGTGCCGGGCAAGCTCGTGGAGCTCCGGGGCACCAGCGCCCGCGTCCGCATCGGCGAGCAGACGATCGAGGCCTGCACGAGCGACGGTATCGATCCAAGCGGTGCGATCGTCGTCGCCATCAGGCCTGAGGCCATCCGGCTTGGCGAGGCTGCACCCGTGGCCGGCAATAACGTGCTCGCAGGCAAGCTCGTCGAAAGCACGTTCCTCGGCAACATCGTCGACCATCAGGTCGATGTCAGCGGATCGCTCATGCGCGTGCAGGGCGACCGCCAGCAGACGTTCGAGCCAGGTGCAAACGTCAATCTCATCGTCCCGATCACCGAGTGCGTCGCCATGCAAGGCGATACGAGCCAATAGGGTCAGCCCATGAGCAAGAAGCCCAGAAACCTGCTGTTCATCATGTCGGACGAGCACAGCAAGCGCGTCCTCGGGTGCAACGGAAATTCGCTGATCCGCACGCCCAATCTCGACCGCCTGGCGGCGAGCGGCGTTCACTTTACGGATGCCTACTGCAATTCGCCCATCTGCGTGCCGTCGCGGGCGAGCTTCCAGACGGGACGATACGTCCACGACATTCGCTTTTGGGACAACGGCAATCCGTACGACGGCAGTGTGCCGTCCTGGGCGCACCGTCTGAAGGCCGCAGGCCATCGCGTGGACTCGATCGGCAAGCTCCACTTCCGCAGTGCTGACGAGGACAACGGTTTCACCAAGGAGCACATGCCGCTGCACGTCGTGGAAGGTATCGGCGACCCGATCGGAATGCTGCGCGATCCTCCACCTCCACGGAAGGCTGCGTTGAGGTTGGCGGCGGACGCCGGCTGCGGCGACTCCACCTACCAGGGCTACGACGATCGCATCACGGCCGCCGCCGAGACTTGGCTGGGCGAGCGCGCTGCGCAGAAGGACGACAAGCCCTGGACGCTCTTCGTGTCGCTCGTGTGCCCGCACTTCCCGCTGATCGCACGCCCCGAATGGTACAATCTCTATCCCGAGGACAAGGTGCCGTGGCCTGGACTTTATACCGAAGCTGAGCGGCCCGACCATCCGTACGTCAATGCAATGCGCGCCTGCCAGATTTACGATCAGGGCTTTGATGACCCGAGCAAGGTGCGCAAGGCGATCGCTGCCTACTACGGCCTCGTCAGCTTCGTCGACAATAACGTCGGACGCCTGATGAAAGCTCTCGAGGACAATGGGCTGTCCGGCGATACCCGCATCATCTACACGAGTGATCACGGCGATAACCTCGGTACGCGCGGCCTCTGGGGCAAGTCGAACATGTACGAGGAGTCCGCGGCCGTGCCGATGATCATGGCCGGCCCGGATGTGCCGCAGGGCGTCGTATGCCGCGAGCCTGTAACCCTCGTCGACTGCTTCCCGACCATCATCGACTGCGCAGGGCTCGCGCCGCATCCCGACGATGCCGGTCTGCCCGGTGCGCCGCTCCTCGACATCGTCAGCGGCAAGGCACCGCAGCGCACGGTGCTCAGCGAGTATCATGCCGCAGGCGCGGCCACCGGCGCCTTCATGATCCGGCACGGCAGGTTCAAATACGTCTACTACGTCGGCATGCCGCCGCAGCTGTTCGATCTCGAAGCCGACCCGTACGAGACGCGCGATCTCGGCCAGGATGCGGGATATCGCGGCTTTGTTGCGGACTGCGAAGCAGCTTTGCGGAAGATCGTCGATCCCGAAGCGGCAGACGCGCAGGCGCGCAAGGATCAAGGCGCGAAGATTGCCGCTCTCGGAGGGCGGGAGGCCATTCTCGCAAAAGGAAGTTTCGGCTATTCGCCCGTGCCGGGGACAAAGCCGGTTTACAACTAGGGCCTCGACTTGGATCAACTACCGACGAGCATCGCATCCGCGACAGGAACGTGCTGCAGCGCGGGCTCGTCGCGCGGTGCGCCGAGATTGCCGGTGGGTGTGTCGGTCGCCAGCCGAGCTGCGCGCATACCCGATCGCGCGGTGCGCATCGATGGTGGCCGTCGAATACGTATTGGAGAGGACGACAGCCCGCTGCCGCAGGATGGAGAAAGCCCTTCCCGCCTCGTCGCGGTAAAGCCGTTCGCCATCGATCCGTTTGCCGTTACCAACACATGGTTTGCCGAGTTCGTAAGTGAGACCGGCTATCGCACCGATGCAGAGCGCTTCGGCTGGTCACTCGTGTTCAAGGACTTCGTCCCCGCGGCACCTGCAGGTCCGGACGCGCCGGGTGCGCCCTCATGGTGGCGGCGCATCGACGGCGCCTGCTGGCGCCATCCCGAAGGGCCGGATGCCTCGATTGCCGAACGTTCCGATCATCCCGTCGTGCACATTTCCTGGAACGACGCCGTCGCGTTTGCCGCCTGGGCAGGTGGCAGATTGCCGGACGAGGCAGAGTGGGAGTGCGCCGCGCGCGGCACGCTTCAGGCTGCGCGCTTCCCCTGGGGAGATCAAGAACCGGATGACAAGGACTTCCAGCCCTGCAACATCTGGCAGGGCGATTTCCCCGCGCACAATGCCCGCAAGGATGGTTTTGGCGGCACGGCTCCCGTTGACAGTTTCGCACCGAACAGCGTCGGCCTCTTCAACATGGTCGGCAATGCCTGGGAGTGGTGCGCCGACGCGTTCCGCGTACGCTCCCTCTCACGCAATGCTCGCCGGCGCAACGAGGCGGCGCACGCCAACGGCGAGCGCGTGCTCAAGGGCGGCTCGTACCTCTGCCATCGATCGTATTGCTACCGCTACCGCATAGCGGCACGAACCGGCGTGAGCCCCGACAGCTCTACCGGGCATGTTGGGTTTCGTCTCGCGTATGACATCTAGTGGGCTTCATCCATCCAAAAGCACGACACCTCGAACATCAGTCACGGACAGGCAATGCATCCTCACAATCTCGTTGTCATCATGTCGGACGAGCATCACCCGCGCGCCATGGGCGCGGCAGGCCACCCGTTCGTGCAAACGCCAAACCTCGACCGGCTCGCCGCGCGCGGCACACTTTTCGACGCGGCCTACTGCAACTGCCCGATATGCGTCCCCTCGCGCGCCTCGTTCGCGACGGGCCGCTACGTGCATGAGCTCGGGACGTGGGATAATGCCATGGCCTATGACGGCTCGGTGCCAGGCTGGGGACATGCGCTGCAACGGACCGGGCACCGCGTAGATTCGATCGGCAAGCTGCACTATCGCAATGTCGAAGACCCGACCGGTTTCGACCATCAGTATCATCCCATGCACATCTATGGCGGCTATGGCATGGTCTGGGGCGCGCTGCGCGACGGCAAAGCCGATTTCAGTGAGCGCGCGCATGTCATGATGAACCCGATGGGCGCCGGCACGTCGAAGTACAACATTTATGACGATCGGATCGCGACCGAGGCCGAGACCTGGATCGAGCGCGCCGCCGGCGAGAAGCACGAGCGCCCGTGGGTGCTCTACATCGGCTTCGTGGCTCCCCATTTCCCGCTGATGGTCCCGCAGGACATACTCGATCTCTATCCCGTCGACCGGATGCCCTATCCGCGGCTGCATCCCAAGAACGGCTTTCCGCGTCATCCATGGCTCGAGGATAGTCACTGCCGTCATCCTGTGGACGATGGACTGGATGACGAGCGCCGGCTCCTCGCAACGGCTTGCTATTACGGTCTCTGCACATGGGTCGACCGACAGGTGGGGCGGGTCATCGGCGCACTGGAACGCAGTGGGCTCAGCGATACGACGCGGGTGATCTACACGAGCGATCACGGCGACAACATCGGCGCGCGCGGCATGTGGGGCAAGAGCACGCACTACGACGATGCCGTCGGCGTGCCGATGATCATTGCCGGCCCTGACGTAGCCGCCGGTCGCGTGTGCCACACGCCGGTCAGTCTTATCGATCTGGCGCCGACCATCATGGACGCCGTCGGCGAGGACGCATGTGCCTGGGCCGAAATCCCCCTGCCAGGCCGCTCCTTATTCGAGATCGGCAGCACGGCCGACGATCCGAAGCGCACCGTATTCTCCGAGTATCACGCCTTCGGCTCGCCTTCGGCGGCATTCATGCTGCGCAACGGGCACTACAAGTACAACTACTACGTCGGCTATCCCGCCGAGCTGTTCGACCTTCGCGTCGATCCAGGCGAGGCGCACGATCTTGCATCCGATCCAAAATACGCGTCCGTCGTCTCGAGCTTCGAGGCCGTTCTCAGGACGCTCGTCGATCCCGAGGCGACAGACGCACGCGCCAAGGCCGATCAAGCGGCCCTAATCGCGCGGTTCGGCGGACCCGAGAAGGCCATGAACATCGGCGCTCCCGGCGCAACGCCGGCTCCTGTCTGAAGGCGAACCCCGAGAGACAAGGGCCGAGCAACGACTTTGGTCGTTTCAATGAACGCTGACCGTCCGAACGTCCTGCTTGCATCGACATCGCGCAGAAATGAGCCCGCAATGGCGAGCGTGCCGGCTGCGAGCCCGGTCCGTTCGTCCTGCGTCCGGATCGAACGTGCCTCTGGGCTTGCGCAGATGCGCATCGCTCATTTGAGTGTTCGCCGACAGGTGCCGGGTTGCACGTTACTGGGTTGAGAGAACCCGACGCAGGATGCCGGAATATCCAAACGGACTAGCTCAGCAGTTGCCAGTAGCTCACTGGGAGCAAGGGTTTGAGCCGTGTGTGATGGTGCCGCAAGAGGGACTCGAACCCCCGACCCCCGCATTACGAATGCGATGCTCTACCGGCTGAGCTATTGCGGCACGCGGCTGCGCTCGGGGCGCGCCGGAATGGTGAGCAGTCCATAGCCGCGACGAGGCTGATTGGCAATGCTCTTCAGCCCCCTTGTCCGCAGCGTGCGGCATCAGGTGCAGGCACCGCAGGCATCCGCTTCAACCCCAGACCCTGCTGTCGCCGAGTCGGTCCCCCTGCGGGCGCGGCCGAGGCAGAAATGCAACTGCCGGTGGAGAAGATTAAAGTTGTGCACGTTTAGAATGTATTCAGGGATTGATGTCAACCTTAGCGTGTGGCGGAAATCACGTAGCGGCCAATGACACCACGACCTCGCCCGGCTGGGCGCCGCTCCCCAACCAGCCGGCCGGACGCCATCTGCGTACCCCTGTGGCGGACCGGCTCCAGGCGAGACACTTATCGCGCCCACGCGAAAGGAGGTGCAATTTTTTATGTCGTTTTGGTCCGCGGCACAGCGAAGCCAGCGGAAGGCGGTCGACCCCCCGCCAGGGCTTAGGTTCCGGATGGGCAATCCCACGCGTCCCTCCATGCTCGTCCAAGAGCCTTGAATGCCCGACCGCATGGCCCTCTTCCCGCGGACATTGGCCGCTGCCCCGATCCTGCCAGTCGGGGCGGCGGCCACGAACTTTTTCACGACGTCGTCACCGATACGGGCGCGATGTTCCGTCGGCGCCACAGTGCCATAGGCACGCAGGCCTCTCCCGTTGTGCCGCCGTCGCAAGAATGTTGTAGTACTCGGCGGGGGTGTAGGCACTGGCCGGAAGGCTGGGCCAGCGTGCGTGGTGGGAGGGGGTTATGTGGGGCGCTCATCTTTTCGTGGCCGTTGTGTACGCGGCCCTGGCGGCCAGCTTCGTCGCTTCCACTGCCACGATGATCGCCGAGTTCAAGGACCTGGACTGGCTGTCGATGGCGCTTGCCCACAGCCACCTCTTCGTCTTCTTCCCGACTTTCGGCATCGTGGTTCTGGCCGCCTTCTACTGGCCTTCGGTCATTTTCACGCACCTGTACTGGGCCAAGGATGCCGGTGTCAGGTTCGGAAAATTTCGCTTCCTCCTCTGGTTCGCGCTTCTGATCGGGGCCTCATGGTGGGTCGCGCAGCAGATTGACAGCACGGACCTGCGCGGCGTCTGGGAGGTTCAACCCTCGGCGCTCGCGCGCGACAAGGGCAGCCCGGTTCCCTGCACATCTGTTGATGGCACCAGCTCGACCTGTCAGCGCGTGCCGATCCTGACGGCGCTCGAGCAGTTGCGCGCACATGGGCGCAAGCGCGTCGGCTTTGCCGAGTTCACGCGCAACTGCAGCCCGGATCCGCTCCTCGAGCGCCCGCTGGAGTATCGCGAGAAGCGCTACTGCTTCCCCGCCGATACGCTCCTCGATGCGCGGCAGTGCTGCGATGTGCAGAAGGCCTTCGCTGCCGAGGTCCGCACGCTTCAGGATGACCGGCGCCTCCGCTCACGATCGGCCGAGCTCGATCAGTACTTCCTGCCGCTCAAAGTCTTTTTCATCGCCGTCATGGTGATCATCGCCGGCCTGCTGGCCTTCTGGCGCAAGCGCATCGACGTCCTCTATCCCGACTACGTGCCGGTGATCGAACGAGGCATCATCATCGGCGGCCTCGCAATGTTGACATGGCCGCTCATGGACTACGCCTACCTCCAGACGAGCATGGCCATGTTCGGGCGGACGCACGGCGGACTGCACCTGCGCTGGAGCCTCGTCATCGTGCCGTGGGCGATCCTGCTGCCGTTCTTCTTCCTGCGCCGCCTCGACAAGAACCGCGAGATGATTGCCCAGGGCGCGAGCGTGATCGCGAGCGCCGTTGCCATCCTGCGTTATCCACAGATCAACGATTGGGCCGTCCGCCTGCTCGGCGCCGGGGCCGAGCCCTGGACCTTCGGCCTCTTCGTCGGGCTGTCGCTCATAGCCTTCATCTGGCTCTTCTGGCGCACCGACCGGCCGCCTAATGGCCGCGTGCCGTCTCAACCCAGCCCCCTGACCTGAGCCTCAGCGCAACCGTCGCCCGGCTGTCGCATGTGCGCTATAGGGAGCGGACGTTTGGCCATTCGAGCAGAGGCCCGTGGGAATGCTGACACTTTATGACGTCGCCGGTAACGGCCTCGCGACCTCCAAGGATGTGAATGCGATCACGGCGGCGACCATCTGGATCGACCTCCTCAACCCGACGCCGGAGGAGGACGCAGCCGTCGAGCAGGCCTTGGGTATTTCGGTGCCCACACGGGCCGAGATGCGCGAGATCGAGGCCTCGAACCGCCTCTACATCGAGAATGCCGCGGTCTACATGACCGCCTATGTCATCTACGCCATCGAGCAGGCCGTTCCAGCCGCGTCGTCGATCACCTTCATCATCGCGGACAACCGTCTGGTGACCGTGCGATACGCCGAGCCCAAGGCTTTTCCCATATTTCTCGCGCGGGCAGAGAAGGGCCACGCGCCATGCGCGAGCGGGCCGGACATCATGGTCGGGCTGATCGAGTCGCTGATCCATCGCCAAGCCGATCTCATCGAGCGCATCCAGGATGATGTCGATCGCCTCGCGCCGAGCGTCTTCGTGATCAAGGGCGGACAGCAGACGCGCGGCAGGCGCCTCGATGTGGCTTTGCGCACGATCGGTAAGGAAGGCGACATCATCGCGCGCGTGCAGGAAAGCGCTTTCTCCATCGATCGCGTGCTGGCCTTCTTCGCGAGCGCGATGCGCGAACGCGGCGGCGACTCCAAGATCAGCAAGCGCATCAAGTCGGCGCAGCGCGACATTTCCTCGCTGCTCGACAACATGCGCTTCCTGAGCACGCGCCTCGAGTTCCTGCTCGAGGCGACGCTCGGCATGATCAACATCGAGCAGAACCAGATCATCAAGCTCTTCTCGGTGGCTGCCGTCGTGTTCCTGCCGCCGACGCTCATCGCCTCGATCTACGGCATGAACTTCAAGCATATGCCGGAGCTGGACTGGCCCTGGGGCTATCCGCTCGCGATTGGGCTCATGGTGCTCGCGGCCGTGCTCCCTTACGTCTATTTCCGGCGCAAGGGCTGGCTCTAGTGTGATGATCGAGAAATTCGCCACATCCCGGGGCATGGCACCGAGCGAATTTCTCGAACTGCATCACACGAGCAAGATTGTGGTTCTAGTGTCGCACATGATTCCGAAGTTCGCTCGGAACGCCGGCATCGAGGTGAGGCGAACTCCGGAATCGGGACACTAGTGTGATGCAGGCCGCTTTGCTTTCGATCGCGGCCATGCTCCTGTTCGTGAATGCCGCGATCGCCGAGGCGCCACCATGTGCACTGACGCGTGGCGAAACGCACGCCGTTGCGCGCGTGCTCGATAGCGAGACGCTCGCGCTTGATGATGGCCGCCGCGTTCGCCTGATCGGCGCTCTGGCGCCGCGGGCCGGAGATGTCGGTGCGGTAGCCGGAAGCTGGCCACCGGAGAACGAGGCGCAGGCAGCGGTTGCGGCGCTCGCCGAGGGGCAGTCGGTGACGCTGTGGCACGATACGGTGCAGCGCGACCGCTACGGTCAGGTGTTCGCCCACGTCACCATCGGCAAAGACTGGCTGCAGGGCGCGCTCGTTTCGCGCGGCCATGCGCGCGCGTATGGGCGTCCTGGTGTCGACGCCTGCACCGAGGCGTTGGCCAGACTGGAGCGGAGCGCGCGCGAGGAAGGCCTCGGCCTCTGGGGCAACGCCGCTTATCGCGTGCGTGTGGCCGCGCGCGGCGATTGGGCGCGTGCTGTCGGTTCCTATCAAGTGGCGAGCGGTGTCGTGCATCGCGTCTCGCGCGGCTCCGGCGAAATATTCGTGTCGCTCGGTGCGCGGCGCGGACGCGCCTATCCGCTTGCGGCCGTGGTTCCGCCGAACCGTGCGCACCTGACCGGCGGCGCTGCGCCGCGCACGCTCGTTGGCCGTCGCGTTCTGGTGCGCGGCTGGATCGAGCAGCGGCGCGGTCCCGTGATTGTCGTCGACAGCAAAGGCCAGCTCGAGCTGTTGGATGATAGTCAATAAAAGCGGGTGGGTCCGGGAGGGTGTCCCTCCCGGTGGAGCGCGAGGCTAGCCTCGCTCGCGCCGCAGGCGCGAACAGGGCTGCCGCCCTGTAATCCGCGCGGGGGACACCCCCGCACCCCCGTCTTTTATTGACTATTCGCGGACGCCGGCACGATGAGCCGCCGTTCCAACTCGATGATCGGGCCGCCGGGCTCGGCGAGGCCGCGCGCGATCAGCTCGATGCTCGGGCGGTTCGTGTCGAGGGCAACCCGGTAGAGATGATAGCGCGCCGGTGGCTCTTTCTTGTAGGGGCGCGCGAGCGAGGCGGAGGGCACGCCGATGATCGGGATATGGCCGGAGGGCGCCGGGTGCCAGTGCTCGCTCGAAATGTGCTCATGACCATGCAACACGAGCTCGGCGCCGTGGCGCGCGAGAACTTCGGCCAGCGCATCGGCATCCTGGAGATCGTGGCGCGCCTTCGCGAGGCCCGGCAACGGGGGATGGTGGATGAGCACCACGCGCATCAGCCCCTCGGCGCCGAGCCGATCGAGAATGCGGGCGAGGCGGTCGAGCTGCGCCTTGCCGATGCGGCCGATGGCGTAGAAGGGGCGCGTCGGCACGGCCGAGTTGAGCGCGATGATCGCGAGCCTGCCGAAGCGGCGCACGAAGGGGAAGGCTGCGTCGCCGCTCATGCCCGCGCTTTGGGCTTCGGCGATCGCGTAGTCCGCCGCCGCGGTGTTCGGCGACATGTGCGGATGCCAGCGCCCCGTGCCGTGGTCGGCACCGATGTGGCTGTAGATGTCGTGGGTGCCGGGGATGACGGTCACGCGTTCGGCGTCGCCGAGCGTGCGGAGCCAGGCGAGCGCCGCCTCGTGCTCGGCGGGGAGGCCGAGGTTGGCGAGGTCGCCGGTCACGGCAATGTGGTCAGGGGCCTGCTCGCCGATGTCGGCGACGATCCGGTCGAGGACATCGCGGCTGTAGAGGTGGCGTCGGCGGCGCTGCCAGTTGAGCCAGCCGAGGAGACGCTTGAGGTTCCAATGGCGGGCGCCAATGGGCGGCAGGGGGCTGAGGTGCACGTCCGAGAGATGCGCCAATGTGAAATCGGGTGTGAAGTCCGTGCTGCGCCTGTCCGCCTCCGTCATGCTGCCCGCGCCTGCCATGGTAAGGTGAATTGGATGGCTTATACGCGAGCTGCCGAGGTGCGGCAAAGGCGCAAACCTTAAGCAATCCCAGCGTTGTGTCCGCCCCGGCGATCGTTGGTGCTGGAAAGGCGAGGCCGGACCGGAGTATACGGGCAATCATGAGCGACATTCTCAGCAAGATCACGAAGTACAAGCTCGCCGAGATCGCCGAGGCGAAGCGCGCCCGGCCGCAGGCGGCCATCGAGGAGGCGGCGCGGCGCGCGACGCCCGTGCGCTCGTTCGCCGGGGCTCTCGATCGGCGCATCCGCGAGGGCCAGTTCGCCCTGATCGCGGAGATCAAGAAGGCCTCGCCCTCCAAGGGCCTCATCCGCGCGGACTTCGATCCCCCGTCGCTGGCCAAGGCCTACGAGGCGGGCGGTGCGGCCTGTCTCTCCGTGCTGACGGACACGCCGTCGTTCCAGGGTGCGCCCGAATTTCTGACGGCGGCGCGCAAGGCGACGCGGCTGCCGGCGCTGCGCAAGGATTTCATGCTCGACACCTACCAAGTGGCTGAAGCGCGCGCCTGGGGTGCGGACTGCATTCTCATCATCATGGCGCAGATCGAGGATGCCGTGGCGCGCGATCTCGCGGCAGCGGCGCAGGCCTGGGGCATGGATGCGATCGTCGAAGTGCACGACGACGCTGAGCTCGAGCGCGCGCTCGACCTTCCCTGTCGCCTGATCGGCATCAACAACCGCAATCTCAAGACCTTCGAGACGACGCTCGCGACGACCGAGCGCCTCGCCCCGCGCGTGCCCAAGGATCGCATCGTCATCGGCGAGAGCGGCATTGCCAACTACGGCGATCTCGAGCGTCTCGCCAAGGTCGGCGTGCGCACGTTCCTCGTCGGCGAGAGCCTCATGCGCAAAGAGGACGTCACGGCTGCGACGCGCGAGCTGCTCACGGGGCAAGCTACATGAGCCGCCTCTCGCACATCAACGAGGCGGGCGATGCCGTCATGGTCGATGTGTCGGACAAGGCCGTGACCGCGCGCACGGCAGTCGCCGAAGGTTTCGTTGCCATGGCGCCCGAGACGCTGGCGCTCGTCACGACAGGCGAAGCCAAGAAGGGCGATGTGCTTGCGGCCGCGCGCCTCGCCGGCATCATGGCGGCCAAGCGCACGCACGAGCTGATCCCACTCTGCCATCCGCTCGCGATCACCAAGGCCAGTGTCGATTTCGAGACGCGCACCGATCCGTGCGGGATTGCCGTGACGGCCGAGGTCAAGGTGAGTGGCCAGACCGGCGTCGAGATGGAGGCGCTGACGGCCGTCTCCGTCGCGTGCCTCACGATCTACGACATGCTCAAGGCTGCCGACCGCGGCATGGTCATCGGTCCGGTGCAACTCGTCGAGAAGACCGGCGGCCGCTCGGGCACGTGGCGCGCGGCGCCGGCCAGCGCGAAGGACTGAGGTCATGGCATCGCCGTTGCTGTCCGTCGAAGAGGCACTGGCCCGCATACTCGCGGATGCTGCGCCACTCGGCACGGAACGCATCGCAATCGACACGACGCACGATCGCATTCTCGCCGAGCCGCTCGCTGCGCGCCTGACGCAGCCGCCGTTCGATGCCTCCGCCATGGATGGTTATGCCGTGCGCGCGGCGGATGTGGCACAGCTTCCCGCCAAGCTCACGGTGATCGGCGAGTCGGCGGCAGGACATCCGTTCTTCGGCCGCGTGGGACAAGGCGAAGCCGTGCGCATCTTCACGGGCGCGCCAGTGCCGGAGGGCGCCGACGGCATCGTCATCCAGGAGCACACGAAGCGTGAGGGTGCGCAGGTGCTCGTGCAGGGTGATGACGTCCAGACGGATCACATTCGCCCGCGCGGAGGAGATTTCCGCGAGGGATTGCGTCTGCTGGATGCGGGCCGTCGCCTCGGGCCACGCGAGCTTTCGCTTGCGGCCGCCATGGGGCATGGCGAAGTCGTCGTCTATCGGCGGCCGAAGGTCGCCATCCTCTCTACGGGCGACGAGCTCGTGCGGCCGGGCGAGACGCCGGGCACAGGGCAGATCGTAGCCTCGAATCACCTCGGTGTCGGCGCGATGGTGCGCGGCTTTGGGGCTGAGGTCATCCAGCTCGGCATTGCGCGCGACACCGCGGAAAGTCTCAACGCGCATGTCGCGCGGGCCAAGGATGCGGACATCCTGGTGACGATCGGCGGGGCTTCTGTCGGCGATCATGATCTCGTCGCGCCGGTGCTCTCGAAGCAGGGCATGGAGCTCGCCTTCTGGAAGATCGCCATGCGACCGGGCAAGCCGCTCATGAGCGGACGGCTCGGCAATCTGCGCGTGATCGGCCTGCCGGGAAATCCGGTGTCGGCGCTGGTTTGTGCGCGCGTGTTTCTCGTGCCGCTGGTCGAGCATCTCGCGGGGCGCTCCGAAGCATCGGAGGCGACGCGTCTTGCTGAGGCGGCCGTCGCCATTGAGGCGAACGGCCCGCGCCAGCACTATATGCGCGCCACGCTCGCGCGCGACGGCGACGGCCTGCCGCGCGTGACGCCGGTGCGCTCGCAGGACAGCTCGCTGCTGTCGCCGCTGGCCATTGCCGATTGCCTGATCGTGCGTTCGCCGAAATCTCCGGCCGTGGTGCCTGGCGAAACCGTGCGCGTCCTGCCGCTGGATTTCTGATCGCAGCTCGTGCTTGCGGCGCGAATGGGCTACCGCCCAAACCCGTATCGTGCCGAAGGCGCGTGTCTTCGACACGACGAGACCCCGAACCCCCTCCTTTTTATTTGTGTACCGCGGGCTGCTGGGAAGAGGTGCTTCGCAACCTTGCGGCGGTGCTATGCCCGCGGCGGGGAGAGCGACAGCGCAGCGTATGAGACGCGCCCCTTTCCCCCGCCCCCCATTGCCGTCAATGGGGAGGGGGTCGGGGTTAGGGGCGGCGGCAAAACGCCAACGTCGCGCAAGTTTCCGCCCCTCACCCTAACCCTCTCCCCGCAAGGGCGGGGAGAGGGGATTGCCGCTCGTTCGCGGCTTGCTCCAAATACACAAAGAACGGGGGTTCGGGGGTGTCCCCCGAGCGGGTTACAGGGCGGCAGCCCTGTTCGTGGCAAAGCCACGACGCATCGAACACGCGATCATCCGAGTGACGTCGTCGCCTCTTGCATCCTTCGCGCGATTTGAACGATGCTTGCGCGGGCGCGGGCGCGGGCGCGGGCGCGGATGAGGCGGGGGATCGCATGAACGCGACGGTTGCGGGCATCATCGGCTATGTCGGCCTGCAGATTCTGGTCGGCGCGTGGGTCTCGCGGCGGATCGCGACCGAGACCGACTACATGCTGGCCGGACGCTCCTTCGGCGTCGCTCTGGCGAGCGTCTCGATCTTCGCCACGTGGTTCGGCGCCGAGGTTGTGATCGGCGCTGCGAGCCGAGTCTACACGCAGGGCATTTCGGGCGCACAAGCTGAGCCCTTTGCTTATGCCGCGGGCATCATGGTCATGGGGCTCGTGTTTGCGGCGCGCCTCTGGCGGCGCGGCATCCAGACTTTGGCCGACTTCTTCCGCTTTCGCTTCTCGGGCCGCATCGAGCGCCTTGCGGCAGCACTGCTCATTCCCGGTTCCGTACTGTGGGCAGCAGCGCAGATCCGCGGCTTCGGGCAGATTGTCGGCTCGGCTGCGGACATCGAGCTCGAAACGGCGCTGACCCTCGCCGTCATCGCGGTCGTTTGCTACACGGTGCTCGGCGGCCTGCTCGCGGACGCCTACAATGATGCCATCCAGAGCACGGTGATCGTCGCGGGGCTTTCGGGGCTCTGCTGGGTTGCCATCGCCGAAGCCGGTGGGATTGCGACGAGCCTCGCGCGTATCGAGCCATCGCGCTGGGTGCTCTTTCCGCCGGAGCAGTCGCTGCTCGCGATCATGGAAAAATGGGCCATCCCGATCTGCGGCTCGGTAGTTGCCGTCGAGCTGATCTCGCGCGTGCTCGCCTGCCGCTCGCCGGAGGTCGCACGCACGGGCGCCACGCTCGGCGGGGCTTGCTATCTGCTGATCGCGCTCATTCCGGTGACGCTTGGGCTCGTCGGGCCGCATATTGTGCCCGACATCGCGAACTCGGAGCAGATCGTGCCGGAGATCGCGGAGCGACACCTGCCGCCGGTGCTGTACGTGCTGTTTGTCGGCGCGCTCATCTCCGCGATTCTGACGACGGTGGATTCCGCGCTGCTCGCCGCGGGCACGCTGCTATCCCACAATCTGCTGCTGCGCCTGCGCCCAAATGCGAGCGAGCGAACCAAGGTTACTGTCGCCCGCACGTCGGTGGCGACGCTCGGTGTGATCGCCTATCTGCTGGCGCTGCGCGCGACGCACATTTCCGATCTCGTGGAGCTGGCATCGGCGTTCGCGAGCGCCGGCATTTTCGTGGCGCTCGTGTTCGGCCTGTTCACGCGCCTCGGCGGTGAGCTCAGCGCCTTTGCCTCCATGGCGAGCGGCGCGCTGGTGTGGCTGATCGGCTCGCATGTCTTCGAGCTCCAAGCGCCGTACGTGGCAGGTCTTGCCTCGGCTGTCCTCGCCTATGTCGTGGTTGCGCAATTCGAGCCGCGCTCGCCGGCGCCCGCGTGAGGGTTAGCTTTGGCCGCGGAAGCCCGTCGCGAGGACGTAGAGCTCGGAGGAGTCGGCGCGGCTCGCCTTGGGTTTGACGTGCCGTACGATCGCGAAGTCGCGCTTGAGCATGTCGAGCAGCGCGCGCTCCGTGCCGCCTTGGAACACCTTGGCGATGAACGCGCCGCCAGGCGCCAGAACTTCCGTCGCGAATTGGGCCGCGGCCTCGGCGAGCGCCATGATGCGCAGATGGTCCGTGCTGGCGTGGCCGGTCGTCGGCGCGGCCATGTCGGAGAGCACCACATCGGCGCCGCCATCGCGCAGCAGGGCCTTGAGCTTGTCGGGGGCGTCGTCGGCGAGGAAGTCGAGTTCCAGGATGGTGGCGCCGGGAATGGGATCGACGGGCAGATAGTCGATGCCGATCACCTGGCCACGCCCTTCGACGGCCTTCACGCGCTGTGCCGCGACCTGGGTCCATCCGCCGGGCGCCGCGCCGAGGTCGACGATGCGTTGGCCGGGTTTGAGGATGTGATATTTGTCGTCGATCTCGATGAGCTTGAAGGCAGCGCGCGAGCGCCAACCCTCCCGCTTGGCGGCGGCGACATAAGGATCATTGAGCTGGCGTTCGAGCCAGCGCTGAGAGGATGCCGAGCGCCCGCGGGCGGTCTTGAGACGCACCGTGAGCTGGCGCGCGTCACCGAAGTTCTTCGTCGAAGAGCCGCCGCTGCCGGTGCCCTTGCCTTTGCGCTTGCCACCGCTCGTCATCTATTGCCAACCATCGCGGCGTGAAGCGCGGAAGACGCCGTCCTCGGCCATGAGCGTCGCGAGAATGCCCTCGCGCAGGCCGCGGTCGGCGACGCGCAGCATCTCGCACGGCCACATGCGCATGAGGGCTTCGAGGATCGCGCAGCCGGCGAGCACGAGATCGGCGCGGTCGCGGCCGATGCAGGGCTCGCTGACACGCCCGTCGTAGCCGCGCGCCAGCAGATCGGCCGTGACCGTGCGCACCTGGCCCGACTTGAGCCAGCAGCCATCGACGCGATTGCGGTCGTAGCGGGGGAGGCGCAGATGGATCCCGGCGACGGTCGTCACGGTGCCGGATGTGCCGAGCAGGTGCACGCGCCGATTGTGCATGCGGGATCGGAAACCGTGCTCACGCTCGAAGGGCGCCAGCAGGTCGGAGACGAAGTCGACCATGGCCTCGAAGGAATCTTCATCCACATGGCGGCCGCCGAAGCGCTCCGCAATGGTGACAACGCCGACGGGCAGCGAGGTCCACGCCGCAATGCAGTGCTGGGCTTCGATCCGATCGGCGATGGAGCGACGCCAGCCGTCACGGCGCCGGTTCAGGTCGAGCCAGATGAGCTCCGATGAGCCGCCGCCGATGTCGAAGACGAGCACGAGATCGCAGTGACGATCGATCAGTGCGGCACAGCCGGAGACGGCGAGGCGCGCTTCGGTTTCCCGGCAGACGACCTCGATCTCGAGACCGACATCGCGGCGCACGCGATCAAGGAACTCGTCGCCGTTCTCGGCGACGCGGCAGGCCTGGGTGGCAATGAGGCGCGAGCGCGCGACGTTCGCCTTGCGCAACTTCGCCTCGCAGATCTTCAACGCGTCGATCGTGCGGTGCATGGCGGCGTCGGAGAGCCGTCCCGTCGCGGAAACGCCTTCGCCGAGGCGGATGATGCGCGAGAAGGCATCGACGACGAGGAAGCCGCGCCGTGACGGCCGCGCGACGAGCAGGCGACAGTTGTTCGTGCCGAGGTCGAGTGCGCCGTACGTCGGGCCGTTGTGACGCTCGCCGTTGCGTTCGCCTGTGCGCTCGCCCGTACGCTCGATTGTGCGGGGCGGAGGAACTGGCTCGACGGTGAGGGGGGCGTCCGGGACTTCGTTGCGGAAAGCGATCGGCTGAATGGCGGCGGCGCAGTCCGGCAGCCCCGGCGAAATCGCGGGTGCCAACTGCCCGGCGGGAGCCACGGCTCCCTGTTCGTCATCCGCCTCCATAGGTGCGATACTCCAGCGCCTGGGACGCGTGATGCCGCTCGGCAACACCCCGGTACGGGTCAACAGGCTTCGGTCTGGATCGTACTTGCGGCAAAGTTTAGCAGCTAAATCGGTGGCGTAAAGCGATCGTGATCGTCAGATGAGGCGAAAGCAATCGTTCACCGAAAGTCGAATCGGAGCGAGCTGATCCCATGATATGCAGGAAAAGCATGGCTTTATTGCCGCTTATCCTCGGGCTTCTGTTCTGGGCGCCGGAGGCACTTAGGGCCGAAACGCCCAATATTACGGCAATCACGGATCGGCTGATCGCGGCCTATCCCACATTCCTGGCGCGGCGGGAGGGCAACGCCTTGGTGTGGCGTGACGGCAAGCGCATGGCTATCGACGACGGCCTCGGCCCGAAGAGCCCGGCAGCGCGCCTGGATGCCCCTGATCTCAAGGACATGCTGGCTCAGCCCTATCCCCTCGGCGCCGCGCCGCCGCCCGCGCGAGACGCCGATCCCGGCCGGGCGCGCAATGGCGAATTTTTCACCACCATGTACGGCGATTGCCGCCGCGACGAGGTGCGCAGGAACCTCGCGCCGGTGGTGTGGCTGCCGAAGAAGTGGGGAAAAACCCTGCAGGTGACCCGCGTCAACGGCGTTGCCGAGCGGCTGGCGGCTGTCTCGGCCGAGCTCGACGGCCTGCCGGCACGCTTCGATGTCTATCTCTACCCGCCTGCGGGCACCTACAACTGTCGGGCGATCGCCGGTACGGAGCGCGTCAGCCCGCACGGCCTCGGCATCGCGATCGATATCTCGACCAAGGAATCGGACTACTGGCGCTGGGGGAAGCCCGGCGCTGACGGGAGCTATGCGTTTCGCAATCGCATCCCGCAGGAGATCGTCGTCATTTTCGAGAAGCACGGCTTCATCTGGGGCGGCAAGTGGTACCACTACGATACCATGCACTTCGAATACCGGCCCGAGTTGCTGCTGGCGCGGTGAGGTGGTCGCTGCTCGCGCCTGCGGCGCGACGGGGCTTTCGCCCCTGGCCCCAACCGGGGAGACCCCGGACCCCCTCCTTTTTATGACCTGGAGTTCGCCGAGAGCGCCCCCCGAATCCCCTCTCCCCGCTCTTGTCGCGCTGGAAGCGCGCCTCTGGCGCGACGAGAGGGTTAGGGTGAGGGGCGGGAACTTGCGCTGACGTCGGCGTATGCCGCCGCCCCTCATTCCGCAGCTCGGAAAACGCTGTCGCACTGGTCACCGCGGGCATAGCACGATGCTGGAAGGCGACAGCGCCTCTTCCCAGCAGCCCGCGGCACTAAATAAGGCGGGGTGTCCCCCGATTGGAGCGCGAGGCTTAGCCTCGCTCGCGCCGGAGGCGCGAAATCCGTCAGGCGCTCGGCAAGCCGCGCGCGAGGGCGAGCAAAACCTTCAAGTGCGCCGACGCCTCGAATGCCGAGACCCGCAGGAGCGGCACTGCCGCGCCGAGCAAGGGCCACGTCGATCCGGCCTCGGGGAAGCGATCGACAGCGACCGGAGCCACAAGCTCCACGGCCAGCCCGATCTCGGCCGCCGGTACGCTCGGCATGTCGATGATGCCGAGCCCGCGGACCTCGATGCGCCCCGCGATCGTGTCCGGTGCGCGGGCGACGAGCCCGCCGCCGCTGCGATCGACGACGACCTGATCGTCCGCCAGGAGCGTCGCGAGGCAGTGGCGCCCGTCGATCCACGCGCCCTGGAGAATGCAGCGGAGTGCGAGATCGGACTTCCCCGAGCCGGGCGGCCCGATGAGGAGGGCCGCGCGCCCGTCGAGGGCGATGGCCGTGGCGTGAATCTGGCTCCGACTTTGGCTCATGCGTTCGCTCGGGTGGCCTGAGCTGATATGCGCCGCACGATCCGAGTATGTCCGATGGGCCAGCCTTCCGCTATGGTCCATCCTGGAAACGTTCTCGGAACCGGGGCTCAATCATGAAAAACGGCAAGAAATCTCCGAACGGCGCGCGCCGCGTGAAACCCTCGGAGCTTCGCTCCAAGGCGTGGTTCGACAATCCAGACAATGCCGACATGACGGCGCTCTACCTTGAGCGCACGATGAACTTCGGCCTGACGCTGGACGAGCTGCAGTCGGGTAAGCCGATCATCGGCATCGCGCAGTCGGGCTCTGATCTCTCGCCCTGCAACCGCCATCACCTGGTCCTCGCCGAGCGCGTGCGCGAGGGTATCCGCGAGGCCGGCGGCATCGCCTTCGAATTTCCGCTGCACCCCATCCAGGAGACCTGCAAGCGCCCGACCGCGAGCCTCGACCGCAACCTCGCCTATCTCTCACTCGTGGAAGTGCTCTACGGCTATCCGCTCGATGGCGTCGTGCTGACCACGGGCTGCGACAAGACCACGCCCTCGCAGATCATGGCGGCGGCGACCGTCGACCTGCCGGCAATCGTGCTCTCGGGCGGGCCGATGCTCAATGGATGGTTCAAGAGCGAGCGCACGGGTTCGGGCACGATCGTATGGAAGGCGCGCGAGATGATGGCGCGCGGCGAGATCGAGTACAAAGAATTCCTCGAGCTCGTTGCCTCGTCGGCGCCGTCCGCCGGTCACTGCAACACCATGGGCACGGCCTCGACCATGAACAGCCTCGCCGAGGCGCTGGGCATGAGCCTGCCCGGCTGCGCGGCGATTCCCGGACCTTATCGCGAGCGCCAGCAGATGGCGTATCTGACGGGCAAGCGCATTGTCGAGATGGTGTGGGAGGATCTGAAGCCCTCCGACATTCTCACGCGCCCTGCCTTCGAGAACGCGATTGTCGTCAATTCGGCGATCGGCGGCTCGACGAATGCGCCGATCCATCTGAATGCGATCGCGCGCCACATCGGCGTCGAGCTCGACAACGACGACTGGGAGAAGATCGGCTACGAGGTGCCGCTGATCGTGAACCTGCAGCCGGCGGGCGAGTATCTCGGCGAGGAGTATCATCGCGCGGGCGGCGTGCCGGCCGTGGTCGCCGAGCTGATCGCCAAGGGCAAGATCAACAAGAAGGCCGTGACGGTGAACGGCCGGACGCTCTACGAGAATTGCGAGGGCAAGTTCGCGTCGGATCGCGATGTCATCAAGACGTACGATCAACCGATGAAGCGCAGCGCCGGGTTCCTGAACTTCAAGGGCAATCTGTTCGACAGCGCGATCATGAAGGCGTCGGTGATCTCCGACGAATTCCGCCAGCGCTATCTGTCGAACCCGAAGGACCCGGAAGCCTTCGAGGGCCGCGCGATCGTGTTCGACGGGCCGGAGGACTATCACAAGCGCATTGACGACCCGAAGCTCGAGATTGATGCGTCGTGTCTGCTGTTCATGCGCGGCACGGGACCCGTCGGCTATCCCGGCGCGGCCGAGGTCGTGAACATGCGCGCGCCCGACTATCTGCTGAAGAAGGGCATCACGTCGCTGCCCTGCATCGGCGATGGGCGCCAGTCCGGCACGTCGGGAAGCCCCTCGATCCTCAATGCTTCGCCTGAAGCGGCGACGGGCGGTGGGCTCGCGCTGCTCAAGACCGGCGACATCGTGCGCATCGATCTCAGGAAGCGCACGGCCGACATCAAGATCAGTGCGGCCGAGCTGGAAAAGCGCCGCGAGGCTCTGAAGAAGGCCGGCGGCTACAAGTATCCCGACCATCAGACGCCGTGGCAGGAGATTCAGCGCGGTATTGTCGACGAGCTGTCGAACGGCATGGTGCTGAAGCCTGCTGTGAAGTACCAGCGGATCGCGAAGACAAAGGGCCTTCCGCGCGACAACCATTGAGCCTGCCGCCATTGAGCCTGCCGCGCGAGGCCTTGTGTTCAGGGTCCCGGCTTTGGCCGGGACCTTTATGTTTCCTGGTTGCGAGCCAGTAATGTCGTCCGTGCCGATGTGTTCGATAAAGACCGACCGGCTCCTCCTGCGTCCCTCTCGTGGCACGGATGCAGATCGCGCACTCGAAATTCAGAGCGATTGGGACGTGACGCGCATGCTGAGCATGGCGTCCTTCCCGCCTGATCAACAGGAAATGGAGCAGTGGTTCGCCGATCACGAGCGGGAGTGGCGCGATGGCGAGGCCCATCGCTTTGCCATCGAGATCGGTGGAAACCTCATCGGTCTGGTCGATCTCGATGGCCTCACGGAGAGCGAGGCGGCGCTCGGCTACTGGATCGAGCGCGCGAGCTGGGGGCGCGGATATGCTTACGAGGCGGCGCAAGCCGTGACCCGCTTTGGTTTTGCGGAACTGGGCCTCTCGCGCATCAAAGCGGGCCATGCCTATGACAATGCGGCTTCCGGCCGGGTGCTCCGAAAGCTCGGGTTCGTTCCGCTCGATATTGTTGAACGCTTTTCTCGCCCGCGCGGCGCGAGCATCCAGCAGCATCGATACGTGCTGACGAAGCCCGGCAATAGTTGAGCGGCGGATAGTCGGCCCGCTTGGCTGCAATGCCTCGTGGGCCGTTGCACGATAGCCCGCTCGGTTGCAAAAGTGGCGCCCAAGGAACAACGAAAGGATCGGTCATGCGCATTCTGATCATGGGTTCGGGCGGTGTCGGCGGCTACTTCGGCGGCCG
>Ga0066256_1002167_pt1 | contig 22886 bp, 19 predicted proteins | sample ThiBio_1000_biof_FD_87107 | JGI IMG/M metagenome (GOLD analysis project Ga0066256, IMG submission 87107) | Wastewater bioreactor microbial communities from Cape Town, South Africa - Thiocy_expt_1000_biof (version 2) | ecosystem: Engineered > Bioreactor > Thiocyanate-remediating >... | reverse complement strand
GAGCACGAAGCGGAAGAAGCTGGTGCCCGGCTCGTCGGGATCAGGCGACTGGTCGATCGCGATGGTGCGGATGCCGACGCGGTGGCGGATCGCCTGCCCGTCGATGGTCGCGACCAGCATGTAGAGCGGCTGTGCGCCCAGCTCGGCAGTCCACCAGAGTTGGGGGTCGGGCACCGTCATCGCGACCGGGCCCGAACCGTGCCGGGACGCGCGGGCGACGGAAATGCCAGCGGGGTCGAGCAGTTCGACGGCGATGTCGACAGGCCCGGAGAGATCGAGATCGACCGTGACTTCCGCTGCCCCCGCGATCGAGCGCGTCGTGAAGTTCAGGCTGCGGAGCGTCGCCGCGCGCCGGGGCTCGATCCGCACCGGCTTCCAGATGCCGATGGTCGGCAGGTCGGGGCCCCAGTCCCAGCCCCAGCCGAACTGCGCCTTGCGCATCAGCGTGCGGCGCGAGCGGCTGATCCGATCGGTGAAGACCGGCCAGACGGGCAGCGGCGCGCCGGCGACCTTCGCGGCGGTGGGGTGGAAGCGGATGGCGAGATCGTGCGCGCCGGGCGCGTGCCCGGACAGGTCGAAGCGCCAGCTGCGGAACATGTTGTCGGCGCTGCCGATCGGCACTCCGTCCAGATGGATGTCGGCGAAGGTGTCGAGACCTTCGAACACCAGCGCGTCATCGCCGCCGATCTCGATCCGCGCATGCCACCACCATTCGCGGTCGCGCACCCAGGCCGCGGCCGCCTCGTTCCGCCCGGCATAGGGATCGGCGAGCCGGCCCGCCTCGATCAGCGCGCGATAGGTGTCGCCGGGCGCATCGGCGGGGATCCAGCCCGCGCCCTGCCCGTGCGCGGCGCCGGCGGGCCCGCCTTCGCCGGGCGCAAAATCCCGTATCCGCCAGGCACTGACGAATTCGCTCATGATCCAGCCCTCTTCAGTTTCGGAGGCGCGCCGATCGGGGCGGCGGACGCCTCCATATTCACCTCACAAGAACATCCGCATGCGTCGGCGCCGCCATCCTCGCTCGGCGACAACGGGCGCGAACGGGGAGCCCCATGGGGTCAGCCGGCCGCCGCCGCCCGGGCCTCGGCACGGTCGCGGCAAATGCCTTCGAAGCCGAACGCCAGGAAGCGCGCCATGCGCGCCTTCACCGCGGGAAAATCCTCGGACTTGCACAGCCCCTGGGACAGTTGGTCGATGCGGCCGGTGCGGGCCAGGGTCATCACCAGCGCGCCGGTGACGAAATGATAGCCCCAGAAGATATCCTCTTCCGGGCATTCCGGCAGCGCCTGCTTGAGCAGCCCGATCAGCTTGAGCACGACCGGATCGAAATGCTCGTCGAACAGCTTGGCGCCCCAGACCGGCGCCATCGCCACCTGGGCGCCCAGGCCGGCGAAGTTGCGCCAGCCCTCGCCGCCCTGGATGTAAAGATCGAGATCGGTGTCGAGGAACGCGCGCAGCGCCCCCTCCACCGTCGGCTTGCCGCGGCATTCGCCGGCATAGCGATCGAGCGCCGCCATGCGCTTGTCCGCCGTCACATGGGCGCGGCGGGCGAAGACGGCGTCGAACATCGCCTTCTTGTCGTCGAAATAATAATGGAGGAGCGAGGTGTGGACGTCCGCCTGCTGCGCCACGTCCTTCAGCGTCACGCCATAGAGCCCGCGCTGCGAGAAGAGATATTCCGCCGCGTCGAGGATCACTTCCAGCGTCTCGGCGCGCTGCTGCGCCTTGGTGCGCCGCTTGGGCTTGGCTTCGGTCATTGTCGCTCCATCGATCGACGCGCCCCTGCCGCCAGCAATTGCCGAAGAAGAAAGGCCCGCCTGATCCATGGCTTTTGTCTATCTTGGTCCCGGATGCAAATGCCGCCCCGCGGACCGGCCAGCGCCGGCCCGCGGGCACGGGATCAGAAGGTGCGGCTGACGCGCAGGCCATATTGGCGCGGCGCGCCGGCGAGGCGGCGATTGCCGTTGATCGCCGCGACATAATGCGCGTTGGTCAGGTTGGTCGAATAGGCGGCGATCGACCAGGGGCCGGTCGCGAGCGTCAATTGCGCGTTGACGATGTCGCGGGCGCCGATCCGGTCGCCGCGGGCGACGTTCTGGAACAGCGTGCCCCACACCGCGCCGATATGCGCATAGTCGACCCGCGGGGTCAGCGTCGCGTCGCCGCCCAGCGCGATGGCATATTGCGCACCGGCGCTCAGCGTGAACTTCGGCGCATAGGCCTGCTCGTTGCCGGTCAGGTCGAGGCAACGCGCCGTGGTCGGGCCGGTCGCCGGGTTGCAGACGGCGGGCGCGGCGCCGAGCCGGGAATCGGCGGCATGGAAGTTGCCGAGCTCCGAATTCGAGACCGAGCCCGACAGGTCGAACGAGAAGGCATCGAAATTGCCCTGGGCCGAGAATTCGACGCCATAGAGCTTGGTCTTGCCGGGCACATTGTAGATCGACGAGATGCTGGGCGTCGTCGGATCGACGATGTTGACCTGGAAGCCCTTGTACTCGTTGTAATAGCCGCCGAGCTGCGTGCGCAGGCGGCCGCCCATGAAGGTGCCCTTCCAGCCGATCTCGTAGTCGGTCACATCCTCGGCAGCGAAGGCGCGGGGCGGCGCGCCGACCAGGTTCGGGCCGTTGAGCCCGCCCGCCTTGCTGCCCGTCGCGACAAAGGCATAGAGGAAGTTGCTGGCATCGACCGTCCAGTTGAGCGCCACCTTGCCGTTCAGCTTCTTGTCGGCAGTGAAGTCGTGCTGGGCGAGCTGGAGCGGCGGATATTGGGGCGTGGTCGACACCGCGTCGTTGCGCGACGTGGTGCGCGACCAGCGCGCGCCGACGGTGAGCTGCAATCCCTTGGTCAGCTCGTAGCCGACCTGGCCGAACGCAGCGAGCGCGGACTTGGGATTGGTGCCTTCGATCGCCACGTCGATCAGCACCGGGAACAGGTTGGGCGTCACGTCGCTGAAATAGCCGCCCTTGGGAATGATGATCTTGTCGCTCTGCCAATAGCCGCCGAGCACCCAGGTGAAGGGGCCGGTGTCGGGCGAGACGATGTTGAATTCCTGCGACCAGATCTCCTCGCTGATCTTGTCGTGGAACGCGGTCTGCGGCGCGGCCAGGCTGGGCGCGTTGGCGGTGCCGTCCGAATCATAGTCGATCTGGGTGGTGCCGCGCTGATAGCCGCTGATCGAGCGCAGGGTCACGCCGCCATCGGTGGTATAGGCCATGTTGAGCACGATGCGGCCGAACTCGTCGCGCCCGTTCAGATAGGTGTTGTTGGCGACGTTGAGCGGATCGCCGGTGGCGGTCGCCGGGCCGGCGGGCAGGCCGCCATATTCGATGTTGTTATAGACGCCCTTCAGCAGCACGCGGAAGTTCGCGCTGGGCTGCCAGAGCATGCTGGCGCGACCGCTATAGTCGCGACGGTTGCCGGGGTTGCCGGTCCAAGGGCCGCTCACATTGTAGAAGGTGTCGCGCCGTTCCATGTTGCCGGCGAAGCGGAATGCCAGCGTATCGCTCGCCGGCAGGTTGACTGCGCCCTGGAGCTTGATGTCGTTGTAATTGCCGTACTGGGCAAGCGCATAGCCCTTCACCATGTCGGTCGACGGGTTCACTTCGGTGATGAACACCGCGCCGCCAGTGGCATTGCCGCCCGCGAACGTGCCCTGCGGGCCGCGCAGCACCTCGACGCTGGCGATGTCGTAATAGGGCTCGGACTGGAAATAGCCCGGCAGCGTGGCGACGCCGTCGCGATAGGTGACGACGCCGACGCCGATGGCGCTGGTCTGCTCGGTCTTGCCGATGCCGCGAATGTTGAACGCGTTGCCCTGGCCGGTGGTGTTGACGGTGAGCGAGGGCGTGGCAAACTGGAGCTGCTCCACGCCGTTGACGCTCTTCTTCACCAGGTCGTCGCCGGTCAGCACGGTGGCGGCGACGCCGGTGCGCTGCAGGCTGGTCGAGCGGCGCTCGGCGGTGACGACGATCTCGTTCGAATGGTCGACGGGCGCATCCACCTGGGCGGCCGGCGCGGGATCGGTGGTGGTGGTGGCGGCGGTCTGCGCCTGCGCGGCGCCCGCGCTCATCAATGCGACGGCAGAAACCGTCAGCCAGCAAAAGGCCTTCATGCTATCCTCCCAAGAGCGCCCCCCTTTGCGAGGTGGCGTTGCGACTCAACTTACTGACTCACGAATCAAGTTGAACATTCATTGATTCATAAATCAATATCATAATCAGGCAGCCGCGGCGGGATCCGTCCCGAAGCGGCGGCGCAGCGCCTGCTTGTCGATCTTGCCGGTCATTGCGAGGGGCATGCGCTCCACGCGCTCGATCGCATCGGGCATCCACCAGCGCGGGACAGCGCCGTCGAGCGCGGCGCGGATCTCCGCATCGGTCGCGCCCTGCCCCTCCGCTTCGATCACCAGCACCGGGCGCTCGGTCCATTTGGCATGCGCCCGCCCGATCACCGCGACCAGCGATACCCCCGGCAGGCCGCCGACGATCGCTTCGATCTCGCCCGGGTTGATCCATTCGCCGCCCGACTTGATCAGGTCCTTGGCACGGCCGGTGATCGCGAGATTGCCCTCGGCGTCGATCGTCGCGAGATCGCCGGTGTCGAACCAGCCCTGGGCGTCGGTCGCCGGAGTCTCCTGGCCGAAATAGCAATGGACGGTGCCCGATCCGCGGACCTGGAGATGCCCCTCCACGCCGCGCTGGGCCGCAAGCTCGCCGCCCTCGGCATCGACCAGCCGCAGGTCGACGCCCAGCGGCGGGCGGCCGGCGATGCTGGCCCGGCCGGCATTGCCCGGCGGAGTCACGGTGCCGAGCGGTGCGAGCTCGGTCATGCCCCAGCTGGTCTGGACGCGGACGCCGAGGCGCGACTCGATCCGGTCGATCAGCGCCTGGGGCACGCCCGAGCCGCCGAGCAACACGCGCCGGAGCGTGGGCAGCGCGGTGCCGGTCTGCTCGAGATGCTCGATCAGCCCGAGCCACACGGTCGGCACGCCCACCGCCAGCGTGACGCCCTCGCTGCGGATCAGCGCGGCCAGGCTCGCGCCGTCATTGTGACAACCCGAGAACACCAGCCGCGCGCCCGAAGCCGGCGCGGCGAAGGGCAGGCCCCAGCCATTGGCGTGGAACATCGGCACGGCGGCGAGGATCGAATCGCCCGCATTGATTCCCATCACATCGCTCTGCAGCAGCGAGAGCGTGACCAGATAGTTGCAGCGATGGCTGTAGGGCACGCCCTTGGGCGCGCCGGTCGTGCCCGAGGTGAAGCAGAGGCCCGCTTCCTCGCGCTCGGAAAAGCCGCCCCAGTCCAGCGCCTTGCCGTGCTCGGCGAGCAACTCCTGCAGTGTCCGTACCGGCACCGCGCCGCAATCGGGCAGCGGGAAATCGGCACCGGGCTCGTCCAGGATCAGCACCTGCACGATGCCCGGGCACAGCCGCACCAGTTCCTCGACCACCGCGCCCTGGTCGGGGCTGGCGGCGAGCAGCCGGTCGCCCGCCTGGCGCACCATGTCGGCAAGCTGGGCGACGCCCAGGCGCGGGTTGAGCGTGTGGCAGCTCACCCCCATGCCGAACGCCGCATACCAGCATTCCATATGGCCCTGGCTGTTCCAGGCGAGCGTGGCGATGCGGTCGCCCCGCGCGATGCCGAGCGCGGCGAAGGCGCCCGAGAGCAAGGTGCTGCGCTCCCGCAACGCCGCATAGTCGATCCGCGCAACCGGGCCGCCAACCCCGCCGCCGGTGACCACCTGCCCCTGCGGATGCCATTTGGCGGCGTGCGCGAGGAACTTGTCGAGCGTCAGCTCATAGGGCTGCAACTGCTCCAGTTCCCGCGCACCCCCCGCCCGGAGCTGCCCCTCATGCATGCCAACGCTCTCCAAAACCTGTGTCTTTTTCTCTCCCCTTGGATGGCACCGGCTCCGATCCCCTGTCAATCTTCATTTATTTTCTAGTGAATTTGTTTGCACACTGATATGCAGCCCTGCGAGCGCCGGAAACACGGCGCCGATGGGAGAGTGCCGATGAAGGCTGGACGACCGCGCCTCGCCGCGCGCCGAAGCGCCATGCCCTGGCTGCTGATGCTCGCACTCGCCGGCTGCGACCGGAGCGAGCCGAAGGGGGGCGCGGTGCGCGGCGCGGGCCCGGGCGGGGCGGCCCGGCCCGCGCCCGCCGCCACGCCAATCGCCGGGCTGCGCCCCGCAGATCACATCGGGCGGCTGCCGAACGCGGCGCCGCCCGCGCCGGCACAGGCGCCGCCCGCGAAGATGCAGGTGCGCAAGGACTTCCCCGATCCCCCGCTTCCCGCCGAGCTCGAGGACGATGGCGGCCTGAAGCCGCTACCGCCACCGCCCCCGCGCTGAGCCGGGCGACGGAAGGAAGAACAGAACCAACAGGAGAGGAGAAACTGCAATGAAGGCACGTCTTTCGCGTTTCCGGCTGTCTTGGGCCGCGCTGCTTCTGGCATTCGCCACCGCATGCTTCGCCAGTCCCGCGGCAGCGACGCCCTGCACGGGCATCTGCTTCACGCCCGGGGACTATTCGATCACGACGCTGCACAAGGGGCTGCTGCGCAACTACCTGGTGCATGTTCCCGCCAGCTATACCGGCCGGACGGCGGTGCCGCTGCTGCTCGACTTCCACGGCTTCAGCAAGGACGCGAGCAACGAGCGGCAATGGTCCGGCCAGCTCGCCGAATCCGACAGGCGCGGCTTCATCGCCGTGTGGCCGAACGGCGTGAGCCTGTCGTGGAACGCCTATGGCTGCTGTTTCCTGGGCGACGCGCTCAACATCGACGACGTCAGCTTCAACCGCGCGATCATCGCCGCGATGAAGGCCTATGCCAATATCGACGGCGACCGCGTGTTCGTGACCGGCATCTCGAACGGCGGCGGGATGGCGCAGCGCATGGCCTGCGAAGCGGCGGACCTGATCCGCGCCGCGGTCTCGGTCTCCTATCCGCTCAACCGCGAGACGTGCAGCCCGGCCCGGCCGATCGGCATGTGGGAAATCGCCGGCACCGCCGACACGACGATCAGCTATGACGGCAACACCGCGCCGCTGGGGCTGCCCAACGACCTGGCCGGCATTCCGCTGGGCGTGCAGGGCGCGCGCGCCAGCCTCGCCGCCTGGAAGCGGATCCTGGGCTGCAGCGACGACCTGTATCGCGAGCAGCTTCCCGACGGATCGCATTACGCCGGTTCGCGGTTCGAGGGACACGTCCACTACAACGGCTATACCGAGCTGGGCAGCAATCCCGACAAGGCGCCGATCGACGTCGCCCCCTATATCTGGGACCATTTCTTCAACCTCTGACCGACGCGCTGCCGGGCGGCGCGCGTCGCCCGGCAGCCGATCGCCGACCAAAGGAACGATCGTGCTCCAACCGACCGACGCGGCCGATGCGGCCGAAGCCTCACCTTCCGCGCCGCCCTCGGCCGCGATCCGCCCGACCAAATGGGGCGTCATCTGGCTGCTGACGCTCACGCTGTTCTCCGCGCTGACCGTGGGCGGGCTGCTCAGCCCCTTGCAGGAAGCGGTGAAGGCCGAGTTGCACCTCACCGATCTCGACATCGGCCTGCTCGCGGGCGGGGCGACCGCGATCCCGATCGCGCTGCTGTCGTTGCCGATCGCCTGGCTGGTGGATCACAGCACGCGCACGCGCCTGCTGATCATTCTCGCCTCCTTCTGGGCGATCGGCACGATCGGCACCGCCTTCGCCCCGAACTTCGCCGGGCTGTTCGCCGCGCGGCTGATCGCCGGGATCGGCGCGGGCACGGCGTTCCCGGTGCTGATCTCCCTCCTCGCCGATGTCTGCATGCCCGATCGGCGCGGACGCTCGATGCTGCTGGTGTCGATCGGCGCCTGGGCCGGCGCGGCCGCGGCGTTTGCGATCGGCGGCTCGCTGTTCGGCTATCTGACCAGCCATCCGGGTGCCGGCCTGCTCGGCATGACGCCGTGGCGCGAAGTCCATCTGCTGGTGGGCGTCGGCGCGGCGCTCGCGGTGCTGCCGCTCTTCCTCATCAAGGAGCCGCCGCGCTACGAAGTGGAGCAGACCAGCGTTTCGCTGCGCCTGGCGATGGACGCCTTCTGGCGGCGTCGCAAGTTCCTGGGCCCGCTGCTCGCCGGGCAGTTGACCGGCGGCATGGCCGAGGGCGCAGCGGCGATCTGGATGGGATCGCTGCTCATCCGCCAATATGGCCAGGCGCCCGGTTCGTTCGGCGGCTGGGTGGGTGCCGTGATCCTGGGATCGGGCATCATCGGATCGATCATCGGCGGCTTCGCCGCGGACGCGGCGGGCAAGCTCAAGATGCGTGGCGCCATCCTGCTGCCCGCTGCGATCGCAACGGCGCTGACCATTCCGGCAGGCGCCTTTTCGATCATGCCGACCGTCACCGGCTTTGCCTGGACGCTGTTCGCGCTGCTGGTGGGCGGGACGATCGTCAACCTGGTCTCCTCGGCGGCGATCGCGGTGCTGATCCCGAACGAGGACCGCGCCGTGACGCTGGCAGGCATGAAGATTGCCGGCACGATGGTAGGCGCGGGCGTCGCCCCGCCGCTCGTCGTCTGGCTCTCGACCTTCAGCACGGGCAAATGGGGCCTGGGCGAAGCGGTGGCGATCATGGGCGTGGTGACCGGTGCGATGTCGCTGGCCGGCTTCTGGATCGCGATGCGCAACGCACCCCAGCAAGTCGCGCGCGATCCGAACGCGAAGATGATCCCGGCGGAGGCCTGATGCCCGGCCAGGCCCCGCCTACCCCTGTTCGCCGTCCCCGCGAGGGCGGGGACGGCGAACAGGGGAACAGGTTGGGCTCGAGCCTAGCCGCCCTTCAAATGCCGCTTCAGCCAGTCATCGGCATCGCGGTTGGAGCGGACCGACACGCCCGCCGTCTTGTGGACGTTGAAGCCGTGGAAGCCGCCCGGATAGACGTGCAGCTCGGTGGGCACGCCCGCCCGGATCAGGCGCGCGGCATAGGCCAGGTCCTCGTCGATGAAGAGATCGAGCGTGCCCGAGGAGAGAAAGGCCGGCGGCAGGCCGGCAAGGTCCTCCGCACGCGCCGCGGCGGCATAGGGCGGGATGCCCTCCCCGCCCGGCTCGGTCCCCAGATAGCTGCGCCAGCCGAAGCGATTGCTGCCCGAATTCCAGATGAACTCGCCGGCATGGGGATTGGGCTCGGCCGTGCAGGTCCGGTCGTCGAGCATCGGATAGATGAGCTGCTGGAAGGCAATGGTGAAATCGCCGCGATCGCGGACGAGCAGCGCCAGTGCGGCGGCCAGCCCGCCGCCGGCGCTCTCGCCACGAATGCCGATCCGCGCCGGATCGATCTCGAGCTCGGCCGCATGCGCATGGAGCCAGGCGAGGCCGGCATAGCAATCCTCGAGCGGCCCCGGGAACGGCGTCTCGGGCGCAAGCCGGTAATCGACGCTGACCAGCGCACAGCCCAGTATTTCGACCATGTGCCGGTGGACCGGTTCGAGCGTGACGGCCGCGCCGCCGACATAGCCGCCGCCATGGATGTGATAGATGCACGGCAGCACCGTGCCCGCGCTCCCCGCGGGCCGATAGAGCAGCATCGGCACGTCGGGAGCGCCGTCGCGACCGGGCGCGGTCAGCGCGCGCTTGTCGACACGCTCGGGATTCTCGACTTCGCCCAGCGGTATCCGCCCCGGCGCGCGCACCAGCGGCAACAGGCTCTCGTCCAGCGTAACCGCCGGCCAGAGCTCGAGAAGGTCGAGCAGCTCCGGATCGACGAGGTGGCGCGTTCCGGTCATGCCCTTGCTCCCATCAGTTTCCCAGCCCGCCGGCGACGAGCAGGGTCTGCCCACTGACATAGTCGCTTTCGGGCGCACAGAAGAAATAGACGCCGCCCGCCGCTTCCTCGGGCGTGCCGGGGCGGCCGAGCGGGATCTGCGCGGTCACGGTGTCGCGGAAGCCGGCGGGCACGCCGAACCGGAGCTGCCGGCCCTCGATCTCCGCCCCGGCATCGGGGTGATCGATGGGCAAGTTCAGCCGCGTCTCGATGAAGCCGAAGGCGACGCAGTTCACGCAGACCTTCAGGCGGCCCCATTCCTTGGCGAGCGTCCTGGTCATGCCGATCACGGCGGACTTGGCCGAGGCATAGTTGACCTGGCCGGCATTGCCGTTGACGCCCGAGATCGACGAGATGTTGACCACCTTGCGGATCACTTCGCGCCCCTCCGCCGCTTCCGCCTTGGCCATGGCCCGCCACGGCTCGGCGGCGGCGCGCAGGATGCGGAACGGCGCGGTGACGTGCACGTCGAGCATCGCCTGGAACTGCTCGTCGCTCTGCTTGTGGATCACGCCGTCGCGCGTGTAGCCGGCATTGTTGACGATGATGTCGAGCCCGCCAAGCCCGTCGAGCGCGGCCTGGACGATGCGCTCCCCGAAATCGGGCGCGGTGACGCTGCCGTTGCAGGCGATCGCCCGCCCGCCGGCGGCGCGGATCTCCTCGATCACCGCCAGCGCGGGCGCCGCGTCGAGATCGTTGGCCACCACCGCCGCGCCCTGCGACGCCAGCTTCAGCGCGACTGCCCGCCCGATCCCCCGCCCCGATCCCGTGACGATCGCGACCTTGCCTTCGAGCGCGCGCATCACGCGCGGCCGTAGAGCGTCACCACGCAGGCGCCGCCCAGGCCGAGATTGTGCTGCAGCCCGAAGCGCATGCCTGCGCCGTGCCGCCGGCCGGCGCGGCCGCGCAGCGGCTGGACCGGCTCAGGGCATGGGGCGGGGCGGGGGGCGCGGGGCGGATGGCCCTTCGACAGCACCCCGCCCGGGGGGTTGGTCACGTGGCGCCCGCCATAGCTGTTGCCGCCGTCGCGAATATAGGCCTCCGCCCCGCCTTCCGCGCACAGGCCGAGCGCCTCGTAGCTGATCAGTTCGTTGGCGGTGAAGCAGTCGTGCAGCTCGATCGCCTGGATGTCGTCGGGCCCGATGCCGGCCTGGTCATAGGTCATGCGCGCCGCCTCGCGCGTCATCTCATAGCCGACGACGCTCATCATCGATCCGGTCGCGAAGGTCTCGGCATAGTCGGTGGTCATCGCCTGGGCAACGATCTCCACGCCCGCGTCCAGCCCGTGCCTCGCCGCAAAGGCCGGCGATACGAGCACCGCCGCCGCCGCGCCGCACGTAGGCGGGCAGGCCTGGAAGCGAGTGAGCGGCCCATGGAGATGCGCGGAGGCCATCACTTCGTCGAGCGTCAGCGGATCGCGGAACAGCGCCAGCGGGTTGTGCGCCGCATGCGCGCGGGCCTTCACCGCGATCATGCCGAACACCTCGTCGGGCGCGCCGTACCGGCTCTGATAATCGAGGCCCGCGCCGCCGAACTGCTGCGCGACCAGCGGCGCGCCCTCGTCCCGGCCGAGCAGCGCTTCCTGGCGGCTCAGATGATGGTCGAGCGAGCGCTTGCGATCCGTGAACACCGCCCCGAGCGCGCCCGGCAGCATCTGTTCGAAGCCGAAGGCCAGCACGCACTCGGCGACGCCGCTCTCGATCGCCTGGCGCGCCAGGAACAGCGCCGTCGATCCGGTGGAGCAGTTGTTGTTGACGTTGACGACCGGGATGCCGGTGCAGCCCACTCGGTAGAGCGCCGACTGGCCGGCGGTGGAATCGGCATAGACATAGCCGGCATAGGCCTGCTGGACCTGCCGATATTCGATCCCCGCATCGGCGAGCGCCAGGCGGATCGCCTGCTCGGCCATCACGTCCCAATCCTCGCTGCGGCCGGGCTTGGCGAAGGGGATCATGCCGACGCCGGCGATGCACGCGCGCGGCATCATGCGGCGCCCCCGGCGGCATCGACGCCGTCGATGAAGTCGAGGAAAGCGCTGGTCGACGCTTCGTTGTTCGCGACGAGATAATTGTGCCCGGCGCCCTTGAACTCGACATATCTGCTGTCGGGCAGCATCGCGTGCAGCGCGCGCCCCTTCTCCACCGGCACGGCCTTGTCCTCGTCGCCGTGCAGCACGAGCACCGGCATGGTCAGCCGCGCCTGCGCCCGTTCGCGCGTGGTGGCATAGGCCGCGATCGCCTGGGCCTGGGCGCGCACGCCGGCCATGGTGAAGCGGTCCCTGGAGAGCACGCCGATATCGTGCAGCGCCGCGTCGCGCGGGGCGGCGCTGCCATAGGCCTCCGGCTTGGCCCGCTTGAACATCGCGCGGACCAGCCAGCGCGGCAGGCGGTAGATCAGCTTCTGGGCGCCCTTGATCTCGGTCTGCTCGGTCTTGAGCATGGTGCAGCCGAGCGTCACCGAGCGGGTGCGCTCGGGATATGCCATCGCGAACTCGGCCGCGATGCCGCCGCCCATCGAGACGCCATAGACATGCGCGCCCGTCTCGCCGGCCGCCTCCAGCACCGCCAGCGCATCGGCGGCGAACTGCGCGATGGTGACGCCGGGCGTGGTGTCGCTCTCGCCGGTGCCGCGATTGTCGAACCAGATCGCGCGGTGGTTCCGCGTCAGCGCCGGCAGCATCGGATACCACATCCGCGAACTGTAGAGATGGCCCATGATCAGCAGCACCGGCGTGCCGCTGCCCTCCGCTTCCCAATGGATGCTTGCGCCGTTGCTCCGAACGAATGGCACGCCTTCTCTCCCACGCGGTCTCCGCGCCGCATGCGAAGACACAGCATGACCAAGGCCGGCCTGTCAATATTCATTCATGAATCAATTAGTTTATACAAAGGAGGCGACCCGCGAGGGCCGCCTCAGGATCAAAGAGACGCTGCACGAAGTTGCAATCGGCCATCGCCTCGGGGCTCGTTCGACTGGATCAGAAGTCCACCTTCGCCCCGACGCGGAAATAGCGGCCCATGATGTTGGGACCGGCCCAGGCCGGGTTGTAGCCGAAGATGCTGTAGGCGGCGTTCGGATCGAAGGGCGGCTTGGTGTCGAGCAGGTTGAGCACGTTCAGCGACAGCGCGAAATTGTCGTTGATCCGGTGCTGGATCGTCAGGTCGACGTTCCAGATGTCCTTCGAGCGGCACTGCACCGGCGTGCCGTCGCCATAAGTCGCCGCGCCATGCTCCACGGCACTCGCGCAGTCGAACGGCGTCGCGCCCATATCGACCTGCGAGACGTGATAGCCGGCCGTGTAGTAGGCCGTCGCCGTCACGCTGGTGTCGCCGAGCTTGAGCGTGTTCTGCCAGCTGGCCCGCCAGCGCGGCGAACCCGAGCACGACGTGTTGTTGCAGGGGCTGAGCGTGCCCTCGTAGCGCTGCGGCGGCTGCGCCTCGCCGGTGATCGGATCGACCAGCGTGAGATGGTTCTTGTCGAGATACGATGCCTCGAACGCGCTGATCCAGCGCACGCCCTCGGCCAGCTTCAGGTTCGCGTTGAAGCCGGCATCGATACCCTGAACGACCTGGTTGTTGGCATTGGTATAGGACGCCTGGATGGTCCCGATATGCGGCAGCGCGTTCGGATTGGCCGGATCCACCGGACCGGGGCGGACAGTGAAGCCCGGAATGTTCACCACGCCGTTGTTGCGATAATAGGCGTCGAGCACCGGCGCCGTGTTGTTCACGCCGACGATCTGGTCCTTGACCTTGATCCGCCAGAAATCGAGCGTGAAGCTGAGGCCGCGGATCGGCTCGAAGATCAGGCCGGCGGTGATGCTCTCCGACTTCTCCGGACGCAGCGCGGGATTGCCCACATTGGTCAGGCCCAGGGAGAATTGCTGGGTCACATAGGCGTTGTTGCCATGCGCGGCGCAGAACGCCGCATAGGTCTGGCAGAAGGTGCCGCCGCCGCGCGTGACGAAGCCGGTGGTCGGCAGGCCGAAGGCCTCGTTGAAGCTCGGAATGCGGAAGCCCTTCGACCAGGTGCCGCGCACCGCAAGGGCACGGATCGGCGTGAACTTGGCGCCGACCTTGGGCGAGAAGTTCTTCTGCCCGGTCGAATAGGAGTCGTAGCGGCCCGAGAGGTTCAGCTCGATCTTGTCCAGCGCGCTCGCCTGGACTTCGCCAAAGGCCGAGAAGACCTTGCGGCTGCCCGAGGTGCCGACTGCGTTGATGTCGTAATAGCGCTCCCAGGGATGGGCATCGTTGCCCGGATTGGCGCTGGGCGCGATGATCGATTCATAGCGATAGGAAAGGCCGCCCGCCGCATCCACGCCGCCGCCCGGCAGGTCGATGACGTGCCGCGACAGGTTCGCCGTGGCCTGCCACAGGTCCGAGTTCGAGACCGTGCTCCTTTCCGGCGCGATATAGTCCCAGACGCTCTGCGGGTTCGCGGACGGATTGGTGAAGTTGAACGTGCCGCGGGCCAGCACGTCCATGATCCGCTGGGGGATCAGATAGTTGATCTGGGTGCGGGTGAGCTTCGAATTGGCGGCGACGAAGCTCGCCGAATAGTCGAAGCCGGCGACCTGGCCGGACAGGCCGATCGTGCCGCGCAGCGTACGGGAGATCGCCTCATCCTCGCGAATCCGGTCGGACCGGAACAGGACCTGCGCGGTCTGGCCGGCGGCGGCATAGGGGTTCTGCGGGTTGAGCGTGCCGTTGGTGGCATCGCAACCGGTGTTCACTCCGTTGGGCGTGCCCCTGCCGGATGCGCACACATAGACCGGCATGATCACGCTGTAGGTGCCCACCGAGGTGGGATCCGGCAGGGTGCCGTTGAAGGCGTGCGGCGAGGACGTGGCGGCGGTGGACGTCTTGTAATAGTTCGCCTGTGCGTAGAACTGGTGCGAGTCGCCGATATTGGCGGTGAAGCGGCTCGACACGCCGAAGCGCTCCACGTCCGGCAGCAGCATCAGATACTCCGCCTGGTTGCCCTGGCAGACGATGCCGCTCGTGGGCGCGGTGGTCGCCTGTGCGATCTGCGCGGCGGAGAGCTGATACGGCGTCCAGCGTCCGCAGGGATTCGACGTGGCCATGTAGGAGAATCGCCCGGAACCGCTGGGGTTGCCCGGTGTCGCCACCGGACGGATCATCGCGACGCCAGGCGGGGCGTACAGGCCGAATACCGTCCCGTTCGCACTGATGCCGTTCCAGGTGTGGTTCGGCAGGCAGGATCCGCTGGCGCCGCAGATCCGGCTCCAGTCCAGCGTGTTGAACGGATAGTCGCGGTCCCGCGCCCAGAGCGGGTCCTGCTTCATATATTCGCCGCTGACGTAGAAATTGAAGCCCTGGTCGTTGAGGTCGCCATAGCCCCAGGTCAGGTCGGCGCGTCGCTCGCCCGCGTCGCCGCGCTGCGAGATGCCGGCCGAGACATTGGCGTGCAGGCCCTTGATCTCCTTCTTCGTGATCACGTTGATCACGCCGGCGACGGCATCCGCGCCATAGGTGGAGGAGGCGCCGTCCTTCAGCACGTCGATGCGCTCGATGATCGCGTTGGGGATGGTGTTCATGTCGACGAAGTTGCGCTGGCCGTCGTCCGCAAGCGGATAGGGCGCCATGCGCAGGCCGTCGAAGATGGTCAGCGTCGACTGCACGGTGAGGCCGCGCAGCGAGATGGCGCTGGCGCCCGCCGCGAAATTGCCGCCCGCATTCCAGCCCTGGGTGATCGTGCCGGCATTGCCGGCCGACAGGCGCTGCACCGCCTCGGTGACGGTGTTGAGGCCGCGCTGCTCCAGCGTCTCGGCCGAGAGCACGGTGACCGGCGACGGCGTTTCCGTGTCGGTGCGCCGGATCAGCGAGCCGGTGACGACGATCTGGTCGCCGGTCGCTTCCTGGGCAGCCGGGGCGGCCGCGGGAGCGGCAGCGTCCTGTGCGGATGACGCCGCCGGCGCGGCTTCCTGCGCCAATGCCGGCGCGGCGATCAGCATGGCGCCGCAAAGTGCCGTCGAGTCCCGCAACAGCCGGGTGATGGTCCTGGTTCGATTTATCATTGTCAGCCCTTTTGCTTGTGGCCGCGGCGGCAGTCTGTGCTCAGGCTGCTCGCGTGGCGGACCACTCCCTCTTTCGCTCGCGCGGCGGGGCTGCATCGCGCTCTGGCCATTTCGCTTGGGAAATTTCGCCGACCCGATCGTCCAGGATGTCGCCCGGCAGCCCGCCCGCTCGCTGCGCCGCCTTCACGATTGAAGCACGGGCGCAGGAGGTACGCTGCGGGGAGCGGGGGGCAGCTTCCTCCGTTAAGCGACCGAGGCGGCGCGTATTGCGACGAAGCCGGATCGATCGCGCATCGGGCGGACGAACGAAAAAGCCGGCGGGGTTGCCGCCGGCTTCGAAGTTGCTGGTAGGAAATGATCCAGGCCCGGCCGATGCGGGCGGCCGAGCCCGGAGCTGGCGGTCAGGCCGGCTTGGCGCCTGCCGTGCCGCACTTCACGAACTTGCCCTTGGCATCCTTGCAGTGCGTTGCCTTGGCGGGCGCGGGCTTTGCCGCCATGGGCTTGGCGGCAACGGGGGCGGCCGCCGCGGGCTTGGTGGCCATGGGCTTGGCCGCGGGCTTGGTCGGGCACTTCATGAACTTGCCGTGCGCGTCGCGGCACGGCGCTGCTGCGATCGAAGGCGTCGCCGCGGCGAGCATGGCGAGCGAGGCTCCGGCGATCATCAACTTCCTGAACATTGGCACTCTCCTGCTTGTGGAGAGGCGAGACTGCACCCGCCCGCGTGGCCGACAGTTCTCCGCAAGATGAACTTTCTGCAATATTCGGACACGGGAGAGTCACAGAGGGGCCGATTATTTCGGCGCGCCGGGAAAACATCCTGGCGCAGGGGCGATTGCATAGTGGTGGAGTAGGAATAGGCTGGCGACTCGTTGAGCGTGCCTTCCCGCCCGGCTGGGAGATAAGCGAATGCCCGAGAATGGCCTCTTCGATCTGTCGCTTCCGACACTGACCATCTATGATCGTGCCGACCGTCCCGCCCGCAGCCTGTTGGCGCATGCCGGGCAGATCATCGAGCTTGGCGGGGGCGGGCGCAACCTGTGGGCCGCGCGGCTCGACGAGGCGGTTCGCCTGACGGAGCGCCCGGTGATCCTGGTCGCGCACGGCCCCGGCTGTTTCGCGGTGACCTGGTGGGCGCGGCTCTCGCCGGCTTCCTATGTCGAGAAGGTCGCTGGCGCGGTGTTCGTCCGGCCGCTGGGGTCGGCGGTGACTGCCTCGCCCGAGCAGCTCTTCGCCGGGCCCCGCCTGCGCATCGCCTTTCCCTCGATCCTGGCGGATACCGGAGCCGATGCCGCGGCGCTGGCACGCGACTGGGGCAGCCGCTTCCTCGATTCGACGCCGGTGCGCTCGATCGGCGACCTGCTCGCTTCGCTGCGCGGCGAACCGGACGCGGTGCCTGCGGCCGGGAATCCCCTGCTCTGCCTGGCGGGCTGAACCACAAAGCGCTGGATTCTCACGGGCACCTGCCCTAGGCCGGGCAGGTGCTGCTTCGGCAGTACCTCGCTATTTGGGGAGTAGCCAGCCGCGCCGTCGCGCGGGCTCCTGCGTCAACATGCTTGGCCGAGAGGCCATGGCGCGGGAGGGACGGGTCACCGTTCGGGCGAGACCAATGGCGTCGCATCTCCGCTCTTGCCGGGCGGGGAGGTGCGATGTCGTTGGATTTCGTCTCCGTCCGGCCCGGAGTATTGCCCGTGGAAGCCCTGCTCAGTTCCACCGCACTCGTGGCGCTCGCCGAGATCGGCGACAAGACCCAGTTGCTCGCCATCCTGCTCGCCACGCGCTTCAAGAAGCCGGTGCCGATCATCCTCGGCATCCTGGTCGCGACGCTGGCCAATCATTTCCTTGCCGCCCTGGTAGGTTCGGAAGCCGCCGCGCTGCTCCAGGGCGCCTGGTTCCGCTATCTGATCGCCGCTTCGTTCATCGCCATGGGGCTGTGGACGCTGATCCCCGACAAGATCGACGACATCGAGGACAAGCCGGCTCGCTTCGGCGCCTTCCTCACTACCGCCATTGCCTTCTTCCTGGTCGAGATGGGCGACAAGACTCAGCTCGCCACGGTGGCGCTGGGGGCGAAGTTCCATAATATATGGGCGGTCACCGCCGGCACCACGCTGGGCATGATGCTGGCCAATGTGCCGGCGGTGTTCCTTGGCAACGCGTTGCTCAAGCGCGTGCCGCTGCGGCTGGTGCACGGTATCGCCGCGGTGCTGTTCATCGCCGCGGGTATCATGATGCTGGGCGAAACCGCCGGCTGGTTCTGACGCCTAGGGACGCTGGATTTCGCCCATCTCGGCGGTGAAGGTGACGCGCAGCGCTTCGGAGAGGCTGCGCGCACCGAGCTTCTGCATCAGATTGGCGCGGTGCACTTCCACCGTGCGCGGCGAGATGCCGAGGTCATAGGCGATGGTCTTGTTGGGAAAGCCGGCCGCGAGCCCTTCCAGCACTTCGCGCTCGCGCGCGGAGAGATTGGCGAGCTGCGTGCGGGCCGCATCGGTGCGCGAGGCGCCGTTCGATTCGCGCATGCGCTCAAAGGCCTTGTCGATCGCGTTCAGCAGGCGATCGGCCTCGAACGGCTTTTCGGGGAGGTCGCCCGCGCCCGCGCGCGTCCCCTTCACCGCGACCGCCTCGTCGCCATGTCCGGGGAGCACGATCACCGGCATGGCGGCACCGCGCTCGTTGAGCAGTTGCTGCACTTGCAGCCCGTCGATTTCGGGCATGCGGATGTCGAGCAGGACGCAGCCCGGCTCGACGCTGCGCAGTTCGCGGAGGAACGCCGCGCCCGATGGCCAGAGGCGCACGGCATAGCCCGTGGTCCGCAGCATGAACCCGATCGAGTTCCGGACGCTGTCCTCATCATCGACGATGTGCACCAGACGCTGGCCGTCCATCTAAATTACTCCATTTTGGTGCAAACGATATGCAGCGTATAAATGAAGGGAGCGGCGCATGGTCGCCGGTTGTTGCGGACGATGCGATGCCATTGCCGTCCAAATGCCCCTGACGCGTCCTGCGATATTCTCGTTCGTCAATTCGGCGGGGCTGTCGGGGGGCCCCCGGCATGCGTCCGAGCATTTCATGACCGGCGCACTATTGCTCACCCAACTGGAGAGTCGAATGGATTCAACCATGGGAAGCGCGTAATCCCACCGATCGGCAAGTTCACACCCGTGAAAATACAGTGGTTAACCGGAGTGGAATGCGGAAGGGCCGCAAGGCATTGGACTTTTGGGTCCATCAACATTATGTACCGGTCATTATGGAAATCACCGCCTGTGCCGTCGCCAAGGGGCGCCCCCGCGAATTCGACACCGACTCGGCGTTGACCGCGGCGCTGCGCGTCTTCTGGAGCAAGGGTTATGAGGGCGCCTCGCTGAGCGACCTGACCGAAGCGATGGGGATCACCCGGCCGAGCCTCTATGCGGCGTTCGGCAACAAGGAAGCGCTCTTCCGGAAGACGCTGGATCTCTATCAGCGCGAGAAGCTCGACTATATGGGCAAGGCGCTCGACGCGCCGACTGCGCGTGGCGTCGCCGAGCGGCTGCTGATCGGCGCGCTCGAGATGCAGATGAGCTCGTGCGATCCCAAGGGCTGTATGGGCGTGATCAACTCGGTGGCTTGCGGGGCCGAAGCGGAGTCGATCCGCGCCGAGGTGCTCAAGCGCGGGGCAACCGTGAAGCAGGGCCTGATCGATCGATTCGAGCGCGCCAAGGACGAAGGCGACCTGCCCGCCGATACCGACGTGATCGGGCTCACCGCCTATCTGACCGCACTGCTCCAGGGCATTGCGCTCCAGGCCGGCGGCGGCACGTCGTGCGCCGATCTTCAGGCGCTGATCGACACCAGCCTGGCCTGCTGGCCGAGCAAGTAAGCGAGATTGCCGGCATCCGGCTTTCGCCGCGATGACAGGGAGGCGCCCGATCGCGAACGCCTCTTGAAAGTTTTTGTTTGGCCCCGCCTCGACAAAAAATACCGACCAGTATAAAAAGCCCTTGACGCAACGCAGCACGATTTCTATACCAGTCAGTATAGAATGAGGGAAGCTGCCGAAGCGACGACAAGGGGCCGACGCCCCGGGCCATCACTCCAGCAGCGCAGAATTTAGACAGGACCGGGACGGTGCGCCGCAGACACATGCGTCTGCGCGAAAGCCTCGTCTCGTGCCGGTTGGGGATGACCGGAAATGCCGGCGGAAACCGTTCCGCGCGGCACGGGGAGGCTTTTGCCTTCCGCCGGGCAACAAGCAGGAGGAGACGATCATGGCCTATCTCAACTTCGCCGCGCTCCAGGGCAGCCCGATCGCGGTGCCTGCCGATGTCCTCCCGGTCAGCGGCTTTTCCGCGCTCGAATGGCAAGTCGTCGCGATCGCGCAGCACGACCGGCTGGCGTCGCTGGAGAAGCCCGGTCGCCTCTCGGTGGCGCTGGGCGTGATCTTCGGGGGCGAGGTGCCCAATCCGAAACTAGCGGACCAGAAACTCGAGGCGCTGCGCCGCATGTCGGTGCTCGCCTGGCACAAGGGCTATGCCGTGCCCCGCCACGAGATCCGCGCCTTCCACGAAGCGGGCTTCACGCCCGACCAATATGAAACGCTGCTCGCCTCCATCAGCCGCGGCCGGGCAGCCCTGAATCAGGGGAAGCGATTCCAATGAACATGATCACGCGCATCGAATCCGAGACGGGCGACAACAAGCCGGGCGTCTCGGATCGCCTTCGCCGCATGCCGCTGTGGCAGCGCGGCAGCCTCGTCGCGCTGCCGGTGTTGCTGGTCGCCGCCGGCCTCAGCATCGCCAGCAAGGACGCGCCCGCCGCGATGGCGGCGCCGCCGCCGCCGGTGGTGACGGTCGCCACCCCGCTGGTCCGCGACGTCAACGAATGGGACGATTATGTCGGCCGGTTCGAGCCGAGCCGCGCAGTCGAGGTGCGTCCGCGCGTCTCGGGGGCGATCACCGGCGTCCATTTCACCGACGGTGCGATCGTCCAGAAGGGCCAGCTGCTCTTCACCATCGACCAGCGCCCGTTCGCGGCGGCCCTGGCCGAAGCGCGCGCCGGGCTGGCCAGTGCCGAGAGCGATCTCGCGCTTGCCCGCTCCGACCTGGGTCGCGCCGAGCGTCTCGTCTCGGTCGAGGCGGTGTCGAAGAGCGATGTCGAGCGGCTCCAGGCCCGCGTCCGCGCCGCCGGTGCGTCGGTGTCTGCGGCCCAGGCCCGGGTGCGCAGCCGCGCGCTCGACATGGAGTTCACCCAGGTCCGCGCGCCGATCGCCGGCCGCATCTCGGACCGCCGCGTCGATCCGGGCAACCTGGTGGCCGCAGGCGAGGGGCAGGGCGGTTCGCTGCTGACCACGATCAACGCGCTCGATCCGATCTACTTCACCTTCGACGGTTCGGAGGCCCTGTTCCTCAAGACCAAGCGCGCGAAGGAAACCGGCGCCCAGGAATCGCCGGTGGAGATCCGCCTGCAGGACGAGACCGACTATAAGTGGAAGGGCAAGCTCGACTTCACCGACAATGGGCTCGATCCCAAGTCGGGCACGATCCGCGGCCGCGCGGTGCTGAGCAATCCGGGCATGTTCCTGACGCCCGGCATGTTCGGCAACATGCGCCTCTCGGCCGGCGGCACCACCCAGGCGCTGATGGTGCCGGACACCGCGATCCAGACCGACCAGGCCCGCAAGCTCGTGCTCACCGTGGGCAAGGACGGCACCGTCGCGCCCAAGCCGGTGACGCTCGGGCCCGTGGTCGACGGCCTGCGCATCGTCCGCTCCGGCCTGACCGCCCAGGACAAGGTGGTGATCTCGGGTACCCAGTTCGCCGCTCCGGGCGGCAAGGTGAACCCGAAGCCCGGCAAGATCGCGCCGACCGCAACCAGTCAGGCGCCGGCCCTCACGGCGCCGGTGACGGGCGAAGCAACCTTCGCCCGTTGACCGTCAGCCGCCGGATCTCCCCAGGGTCCGGCGGCTGACACTTTCTTCGTTTCAGACCTCTTTTTCGAGGAGTGGCCCCATGCGCCTCTCGCGGTTCTTCATCACGCGCCCGATCTTCGCGGCCGTCATCGCGGTCGTGATCACGATCATCGGTGCGATCGCCTATCTCGCGCTGCCGATTTCCCAATATCCCGACATCGTCCCCCCGACGGTGACGGTCACCGCCTCCTATCCCGGCGCTTCGGCCGAGACCGTCGCCGAGACGGTCGCCGCGCCGATCGAGCAGGAGATCAACGGCGTCGACGACATGCTCTACCAGTCGTCGCAATCGACCGGCGACGGCAACGTCACCATCACCGTCACGTTCAAGTCGGGAACCAATCTCGATTCCGCGCAGGTGCTGGTGCAGAACCGCGTCGCGGTCGCGATCCCGCGCCTGCCCGAGGAAGTGCAGCGTCTGGGCGTCGTCACGCGCAAGACCACGCCGGACTTCCTGCTGGTCGTGAACCTGATCTCGCCGGACAACTCCGTCGATCGCGAATATATCTCCAACTATGCGCTGACCCAGGTGAAGGACCGCCTCGCCCGTGTCGAAGGCGTGGGCGACGTGCGCATGTTCGGCGCGCGCGACTATGCGATGCGCGTGTGGATCGATCCGGGCCGCGCCGCCGCGCTCAACCTGACGGCGGGCGACATCGTCCAGGCGCTGCGCGCGCAGAACGTCCAGGTCGCCGCCGGCACGCTCGGCCAGCCTCCCTCGGGCGGCTCGGCCTTCCAGCTCAACGTCGAGACGCAGGGCCGCTTCACCGAGCCCGCGCAGTTCGGCCGCGTCGTCATCCGCACCGATGCGGACGGACGGCAGGTGCGCGTCAGCGATGTCGCCCGCGTCGAACTCGGCGCCGAGGATTATGGCACCAGCGCCTATCTCGGCGACAAGGACAGCGTGATCATCCCCGTCTTCCAGATGCCGGGATCGAACGCGCTCGCCGCCGCCGAGGCAATCAAGGCCGAGATGGAGACGCTCTCGAAGGATTTCCCGCAGGGCCTTGAATATCGCATCGTCTACAACCCGACCGAGTTCATCCAGAAGTCGATCGACGAGGTGGTGAAGACGCTGGTCGAGGCGGTGGTCCTCC
>Ga0066256_1002166_pt1 | contig 22888 bp, 17 predicted proteins | sample ThiBio_1000_biof_FD_87107 | JGI IMG/M metagenome (GOLD analysis project Ga0066256, IMG submission 87107) | Wastewater bioreactor microbial communities from Cape Town, South Africa - Thiocy_expt_1000_biof (version 2) | ecosystem: Engineered > Bioreactor > Thiocyanate-remediating >... | reverse complement strand
GATGTCCCGCGCCTCGGCGGCTTCGGTTCCTGACGATGGGCAGAAGGTCAAAACAACAGCGGGGCGCTTGTTGACCTGCTGCGTGTATTTTACGGTTTGTGATGTTGCCCGAATGTCGAGCATTTCCGGTCGGGTCGGTATCAACACCATATCGGCAGCTTCCAAAGCTGCGGCGGCAATATCACGATGAACGGGCGGGCAGTCGAGAATGATAAGATCGGCCTCGGCCTCATGCACGGCACGGCATTCGAACTCATGATGGCAGCCGATGTGATCGAAATGGGTGTGGCTGGCCACCGCGATCAACGGCTTCTCGGTGACCAGCGGCACCCACTCGCGCAGCGACACGACACCCATGCCGCTATCGACCAGCATATCGCGGTCGCGACCACGGACGTGCCAGATGTTGCAGCGGTAGAATTCCTGGATGTAGGGTTCGGAAATGGCGGTGACGTCGTCCCCGCGGCGCTCGACGGCGTACCATTTGTCCGGGCTGATGCGCAGCATGGTCAGGCCTCCGTCACGGCCGGCAGGGCGACGATATCGGCGGCCTGCACGGCGAGCGGCACGCAAACGCCATCGGCAAGCTGCGCCGTCTGCGGCATGTGCACGACGAGGCTCGACGAAGGCGAGGATACGGGCGCCACATGGCAACGCTGGTGGGTGCCGAAGAAGGCACTGGACGTGATACGCGCCTCGCCCAGCGACAGGCTGCCGGGACTGCCCGCCGTCTCCGCGGGACCGCGAAAATGCTCCGGGCGGATGACGAGGCTGAGCTTCTGCCCGGCTCTCGCTTCGCCGGCGGTAAAGGCCGTGGCCGGCAGGGCCAGCCGGCCGAGCGGCGTTTCCACCAGCACGTCGTCGCCGTCGCGGGCCATCGCCTTGCCGTCGAGGAAATTCACCTCGCCCATGAAACCGGCGGAAAACAGCGATTTCGGCCGCATGTAGATCTCGGCCGGCGCGCCGACATCCTCGATGCGGCCGGCATTCATCACCACGATGCGGTCGGCGATCGCCATCGCCTCTTCCTGGTCGTGGGTGACGTGGACGAAGGTGGTACCGACCCGCTTCTGGATCGCCTTCAACTCATCCTGCATCTGGCGGCGCAGTTTCAGGTCGAGCGCGCCGAGCGGCTCGTCGAGAAGCAGCACGTCGGGATCGACGGCGAGCGCCCGGGCCAGCGCCACGCGCTGGCGCTGGCCGCCGGAGAGTTCGTGCGGCTTCTTGGCCGACGAAGCCTTCAGGCCGACGAGATCGAGGAAACCGAGCGCCTTCTCATAGCGTTCGGCACGCGCCATGCCACGCATCCTGAGGCCGAAGCCGACATTGTCGCGCAGGCACATATGCGGGAAGAGCGCATAGTCCTGGAACATGGTGGTGGTCGGACGCCGGGCCGGCGGCACGAAGGTCATGTCCTTGTCGGCGATCAGCACCTGGCCGCTCGACGGCAGCAGGAAGCCGCCGAGAATGGAGAGCAGCGTGGTCTTGCCGCAGCCCGAGGGGCCGAGCAGCACGATGAACTCGCCGGCGGCGATCTCCAGCGAGACCTCGTTCAGCGCCGTGAACTGGTGGAAAAGGCGCGAGACGGTGCGGATCGAGACGGCGGCGGTCATGGCGTGTTCTTTTTCCGGAAGAGGGTCAGTTCGAGGATGGCGAGCAGCGCGATCGACGCCAGGAAGACGACGGAGCCGATGGCGTTGGTCTTGGGGTTGAGGCCGGAGCGCAACAGGCTCCAGATTTCCACCGGCAGAGTGACGTTGAAACGCGACAGCAGGAAGGCGATGATGAATTCGTCCCAGCTGAAGGTGACGGAGAGAAAGAAGCTGGCGAGGATCGAGGGCATCAGCATCGGCGCGGTGACGAGCAGCATCACCTTCCAGTCGCTGGCGCCGAGGTCGCGGGCGGCGCGCTCGATGTTCACATGATGATCGCCCATCGAGGAATAGATGATCGCGAAGCAGAGCGGCAGGTTGATGACGACATGGCCAATGCCGACCGTCCAGAGCGACAGGCCGATGCCGAGCGTATTGAGCACGGTGAGCAGGCCGAGCGCGATGATCAGGTAGCTCACCGTCATCGGCGCGATCAGCAGGCCACGCTGCAGCACCGAGCCCGGCAGCCTGTAGCGGGCGAAACCGTAAGCCGCCATGAAGCCGAGCAGGCAGGCGACGGCGGACGACGCGGTGGCGACGATCAGCGAATTGAGCAGGGCGGCCATCAGCTTGCGGTCGGCGAAGATCGCCTCGTACCATTGCAGCGAAAAGCCGTTGAACGGCGGCACCGGCAGGCGGCCGTCCTGGAAGGAGAACAGCACCAGCACCGCCACCGGCAGGAAAATGAAGCCGAACAGGGCGGCGGCGTAGATGACGGCAAGGAGGGTGGAGAGACGGTGGCGCAGCATGGTCACACCCGATCGATCTTCAGCCAGCGGGCGCAGAGCGCATAGGCCAGCGTGACGGCGAGCATCAGCACGATGGAGAGCGCCGAGGCCATCGGCAGGTCGGCGCGCCGGCCGATCTGCAGCATGATGATCTGCGGCAGCACCAGCTCGTTGTTGCCGCCGAGAATCTGCGGCGTGATGTAGTCGCCGATGCAGAGCACGAAGGTGAGGAAGGCGCCGGTCATGATGCCGGGCAGCGTCAGCGGCAGGATGACGTGCCAGAAGGTCTGCAGCCCGTTGGCGCCGAGATCGGCGGCGGCACGGCGGTAATTCGGCGAAAGCTGCACGAGGTTGGCGTAGATCGTCAACGTCAGCAGCATGACGAAGAAATGCACGAAACCGATGACGGTGGCGGTGCGGGTGCTGGCGATTTCCAGCGGCTCGGAAATGATGCCGATGCCCAGCAGCGCCTGGTTGATGACGCCGTTCTTGGTCAGCACCAGCAGCCAGGAATAGGAGCGCACGACATAAGACGTCCAGAACGGCAGGATGGCGAGGATCAGCGCCGTGCGCTGGAAGCGCTTCGGCACGCGTTCGGCAATGATCCAGGCAAGCGGATAAGCGAGCAGCACCGAAAGCACGGTGACGGTGAGGGTGATTTCGAGGGAATTGGTCAGCCCCTTGAGCAGGGCGTTTTCACCGAAGAAGCGCAGGTAGTTGTCGAGGTTCCAGGCCCGCACGATCTCCCTACCCTGCCGCGACCACAGGCTCATGGCCGCCATGAACAGGAACGGCACGACGAAGAAGGCGACGGTCCAGACGAGCGCCGGCGCGACAAACCCCCAGGCCTTGCGGCGATCGGCATTTTCGAGCGAGAGGGTGGTCATGGGTGGCTTTCAGCCTCTGTTTCGTGTTGGGGGATTGCCCCTGATCCGCCTGCGTCCCTTACTCCCCCGACCGGCAGGGTATCGCATATGGAACGAGAGGGTGCCATCTGCCTCCTTCTCCCCCTCGGGGAGAAGGGTCCGCAGGACGCAGCGGGATGAGGGGGCGCCACGGGGAAAAGTCTTGCCGTGTCTCGCCCCTCATCCGACCCTTCGGGCCACCTTCTCCCCGCTGAGGAGAAGGAGAAGAGGGCGACGGGCCGTCAAACCCGCCACTTACGCGGCCGTCCGCTGGTTACTGCTGCAACATCTCCGTCCAGACATCCTGCATCTTCTGGTCCAGCTCGGCGCTCGGCATCGGATAGAGCTGGGTCTTCGGCAGGTACGATGCCTGGTCGCTCCAGCGCAACGCCGCCTTCTGGGCGTCTGTCAGATGATCGCCCGCCTTGCTGTTGGCCGGCATCGCCCAGTAGCAGGAGGAGGTGGCAAGCCGCGCCTGGCCCTCGGGGCTGACGATATACTGCACGAACTTACGCGCCAGTTCCTGCTTCTTCGAGGTCTTGAGCACGGCGATGGACTGGGTCCAGAGCAGGCCGCCCTGGTCCGGGATCGTCCAGTCGAGGTCCGGCTTGTCGGCCGAGAGCACGCCGGTGATCCACTCGCCGCCGCCGAGCAGTATGTCGACTTCGCCGGTCGCTAGCGCCGTCTGCGAGGAGACGACGTCGCTGACCTGCTTGGAATTCTGCTTCAGCGCCACCAGCCTGTCCTTGATGGCGGGCAGATCGGCGTCGGTGAGATCAGCGGTCTTCTTGCCGAGTTCCAGGCCGGCGATGCCGATCAGCGGCAGGTAATAATCGTAGATCGCGATGCGGCCCTTATATTTTTCCGACCACAGCGACGACAGGTTCTTCATGTCGCTCACATCGACCTTCGACTTGTCGTAGGCGATGGTGTTGTAGCCGAATTTTTCGGTGACGGCGTAGATCTTGCCGTCGCGGCTGTTGTTCTTGTCGAGGCGAACCTCCGGGAAGATATCCGCCGTCGGCAGGGCATCGGCCGGCAGTTCGGCGAACAGGTCCATGTCGAGGGCGCGCTGCACGTCGACGCCGTCGATGACCATGACGTCCCAGTCACCCGGCTGCGATTGCTCGATGATCGACAGGCCGGCGCCCGTGCCCTCGAAATCCTTGAGATTGACCTTGACGTTGTTGGCCTGCTCGAACGGCTCGATCAGCGTCGGATCGGTGTGGTCGCACCAGACCAGCGCGTTCAGCTCATCCTGCGCCAGTGTCGGCGCGGCAAGGGCGATGGCCGCAAGCGCGGTGGCGGACTGCAGAAAACGGCGCATGCAAGCGCCAGGCCTTTTCCCGGTTTTCATCTCGTTTCCCTCTTTCCCGACGCTCATTTCCGGCGCCTTTCGGAAAAAGATTGAATGAGTTCAATTTTTAAGTCAATATCAATTTTGAGGATATTCAAAAAACGGAAAAGACTGACATGGCGGGGTTGAGGGCACGGCAGAAGGCCGACAGGAATCGGCGCATCCTGGAGGCGGCATCGAGCCTGTTTCGCGAGGTGGGTTATGACAGCGCGCGGATCGAGGACATCGCCGAACGCGCCGAGGTGTCGGTCGGGACTTTTTACAATTATTACGAAAACAAGGGTGACATCCTCGTCGCCACCGTCTCCATGGAGGTGGAGGAGGTTCTGGAAGCCGGCAAGCCGATCGTCGAAAACCCGCCCGCCTCCGTGGGCGAAGCGTTGGAAATCCTGATCAACCAGTATTACGACCACTCGCTCGTCTACCTGACGAAGGAGATGTGGCGAACCGCCATGGCGATTTCGATCCAGCAGCCGAACAGCCCCTTCAGCCGGCGTTACACCGATCTCGACAACCGGCTGTGCGACCAGATCGCCGCCCTGATGCAGAAACTGCAGCTACGCGGCGTGATCATGACCGGCATCGATGCCGTCGCCGTCGGCCAGATGGTGTTCAACAACCTCAACATGATGTTCACGGAATTCGTCAAGGACGAGCCGGCGACGCTCGAGGCGCTGAAGGACAATGTCGCCCGCCAGAACCGGCCGTTGGCGACGCTGATCAGCGCTCTGCGATAAGACACGAGAAACAAAACACTTCAGGGAGAAACTATTGGAAGACGAGATCCTCGGCGCCGCACGCCGGCTCATCGACGCCTTCGCGCGCCACGACCGCGACGCCTATTTTGCCGCTTTCGCCCCGGAGGCGACCTTCATCTTCCACAATCTCGACCGCACGCTGAAAAGCCGCGCCGAATATGAGGCGGAATGGGCGCTCTGGGAAAGCCGCGACGGGTTTCGCGTCCGCGGCTGCCGGTCGAGCGAACAACGGCTGCAGATGGTGGGTGAGACGGGCATCTTCACCCATGCCGTTTCCACCGATGTCGCCTTCGGCGACGACGAGGCCACCACGCAGGAACGCGAAACCATCGTCTTCGCCCGCGATGCCGCAGGCACCTGGAAAGCGGTGCACGAGCATCTTTCGGCGCCCACGACCCCTACTTCTTGAAGGGCTTTCGGGAATTTCTGCTGCAACCATCCGATATTCGCCTGAATCCTCTGCTTACCCGGCGTTGCCAAACAAGGCGCATCGCGTTAGCAAGCGTGCCTAATGACGCGCCATATGACGAGGCGCCGACGGGATGGGACCAGCCGAGAGGATTGCATTCATGACGAAGAGAATAGTTCCGGTGATCATGGCCGGCGGCAAGGGAACGCGGCTCTGGCCGCTGTCGCGGGCCACGGCACCGAAACAGTTCATCCAGCTGATCGGCGACAAGACGCTGTTCCAGAACACGCTCGCCCGCGTCGCCGATCCGGATCGTTATGAAGCGCCCGTCATCGTCACCAACGAGGAGTTCCGCTTCCTCGTCGCCGAGCAGGCGCGCGAAATGGGCGTCAAGCTCGCCGCCGTCATCCTGGAACCGATGGCCCGCAACACCGCGCCGGCCGTCGCTGCCGCCGCGGCCGCCGTTGCCGGCCTGTTCGGCGACGATGCGATCATCCAGATTCTCGCCTCCGACCACGAGATCGTCGCCGACGCCACCTATCTCGACTGTATCCGCATCGCCCGCGACACTGCGGCGGCCGGCAAGCTGGTGACCTTCGGCATCACGCCGGCGCATGCCGAAACCGGCTATGGCTACATCGAATCCGGCGACCCGCTGCCCACCGGCGCCCATGCGGTGAAACGGTTCGTGGAGAAGCCGAACAAGGAAAAAGCCGAAGAGATGCTCGCCGCCGGCGGTTATCTCTGGAACTCCGGCATGTTCATGTTCTCGCTGCCGCAACTGACCAAGGAATTCCAGGCCCATGCGCCTGCCGTCATGGAAGCGGCAACGCTGGCCGTCGAAAAGGCCGTGCGCGACCTCGATTTCACCCGCCTCGATCATGACGCCTTCGCCGCGAGCCCGGATATTTCCATCGATTACGCCATCATGGAAAAGACCAGGAACGCCGCCGTCGTGCCCTCGCCGATCGTCTGGTCGGATCTGGGCAGCTGGGATTCGGTCTGGAAACTCGGCAAGAACGACGAGGACGGCAATGTCGTCGAAGGCAATGTCACCGTCCTGAACACCCGCAATTCGCTGGTCATGTCGCATCACGGCCACCTGGCGGTGCAGGGCATGGACAACATCGCCGTCATCGCCAGCGAGGATGCCGTCTATGTCGGCCGACTCGATGAGGCGCAGGAAGTCGGCAAGCTGGTCAAGCACCTTGCCGCCAAGAGCGCCACGTCGAACCTGACGCAGACGCATCCGACCTCCTACCGCCCCTGGGGCGGCTACACCTCGGTGCTCAACGGCGACCGGTTCCAGGTAAAGCGCCTCTTCGTGCTGCCGGGCAAGAAGCTGTCGCTGCAGAAGCATCATCACCGCTCCGAGCACTGGATCTGCGTCAAGGGCACGGCCGAAGTCACCGTCGGCGAAAAGGTGCAGACCCTGCGCGAGAACGAGTCCGTCTACATCCCGCAGGGCGAGGTGCATCGCCTCGCCAATCCGGGCAAGATCCTGCTGGAGATGATCGAGGTTCAGACCGGCTCCTATCTCGGCGAGGACGACATCATCCGCATCGTCGACGAATTCGGCCGCAGCTGACGGCACGGCACCAACACGACGAAGCGAGCTGGCCCAGCGGCAAGCTCGCTTCGGACTGCCGACAAACCGCCATCCTCTCGACACCGTCATGCTCGGCCTTGTGCCGAGCATCTAAGCACGCCAGATATATCCTTTATCGTCAGTGACTGAGCAGGCGCAGGCAGATCCTCGGGACGAACCCGAGGATGACGAAAGAGAGCTTTTCAGACTTTGTCAGCAGTCTGAAGCGAGTCGGCCCCGTGGCTGTCTCGCTTTTTTATTGCACGGATTTTCCGCTTACTATAATGACTGACTGGTCAGTCATAAAAGAATGCTTCCATGAAGGAAAACAAACGCAAGGCCGTCAGCCCGGAGCAGCGCAAGCGCGACATCCTCGACGCCGCCTTTGCCGTCTTCACCGAGCGCGGTTTTGCCGCGACGCGGATCGAGGATATCGCGGCGCGGGCCGGCATCGCCAAAGGCACGGTCTACCTGCATTTTGCCGACAAGGAGGCGCTGTTCACCGGACTGGTCGCCGGCCTCGCCTCGCCGGTGCTGGCGGAAATCGGCGCGCTGGCTGTCCGCGACGGCCTGACGGGAAGGCAGGCGGTGACGCTGCTCTACGACACATTCGTGCGGCTGGTGCTCGGCACCGACCGGCGCCACCTCATCCGCCTGATCATTTCCGAAGGACCGGCCTTTCCGGCAATTGCCGAGATCTATCACCGCGACGTGATCTCGATCGGGCTCAAGGCGCTGCAGCAGCTGCTGTCGCGGGCGGCGGAGCGTGGCGAACTGCGGGCGCCGGCCGTCGCCGAAGTGCCGCAGATCATCGCCTCGCCGCTCATTCTCTCCATCGTCTGGGGGGCTTTGTTCGAACGGCTGGAACCGCTCGATACGAAAAAACTCTTCGATGCCTTTCTCGACACTCTTTTCCTGCCGCCCGGAGACGCGTGATGCGCAAGATCCTCTTCCTCGCCGTGGTGCTCCTGCTGGTGCTTTGCGCCCTTCCCTTCCTGCTTGCCGACGGCAAGCCGCGCCCCTACCAGGGCTGGGTCGAGGCCGATACGCTGTTCATCGGGACTGAAAACGGCGGGCGGCTCACGGAACTCGCCGTTGCGGAAGGGCAAGCGGTCACCATCGACACCCCGCTCTTCCGCCTCGACGACCGGACGGAGGCCGCCGCGGTGGACAGCGCCCGCGCCGAACTTGCCAAGGCGCAAGCGCAACAGGCGCTGGTGATGGCGGCGCAGAAACGGCCGGAAGAGATCGCCGTGCTGGCCGCCAGCGAACGGGAGACGCAGGCAAAGCTCGACCTGGCCTCGGAAGAACTGGAGCGCACCACCGCGCTGTTCAACAGGGGCACGGCCTCGAAATCCAACCTCGACAGCGCGGAGGCCAACTACGCGGCGAGCAAGGCCGCGCTCGACAACATCCGCCGCCAGATCGACCTCGGCCGGCTGCCCGAACGCGAGGAGACGATCCGCGCAGCGGACGAGACGATGCGCTCCGCCCAGGCCAATCTTGCCGCGGCGGAAGCCGCGCTGACCCGCCGCGCCGTCCATGCGCCGGCAACCGGCACGGTGGAGGAACTGTATTACCGGAGCGGCGAAGTGGTGCCGGCAGGGCGGCCGGTGGTGGCGATCCTGCCGCCGGAGAACATCAAGCTGCGTTTCTTCATCCCGCAGGCAGCCCTTGCCGGCACGCGGCTCGGCGACCGGCTGACGATCTCCTGCGACGGTTGCGAGACAAGCGCGGCGCGCATCACCTTCATCGCCGCCTCGGCCGAATACACGCCGCCGGAGATCTACACGCCGGAGGAGCGGGCAAAGCTGGTCTACCGCATCGAGGCCATGCCGGAGAAACCGGCGCTGCTGCGGGTCGGCCAGCCGGTCGATATCCTGCCGGCGGCCGGCAGCGGAGAGGCGCAATGACAGCCGCCGCACCCGCCCTCCCCGAGAACGCCGGCGCCCCGCCCGCCCGCGACATCGTCATCGACGTCCACGAACTGACGAAGAGTTTTAACGGCCGCACCGTCGTCGACCATGTGTCGATGCAGGTCGGCAAGGGCCGCATCCACGGTTTTCTCGGCCCGAACGGTTCCGGCAAGACCACCACCATCCGCCTGCTCTGCGGCCTGCTGACGCCGGACAGCGGCACCGGCACCTGCCTCGGCTTCGACATCTTGACCGAAAGCGACAGGATCCGCCGCCGCGTCGGCTACATGACGCAGCGTTTTTCGCTCTACCAGGACCTGTCGATCCGCGAAAACCTCGAATTCGTCGCCCGCGTCTACAATCTCCCCGATCCGCGCGGCAAGGCCCAGGGCGCCATCGACCGGCTCGGCCTCAAGGGCCGCGAAAACCAGCTGGCCGGCAATCTCTCCGGCGGCTGGAAGCAGCGGCTGGCGCTCGGCGCCTGCATCCTGCCGCAGCCGGCGCTGCTTTTGCTCGACGAACCGACCGCCGGCGTCGATCCGCAGGCACGGCGCGAATTCTGGAGCGAGATCCATGCGCTCGCCGCCGAAGGCCTCTCGGTGCTGGTCTCGACGCACTACATGGACGAGGCGGAGCGCTGCCACGAGATCGCCTACATCGCCTACGGCAAGCTCCTGGTGACCGGCACGGTCGCAGAGGTGATCGCCGCCTCGCATCTCTATACCTGGACCGTGACCGGCGCAGACATCCATCCGTTGCAGATGGAACTGGAAAAGACCGGGGGCATCGACATGGTCGCTCCCTTCGGCACCAGCCTGCATGTTTCCGGCCGCGACGAACAGGCGCTGGAGAGGGCGATCGCCCCGTTCCGCGACCGCGCCGGCCTCATCTGGCAGAAGGGCGAGCCGACGCTGGAGGATGCCTTCATCGACCTGATGAAACGGTCGGAGGATAATTTCCGATGAGCACCGAGGGCACCGGCGGCGCTTTCGGCCGCTTCTGGGCGATGACGACCAAAGAGTTCATCCAGATGACCCGCGACCGGATCACGCTGGCGACGATGATCATGATCCCGGTCATGCAGCTTTTCCTCTTCGGTTTCGCCATAAACTCCACGCCGCACAACCTGCCGACCGCCGTGCTGATGCGCGAGACGAGCGATGTCGGCCGGTCGATCCTAGCGGCGCTCGAAAACACCGATTTCTTCGACATCCGCTTCGTGCTCCAGCGCGAGGAAGAGATGGACGAAATGCTGCAATCCGGCCGGGCGCTGTTCGTCATCGAGATCCCCGAAGGGTTCGAGCGGGCATTGCGGCGCGGGGAACAACCAGCCTTGCTGGTGGCCGCCGACGCCACCGATCCCGTCGCAGCAAGCTCGGCGCTGGGCGCATTGTCCGGCATCGTCAGCACCGCATTGGCCCGCGACCGGCAGGTCACGACGGGCGAGCCGACGCCGCCCGCCTTCCGCATCGTCCAGCATCGCCGCTACAATCCGGCCGGCTCCTCGACGCTCAACATCGTGCCCGGCCTGCTCGGCACCATCCTGACCATGACGCTTTTGATCTTCACCGCGCTCTCCGTCACCCGCGAGGTGGAGCGCGGCACGATGGAGAACCTGCTGTCGATGCCGATCAAGCCGATCGAGATCATGCTCGGCAAGATCGCGCCTTATGTGCTGATCGGGCTGCTGCAGGCGGTGCTGATCATCGCCGCCGGTTTCTGGGTGTTCGGCGTGCCGATCCTCGGCGATCCGGCCTCGCTTTCGCTGCTCACCGGCCTGTTCGTGCTCGCCAACCTGTCGATCGGCTACACCTTCTCGACGGTGGCGTCCAACCAGTTGCAGGCGATGCAGATGGCGATGATGTTTTTCCTGCCCAACATCCTGCTCTCCGGCTTCATGTTCCCCTTCGCCGGCATGCCCGCCTGGGCGCAATGGATCGGCGAGGCGCTGCCATTGACGCACTATATCCGCATCGTCCGCGCCATCATGTTGAAGGGCGCCGATCTTTCCGACCTGACCAACGACGCGCTGGCTCTGGCAGGCCTCACCGCCGTCGCCATGCTGATCGCGGTCAGGCGTTTCCGGCGCACGCTGGACTGAGGCTGAACGCGGCTGCTTTCGGGGGCGACGGAATGCCGCAATCGTTCTTGCTTTCTTGCGCTGCATTGCACAAGATCACCCGATCATGAAGCGCGTATCGCAGAACGGGTCAGGCAAAAAGCACGATGTCGATCAAAGCCAGCATCTACCATCTGACGCACTACAAATATGATAACCCCGTCGTCCTCGGCCCCCAGATCATCCGCCTGAAACCCGCCGCGCATTCCAAGACCAAGGTGCTCAGCCACTCGCTGAAGGTCACGCCGGCCAAACACTTCGTCAATCTGCAGCAGGACCCCTACGGCAACTACCTCGCCCGCTTCGTCTTTCCCGAGCCGGTGACGGAGTTCAAGATCGAGGTCGACCTCGTCGCCGACATGACGGTCTACAATCCCTTCGACTTCTTCGTCGAGGAAAGCGCCACCAGATGGCCGTTCTCCTATCCGGCGGAACTGACGGAGGATCTTTCGATCTACATGAAGCCGGAACCGACCGGCGATGCCTTCGCCGCCTTCATGAAGACGGTCGACCGCTCCGAGCAGGGCACCGTCGACATGGTCGTCGGTCTCAATGCCCGGCTGCAGCAGGAAATCGGCTACGTCATCCGCCTGGAGCCCGGCGTGCAGACGCCCGACGACACGCTGATCGGCGCCAAGGGCTCCTGTCGCGACACCAGCTGGCTGCTGGTGCAGATGCTACGCCATCTCGGCCTCGCCGCCCGCTTCGTCTCCGGTTATCTCATCCAGCTGACGCCCGACCTCAAGGCGCTCGACGGTCCTTCCGGCACCGACGTCGATTTCACCGACCTGCATGCCTGGGCGGAAGTCTATCTGCCCGGCGCCGGCTGGGTCGGCCTCGATCCCACCTCCGGCCTGCTGACCGGCGAAAGCCACATTCCGTTGGCGGCCACCCCGCATTACCGCAATGCCGCGCCGATCTCCGGCGGCTATTCCGGCCATGCCAAGACCGAATTCGACTTCGACATGAAGGTGCGGCGTGTCGCCGAGCATCCGCGCATCACCAAGCCCTTTTCGGAGGAATCCTGGGAAGCGCTCGATGCGCTCGGCCGCAAGGTCGACCGCACGCTGGCGGCGCAGGACGTGCGCCTGACCATGGGCGGCGAGCCGACCTTCGTTTCGATCGACGACTTCGAATCCGCCGAATGGAATACCGACGCCGTCGGCCCGACCAAACGCGACAAGGCCGACCTGCTGATCCGCCGCCTGCGCCAACGCTTCGCCCCCGGCGGCTTCCTGCATTACGGCCAGGGCAAGTGGTATCCGGGCGAATCGCTGCCGCGCTGGACGTTTTCTCTGTATTGGCGCCGGGACGGGCTACCCGTCTGGTCGAACGACGATCTCGTCGCCAAGGAAAACACCGACTACAAGGTGACACCGGACGATGCCGGCCGGTTGCTGACGGCGATCGCCGGCGAGCTGGACATCGCTACGGAAAACGTGCTGCCGGCCTTCGAGGACCCGGCGGAATGGCTGGTCAAGGAAGCCAGCCTGCCCGAGAACGTCGATCCGGCGAACTCCGAATTGGAGAATCCCGAGGACCGGCAGCGTATCGCCCGCGTCTTCGAGCGCGGCCTGACGACACCGACCGGCTACGTGCTGCCGGTACAGGCCTGGAACGCCCGCGCCGACGGTCGCCGCTGGGCCAGCGAGAAGTGGACGACGCGACGCGGCCGCATCTTCCTCATGCCCGGCGACAGCCCGGTCGGCTATCGCCTGCCGTTGAATTCGCTCGCCTTCATCCCGCCGTCGCACTATCCCTACATCAATCCGATGGACCCGAGCGTGCCGCGCGGTCCCCTGCCCGATTTCAGCAAGGAAGAGGGCAGGCCGCTGCAGGCGGCGCACTTCCAGCCCTTCGCCGACACACAACCTGTCAGCCCGCAGCCCGAAGGTTCCGCCGAAGACGGCCACGTACGCACGGCCATCTCGGTGGAGCCGCGCGACGGACGGCTGTGCGTCTTCATGCCGCCGACGGTGACGATCGAGGACTATCTCGATCTCATCGCCTCGACCGAGCGCGCCGCCGCGGCGCTCGGCCTGCCGGTGCACATCGAAGGTTATGCGCCGCCGCAGGACGAACGCATCAATGTCATCCGCGTCGCCCCCGATCCCGGCGTCATCGAGGTCAACATCCATCCCGCCTCTTCCTGGGAGGATTGCGTCGCGACGACGCAGGCGATCTACGAGGAAGCGCGTCAGACGCGGCTCGGCGCCGACAAGTTCATGATCGACGGCCGCCACACCGGCACCGGCGGCGGCAACCATGTGGTGGTCGGCGGCGCCAATCCCGGCGACAGCCCGTTCCTGCGCCGGCCGGACCTGTTGAAGAGCATCGTGCTGCACTGGCAGCGCCATCCTTCGCTCTCCTACCTGTTCTCCGGCATGTTCATCGGCCCGACCAGCCAGGCGCCGCGCATCGACGAGGCCCGGCACGACTCGCTCTACGAGATGGAGATCGCCATGGCGCAGGTGCCGGCGCCGGACCAGGGCCAGCCGCCGCTGCCCTGGCTCGTCGACCGCCTGTTCCGCAACCTCCTGATCGACGTCACCGGCAACACCCACCGCGCCGAGATCTGCATCGACAAGCTGTTTTCGCCGGACGGACCGACCGGCCGCCTCGGCCTCATCGAGTTCCGCGGCTTCGAGATGCCGCCGAACGCCCGCATGAGCCTCGCCCAGCAGCTCCTGGTGCGGGCGCTCATCGCCCGTTTCTGGAAGAACCCGGCCGCCGGCCGCTTCGTGCGCTGGGGGACGACGCTGCACGACCGCTTCATGCTGCCGCATTTCATCTGGCAGGATTTCCTCGACGTCCTCTCCGACCTCGGCGACAACGGCTTCGCCTTCCGGCCGAAATGGTTCGAGGCGCAGCTCGAGTTCCGTTTCCCCTTCTGCGGCGAGGTGCAGTACGGCGACAGCCTGCTGGAACTGCGCCAGGCGCTGGAGCCGTGGCATGTGATGGGCGAGCAGGGCGCGCCGGGCGGCACGGTGCGCTACGTCGATTCCTCGGTGGAGCGCCTGCAGGTGAAGCTCACCACCGACAATCCCGAACGCTACGCCGTCGCCTGCAACGGCCGGGCCGTGCCGCTGAAGCCGACCGGGCAATCGGGCGTCGCCGTCGCCGGCGTGCGCTTCAAGGCGTGGCAGCCGGCATCCGGCCTGCATCCGGTGCTGCCGGTCGATACGCCTTTGACCTTCGACATTTATGACACATGGACGGGCCGTTCGATCGGTGGATGCCGTTACCATGTTGCCCATCCGGGCGGCCGCAACTATGACACGTTCCCGGTGAACGGCAACGAAGCGGAAGCCCGGCGTCTGGCGCGATTCGAACCGTGGGGGCACACCGGCGGACAGTATACTCTGATGCAGGAAGCCGCCTCGGCGGAGTTTCCGTTGACGCTGGATCTGCGGCGACCGCAAGGGATCTAAATGGGGAAGAAACCCGCGACGGGACGAAAGCTGAGCGCTGAGGCCGGGTCGGCAGCCGATCCGGCCTTCGGCTATCGCGCCATGCCCGATATCGCCGACGAAATGGTCGACACGCAAGGGCAGGTGCGTCCCGTCTGGCAGGGGCTTCTTTCGGCGATCAGCCGCATGACGGAGCAGGAACTGCATGATCGTTTTGCCCGCGCCGACCGCTATCTTCGCGACGCCGGCGTCTTCTACCGTGCCTACGGCGCGCAGGGCAGCGGAGAGCGCAGCTGGCCGATCTCCCATATTCCCGTTCTGATCGACGAAAAGGAATGGCAGGCGCTCGAAGCCGGATTGATCCAGCGCGCCAACGTTCTCGAAGAGGTCGTCGCCGACATCTACGGCGAAAACCGGCTGGTGCGGGACGGCTGCCTGCCGCCGGCGCTGATCGCCGCCAACCCGGAATATCTGCGGCCGCTGGTCGGCATCAAGCCCGTGGGCGGCCATTACCTGCATTTCTGCTCCTTCGAGGTCGGCCGCGGGCCGGACGGCAACTGGTGGGTGCTCGCCGACCGGACGCAGGCGCCCTCCGGCGCCGGCTTCGCGCTAGAAAACCGCGTCGCCACCACCCGCGCCTTTTCCGACATCTATGCCGAAACCCATGTGCACCGGCTCGCCTCCTTCTTCGGCGCCTTCCGCAACACGCTGCAGGGCGGCAAGCACAGTGCCGAGGACCGCATCGCCGTCCTGACGCCGGGGCCGGCGAACGAAACCTATTTCGAGCACGCCTACATCGCCCGCTATCTCGGCTTCATGCTGCTGGAAGGCGAGGACCTGACGGTCTTCAACGACCGCGTCATGGTGCGCACCGTCGCCGGGCTGAAACCGGTCAGCGTGCTGTGGCGCCGCCTGGACGCCTCCTATGCCGATCCGCTGGAGCTGAACCAGCAGTCGCATATCGGCACGCCCGGCCTGGTCGAGGCACTTCGCGCCGGCTCGGTATCGATCGTCAATGCGCTCGGCTCCGGCATCCTCGAAACGCGGGCACTTTTGTCCTTCATGCCGACCATCTGCCGCCACCTGCTCGGCGAGGACCTGCTGATGCCGTCGATCGCCACCTGGTGGTGCGGGCAGCAGGCGGAGCGCGAGCATGTCGCCAGCAATATTTCCAGGATGGTCATCGGGCCTGCCTATTCGCGCCTGCCGTTCTTCGACGACAACGGCCAGTCGGTGCTCGGCTCGACGCTGCGCAGCTCGGCAAAGGTCTCCATCGCCGACTGGCTGAACACCGACGGCGCCAAGCTGGTCGGCCAGGAGGCCGTGACGCTGTCGACGACGCCGGCCATCGTCAACGGCAAGCTGACGCCGCGGCCGATGAGCCTGCGCGTCTTCGCCGCCCGCACCCATGACGGCTGGGAGATCATGCCGGGCGGTTTTGCCCGTATCGGCTCCGGCGACGACGTGGCGGCGATTGCCATGCAGTCCGGCGGCCGCGCCGCCGACGTCTGGATCGTCAGCGACAAGCCGGTGGAGCGCACCACGCTCCTGCCGGCCGAGGAAAATTTCACCCGCAACATGCCGGGCAGCCTGCCGAGCCGGGCGGCGGACAACCTCTTCTGGCTTGGCCGCTACATCGAGCGGGCGGAAGGGGCGCTGCGCATCCTGCGCGCCTGGAACGCCCGCTTCGCCGAATCCGCCGATCCGAAGCAGCCGCTGCTCGCCAATGTCAGCGATTATCTCGCAGCCCTCGACATGGACACGACGGAGGCCGTGCCGGAAAGCCTGCTGCGCAACATCGACAGCGCCGTCTATTCCGCCAGCAACATCCGCGACCGTTTCTCGCCGGACGGCTGGCTGGCGCTGAACGACCTGGCGAAGACGGCAAGACGGTTTCACGAGCGCGTCAAGCCCGGCGACGACGCCACGCATGCGATGACCGTTCTCTTGCGCAAGCTCGCCGGTTTCGCCGGTCTGGTGCACGAAAACATGTATCGCTTCACCGGCTGGCGTTTTCTATCCATCGGCCGCTACCTCGAGCGCGGGCTGCACATGACACGGCTGCTCGGCCACATGTCCGGGCCGGAGGCACCGGACGGGGCGCTCGACATGCTGCTCGAGATCGGCGACAACGTCATGACCCATCGCCGCCGCTACAACGTCAACACCGCACGGCTGACGGTAACCGACCTCCTAGCGCTCGATCCGCTCAACCCGCGTTCCATTCTGTTCCAGCTCAACGAGATCCGCACCGAAGTGGAACAACTGCCGAATGCCTTCGTCAACGGCCAGATGTCGCCTTTCTACCGCGAGGCGATGCGGCTGCATTCCGGCGTCGCCGTCATGACGCCGGAGACGATGAACGGCGACGTCTACCGGCGGCTGGAAAACGAGATCGAGCGGCTGTCCGACATTCTCGCGCAAACCTATCTGGGCTAGGGTCCGCCATGCTGTACGACCTGTCCCTGCACATGGGTTACCTCTACGACGCCCCGGCCACGAATGCGCGGCACATCATCCGCGTGCTGCCACTGTCGCTGCCCGACCGGCAAAGGCTGGTCGCCGGTTCGCTGACGGTGAGCCCGACACCCGGGGAACGCTCGACCTTCACCGATTTCTTCCAGCATCCGGCCTCGTCGGTGTTCGTGCGCGCCCCGCACGAGCGGCTCGATATCCGCATGAAGGCACGCGTGCAGGTGGAAGCGCAGGCCATCGCCGCCGACCTGTCGCCGCTGCTGGCCAAGCTGCCCGATGAAGTGGCGGACTGCTGGTCGCTCGATCCCGGCTCGCCGCACCACTTCTTCGGCACCAGCCCGCGCATCCCGCAGGAGCCCATTATCGCCGATTATGCGCGCGGCATGGCCGGCGAAGACCGCACGGTGTGCCAGATCGCGACAGCCTTGTGCGCCCGCATCCACAAGGATTTCACCTATGATCCGGAAGCGACGACGGTGGATACGACACCGAAGCAGGCCTTCCTGCTGAAGCGCGGCGTCTGCCAGGATTTCAGCCACATCATGATCTCGGCGCTGCGCAGCCTCGGCATCCCCGCCGGTTATGTCAGCGGCTACCTGCGCACGATTCCGCCGCCCGGCAAGGAGCGGCTGGAGGGCGCGGACGCCATGCATGCCTGGGTTCGCGTCTGGTGCGGCGATGCCATGGGCTGGATCGAACTCGACCCGACGAACAACATTGCCGCCGGCACCGACCACATCGTCGTCGCCTACGGCCGCGACTATTCCGATGTCGCGCCGGTGATCGGCGTTCTCAAGAGTTACGGCAAGCAGCAGACCATCCAGGCGGGGGATGTCGTCCCCGTCGGTTGACGGTCGCTGTCACAAAACATGCGCCTTCGATAAAATTGTAGGCGTTTCATCAATCGTCCATCAAGGAGAACGCGCTAAAGCTTGTCCAGCGATAAAAAATCACTGGATATGCGTCATGAGTGGTCTCCTGGGTCGTGAAGCGAAATTAAGGCATCTGCTGCGGGACAAGGGCGGTAACTTCGCCATCACCACAGCCCTGATCATTCCTGTCCTGCTCGGCTTCGTCGGGCTGGCGATAGACACATCGAATCTGCTGCAGGAAAAAAACCGGTTGCAGGACGCGGCCGATTCCGCAGCGCTTGCGGCGGCTTCCGCCCTTGCCGAAAAGGGCATCACCGAAAATGAAGCCCGCCAGCTTGCCATCCAGTTCCTGACCGGCCAGATGGCCAACGAGGGCAGCACCCCCGACAGCGATAAGGGCGTGCCGAAAGACAGCCCCTTCACGACGGATCCGGTCGTCGAGATCACCGAAACGCCGGTCGGCGGCGCGGGCAAGAACTTCAAGGTGGAAATCAAGGCAGCCTATACGGTCCCCTTTTCCGGCTTCAGCAACGTTGTCGGCTTCAAGTCGATGGATGTCTCGGTGAAGAGCGTTTCCGAGAGCCAGACCGAGAGCAAGAACGCCTTGTCGATGTACCTGGTGCTCGACAAGTCCGGCTCGATGGCATGGAAGACCGATACCGAGAGCAAGACCGCCACCTCCTGCCCGAACTACACGGAAAGCAACTGGAAATATTACCCCAATCTGGCGGCATCCAGCCCCTGCTACATCTCGAAGATCAACGCCCTGAAGACGGCCGTCGGCAGCCTGATGACGCAGTTGACCACAGCTGACCCGAAGGGCGACTACGTCCGCATCGGCGCTATTTCCTATGATCTCGATACGCAGGCCGCGACAAGCCTTTCCTGGGACAAGGCAGCAACGTCGACCTATGTCGATGCCCTGCAGGCGCTCGGCGGCACCGCATCCGCGAAAGGCATGCAGACCGCCTACGACAGCCTCATGAAGGTGAAGAAGTCCGGTGGCTACAAGGAAGAGGACGAGCACAAGAGCAAGAACGGCCAGGTTCCGACCAAATACATCGTCTTCATGACGGATGGCGACAACAACTACACGGGCGACGACGTCTCGACAAAGGCCACGTGCGACGCCGCCCGCACCGCCAAGATCCAGATCTACACCGTCGCCTTCATGGCGCCGACGCGCGGCCAGCAGCTGCTGCAATACTGCGCCACCGACACAAGCCACTATTTCGCCGCCGACAACATGGCCGAGCTTGTGGCCGCCTTCAAATCCATCGGTGAAAAGGCATCGCAGCTGTCGACACGCCTGACCAACTGACGTCGCGGCCCTTTATCTAAACGCTACAAATCACCCGCTTCCGCAATGGCCGGAGGCGGGTTTTTCATGTTGCGCGGCCATTGAGCAGACACGCAAATTCCGGCAAACGCAAGTCCTTTTCATTTGCGGAGCACAACCGCCGATGATTTTTCACAGCGCTTAAATCTCTGTTGCAAGTGCATGATATCGGTGCATAAACTGACCGTATGATGCCGCACGCGAGTTGACTTGTGTTGGTCGTTCGGTTGCCAAACCACTATCCAAACCTACAGAGCCACATAATGAACAATCTCCCCAAGGCAGACCTCCCCCTTCCCGCCCCGCGCAGTTCCCAACCGGAGGTTCTCGCGGAAGAAATTATCGAGCGCCTGACCTACAGGATCGGCAAGGATGCCCAGGTGGCCAAGCCGCACGACTGGCTGACGGCGACGATCCTGGTCATCCGTGACCGCATCATCGACAAGTGGATGGCCTCCACCAAGCAGGTCTACAAGACCAACGCCAAGCGGGTGTATTATCTATCGCTGGAATTCCTGATCGGCCGCTTGATGCGCGACGCCATCAACAACCTGGGCCTGATGTCGGAAATCCGCGACGCGCTGACCTCGCTCGGCGTCGAGTTCGACGTCATCGCCGGGCTGGAGCCGGATGCGGCGCTCGGCAACGGCGGTCTCGGGCGTCTCGCCGCCTGCTTCATGGAATCGATGGCGACGGTCGACATTCCCGCCTATGGCTACGGCATCCGCTACATGCACGGCCTGTTCCGCCAGCAGATGGCCGACGGCTGGCAGGTGGAGTTGCCGGAAACCTGGCTCGCCCACGGTAACCCTTGGGAATTCGAACGCCGCGAAAGCTCCTATGAAATCGGCTTCGGCGGCGCGGTGGAAACGGTCGGCGGTTACGACGACACCCCGCGTTACGTCTGGAAGCCCGCCGAACGCGTCATCGCCATGGCCTACGACACGCCCGTCGTCGGATGGCGCGCCAAGCGGGTGAACACGCTGCGCCTGTGGACCGCGCAGCCGATCGACCCGATCCTGCTCGACGCCTTCAACGCCGGCGACCATATCGGCGCGTTGCGCGAGAGCAACAAGGCGGAAGCCCTGGCCCGGGTGCTCTATCCGGCCGACGCGACGCCTGCCGGCCAAGAACTGCGGCTGCGCCAGGAATTCTTCTTCTGCTCGGCCTCGCTGCAGGACATCCTGCGCCGCCACCTGCAGCAGTACGAGGACTTCACCTCGCTTCCGGACAAGGTGTCGATCCAGCTCAACGACACCCATCCGGCCGTCTCGATCGCCGAGCTGATGCGCCTGCTGATCGACGTCCACAACCTGGATTTCGAGCAGGCCTGGGACATCACCTGGCGCACCTTCAGCTACACCAACCACACGCTCCTGCCGGAAGCGCTGGAAAGCTGGCCGGTGCCGCTGTTCGAGCGGCTTCTGCCGCGCCACATGCAGATCGTCTATGCGATCAACGCCAAGATTCTCGTCGACGCCCGCAAGTCGAAGATGATGAACGACGCCGAAATCCGCTCGATCTCGCTGATCGACGAAAACGGCGACCGCCGGGTGCGCATGGGCAACCTCGCCTTCACCGGCTCGCATTCGATCAACGGCGTCTCGGCGCTGCATACCGAACTGATGAAAGAGACGGTCTTCGCCGATCTCCACAAGCTCTACCCGACGCGCATCAACAACAAGACCAACGGCATCACGCCGCGGCGCTGGCTGATGCAGTGCAATCCGGGCCTGACCGGCCTGCTGCGCGAAACCATCGGCGATGCCTTCATGGACGACGCCGAGGCGCTGAAGGCCCTCGACGCCTACGCCGACAACGCCGATTTCCAGGCAAGATTCGCGGCGATCAAGCGCGCCAACAAGCAGGTGCTGTCCAATCTCGTGGCGCAACGCATGGGCATCCGGCTCGATCCGTCGGCAATGTTCGACATCCAGATCAAGCGCATCCACGAATACAAGCGTCAGTTGCTCAACATCATCGAGGCGGTGGCGCTTTACGACCAGATTCGTTCGCGGCCGGAACTGGATTGGGTGCCGCGCGTTAAACTCTTCGCCGGTAAGGCGGCGCCGAGCTATCACAACGCCAAGCTGATCATCAAGCTGGCCAACGACGTAGCCCGCGTCATCAACAACGATCCCGCGGTGCGTGGCCTGCTGAAGGTGGTCTTCATTCCCAACTACAACGTCTCCCTGGCGGAAATCATGGTGCCGGCGGCCGACCTTTCGGAGCAGATCTCCACGGCCGGCATGGAAGCGTCCGGCACGGGCAACATGAAGTTCGCCCTCAACGGCGCGCTGACCATCGGCACGCTCGACGGCGCCAATGTCGAGATGCGCGACCATGTCGGCGCCGACAACATCGTCATCTTCGGCATGACCGCCGACGAGGTCGCCAGGGTCCGGTCGGAAACGCCGAACCCGCGCGCCACCATCGAGAATTCGCGCGAGTTGTCGCAGGCGCTGGCCGCCATCGCCTCCGGCGTCTTTTCGCCGGACGACCGCAACCGCTTCGCCGGGCTGGTGGACGGCATCTACACCCATGACTGGTTCATGGTCGCCGCCGACTTCGATTCCTACACCCGTGCCCAGCGCGAGGTGGATGCAATCTGGAGCGAGCCGGAACGCTGGTATTCCAAGACCATCCGCAACACCGCGCGCATGGGCTGGTTCTCGTCGGACCGTTCGATCCGGCAATATGCGAAAGAGATCTGGAGAGCCGGATGAAAAAGCCGTCGAAACGCCTCCCCGGGGAGGTCCAGTCGGTGGAGGTGTCCACCGACGACATCGCGGCCATCATCACCGGTACCCATACCGATCCCTTTGCCATTCTCGGCGTTCACCGCGTGGCGGACGGCTACGCGGCGCGCGGCTTCATCCCGGGCGCCGAAGCCGTCACGGCTGTGGCGCTCGACGGAACGGTGGTCGGGGAACTGACCAGCCTCGACCCGGCCGGCTTTTTTGCCGGACCCGTCCAGCTTTCGAAACTGCAGCCGCTTCGTTACCGCGCCCGGCGCGGCGATGCGGAGTGGATGATCACCGATCCGTACAGCTTCGGCCCGGTGCTCGGGCCGATGGACGATTATTACATCCGCGAAGGCTCGCACCTCAGGCTCTTCGACAAGATGGGCGCCCATCCGCTGAAGCATGAAGGCGTCAACGGCTTCCATTTTGCCGTCTGGGCGCCGAATGCCAGACGGGTTTCCATTGTCGGCGACTTCAACAACTGGGACGGCCGCCGGCACGTGATGCGGCTGAGGGCCGACACCGGCATCTGGGAGATTTTCGCCCCGGACGTCGTTGCCGGCCAGACCTAGAAGTTCGAGATCATGGCGCAGAACGGCGTGCCGCTGCCGCTGAA
>Ga0066256_1002087_pt1 | contig 22913 bp, 16 predicted proteins | sample ThiBio_1000_biof_FD_87107 | JGI IMG/M metagenome (GOLD analysis project Ga0066256, IMG submission 87107) | Wastewater bioreactor microbial communities from Cape Town, South Africa - Thiocy_expt_1000_biof (version 2) | ecosystem: Engineered > Bioreactor > Thiocyanate-remediating >... | reverse complement strand
CGCCTGGGCGTGAATACATCTGCGTGACGATATATGTAGGATCGATCGAAGAAGGACATGCCGATGCGCCCCCTCCCCGTGATGCAGACCGCCCCCGCCGCCATTGCCCGCCAGCCGGCGGCACTCGGCGAGCTTCCGGTCTGGCGTCTCACCGATCTCTATCCCGCCACCGATTCGCCCGAATTCCTCGGCGATGTCGAGAAGGCGGCAAGCGAGGCAGTCGCCTTCGAGGCGCGCTGGAAGGGCAAGCTGGCGGAATCCGCGACGAAAACCGGCGACGAAGGGCTGGGTGCTGCCATCGCCCAGTCGGATGCGCTGGAGGATCTGCTCGGCCGCATCGCCTCCTATGCCGGGCTGACCTATTTCTCCGACACCAGCAACCCCGCAAACGGCAAGTTCTACGGCGACGTGCAGGTGAAGCTCACCGATATTGCCGCGCATCTCCTGTTCTTCCCGCTGGAGCTGAACCGCATCGACGATTCGGTGATCGAGGCCTCGCTTTCGCGCGACAGCCTCGCCGCCCATTACAAGCCCTGGCTTCTCGACCTGCGCAAGGACAAGCCCTACCAGCTCGACGACAAGCTGGAACAGCTTTTCCTCGAAAAATCCATGACCAGCGCCACTGCCTTCAACCGTCTGTTCGACGAAACGCTGGCCGAGCTGCGCTTCGATATCGACGGCGAGAAGGTGCCGCTGGAAGTGGCGCTGAACCTGCTGCAGGAAGCCGACCCCGAGGCACGGCGCAAGGGGGCGATGGCGCTTGCCGAAACCTTCAAGGTGAACCTGCGTGTCTTCACGCTGATCACCAACACGCTCGCCAAGGACAAGGACATTGCCGACCGCTGGCGCGGTTTTCAGGACATCGCCGACAGCCGGCATCTCGCTAACCGCGTCGAGCGCGAGGTGGTCGATGCGCTGGCCGCCGCCGTCAAGGACGCCTATCCGCGCCTGTCGCACCGGTATTACACGATGAAGGCCAAATGGCTCGGCATGGACCAGCTCAATTACTGGGACCGCAACGCGCCGCTGCCGGAAACGCCGGATGCGCTGATTCCCTGGACGGAAGCCAGGGACATGGTGCTTTCGGCCTATGCCGCCTTTTCGCCCGAGATGGCCGACATCGCCCGCCGCTTCTTCGACGAAAGTTGGATCGACGCGCCGGTGCGCCCCGGCAAGGCGCCGGGTGCCTTCGCCCATCCGACCGTGCCCTCGGCCCATCCTTACGTGCTGGTCAACTATCTCGGCAAACCGCGCGACGTGATGACGCTTGCCCATGAACTCGGCCATGGCGTGCATCAGGTTCTGGCCGGTGGCCAGGGCGCGCTGATGAGCCAGACGCCGCTGACGCTGGCCGAAACCGCCTCCGTCTTCGGCGAGATGCTGACGTTCCGTGCCCTTCTGGATAAAACAAAGGACAAGCGCGAGCGCAAGGCAATGCTCGCCCAGAAGGTCGAGGACATGATCAACACGGTCGTGCGCCAGATCGCCTTCTACGAATTCGAGCGCAAGGTGCATACCGCCCGCAAGGAGGGTGAGCTGACCTCCGAGCAGATCGGGCAATTGTGGCTGTCGGTGCAGAATGAAAGCCTCGGCCCGGCGATCAAGATTTCGGAAGGATACGAGACCTATTGGGCCTATATCCCCCACTTCATCCACTCGCCCTTCTATGTCTATGCCTATGCCTTCGGCGATTGCCTGGTGAACTCGCTTTATGCTGTCTACCAGAAGGCCGAATCGGGCTTTCAGGCGAAATATTTCGAACTGCTGAAGGCCGGCGGCACCAAGCATCATTCGGAATTGCTGAAGCCTTTCGGGCTCGATGCCACCGATCCGTCGTTCTGGGCACAGGGCCTGTCGATGATTGAAGGGCTGATCGACGAACTCGAAGCGCTTGATAAGGATTGAGACCGAATATTGCGCCGCCCGCCGCCAAGCGGGCGGCGGTTAGCGGAAAGACGACGACTTCCATGACCGACCACCCGCCCTTCGCCCTGTTTCGTGACGACCCGGCCGGCACCGCCATGCTGTTTTCCGATCCCGCCGAGATCGTCACCGTGCGCAGGCGCGCCGATTTCCTGCCCGCGCTCGACAAGCTGGAGGCAGCGCGCAAATCCGGCAAATGGCTCGCCGGTTCCATGGCCTATGAGGCGGGGCATCTGTTCGAGGACAAGCTCGAAAATTTCGCCGTCGAGGACCGCGAGACGCCGCTGCTCTGCTTCGGTCTCTTCGATGCGCCGGCGGCGGACGACCATCCGCTCCTGCAGCCGCGCCAGCGCAGCGAAAACCAGCCCTTCCTCAGCGAACCCCGCGCGGCCTGGGATTTCGACACCTATCGCGACCGTTTCGAGCGCCTGCACCGGCATCTGCGCCTGGGCGATTGCTACCAGGCGAACCTGACCATGCCGATCACCGCGCGCTGGAACGGCGATCCGCTCGCCGCCTTCTGGTCGCTGATCGCCCGCCAGCCGGTGAAATACGGCGCCTATCTCGATCTCGGCGGCCCGAAACTCCTGTCGCGCTCGCCGGAACTGTTCTTCCGCACCGACGAGGACGGCTGGATCGAGACGCATCCGATGAAGGGCACCGCCCCACGCGGCGCAACGCCGCAGGAAGATGCGGAGATCGTCGCCGCCATGCTGGCCGACGAAAAGACGCAGGCCGAAAACCGCATGATCGTCGACTTGCTACGCAACGACATCTCGCGCATCACCGAGGTCGGCACCCTCGACGTGCCGAAACTCTTTGACATCGAGACCTATCCGACCGTCCACCAGATGGTCAGCCATGTGCAGGCGAAGCTTTTGCCGGGCATGACCCTGCGCGACATTTTCGCCGCCCTCTTCCCCTGCGGCTCGATCACCGGCGCCCCGAAAATCAGCGCCATGAGCATCCTGCATGCGCTGGAAGACGGCCCGCGCGACGCCTATTGCGGGGCGATCGGTTTCGTCTCGCCGGAGGGGCCGATGCGCTTCTCGGTGGCGATCCGCACCATCTCGCTCTTTCCAAACGGCCACGCAGTCTTCAATGTCGGCGGCGGCATCGTGTTCGATTCGCGCGCCGATGCCGAATATGAGGAATGCCTGTTGAAGGCCCGTTTTGCGGTAGGGGATCAATGGATTTCACGCTGATCGAGACGTTTCGTTACGAGCCCGGACAGGGGCCGCTGAGGATCGACCAGCACATGAAGCGGCTGGCGCGTTCGGCCGATGCGCTGCGCTTCCGCCAGCCGGCCGCCGCCCGCAAGAAGCTGGACGAGCACCTGAAGGACGCCGCCGAGCCCTTGCGCGTGCGCCTGACGCTAACGCCGAAGGGCGAGATCGACATCACCTCGACGCCGTTCACGCCGCTCGACGAGGATACCGTCTGGACGCTGCGCGTCGCCCAGACCCGCCTCGATTCCGCCGATCCGCTGCTGCGCCACAAGACCTCGAAACGCGATGTCTACGAGGCGGCGCGCGCCGAATATTCGAAGGAAGACGCCGACGAGGTTCTGCTGCTTAACGAATTGGGCGATGTCTGCGAAGGCACGATCACCAGCATCTTCGTGGAGGAGACCGGTGGGCCGCTGATGACGCCGCCGCTCAATTCCGGCCTGCTGTGCGGCGTCTTCCGCACCGACATGATCTGCCGGCAGAAGGCCCGCAGCCAGCGCCTGCGGCTTCAGGATCTGCGCAACCGCCAGATTTTCGTCGGAAATTCCCTGCGCGGCCTGATCCGCGCGCAACTGATCACGGACTGAGAACCCATGTTCATCCTGTCGCTCACCTATCTCAAGGGCACCGAAGAGGCCGATCAATACATGCAGCCGCATCTCGACTGGCTGCAGGCGGGTTACGAGCGTGGCCTGTTCCTCGCCTCCGGCCGCAAGGTGCCGCGCACCGGCGGCGTCATTTTCGCCCACGGCGGGCGTGCTGACATCGAGGCGCTGGTCGCCGCCGATCCCTTCACCCTCCACGGCGTCTGCACCTATGAGATCACCGAAGTGGCGGTGGAGCGCCTCCCCCGCGCCGGCCCGCCGCCCCCAAAAACCGATCTGCCCCGAGCGCCCGATGACCCACCGCCTCGTCCACATGCCCTACCACACCTCGGCCAAGCCGTTTTCCATCGGCCTGCGCTCGATCACGCCCGAGACCTGGCTGGAGCCGGATGCCGATCTCGGCCGCTATCTCGACGAAAAGGCGCGGCTGATCGCCAGCGAGCGCCCCCAGGTCTTCCTGGCCGAGCCCGGAACCGAGGCGGCGCAGCAGGAATGCCTCGATACCGTCGCCGGCCACCTGTTACGCGACCACGCGCATCTCTGTTCCCGCACGGCCGAGGGGCGGCTGGCGCTGGCTGGACGCGCGGTGGCGCTGGATGCGCCGGGCACACCGCCGCTGGAGATCGCCGGCTCGCTGGTGCAGGACGATCTCGTGCTCTTGCGCCGGCGCGAGACCGGCTGGCATATCGTCGCAGCCTATGTCGCCTTCCCCTCCGCCTGGTCGCTGCCGGAAAAATTCGGCCGGCCGATGGAGGAAGTGCATGCCCCTGTCCCCGGCTTCCAGGCCGGCACCCGCAATGCCGGCCTCATCAACCGTATCTTCGACAACCTGCAGCCGGAACTGCCGGCGGAGCGCTTCAACTGGTCGGTCTATCCGCGCGGCGACCTGTTCTGGCCGCCGGAGGTCAGCGCCGCCCATGGCCGCGCGCCCTTCGATGCCGCCAGCCATATCGTCCGTGTCGAGCGCCAGACGCTGCGCCGGCTGCCCGTATCAGGCGATATCGTCTTCACCATCCGTATCTATATCGACCCCATCGCCGCCCTGCTGCGCCATCCCGACGGCGCGGTGCTGGCGCAATCCCTGGCCGACCGGCTGGACGGGCTGGAACCCGACCAGCTCGCCTACAAGGCCATGACCGCCAAAAAGGACGGGCTCGTCGCCTATCTGCGCCAGGCGGCGCTGGAGAAAAGCGACGCGTGAGCGTTTTCCGCCCGGCCTGTCATCGGGACTTTATTGTGACGGGATTTTATGCTGTAGGGACATCCGAAGCCGGCAGAACCGGTGCGGCGGCCTGACCTTTCCCTTTCGGCGGCAGATGCCCGCCCTCTCATGGAGAAAAAGATGACTGAAAAAACCTATCCGGTGTATGGCGAAATCACCGGCCCGATCGTCATGATCGGTTTCGGGTCGATCGGCCGCGGCGCCCTGCCGCTGATCGAGCGCCACTTCAAATACGACCGGAACCGGTTGATCGTCATCGAGCCGCGCGAAGACGCCGCCGACACTGAAATCTACGAGCGTCACGGCGTACGCCATGTGAAGGCGCATGTGACCAAGGAGAACTACAAGGATCTCCTGAAACCCCTGCTGACCGAAGGCGAAGGCCAGGGCTTCTGCGTCAACCTCTCCGTCGATACCGGCTCGGTCGATCTGGTCAAGCTGTGCCGCAAGCTCGACGTGCTCTACATCGACACCGTCGTCGAGCCCTGGCTCGGCTTCTATTTCGACGACACGATGAAGAATGCCGACCGCACCAACTATGCGCTGCGCGAAACCATGCGCGCCGAAAAGCGCAAGAACCCGGGCGGCACGACGGCGGTCTCCTGCTGCGGCGCCAATCCCGGCATGGTCTCCTGGTTCGTGAAGAAGGCGCTGGTCGACGTCGCCACCGAACTCGGCATCAAGTTCGACGAGCCCGCCGCCGACGACCGCGCCGGCTGGGCCAAGCTGATGAAGAAGACCGGCGTCAAGGGCATCCATATCGCCGAGCGCGACACCCAGCGCGCCAAGAACCCGAAGCCGTTCAACACCTTCTGGAACACCTGGTCGGTGGAAGGCTTCATCTCCGAGGGCCTGCAGCCGTCCGAACTCGGCTGGGGCACGCACGAAACCTGGATGCCGAAGAACGCCAAGAAGCACAAGAAGGGTTGCCAGGCCGCCATCTACCTCGAACAGCCAGGCGCCAACACCCGCGTGCGCAGCTGGTGCCCGACGCCGGGCGCCCAGTACGGCTTCCTCGTCACCCATAACGAGGCGATCTCCATCGCCGATTATTTCACCGCCCATGACAAGGACGGCGACGTTTCCTATCGACCGACCTGCCATTACGCCTATCACCCGGCCAATGACGCGGTGCTGTCGCTGCACGAGATGTTCGGCAATGGCGGCCATGCTCCGCCGGTGCTGCATGTCCTCGACGAGACCGAGCTGCTCGACGGCATCGACGAGCTCGGCGTGCTGCTCTACGGCCACGACAAGAACGCCTACTGGTACGGCTCGCGCCTCTCGGTCGAGGAGACCCGCGACATCGCCCCCTACCAGAACGCCACCGGCCTGCAGGTGACCTCCGCCGTTCTCGCCGGCATGGTCTGGGCGCTGGAAAACCCCAAGGCCGGCATCGTCGAGACCGACGAGATGGACTACAAGCGCTGCCTCGAAGTGCAGATGCCCTATCTCGGCCCGGTCGAAGGCCATTACACCGACTGGACGCCGCTGGCCGGTCGCCCGGGCCTCTTCCCCGAGGACATCGACGAAAGCGACCCCTGGCAGTTCCGCAATATCCTGGTGCGTTGACCTTTCAATGTTTTCAATGCCCGCAACCCAGGTTGCGGGCATTTTCGCAACGGTCGGCAAAAGAGTGATGCAGTGCCGGCTATGGTTCTTGCCATGACTGAGGCTTCGCGGCATGGTTTTTCAAGGACGTATGACGCAAGAGCGGTTGCGGGACGACGTCCAGACAGAGCCTGTGCGCCGGACCACCAGCGGGAGAGACCATGACCTTGAAGAAATCCCTGACCTTCCTTGCCGCCGCGGCCCTTCTGACGGCCTGCCAGTCCTCGCCCGAGCCTCGCCCCCTGCCGCCGATCTCGCAGCCGCAGCAGCCGGCGATGAACACCGTCGACGGCACGTGGACGGATCCGAACGGCCTGGTCTCCACCTTCAATGCCGGTCGCTTCGACACCCGCACCACGGATGGCTCCAACGCCGTGCTCGCTTCCGGCTCCTATACGGCCCAGCCGAACGGCATCGTCGAGATCAATCTCTATTCCAACCTGAAGAAGACCAATTCGCGGGTGAACTGCAAGCTGGCCGACCCCAGCCGCCTGAATTGCACCGCCGAATCCGGCACCCAGTTCACGCTGACGCGTCGCGCCTGAGTCTGCAAACGACTGCTAAGACAAGCTTTCGAAGGCTCCCTCCGGGGGGCCTTTTTGCATATTTGCCCTGTGACGATAGTTGAGGCGGCCATGCAGCTTTTTGCTTGAAGTTGGCACGGGTTGGTGGAAACATCCACGCCGGGAACAGTGTCACGAAGTGACCGTAGGATAAGCCCGGAGGGAGACCGGCAAAAACGGCCTCCCGGACAACAGCGGAGAACATCGCCTATGATCAAGCCCTTTGCATTCGGACTTCTGACAGCGTCGATGATGACGCTATCCTCGGGCGTCGCCTTTGCGGATTACGAACTCAACATCCTGCACATCAACGATTTCCACTCCCGCATCGAATCGATCAACAAATACGATGCGAGCTGCTCGGCCGAGGAAGAGGGCAAGAACGAATGCTTCGGCGGCGCCGCCCGCCTGAAGACCGCCATCGACCAGCGCCGCGCCGCGCTCAGCGGCAAGAACGTGCTGGTGCTGAACGGCGGCGACAATTTCCAGGGCTCGCTGTTCTACACCACCTTCAAGGGCGCGGCCGAGGCCGATTTCGTCAACGCCATCGGCTTCGACGCCATGGCGGTCGGCAATCATGAATTCGACGACGGCGAGGACGGCTTCGTCGGCTTCCTCGACAAGGTGAAGCTGCCGGTGCTGAGCGCCAACGTGTTGACCGGCGACAGCTCCAAGCTGAAGGACCGCATCAAGCCGTATACCGTGCTCGATGTCGGCGGCCAGAAGATCGGCATCGTCAGCGCCGTTGCCAACGACACCGAGGAAACCTCCTCCCCCGGCCCGCTGGTGATGATTTCCGACGATGTCTCCGCCATCAAGGCCGCCGTCGAGGAACTGAAGAAGCAGAACGTCAACAAGATTATCGCGCTGACCCATGTCGGCTATGTCCGCGATATCGATGCCATCGCCAGGATCCCCGACGTCGACGTCGTCGTCGGCGCCCATTCGCACACGCTGCTCTCCAACACCGATCCGAAAGCCGAAGGCCCCTATCCGACGATGGTCGACAATCCCGGCGGCTACAAGGTGCCGGTGGTGACGGCCCGGTCCTACGGAAAATATCTCGGCGACCTCGTCGTCACCTTCGACGACAACGGCGTCGTCAAGGACGCCAAAGGCGATCCCATCCTCGTCGATTCCAGCTTCAAGCCGGATGAGGCGCTCGCCGCCCACTTCAAGGAAATGGGCGCGCCGATCGAGGAACTGAAGAAGAAGATCGTCGGCAAGTCCAGCGATCCGATCGAGGGCGCCCGCGAGGTCTGCCGCGTCACCGAATGCTCGATGGGCAATCTCGTCGCCGATGCCATGCTCGACCGCGTCAAGGGCCAGGGCATCCAGATCGCCTTCGCCAATGGCGGCGGCCTGCGCGCCTCGATCAATTCGGGCGATGTCAGCATGGGCGACGTCCTGACCGTTCTGCCCTTCCAGAACACGCTCGCCACCTTCCAGCTCAAGGGCTCGGACGTGCTGGCGGCGCTGGAGAACGGGGCCAGCCAGATCGAGGAAGGCGCCGGCCGCTTCACCCAGGTTTCCGGCCTGAAATACACCTTCGACAAGTCGAAGCCCGCCGGCAGCCGCATCGTCTCGGCCGAGGTCAAGGACGGCGACACCTTCGTGCCGCTCGATCCGAACAAGACCTACGGCGTGGTCGCCAACGACTACACCCGCCGCGGCGGCGACGGCTACGACGTGTTCGCCAAGAAGGCGATCAACCCCTACGATTTCGGCCCGAGCCTCGAAAACACGGTCGCCGACTATCTCACCGCCCACAATCCCTACAAGCCCTATACCGACGGGCGCGTGAAGGGTGTGGAAACCGCGGCAGCCACCGCGCCGGCCACGCCTGAGACCAAGCCCGCCGAAACCCCGGCGGCAACGACGGAAACCAAGCCGGCGGAAACACAGGCAAAGCCTGCCGATACCGCCGTCGCGGAATCGCCCGCGACCCAGGCCACCACCGCCCCCACCAGCCATGTCGTCGTCAAGGGCGACACGCTGTGGGATCTCGCCGTCAAGTTCTACGGCAATGGCGAGGCGTGGAAGACGATCTCGTCTGCCAACGGCAAGCCGAATCCGAAAAAGCTCGCCATCGGCGAGGCGCTGGAGATTCCGGCCAAATAAGGACAATTTGTCCCGCCCCCATGAACCGGTCCGGGCTTCCCCGGGCCGGTTTTTCTTTTTAGAAACCGAACAAACTTGATTAAAGGCAATGCAAAACCGCAGGCGCCGCCCTAGATACAGCGGCGACAAACCGCTCGCGCAAAGAGAGACTGATGAACGCTGTTGTTTCCGACCTGCCCACCAGCCACCCGCCCGTCCGTTTCGGCAAGGTCGGCGTCCTTCTTGTCAATCTCGGCACGCCCGACGGCACCGATTACACCTCGATGCGCCGCTATCTGAAGGAATTCCTGACCGACAGGCGCGTCATCGAGTGGTCGCGGCTTTTCTGGTATCCGATCCTGTTCGGCATCGTGCTGAACACCCGCCCCGGCAAGGTCGGCAAGGCCTATGAGCTGATCTGGAACAAGGAGAAGAACGAGAGCTTCCTGCGCACCTACACGCGCAGCCAGGCCGAACTCATGGGCAAGGCGCTGGCCGACAACCCGAATGTCGTCGTCGATTGGGCGATGCGCTACGGCCAGCCTTCGATCGCCTCGCGCATCGATGCGCTGAAACAGGCAGGCTGCGAACGCATCCTCGTCTTCCCGCTCTATCCGCAATATGCCGCCGCCACCACGGCGACCGTCAACGACAAGGCTTTCGAGACGCTTCTGAAAATGCGCTGGCAGCCGGCGCTGCGCACCGTGCCGCCCTATCACGACGATCCCGTCTATATCGAGGCGCTGGCGCAATCGGTGGAGAAGCATTATGCCAGCCTCGACTGGCAGCCGGATCTGCTGATCACGTCCTTCCATGGCATCCCGAAGAGCTATTTCGACAAGGGCGACCCTTATTATTGCCAGTGCCAGAAGACCGCACGGCTGCTACGCGAGCGGCTGGGGCTTTCCAAGGACAAGTTGATGGTCACCTTCCAGTCGCGCTTCGGGCCGGAGGAATGGTTGCAGCCCTATACCGACAAGACGGTGGAGGAACTGGCGAAGAACGGCACCAAACGCATCGCCATCATGAACCCCGGCTTCGTTTCCGACTGCCTGGAAACGCTGGAGGAAATCGCCGAACAGGCCGGCGAATCCTTCCTGCACAATGGCGGCGAGAAATTCACCCATATTCCGTGTCTCAACGACAGTCGCGAGGGCATGACGGTTCTCGAAACCGTGGTGCGGCGGGAATTGCAGGGCTGGGCCGCGGCCTGAACCGAAGGTTGCCGAAAGGCCTGTCATGCCCATGGGGATCCATGCTAAAGGCATGACGGCCCGGCATCGTCGCCGGCCGTTTCCGGGGAGAAGAATATGCAGCCTTCCGGCTTCGATATCGTCGTCATCGCGCTGGTCGTCTTCGTCATCCTGGTCCTGTTCGCCGGGATCAAGACGGTGCCGCAGGGGTTTCGCTATACCATCGAGCGTTTCGGCCGCTACACGCGCACGCTGGAGCCCGGCCTCAACCTGATCGTACCGTTCATCGAGCGCATCGGCGCACGCATGAACGTGATGGAACAGGTGCTCGACGTGCCGACTCAGGAAGTCATCACCAAGGACAACGCATCCGTCACGGCCGATGCCGTCGCCTTCTACCAGGTGCTGAATGCGGCCGAAGCCGCCTATCAGGTCTCCAACCTCGAAAACGCCATCCTCAACCTCACCATGACCAATATCCGCTCGGTCATGGGGTCGATGGATCTGGACGAGTTGCTCTCCAACCGCGAAACCATCAACGAACGGCTGTTGCATGTGGTCGACGACGCCGTCCGCCCTTGGGGCATCAAGGTCACCCGCGTCGAGATCAAGGATATCCGCCCGCCGGTCGACCTGGTCGACGCCATGGCCCGGCAGATGAAGGCCGAGCGCGAAAAGCGCGCCCAGGTTCTTGAAGCCGAGGGCTCGCGCAACGCCCAGATCCTGCGGGCCGAAGGCGCCAAGCAGGCCGCCATCCTCGAAGCCGAGGGCGAGCGCGAGGCCGCCTTCCGCGAGGCCGAGGCGCGCGAACGCCTGGCCGAGGCTGAAGCCAAGGCGACACGCATGGTCTCCGAGGCCATCGCCGCCGGCGACGTGCAGGCGATCAACTATTTCGTGGCCCAGAAATACACCGAGGCGCTGGCCGCCGTCGGCAAGGCCCCCAATTCCAAGGTGGTGCTGATGCCGATGGAAGCTTCGTCGCTGATCGGCACGCTCGGCGGCATCGGCGCGATTGCCAAGGAAGTGTTCGGCACCAATGGCGGCGATGCGCCGCGCACGCCGCCGCGTTCGGCTGGCCCGGCCCGCTCGACGCCGCAGGTCACCTTCCCCACCCCGCGCCAGGAGAGCTGAACGGATGATCGCGGCCTTCATCGCCGAAGTCGGCCCGTGGAGCTGGTGGCTGCTCGGCCTCGCGCTGCTGGCGGCCGAACTCGTGATGCCCGGCGTCTTCCTCGTCTGGATCGGTGCGGCGGCAATCGCTATCGGCGCGCTGTCGCTCATGGTCTGGGACAAGGCCTTCTGGGCTTGGGAAGTGCAGGCGCTGTTGTTTGCGGCCCTTTCCGTCGCCTTCGTCTTTATCGGGCGGCGGCTATTGTCCAGCGGCGCGAATGTCAGCGACCAGCCCCTGCTCAACCAGCGCGGCCAGAGCCTTGTCGGCCGCACCGCGACGCTGCACGAACCGATCCGCGAAGGCCGGGGCCGCATCCGTCTCGACGATACCTTCTGGACGGGTCAAGGCCCGGATCTGCCGGCGGGAACGCGCGTTCGCGTCGCCAGGAGCAACGGCGTGGACCTGAGGGTCGAACCTGTCGATAGCTGAGCGAGGGTATCGCCTCAGGCGACGCCGATGCGCAGCAGGTCGTGGAAATGCACCAGCCCGACCGGGAAATTCTCCTCGTCGACGACGATCAGCGCCGAGATATTGTGCTTCTGCAACAGCGCCATCGCGCCGGTCGCCAGCGTTTCCTTGCGCACAGTCTTCGGCGTGCGCGTCATGACGTCGTCGACCTTCATCGCCGCGAGATTGCGGTTGAGGTTGCGGGCGATGTCGCCATCGGTGACGATGCCGCAGAGGCGGCCGGTCTTGTCGACGACGCCGACGCAGCCGAAGCGCTTGTGCGACAGGGTCGTCACTGCCTCCTGCATCGAGCATCCCAGCGGAACCAGCGGGATGCGCTCGCCGACATGCATGACGTCACCGACATGGCTGAGGCTCGCCCCCAGCTTGCCGCCGGGATGGAAGGTGCGGAAATCGGTGGCCGAAAAACCGCGCGCTTCGAGCAGCGCCACGGCCAACGCATCGCCGATGGCAAGCTGCATCAGCGTCGAGGTGGTCGGCGCCAGGCCGTGCGGGCAGGCTTCCTGCTCGGTCGGCAGCAAGAGCAGCACATCCGCCTCGCGCCCCAGCGTCGATTGCGCGCCCGCGGTGATGGCGATCAGCGGGATGGAAAAGCGCCGCGAAAAGGCGATGATGCCGCGCAATTCGGCGCTCTCGCCGCTCCAGGACAGCGCGATGATGACGTCGTCCTGGGTGATCATCCCGAGATCGCCGTGATTGGCTTCCACCGGATGCACGAAGAAGGAAGGCGTTCCGGTCGAGGCGAAGGTCGCGGCGATCTTCGAGCCGATATGGCCGCTCTTGCCGATGCCGGTGACGATCACCCGCCCCTTGATATCGCCGATCATTTCCACGGCGCGCGAAAACGGCGCGGCGAGCGCGCCCGAAAGCGCGTTTTCCAGCGATTGCAGGCCGTTCTTTTCGGTGGCGACCGTGCGCAGCGCCGATTCGACGGCGCTGTTTTCGATGAGATGGATGGCTCGCTTGATCATGGCGGATCGTTAACGCCTTTCTCCCGCGAAGTCCACCGCATCGCCCGCGAGACGGGTTCGTCAACCAATGGTTAACCAAACACATTTACTCTTTGGAAAGCAATCGACAGATCCGGTGCTGCGTCGCCGGAGCCCCGAGGAAAACAGCGGTCAATCGCGGACGACGAGAATGACAAGAAGAATGCCCTCCTGCCGCCCGATTTCCCTCGGCGTCGCGCTCGCCGCGACCGCCGTGTTCGTTCTGCCGTCCTTATCCTCGGCCCAGTCGCGCCCGAAGCCGAAGACGCCGGCAAACGCGGCCCGCACCCTGCCGCAGCAGGCCGCCACGCCCGGCGCAACGAATGCCGCCGACCCCTACGGCATGAATACCGATGGCGCGGACAACGATCCCAACGCCGTCACTTCCCACCTGTTCACCACCGATGCCTCCCAGCCGGCGCAGGGGCTGCGCACCCGCCCGACGGCAACCGCGGCGGGCAATGCCGAAGACACGCTGGCGACCGGCACCAATCCGCGCGCAAGACGTCTTAGCGGCCGCGAGGACGAACAGGCGGATGTCGATTTCAACCGCATGAACCTGCGCGAAAATTCCCTCGATGCGCTGACGCCGCGCCTCAATCCCAATCGCAACGACGCGCCCGGCATCCGGCTGGGCACCATGGTGCTGCGTCCTTCGGTCACGCAATCCGTCGCCGCCGAGCGCCAGAAATCCGGCAGCAATACCCAGAACCGCAACTACCTGCAGACCGAGCTCAAGGGCACGCTGGCCTCGGACTGGTCGCGCCATGCCCTGACCGTCACCGGCGACGGCATCTACCAGCGAAACATCAGCGGCGATGGCGAGGAAAAGCCGAGTGTCAACATCGACGCCGACTTGCGCCTCGATCTCGCCGAACGCACCACAGGGCATATCCGTGGCGGCTACGGTTTCTACCGCGAGGATACGGACGATCCCAACGCCATCAGCGGCGCCACCACCCAGGCCGGCGTTCACACGCTGAAGGGTGGGCTGGAACTGCAGCGCGAATTCGGCGTGATTCGCGGCACCACCGGCCTCGACCTCGAAAAGCGCATCTATACCGATGCGACGCTGGCCGATGGCAGCAAGGTATCGCTGGAGGACCGCGACCGCCTGTCGGGGACGCTGCGTGGCCGCATCGGCTACGAATTGTCGCCGGCGATCATTCCCTTCCTCGAAGCCGCCGTCGGCCGCGCCCGCTACGACCTCAGAACCGATAGCCTCGGCTATGCCCGTTCCTTCTGGACCTATGCGATGAAGGGCGGCGTCGAACTGGATATGGGCGAAAAGCTGCGCGGCGAGCTTTCCGCCGGTTACGAGCGTGCCGATTTCGACGACGAACGGCTGCAGGCGCTGTCCGGCCTGACGCTGGATGGCACGCTCGCCTGGTCGCCGCAGCGCGGCACCGACGTCACCTTCGGCCTGGCGACGACCATCGAGCCCTCGACCACGGCCGGCGCCAGCGGGTATGTCGCCTATACCGCCAATGCCGGCATCTCGCATGAAGTGCGCGACAATGTCGTGGCCCGCCTGACCGGCAGCACCGTCTTTCGTGACTATCCCAATGGCAGTGTCCAGGATGAGACCGTCTACACCGCCGGCCCCGGCTTCACCTGGGGCCTGAACCGCTATCTCGACCTCAAGGGCGACCTTGGCTACGAACTGACATCGCGCAAGGTCAGCGACGATACGAGGACGTTGCGCGCCAGCATCGGCCTGACGCTGAAGCGCTGATCGTTTTTCAGCCGGCCTTCTCCCCTGGAGGAAGAAGGCCCGGCCAAACGGCGGTTATTTGCCTGAGACCATTGCCCGGATCTGCGCCTCGACCAGCGGGCGGATATCCTCGCGGCTCAGCGAGAAGGCGACGTTGGCGAGGATGAAGCCGTCCTTGGCGCCACAGTCGAAGGTTTCGCCCCTGAAGTGATAGCCGGCGAATTCCTGTCGCGAAAGTAGCTTCAGCATGGCATCGGTCAACTGGATCTCGTTGCCGGCGCCGCGCTCCTGGGTGGAAAGGATGCCGAAAATCTCCGGCTGCAGGATGTAACGGCCGTTGATGAAGAAGTTGGAGGGCGCCGTGCCCTTGGCCGGTTTCTCGACCATGCCGGTGATCTTGAAACCCTTGCCGATCGCCTCGCCGACGCCGACGATGCCGTATTTGTGGGCCTGGTCGGGGGCGCATTCCTCGACCGCGATGATGTTGCCGCCGGTCTGGTCGTAAAGCTCGACCATGCCTTTCATGCAGCTATCCTCGGCGCGCATGATCATATCGGGCAGAAGCAGCGCGAAGGGCTCGTTGCCGACGATCTCGCGCGCGCACCAGACGGCATGCCCCAGCCCCAGCGGCTCCTGCTGGCGGGTGAAGCTGACGGTGCCGGCCTTCGGCAACTGCTGGGCGAGGATGGTCAGTTCCGCCGTCTTGCTGCGCGAGCGCAGCGTCTGTTCCAATTCGAACTGGATATCGAAGTAATCCTCGATGACGTGCTTGTTGCGCCCGGTCACGAACACGAGATGCTCGATGCCCGCCTCCAGTGCTTCCTCGACGACATACTGGATGACCGGCTTGTCCACGACGGTAAGCATTTCCTTGGGAACGGATTTGGTTGCCGGCAGGAACCGCGTCCCAAGTCCCGCGACGGGAAATACTGCCTTGCGTACCTTCTTATGCTGACTCACACATGCCTCCTTGGGCGTCTTTCGGCCAAATCATTCGCCAATTGGCGGACGTAGTACATAATTGCTACTTTTTCGCAAAAGATGACGCCGCCGGTTTCGCATGGTAAAGAGTTTGTTGAGAAAATGCCTCTAAACTCGGCTTCCATGCCGGATGCGTCATCGGCGTCCGAACAGCAGATCCGTGAAGACCTGGCAACTCGTGAAGACAAGGACAGGACAACTGATGACTGAGACCAACAGGACCTCATTTCTTGGCCTCGCTCTGGCGCTGACCTTCGGTGCGGCATTGTTCACCCCCCAGGCTGCCAGCGCCGACCCCGGCTTCAAGAAATGGATCGCCGGCTTCCAGGCCACGGCCATGCAGCAGGGTATCACGCAATCCACCTATCGCAAGGCTTTCGCCGGCGTCACCGATCCCGATCCGGATGTGCTGCAGAAGGCGCAGTACCAGCCCGAATTCAAGTCGCAGGTCTGGGATTACGTCGATGCCCGCGTCAATCCGTACACGGTGCGGATCGGCCGCGAGATGGCCAAGAAGCACAGGGTGACCCTGCAGGCGCTGGAACGTCATTTCGGTGTCGATAAGAATATCCTCCTTGCCATCTGGTCCATGGAATCGAATTATGGCGCAATCCTGGAAAAGGAAGATCGCCTGCACTATGTCCCCCGCGCATTGGCGACGCTCGCCTATGCCGATCCCAGGCGCGCCAAGTTCGCCCGCACGCAATTGATCGCCGCGCTGAAGATCCTGCAAAACGGCGATATCAGCGCCGACCGCATGACCGGTTCCTGGGCCGGCGCCATGGGCCATACCCAGTTCATCCCCACCAGCTACCTGCTCTATGCGGTCGACGCCGATGGCAACGGCCATCGCGACATCTGGAATTCGGTGCCGGACGCGCTGGCGACGTCGGCCAACCTGCTGATGAAGAACGGCTGGCAGGCGGGCAAGACCTGGGGTTACGAAGTCACCGTTCCACAAGGCGCGGCCAGCCAGGCCGGCAAGACGCGGTCGCTCGCCGAATGGCAGCAGCTCGGCTTCCTGCGCCCCAGCGGCAAGGGTTTCAAGAACGGCAACGACCGCGCCACGCTGCGGCTGCTGGCCGGCGCCAACGGCCCCGGCTTCCTGATGACCAAGAACTTCTTCACGATCAAGAAATACAACGCCGCCGACACCTATGCGCTGGCCGTCGGCCTTCTTGCCGACGAAATCGCCGGCTATGGCGGCCTGCAGCAGCGCTGGCCGCGCCCGGACGGCACGCTTGACGTCAAGGAGAAGTTCGAGTTGCAGACACGGCTGAAGGCGCTCGGCTACTACGAGGGCGAAGTCGACGGCAATTTCGGCTCCGGCTCCAAGGCCGCCATCGCCGCCGTACAGCAGCGGCTCGGCATGGAAAGCGACGGCGAACCGTCGCAAAGGCTGCTGAAGGCGCTGCGCAAGTAAAGCCGCGCCCCTTTCGAGGTCAGGCGCGGCAGCAGGACGGGTGAGACGTGGGGGCAGGGCCGGGTGCGACGGAAGGGGGAAGACCGGGGGCAGGGGTTTTTCGGGCGGTGGCCCTCACCCTGCCGTTGAGCGCCGGGCAGGCGCAGCGGCGCGCGGGGCGGCGCCCGCTCTTCCAGATGCTGTTCGGCGTGAAGCCGAAAGCCGCGCCCCCGCCGCCGATCGAGGAACCGAAGAAGCAGGTGCGCCCCCGGCCGCGCAGGCGCACCCCCGCCCCCGCCGTCGCCGCGCCGCCGCCCGAGCCCGAGGTCGCCAAGGCGGAAAATGCCCGCAAGATTCTCGTTGTCGGCGATTTCCTGGCGAACGGTCTCGGCGAAGGGCTGAACGACAGCTTCGCCGCGACCCCCGATGTCGCAGTCGAGACGCGCGGCGAGGTCGCTTCCGGCCTGGTGCGCGAAGACCATTTCAACTGGCAGGACAAGCTGCCCGCCGCCATCGACGAGGTAAAGCCGGCAGTCGTGGTGGTGATGATCGGCGCCAACGACCGCCAGCAGATGCTGATCAACGGCACGCGTGAAAAATTCCGCACCCAGCTCTGGCTCGACGAATACACCGCCCGCGCGGAAAAGCTTGCCGACATTGTCCACAGCCGGCATCTGCCGCTGCTCTGGGTCGGCTTGCCCGCTTTCCCGTCGCCTTCGATGACGGCGGATGCCGTTCAGCTTAACGGCATTTTCCGCACCGAGGTGGAAAAGGCCGGCGGCGAATTCATCGACATCTGGGACGGCTTCGTCGATGCCAACGGCAAGTTCGTGATCACCGGCTCGGATGTGAACGGCCAGCAGGTGCGCCTGCGCAGCGGCGACGGCATCAACATGACCAAGGCCGGCCGTCAGAAGATCGCTTTCTACGTCGAGAAATCGGTCAAACGCCTGCTCGGCGGCGTTGCGCCGGCGGAAGCGCTCGTCAGGCTCGATGCCAGCAACCTGCCCGACCTCATCCACCTGCCGCCGACCGAGCAGATCAAGATCGACCGCACCCCGCCGATCAGCCTCATCGACCCCGATCTCGACGGCGGCAAGGAATTGATGGGCGCCACACCGCCCCGCCCGGCGATCGACGTCTCCGCCCGAAAATTGCTGGTCGAACGCGGCGAGGTCGAACCCGCCCCCGCGGGGCGGATCGACGATTACCGCGTGGTGAAGTAACCGGCCATCATGAAAAAGCGGCGCCCCCGCGCCGCCTCGACATGGAAGCCTGCCGCCCGATCAGCGCGGCAGGACGGTCGATCCCATCAGCGCCTCGTCGATGGCCCGCGCAGCCTGACGTCCCTCGCGGATGGCCCAGACGACCAGCGACTGGCCGCGGCGCACGTCGCCGGCGGCCCAGAGCTTGTCGACCGAGGTGCGGTAGTCGCGATCGTTGGCGACGACATTGGTCGAGCCGCGACGGTCGGTGTTCAGCGTCAGCCTGCCGTCCAGTTCCGTCAGCACGCTGCCGGTGAACGGCCCGCGGAAGCCGATGGCGATGAAGGCGAGATCGGCCTTGATGACGAATTCCGTGCCGGCAACCGGCTTGCGGCGCTCGTCCACCTGACAGCACTTGACGCCGGTCAGCACCCCGTCCTCGCCGACGAATTCGAGTGTCGCCACCTGGAATTCGCGGATCGCGCCCTCGGCCTGGCTGGAGGAGGTGCGCATCTTCGTCGCCCAGAACGGCCAGACGGCCAGCTTGTCTTCCTTCTCCGGCGGCTGCGGGCGGATGTCGAGCTGGGTGACCTTGACCGCGCCCTGGCGGAAGGCGGTGCCGACGCAGTCCGATGCGGTATCGCCGCCGCCGACGACGACCACATGCTTGCCGCCGGCCAGGATCGGATCGCTCGGCCAGCCGGTGCTTTCGATGTTTTCGCGGCCGACGCGGCGGTTCTGCTGCACCAGATAGGGCATGGCATCATGGACGCCGGCGAGATCGACGCCGGGAATACCGGCCTCACGCGGGGTTTCCGAGCCGCCGCAATAGAGGACCGCGTCGTAATCGACAAGCAGTTGCTCGACCTTGACATCGACGCCGACATTGACGCCGCAATGGAAGGTGACGCCTTCGCCCTTCATCTGCTCGACGCGGCGGTCGATGAAGTTCTTTTCCATCTTGAAGTCGGGAATGCCGTAGCGCAGCAAGCCGCCGGGCTTGGATTCGCGCTCGTAGAGATGCACGTCATGGCCGGCGCGGCCGAGCTGCTGGGCGGCCGCCATGCCGGCCGGGCCGGAGCCGACGATCGCCACCTTCCTGCCGGTATGCACCGTCGCCGGCTGCGGCACGATGAAGCCGAGTTCATAGGCCTTGTCTGCGATGCCCTGCTCGACGGTCTTGATCGAGACCGGCATGTCCTCCAGGTTCAGCGTACAAGCCTCTTCGCAGGGCGCGGGGCAGACGCGGCCGGTGAATTCCGGAAAATTGTTGGTGGAATGCAGGTTGCGGATCGCCTGCTCCCAGTTGCCGTTATAGACCAGATCGTTCCAGTCCGGGATCTGGTTATGCACCGGGCAGCCGGTCGGCCCGTGGCAATAGGGGATGCCGCAATCCATGCAGCGCGCCGCCTGCTTCTGCACTTCCTGATCCGACATCGGAATGGTGAATTCGCGGAAGTGGCGGATGCGGTCGGAAGCCGGCTGGTACTTCATGACCTGCCGGTCGATTTCCAGAAATCCAGTGACCTTGCCCATAATATCGTCCTCAATTCATAAAAGCTGGGTGCGAAAACAAAGAGTTGGAATGTCGCGGCTTATTCGGCCGCGACGCCCATCCGCATCTGCTCCATGTCTTCCAGAGCGCGACGATATTCGACCGGCATGACCTTGCGGAACTTCGGACGATACTCGACCCAGTGGTCGAGGATTTCCTTGGCCCGCTTCGAGCCGGTGTAGTGCATGTGGTTGGAGATCAGCTGGTAAAGGCGTTCCTCGTCGTGGCGCGTCATGTCCTCGGAGACGTCGACGCGTCCCTTGTGCATGAGGTCGCCGCCGTGATGGTGCAGCTTCTCCAGCATGTCGTCCTCTTCCGGAACCGGCTCCAGCTCGACCATGGCCATGTTGCAGCGGCTGGCGAAATCGCCCTTTTCGTCGAGCACATAGGCCACGCCGCCGGACATGCCGGCCGCGAAGTTGCGACCCGTCTCGCCGATGACGACGACGACGCCGCCGGTCATGTATTCGCAACCGTGGTCGCCGACGCCCTCGACCACCGCGACCGCACCGGAGTTGCGCACCGCGAAGCGTTCGCCGGCCACGCCGTTGAAGTAGCACTCACCGGCAATCGCCCCGTACATCACGGTATTGCCGACGATGATGGATTTCTCGGCGGCGATCTTCGAATTGGCCGGCGGCCGCACGATGATCTTGCCGCCGGACAGGCCCTTGCCGACATAGTCGTTGCCGTCGCCCACCAGGTCGAAGGTTATGCCGCGGGCGAGGAAGGCGGCGAAGGACTGACCGGCCGTGCCACGCAGGGTGACCGCGATGGTGTCGTCCTTCAGGCCCTTGTGCCCGAAGCGCTTGGCGACTTCACCCGACAGCATGGCGCCGGCGGAACGGTCGACATTCTTGATATCGACCTCGAAGGCGACCGGCTCCTTGCGTTCGAGCGCGGCAGCAGCCTTTTCGATCATGGTGCGGTCGAGCACGTCGTCGATCGGGTGCTTCTGGCGGGCCGTCCAATAGGTGGCCTCCTTCGGCGCCTCGACCTTGTGGAAGATGCGGGTGAAATCGAGCCCCTTTGCCTTCCAGTGGCTGAGCATGTCGTCCTTTTCGAGCAATTCCGACGCGCCGATGATCTCGTCGAGCTTGCGCACACCGAGCGAAGCGAGAATCTCGCGCACTTCCTCGGCAACGAAGAAGAAGTAGTTGACCACATGCTCCGGCGTGCCCTTGAAGCGCTTGCGCAGCACCGGATCCTGGGTGGCGACGCCGACCGGACAGGTGTTGAGGTGGCATTTGCGCATCATGATACAGCCGGCCGCGATCAGCGGCGCGGTGGCGAAGCCGAATTCGTCGGCCCCGAGCAGCGCGCCGATGATGACATCGCGGCCGGTTTTGAGGCCACCGTCGACTTGCAGGGCGATGCGCGAGCGCAGGCCGTTCAGCACCAGCGTCTGCTGGGTTTCGGCAAGGCCGATTTCCCAGGGAGAGCCGGCATGCTTGAGCGAGGTCAGCGGCGAGGCGCCTGTGCCGCCGTCGAAGCCCGAGACGGTGATATGATCGGCGCGCGCCTTGGCAACACCCGCCGCCACCGTGCCGACGCCGACTTCCGAAACCAGCTTGACCGAGATATCGGCCGCCGGGTTGACGTTCTTCAGGTCGAAGATCAGCTGCGCCAGATCCTCGATCGAATAGATGTCGTGATGCGGCGGCGGCGAGATCAGGCCGACGCCCGGCGTCGAATGCCGGGTCTTGGCGATGGTCGCATCCACTTTGTGGCCAGGGAGCTGGCCGCCCTCGCCGGGCTTTGCGCCCTGCGCCACCTTGATCTGCAGCATGTCGGCATTGACCAGATATTCGGTGGTGACGCCGAAGCGGCCGGATGCGATCTGCTTGATGGCGGAACGCTCGGGGTTGGCCGAACCGTCATGCAGCGGCAGGTAGCGGTCGGCTTCCTCGCCGCCCTCGCCGGTGTTCGACTTGCCGCCGATGCGGTTCATGGCGACCGCCAGCGTCGAATGCGCCTCGCGGCTGATCGATCCGAAGGACATGGCCCCGGTCGAGAAGCGCTTGACGATATCCACCGCCGGCTCGACCTCATCGATGGCAACAGGCGTGCGGCCGGCCGCTTCCGCCGGCTTGATCTTGAACAGGCCGCGAATGGTGTTGAGGCGCTGGGCCGATTCGTTCACCAGTTCGGCGAACTCCCGGTAGCGATCCTCTGCATTGCCGCGCACGGCATGTTGCAGCGAGGCGATGGCGTCCGGCGTCCAGGCATGATCCTCGCCGCGCATGCGGAAGGCATATTCGCCGCCGATATCGAGCGTCTTGGCCAGCAGCGGATCCTTGCCGAAGGCGGCCGCATGGCGCGCGACCGTCTCGCGGGCGATCTCTTCGAGGCCGATGCCTTCGATGGTCGTCGCCGTGCCGAAGAAATACTTGGTCACCAGCTCGGAAGACAGGCCGATGGCGTCGAAAATCTGGCCGCCGCAATAAGACTGGTAAGTGGAAATGCCCATCTTGGACATGACCTTGAGGATGCCCTTGCCGACCGCCTTGATGTAGCGATAGACGACTTCGGTGGCGTCCACTTCCTTGGGAAATTCGCCGCGCGCATGCATGTCGAGCAGCGTGTCGAAGGCGAGATAGGGGTTGATCGCCTCGGCGCCGTAACCCGCCAGACAGCAGAAGTGATGGATTTCGCGCGGTTCGCCGGATTCGACCACGAGGCCGACCGAGGTGCGCAAGCCCTTGCGGATCAGGTGGTGATGCACGGCGGCGGTCGCCAGCAGCGCCGGAATGGCGATGCGGTCAGGCCCCACCTGACGATCGGAGAGCACGATGATGTTGTAGCCGCCCTTGACCGCCGCCTCGGCACGTTCGCAGAGCCGATCGAGCATTTCGATCATGCCCTCGGCGCCGCGCGCGACGTCATAGGTGAAGTCCAGCGTCTTGGTGTCGAAACGGTCTTCCGTATGGCCGATGGAGCGGATCTTTTCGAGATCGCCATTGGTCAGGATCGGCTGGCGCC
>Ga0066256_1002163_pt1 | contig 22922 bp, 26 predicted proteins | sample ThiBio_1000_biof_FD_87107 | JGI IMG/M metagenome (GOLD analysis project Ga0066256, IMG submission 87107) | Wastewater bioreactor microbial communities from Cape Town, South Africa - Thiocy_expt_1000_biof (version 2) | ecosystem: Engineered > Bioreactor > Thiocyanate-remediating >... | reverse complement strand
GCGCCGACTGGCGGGCCTCGAAGGTCGCGACGCGCCGGCTCGGGACGCCGCCGTCGGCGAGGTCGAGCAGGCTCTGCACGTGGCGCTTCTCGATGACGTCGGCGCCGAGGACGGCGATGGCGATCGGCGTCTTCTGGAGGTTGGTCTCGCGCTTGGTCGCGGTGACGACGATGTCGGTCAGCCCGCTCGAATCGCCGGTGGACTCGGCCGAGGCGTCGGCGGCGGCATCAGCGGCAGCGGCGTCGGCAGCATGGGCGCTGCCGGCGGCCTGCATCGCGGCGATCGCAAGCATTGAGGCGGCGACCTTGGAAATCGGGCGGTTCATCATGTTCATCCCTGACTTGGTTGTGACGTTTCGTCGTTTCCGAGGGATCAGCCGAATCACCTGCCGATTCGGCGCTGCTCGCCCCCGTCGGGGCCGGCAAGTAGGCGTGGCAGATTGCATCCGCGCGACACTACCGCGTCAGTTCAAAGTCGGTTTCGCGACAATTCGATGACAGCGCCGCCGTGACGGATTCGCGTCACGAAACCGTCATTTCCCGAACGCATTGGATAGCCCCGGTTGTACTGGACTGATGCGACGATGAACGAGCCGGGGACGGTGATACTGACGAACGGCCAGCCTGACCTGCTGGCCGCGCTGGCCGAGCGGATGCCGGCCCTGCGCGTGCTGACCGCGGGCTCGCAGCCGCCCGCGCAGCGTCAGGAAGGGCGCATCTGGTGCTTCGTCGACTGGCTGCTGCCCGACCTTTCCGGCCTGGAGATGTGCCGCCGCCTGCGCGACGCGCCCGCCACCGCGCACAGCCATATCACGATGATCCTCGACGAGGACGACACCGAGGCGCGCCGCCGCGCGCTGCGCGCCGGGGCGGACGACTACGTCCTCGCCCCGCTGACCGCCGACCTGCTGCTCGACCGGCTCAGGCAGTACCGCGGCCCGGCGAGCGCCACACCCGCGCCGCGGCTCGCCCACGGCGGCCTGACGCTCGACCTCGGCGCCTATCAGGCGCGCTGGCACGGCCGGCCCGTGCCGCTGCGGCCCAACGAGTTCAAGCTGCTCGCCCATTTCATCGAGCATCCCGACCGGGTGCTCGCGCGCGCCGACCTGATCGCCCTGCTCGGCAAGGACCGCGAGGCAATCGACGAGCGCACCGTCGACGTCTGGGTCGGCCGCCTGCGCCGCGGCCTCAAGGCCCACGGCGTGCCCGATCTGCTGCGGACGGTGCGCTCGCTCGGCTATGTGCTGGACAGCCTGCCGGAGGGTCATGTCTCGGCTTGAATTTCGGCATCCAGGCAGGAAGCGGGGGTTATCACGAGCCTCGTCGCCCCGGACTTGATCCGGGGCCCCGCTTCTTGGTGCGCGACGTCGCAGGAGGAAAGCGGGACCCCGGATCAAGTCCGGGTGACGGAGATGAGGGCCATCGGGCAATGAGGTCGTAAGCCGAATTCAAACTAAGGCGCTGCCTGCCGGAGTGACCTTGCCCCCGGCGCCGCCTCGGGCCATAGGCTCCAGCGATTCCCGCGCACGGAAAGGCAATGTGATGAAGGTCCGCGTTTCGGTCAGCCTCAAGAACGGCGTGCTCGATCCCCAGGGCCGGGCGATCCAGCATTCGCTCGAAGGCCTCGGCTTCGGCGGCGTCAAGGACGTGCGCGCCGGACGGCTGATCGAGCTGGAGGTGGACGAGAGCGTCAGCGACGCCGACCTCGACGAGATGTGCAAGAAGCTCCTCGCCAACATGGTGATCGAGAACTACCGCATCGAGCGGGTCGCCGCGTAATGGCCTTCCGCTCCGCCGTCATCACCTTCCCCGGCTCGAACTGCGACCGGGACATGGCCGATGCGCTGGAGAAGGTCTCCGGCCAGGCCCCGCATCGCGTCTGGCACGGCGACGCCGACCTGCCCGAGGGGCTGGACTTCATCGCCCTGCCCGGCGGCTTCTCCTATGGCGACTACCTGCGCTGCGGCGCGATCGCCTCGCGCTCGCCGGTGATGCAGGCGGTGATCGCCGCGGCCAATCGCGGCGTCCCCGTGCTCGGCGTGTGCAACGGCTTCCAGGTCCTGACCGAGAGCGGCCTGCTGCCCGGCGCCCTGCTGCGCAATTCGGGCATCCGCTTCGTCTGCCGCGATGCCCCGCTGATGGTCGAGAACGCCCAGTCGCTGTTCACCGCCGGCTATGCCCAGGGCGAGCGCATCTCGTTCCCGGTCGCCCATCACGACGGCAACTACTACGCCGATGCGGAGACGCTCGACCGGCTCGAAGGCGAAGGCCGCGTGGCCCTGCGCTATGCCGAGGACCTCAACGGCTCGGCGCGCCGCATCGCGGGCGTGCTCAACGCCGCCGGCAACGTGCTCGGCATGATGCCCCACCCCGAGCGGGCGATCGAGCCCGAGCAGGGCGGCAGCGACGGCCGCCGCCTGTTCGAAAGCGCGTTGCGCGGTCTGGTCGGGGCATAGCTCCGACGCTCGGTTTGCCGATACCCGCTCGTCCCGAGCGAAGTTGCCTGCCTAAGCCGCCGCCCCGCCCGTCTGGGCATAGGCGTCGCGGTAGAACAGTCGGTTCGCCTCATCCAGCGCCATCGGCCGGCCGAAGTAGTAACCCTGGATCTTGCCGCAGCCGAGCGAGCGGATCGTTTCCAGCTCGGCCTCGGTCTCGACGCCTTCCGCGGTGGTGGTCATGTCCAGGCTGTCCGCCATGGCCACGACCGCGCGGATGATCGCCAGGCTTTCGGGATTGCCGGTCGCCGCGCCCTGGACGAAGCTGCGGTCGACCTTGATCGTGGTGAAGCGCAGCTTGCGCAGGTAGCCGAGCGAGGAATAGCCGGTGCCGAAGTCGTCGAGGCTGACCCCGCAGCCGAGCGCCATGACCCGCTCCAGCGCCGCCCGCGCGGTCATCGCGTCGCGCACGAAGATGCTCTCCGTCACCTCGATGTCGAGCCGCTGGGGCGGCAGGCCGCTCATCGCCAGGGCGCCGACGACGCTGGTGCTGAAATTGGGATCGAGCAGTTGCTCGCCCGAGACGTTGACCGCGACCTTGACGTGGTTCGGCCACTTCATCGCGTCTTCGCAGGCCTTGCGCAGGACCCATTCGCCGATCGGCACGATCAGGCGGGTGTCCTCGGCCAGCGGGATGAACTTCGCCGGGCTGACGAAGCCGTGCTCCTCGCTGTGCCAGCGCAGCAGCGCCTCGAAGCTCAGGACCTGCTCGCTGGTCGCGTCGACGACCGGCTGGTAGTTGATGACGAACTCGTTGCGCTCCAGCGCGCGGCGCAGCGAGAACTCCAGCTTGCGGCGCTCCTCGGCATGGGCGTGGAGCGCGGGCTCGTAGCAGCAGTGCTGTCCGCCGCCCTCGTCCTTCGAGCGGTAGAGCGCGAGGTCGGCGTTGCGCATCAGCGTCTCGACGGTCGAGCCGTCGCGCGGGCCGAGCGCCGAGCCGATCGAAACGCCCACGTAGAGCGTGTGGTGATCGACCTCGTAGGGCTGCGACAGCGAATCGATCACCGCCTGGGCGATCCGGTTGACCCGCTCGATTTCGGAAGCGTCACGGATGACGATGGCGAACTCGTCGCCGCCGAGGCGGCCGCACAGCTCGTTCTCGCTCATCAGTTTCTTGAGCCGGTCGGAAACGCGGGCGAGGAGCTGGTCGCCGACGAGGTGGCCGAGCGTGTCGTTGACCGCCTTGAAGCGGTCGAGGTCGAGCATCAGGAAGGCGCAGCGCGTCCGCCACTGCTCGGCATAGCGCATGGCCTCGCCCAGCGCCTCGGTCAGCATCATGCGGTTGGGCAGGCCGGTCAGGGTGTCGTAGCGAGCGAGGTAGGCGATCTTGTCCGAGCTTTCGCGCTGCTGGGTGACGTCCGAGCCAACCCCGCGAAAGCCGTCGAAGACGCCGTCCTCGGTCAGCTTCGGCGTGCCGGACAGCTCCCACCAGCGCTGCTGGCCGTTGATCGTGACGCGCACCAGCAGGTTGGAGAAGTTCTCCCGCCGCTTGAGCCGCTCGGCCAGGTCGTGGAGGCTCGACGGGAACTGGCCGGTCTCCCAGGCGGAACCGGCGATCATCTGGATGAACGGCTTCCCGTCGATGTCCTCGGGGTCCATGCCGAGGGCGAAGGCGAAGCGCGGGCTGACCGCGCGGATCCGCCGCGAGGTGTCGATCTGCCAGAGCCAGTCGGCCTCGCCCTCCTCGAACTCGCGGAGCAGCAGGGAGACGACCTCGCTCTTTTCCGCCACGCCCGCCTCGGCGACGCGCGCCTGGAGGAAGGTACGGGTATTCTCGACCGCCCCGACCGCGAGGATCGCGACGAACAGGATCGCGATGAAGCTCAACGCAATGGGCCGGGAGACGGGGAGGCCCAGGGGGGCGGCCCCGCCGCCGCCCGGTTTGACCCCCCCCGCCCCCAGCGGCCCCGCCGGCGGGACCACCGCCGAGACCGCCATCAGCATCGCCAGCACGGCCCACAGCTCGACCCGCGCGAGTTGCCCGGAGTGGAAGGCGAAGAACGAGATCGGGACGATCCAGATCAGCGCGTTGATCACCGAGCTCAGCGTGTGCTGGTTCATCTCGGCCCGCGACATGCGGCGGCGGTCGGCGTCGCCCAGCGAATTGTCGAACTTGGCGCCGTAGTAGAGCGTGCCGGCCAGCGCGACGAACCAGCCGGCGAGGACGAAGACGTTGATCGTCTGCGCAAAGATCAGGATCGTCGCGATCGCAGCGACGATATGCGCCAGGATGCGGCGGCGCGAGACCCGGGCCAGGCCCGAATACTGGAGCCCCCGCAGCCGCGCCCAATCGCCGTTGTTCGGATCGGTCAGCCCGAGCACCGCCCGCACGGACAGGTCTTCGGGAAGCGCGAGCGCGGTCGAGGGATTCGGCTGCATGGGCTCCCGCATAGGCGGGCAATAGTTAGCGCTGGGTAAAGCCCCCGCCCGATCCCGCGGTTATTCGACCGTGACCGATTTCGCCAGGTTGCGCGGCTGGTCGACGTCCGTGCCCTTCACGCAGGCGACGTGGTAGGCAAGGAGCTGCACCGGCACGGCATAGACCAGCGGCGCGATCAGCGGATGAACCTTGGGCATCTCGATCGTCGCGAGGCACCCCTCGCCCGCTTCCGCGAGCCCTTCCGCGTCCGAGATCAGCACGATCTTGCCGCCGCGCGCGCGGACCTCCTGCATGTTGCTGACGGTCTTCTCGAACAGCGGGCCGCTGGGCGCGAGGACGATCACCGGGACGGCCTCGTCGATCAGTGCGATCGGCCCGTGCTTCATCTCGCCCGAGGCATAGCCCTCGGCGTGGATGTAGCTGATTTCCTTGAGCTTGAGCGCGCCTTCCAGGGCCAGCGGATAGTCCGGCCCGCGCCCGAGGTAGAGCACGTCGCGAGCCGGGGCGATAAGGTGGGCCATGGCCGCGATCTCGTCGTCGTGGGCGAGCGCCGCGTTGAGCGCGGCGGGGGTCTCGATCAGGTGCCGGACGACCTCGGCCTCCTCGGCCCGATCCAGCCGCCCGCGCTTGACCGCGAGGTGCGCGGCGAGCGCGGCAAGCCCCGCGAGCTGGCAGGTGAAGGCCTTGGTCGAGGCGACGCCGATCTCCGGCCCGGCGTGGGTCGGCAGCAGCAGGTCGGCCTCGCGCGCCATCGAGCTGGTCGGGACGTTGACGACCACGGCGATGGTTTGCCCCGCCTCCTTGCAATGGCGCAGCGCGGCGAGGGTGTCGGCGGTCTCGCCCGATTGCGAGATGAACAGCGCCAGGCCGCCCGGCTCCAGCACCGGATCGCGGTAGCGGAACTCGCTCGCCACATCGATGTCGACCGGCAGGCGGGCGAACTGCTCGAACCAGTATTTCGCCACCATTCCCGCGTAGTAACTGGTCCCGCAGGCGACGATCGTGACGCGGTTGATGGTCGAGAGGTCGAAGTCGAACTGCGGCAGGGCCACCGACTGGTCGACCTGGCGGATATAGGACCGCAGGGTCTGGGCGACGACGGTCGGCTGCTCGAAGATCTCCTTCTGCATGAAGTGGCGGGAATTTCCCCTTTCCATCGCCGCGGCCGACGCGCCCGAAGTCGTGACGGGCCGGACGACTTCCACATTGTCCTTGTCATAGATCGTCGCGCCTTCACGCGTGACCACGACCCAATCGCCCTCCTCGAGATAGGCGATCTTCTGGGTCAGCGGAGCGAGCGCCAGCGCGTCCGAGCCGAGATAGGTTTCCCCTTCCCCATAGCCGACAACCAGCGGCGAGCCGAGCCGCGCGCCGATCAGCATGTCCGGGTGCCGGCGGAAGGCGATGGCCAGCGCGAAGGCGCCGCGCAGCTGCGGCAGCGAAGCCTTGACCGCCTCCTGCGGCGAGGCCCCGGCCTCGACGGCTTCGGAGATCAGGTGGGCGACGACCTCGCTGTCGGTATCGCTCTCGAATCGGCGCCCGCGCGCGGCCAGCGCCTCGCGGAGCTGGCGGAAGTTCTCGATGATCCCGTTGTGGACCAGGGCGAGCTCGCCCGTCGCATGGGGGTGGGCATTGGCCGCGGTCGGCGCGCCGTGGGTCGCCCAGCGGGTGTGGGCGATGCCGGTCGTGCCCGGCGCCGGATCGCGGGCCAGTTCCTGCACGAGGTTGGCGAGCTTGCCCGGCGCGCGGCGGCGGACGAGCTGCCCGTCATGGATCGTGCAGACGCCGGCGCTGTCGTAGCCGCGGTATTCCATCCGCCGCAGCCCGTCGACCAGCCGGTCCGCGACCTCTTCCTTGCCGACGATGCCGATGATTCCGCACATAGGATGAGATGCTTTCGCTAGAGGGTATAGGGAACCCGGATGCCCGGCATGGCTGCCGGGAAATCCTGGATATTTCGGGTAATCAGGATCGCGCCATTCACCTGGGCCGTGGCCAGGATATAGGCGTCCATCAGCTTCATCTTCGTCCGGTGCCGAATATCGGCAGCCGCCATCGCAATACGACCGTCAAGCTCAACGACTTCGAACGGCGCGATTAATTCCTGAACATAATCACGAGTTTCGAGCGGCTCACCGGCCAAGACCTCGGTCCAGACCACGCGGCTGATCCGATGCCGCCGATACCGCGAAAGCTCCGCCTCTGCCTGCGGGCAGTCCCGCAGCCAGTCGATCAGGATATTGGTATCAAAGAAGGGGTCCGCCACGCCTCAGAGATCTTCGTAAGGCGTGCGATCTTCACGGATCGCGCGTTGGTATTCGACGCCGTCGCCGATGTCGTCGCGATCCTTCCAATAACCCGCGCCGCGCTTGATCCAATCTCGGCTGCCCGACCGATCCGACTGCGCCTTGAAGCTCGCCACAGCCTCCCGCAACACAGAGGCGCGCGACTTGCCCTGCTCAGCGGCGCGCTGGTCGAGCCATTTGATATCGTCGTCAGGAAGATCGGCAAGGATGCGGGACATGGTGATATCTCGATATCATATCATGATATCACCCGCAAATGAACTTTCGGTCAGGCTTTGCCCTCGGCCTTTTTCTTCTTCATCGCGTCGTGGAAGCGATCGGCCCAGCCCGGCTTGACCAGTTGCTCGGCCCGCACCAGCCGCAGTTCGCCGTCCGCCACATCGCGGCTGACCGCGGAGCCCGCGCCGACGATGGCGTCGCGGCCGATACTGACCGGGGCGATCAGCGCCGAGTTGGAGCCGATGAAGGCGCGCTCGCCGATCACGGTCTTGTACTTGAAATAGCCGTCGTAGTTGCAGGTGATCGTGCCCGCGCCGATGTTGGCCCCGGCCCCGACCTCGGCATCGCCGATGTAGGACAGGTGATTGGCCTTGGCCCCCTTGCCCAGGACGGCCTTCTTGACCTCGACGAAGTTGCCGACCTTGGCCTTCTCCTCCAGCACCGCGCCGGGGCGCAGGCGGGCGTAGGGGCCGACCTCGGTCCCGCTGGCCAGGGTCGCGCCCTCGATATGGCAGAAGGCGCGGATCTTCACGCCGTCGGCCACGGTCACGCCGGGGCCGAACACGACGTTGGGCTCGACCGTCACATCGCGGCCGAGCACGGTGTCCCAGGCGAACCAGACCGTATCGGGCGCGACCAGCGAGGCACCCTCGTCCATCGCCCGGCGGCGGCGGCGGGCCTGCCAGCGCGCCTCGGCCTCGGCCAGTTCGGCCCGGCTGTTGATCCCGGCGACCTCGTCCGGATCGGCGGTGACGACGACCGCACAGGTCCGTCCGTCGGCATTGGCGATATTGACGATGTCGGTCAGGTAGTATTCGCCTTGGGCGTTGTCGTTGCCGACGCGGGCGAGCAGGCCGAAGAGATCGGCCGAGCGGACCGCCATCAGCCCCGAATTGCACAGGCGGCAGCCGCGCTCCTCGGCGCTGGCGTCCTTGTGCTCGACCATCTTCACGATGCGGCCCTCGGCAGCGATCACCCGGCCGTACTGCAAGGCATCCGTCGGCTCGAAGCCGAGGACGACCACGGCCGGGGCATCAGCGCCGTGCAGCCGCTCGATCATCGCCCGCATGGTCGCCGCGCTGACGAAAGGCACGTCGCCATAGAGGATCAGCACGTCGCCCGCGAAATCGGCGAGCGCACCTTCCGCCTGCTGGACCGCGTGCCCGGTGCCGTGCTGCGGCTCCTGCACCGCGATCGCGGCGCGGCCGCCGAGCGCCTTCTCCAACTGTTCGCGCCCGCTGCCGACGACCACGACCTGGCGCTCGGGCCCCAGCTCGACGGCGCTAGCCAGCAGGTGCTCGATCATCGGCCGCCCGGCGATCGGATGGAGCACCTTGTGCAGGTCGCTTTTCATGCGGGTGCCCTTGCCGGCGGCAAGGACGACGATGGCCAGAGGCCCGAGGGGAGATGCGCTCGCGGTCATGCCGGGTGCTTTGCCAGCAAATGCTTGCCGTTTCCAGAAGGGCGCGCCATCGGCCTGAGGATGGCCCATTTCCCGTTCCGGATCGTCGGTTTCGACCTCGACGGCACCCTGCTCGACACCCGCCAGGACCTCGGCGCGGCGGTCAACCACGCCCTGGCGCTGGTCGGGCGCCGCCCGGTCCCCCTCGCCAATGTCGACCGCCTGATCGGCGGCGGACCGAAAAAGATGCTGGAGCGCGCCCTGATCGTGACCGGCGGCTTGCCCGAGGACGGCTTCGAAGACCTCTACCGCGACCTGTTGGCTTTCTACGAGGCGAACATCGCCGTCCATTCGCGCCTGTTCGCGGGCGGAGCGACGATGCTCGACGACCTCGCCGCGCGCGGCGTCCGGATAGCCGTGGTCACGAACAAGCTCGAATCGCTGACCCGCAAGCTGCTCGGCGCGCTGGACCTGCTGCCGCGCTTCGCCACGGTGATCGGCGGGGACACGCTGGGCCCTGGACGCGCCAAGCCGGCCCGCGACCCGATCGACGCGATGATCGAACGCCTCGGCGGCGGCCCCGCCGCCTTCGTCGGCGACACGACCTACGACATCCGTGCCGCGCGGGCTGCGGGAGTGCCCTGCGTCGCCGTCAGCTTCGGCTTCCACGACCGCCCGCCCGCCGAACTGGGCGCGGACGCCGTGATCGGCCATTTCGACGAACTGGTCCCGACACTATTGAGACTGCCTCATGACAGTTCTGTCGCAATACCTGAAAAGCAGCCTTCTAACCTGTGAATTCATTAAATTTTTAATGTCCAGATCAAATTTTCTCGTGTAACGTCATCATATTGAAACAAACACGAGAGGAGGCCGCCAGTGAAGGTGCGGAACGCGATTCTCCTTGCCCTGTCGCTGCTCGCGCCCCTGCTTGCCGCCACGCCGGCCCACGCCGAAAAGCTGCTGTTCGACCATCGCCTCAACCCCGCGCTCAACGCCGTCCTCGATAACGGGCGCCAGGACATGACCTTCTTCGACGGCAGCAATCCCCGCTACATGGTTGACCGGATCGCGGTTCAGGGCAGGTCCGCGCGCGATTGGGTCGAGGCGCTGGAAGTCATCGTCCGCGTGCCGGACAAGACCGTGCGCTCGGCGGCCGACTGGCTCCAGCAGATTCGCGAGCGGACGAGCGCCGCCTGCGCCGCCGAATTCACCCCGCTCGCCCAGGACGAATCCTCGCTCACCTTCATGCGCCGGACGCGGGCCTGCGACGGCAGTCCGGCGGAAACCGGACTCTACCGCATCGTCACGGGAAGCAAGTCGCTGTTCCTGCTCGCGGCCCGCTACAAGGGCGCGATGGACGAGCCGATGCGCCAGCGCTGGCTGGCCCTGCTGGCCAGCGCCCGGCTCGAGAACTGAGGCGGTCGATCAGAAATCGAACTGGGCGCGCAGGCCGAAGGCATCGGCGCCATAGCTCGACTTGCCGCCCGCCAGGACCGGGGAATCCGAAATCCACAGGTGCCCGTAGTTGGCGATGAAGCGGACATAGTCGCTTGGTATCCAGATCAGCGAGAGCCCGGCGATCTGCTGGCGGCCGCCGATGATCCCGGCGTCGTTCAGGTCCAGCCAGTCGTAGCGTGCATTGACCTGGATCGCGCCGATCCCGCCCTTGCCCAGCGGGTGCTTCGGCCGGATGCGGTCGTAGGCCCCGGCCTTGTAGACGGTGGCGTCGTCGGTCAGCAGGTAGCCCAGCTCGGCATAGCCGCCGTTGAAGGTTGGATCGGCCAGGCCGGTGCGCAGGACCTTCTGCCAGAAGCTCTCCGCGCTGGCGTGGAAGCGCCCGTTCACATAGGCTAGCTCGGCGCCGATCCCGCGCTCGCCGGTGGCGCCGGGAATGGTGCCGGTGTTCACCATCTTGAGGTCGGTGGTGTGCAGGAAGGGCCGCACCGAATAGCTGAGCGGCGCGGTCAGGTCGTTGAACTGGCGGTAGTGGATCGAGCCGCCGATATGAAGCTGCCCCGACCCGATCCGGGGCATGAACGCCACCCGCCCGTCGAGCGCGAAGCTGTTGTTCGTATCGGCGTTGAGCGCCGAGATATCGTCGGTGAAGATCCCGCCCTGGACCAGCAGGGCCTTGCCCACATAGGTCGCGCTGAGGCCGAGCCGCCGCTCGAACCCGAAGGCGATGGTATAGGCCGCACGCTCGTGGAAGCTGCTGAACAGGTCGGAGGTCATCTCCTCCAGCCCCATCGCCGTCTTGTGGTGCCCCAGGGTGAGGGTCAGGTCGGCGCTCGGCTTGTAGCTCAGATAGACGTCGTTGAGCGTGATGGAATTGCCCGCGAACTCGGCCTCGATGCGATAGGTGAAGCCGCCCGGCACGGTCCCGTCGAAGCCGAGCTGCGCCCGCCGGGCCTCCGCCGCGAAGCCGAGGTCCTTGTTGGTCAGCCCCGCCCGGTCGACGATGCCGGCCGGCGCGCTGACCGAGCCCGCATCGAGCTGCACCCGCCCGCGCGGCTTGAACGACCAACCGTCGCGCGTGGCGAGCTTCGGCGCGCCGTCCCAGGTGATCTCGGTCGCCGGCTTGGCGGTGGCAGTCGGGCTAGCGGCGACGGGTGCAGCCCCCTTCTCCACAGCCGCGGTAGCGGCACTGGCCGCGCTCGTCGCCGCATCGGCCTTGGCATTGGCGGCGGCGAGCTGGTTCTCGAGCGTGTCGATGCGCTGCGCCATCTGTGCCATCTGCGCGCGCATGGCGGCCAGCTCCTGCTGGACGGCGGCGGCGTCCGTCCCCTGCGCCTGGGCGGGCAGCGCCCAGCCCGCCGCGACGGCGACGGCCAGGGCCGACGAACGAATCGAATGAATCACGGGGCGGTCCCTCAATCTGCTGCGACGTCAACTGCGACTCGATCGCAAGATTCAGGCCGTTCCATGACAGTAATTTGACAATCGGGAAGCCCCTATTCTCGTTTCGCCGGGAAAGCCCCGATTCCCATTGAAAGGCGGGGTGCGACGTGCCATCCCGCGCCCGTCCTTTCACACCCCGCCAGCCTCATTGCATCGGAGCCTCGCCCATGACCATTTCCTTCAAGGACCGCGTCGCCATCGTCACCGGAGCCGGCGGCGGCCTCGGCCGGGCTTATGCGCTCGAACTCGCGAAGCGCGGGGCCAAGGTCGTGGTCAACGATCTCGGCGCGGCGCGCGACGGCACCGGGCACTCCGACGCCGCGCTCGGCGTGGTCGAGGAGATCAAGGCCGCGGGCGGCGAGGCGATGTCGAACGGCGGCAACGTCGCCGAATACCAGCAGATGGTGGAGATGGTCGCCAAGGCCAAGGAGGCCTGGGGCGGCATCCATATCCTGATCAACAACGCCGGCATCCTGCGCGACAAGAGCTTCGCCAAGATGGAGCCGGCAGACTTCGAAGCAGTCGTGCGCGTCCACCTGTTCGGCGCGGCCTTCGCCACCAAGGCCTGCTGGGAGACCATGCGCGAGCAGAACTACGGCCGCGTGCTGATGACCACCTCGTCCACCGGGCTCGGCGGCAATTTCGGCCAGTCGAACTACGGCGCGGCCAAGCTCGGCATGGTCGGCCTCGCCAAGACGCTCTACCTGGAGGGCGCGAAGAACAACATCCGCGTCAACTCGCTCGCCCCGACCGCGGGCACCCGCATGACCCAGGACATCTTCCCCGAGGAAGCCTTCCAGGCGTTCAAGGCCGAGAACGTCGTGCCGGCCGCGCTCTACCTCGTCTCCGACGACGCGCCGACCAACGCGATCGTCGGCGCAGGCGCGGGCGTCTATCAGAGCGCCTGGGTCACGATGAACCAGGGCACCCTGCTCCCCGAGGACCAGCGCACGGTCGAAGGCTTCGCCGCCGCCTGGGACAAGATCAGCGACCGCAGCACCGACGCGCCGATCCAGAACGGTATGGAGCAGTCGATGCACGCGATGGAGCTGGTGCAGAAGGCCGCCGCGGGCTGATCCTGCCCCGTTGTTGAGCGCTAGCCGCGCGCCACTCCCGGCGAGACGTCGCGGCCTGCCCAGGCGGTGAAGCGTTCGGCCTCGGGATTGTCGGCAAGCTCATCTCGCAGGTTGTACACCTGCACCTTACGCGTCTGCGGCGTGTAGGCCGGCCAATCCGCTCCCAGCGCGCCGGTGCGCACGAACTGCGCGACATGGGACCGCATCCGCTCGCCCAGCGCCTTGCGGCGGCCGCTGGCGGGGCCGCCGCGGACCAGGGCCATCTTGAAGCCCGCGAAGGGCCAGGACAGGGTCAGGTCGAGCCCGTGGGTCGCCCCGGCGATCGGGTGGCTGTAGTCGAAGCGGTAGAACCAGGTCGGTTGGTGCCGCGCGTGGCGCTCGGCGAAATTGCGGGTCGGCATCAGGAAGGTGAGGTCGCTGGCCAGCGCGATCCGGCCCTTGCGGGTGCGCGGATAGGCGGCCAGCACGCGCTCTGCGTGATCCCGGGGCAATTGCGCGAAGAGCAGCGCCTCCAGGTCGGCCCATTTGCTCGGCAGGATGGCGCCGGGCATCAGGTCGAACAGCACGATCTCGTCGCGGGTCGCGCCGGCCAATAGCGGCACCGGGGCGGCATCGTGGCCGTGGGCTTCTTCGAGCGAGGCGGGAATCAGGTCGCCGTCGAACCACGGCGCGGCAGGAATGCCGTTCTTCAGTTCCTTGCCGACCTGCACCTGGGCCTCGAACAGCTTGACCAGCTCCATCGTGCGGAGCCGTTCCAGCCCGCCCTGGTCGAGGTCGAGCAGCTCGGCATAGCGGCGGGCGTCCTGGATCGAGCGCTCCCGGTCGTGGATCAGGCTGACCGCGCCGCTCTGCATTATCGCACCGTGGAACAGCCCGCACGCGCTGGGCGCAAGCATCAGCAGCGAGACCGACATCGATCCCGCCGACTGCCCGCAGATCGTCACCCGGGCGGGATCACCGCCGAACGCCGCGATATTGTCGCGCACCCATTCGAGCGCGGCGATGATGTCCAGCATGCCGGCATTGCCGCTATGAGCGAAGTCGGCGCCACCAAGCTCGGCCAGGTGGGAATAGCCCGAGGCGTCATAGGGATTGGCGCTGCCGGCCATGAAGGCGCCGCCGTGAATCCAGACCATGACCGGCTTGGGACCGGGCGCGCCGCCCTCCGGCGTCCAGACGTTGAGATGGAGGCAATCCTCGCCATAGTCGGCGTTGTCGAGCTGCGCGGCCTGGACCTTGCCGCCCATCTGCTGCGCGCACTGCTTGCCGAAGGCGGTGGCGGGGCGGACGCCCGGCCACGACTCGACCGGCACGGGCGCCGCGAAGCGCGGGGCACGGGCATAAGGGATGCCGAGCCAGCGCCGCAGCCCGGGCAGCCGCGCGCCCTCGACGGCCCCACTGGTGGTTTGAACGATCACGTCCGACACGAGCCCCTCCCCCGGTGCTTGATCCAAGGGGCGATTGCGCCCCGTCCCTGTTGCTCAGCCCTCGACCACCTTGAGCAGCCGCCGCTCCAGCGGGAACAGCACCCCCGCCAGCTCGTGGCCGCGCTTGAGGATCTGTCCCGCCTCGCCGAACAGCGTCCACATGCCCTGGCGATTGCGCAGGGCCGGGCGCTTCTCGATCCGCGCCTGGGGCCGCTCGGCGGCGCGGCGGAAGGCCGAGAAGGCCGCGGCGTCCTTGCCGAAGTCCATCGCGTAGTCGCGCCATTCGCCGGCCGCGACCATGCGCCCGTAGAGATCGAGGATGCGCGCCAGCTCCAGCCGGTCGAAGCCGATCTGCAAGGCGGGATGGGGAAACGGGACCACGGTCGCGCCAGAGCCGTTGTGCCCTGCGCCCCCCAGCACCCCGCTCAGCTCCGCGTGCTCTTGCGCGCGGGCCGGGCGGCCGGCTTGACGCCGTCGGCGCGCTCGCCCAGCAGCTCCGCGACCTGGGCGCGCAGGGCGGCGACCTCGGCCTCCAGGTCCTCGATCCGCGGGCCCACGGGCTCGCACGGCTCCTTGCAGGGGGTGCCGTAGGGGATGAAGTCCTGCTGCCAGGTCTCGGCCGCGACCAGCGTGGAGCGGGCCTTGACGCCGACCATGGTCGCGCCTTCGGGCACGTCGTCGGTGACGACCGCGTTGGCCCCGATCCGCGCGCGCTTGCCTACGGTGATCGGCCCGAGGATCTGCGCGCCTGCGCCGACGATCACGTTGTCCTCCAGGGTCGGGTGGCGCTTGCCGCCCTTGCCGTTGGTCGGGTTGGTGCCGCCCAGGGTGACGCAGGGGTAGATCGTGACGTTGTCGCCGATCACCGCCGTCTCGCCGATCGTGACGAAGCCGTGCTCCAGGAACAGGTGCTTGCCGATCTGCGCGCCGGGATGGATCTCGAAGCCGGTCAGGAACCGCGAGGTGTGATTGACCAGGCGAGCGATGAAGAACAGCTCCGCCTCGAAGAACCAGTGCGCGACGCGGTGCCAGAACACCGCCCACAAGCCCGGATAGAGCAGCACTTCCCAACGCGACCGCGGCGCGGGATCGCGCGCGACGATAGAGTCGAGATAGGCGGTCAGCGTTCTGAACATGGCCCTGTTTTGTCCCAGATTTCGCCCATCAAGGCAAGTTGCTCCCGACCTCGGCCAGGGCGTCGCGCCAGATCGCGAGCGTCGCCGCCTGCTTGCGCTCCAGGCTCAGGCGATCGATCGCCAGGACCAGGCGTTCGATCGCCATATGGCTACGCTCCACCCGCGGTACAAGGTAGGGGCAGGCGCCTTCGCCGAGCACAAGGCCGCGCTGCTCGGCATGGGCGGCGATCAGCTCGGCGAGCATGGCGTCGTCGGGCGCGCCGATCGAGAGGCGCAGGGCCGCGCCCAGGCGCGAGGCGAGATCAGGCAGGCGAACCTGCCACTTGCCCTCCTCCCCGCCGATCAGGAGCAGCGGCGTGCCCCGCTCCTGCGCGCGGTTCCAGCGGTGGAACAGCTCGGTCTCGTCGAGCGCGGCGGCATCATCGATCGCCTCACCCCGTCCACTTTCCGCGAACCAACGGGCGAGCAGCGACTTGCCCGAGCGGGGCGGCCCGAACAGGATCGCAGTGCGAAAGGGCCAGGCGGCGGTATTGCCGAAGGCCTCGACCACGGCTTCGTTGGCATTGCCGACGACGATCCGCGAGGCGCCGGCCCCCCCGAGCGGTAGCGCGATCTGGCTCATCTCAGCGGCGGATGGAAAGCGCGCCGGACCCGACCGTGACCTGCCAGCCCCGCGCCCGCAGCGCCGCCGCCAGCGCGTTGAGGTCGCCGGCGAAGGTCACGCGCATCACCGAGGTCCCGCCGATCGCGATCGAGCTGGTCGAGGCGCCCTGGACGCCTGCCGCCGCGCGCACCGCCGACAGTGCCGAATCGACCGCCCGCGCGTCGGGCGAGGCGAACTGGATCGTATAGGTGCTCGCCGCGGCCGGCGGCGGCGCGGCCTCGCTCGCCGCGGCGGAGGGCGTCGTGACCGCATCGTCGACCGGCGTCGCGGCGGCCTTTTCCGCCGACTGCGCCGCGGCGATCAGCGCGGCCAGCGCCGGGTCCATCGGCGCGCGCTCGGTCAGCGTCGGGTCGGGCGCGAGCAGGCCCTGGGCGAGCGCCTGGGCATAGATCGCGTCGAACCGCTGGACTGCCTGGGCAAGCATGGCAGGCACCCCGGCATCGTCGTTGGCTGTCAGGGTGAAGCTCTCAAGGAAGGTGTTGTCCGGGCCGTAGCGCGCGGTGAACTGCCCACGCACCGGGCCGCCGGGCCATTGCCGCTCGAGCCGGGCGATCGGCATGATGACGTCCGAGGCGCCGAACACGTCGAGCACGTTGCGCCACCAGGCACGGCTGCGCCGGTTTACCTGCCCAGCGGTGAGCAGGAGCGAATCCTCGCCGCTGCCGACAGGGCGGATATAGTCGATCGCACTGGTGCCGGCGCGGAACTCGGCCCAGGCGCGCTGCCACGGGCTGCGGACCTCATAGACCTGGGCGACGCCGCCCGAATAGAGCACCGGCACGACCAGCATCGGCGCCGAATGGGCGGCGACCGCCCCGTCCCCGCCGATGAACTGGCCGGCGTGGCCGCGGTCGAAGCTGATCGTCAGCCGGGCGATGTAACGGCGCGGGCCGATCTGCTCGTGCTCGATCACCACGGCCGAGACCATCGATTCGAGCTGCGAATCCGGCATGGCCGGGCCGCCGACCTTGGCCCAGGCCTTCTTGTAGGCCTCGCGCCAGCCCGCCTCGCGCGCTTCCTGGCCGTTCTTGCCGGTGGTGTTGACCTCTATCCCCGAGACCTCGATGTCGGTGGAGCGGGCCATCGGGATGATCCCGCGCTCGCCCTCGATCTGGGCGATCAGTCGCGCCGGGCCGATCGCGGCGAGCGCGATTCCCAGAGCCAGGGCCAGCCCGCCGAGAAGCTGGGCCGTGGGTCCGGGGCGGTAGGTCCGCAGGGTTTGGGGAAGGTGCGTCAGTGCCATCGGGGAAAACCGCAGGCCTTTTGCCGAAACGGTCGTGGAAATCCAAGCAAGATGTTTGTAGGCGCGACGGATGGTGAACAGCACGCACAATCAGGAGCCCTATACCTACGCCAAGTCGGGGGTCTCGATCGACGCCGGCAACGCGCTGGTGAAGGCCATCGGCCCGCTCGCGAAATCGACCGCCCGCCCCGGCGCGGACGCGGATCTCGGCGGATTCGGCGGCTTCTTCGATCCGCGCGCGGCGGGCTACGCGGACCCGCTGCTGGTCGCCGCCAACGACGGCGTCGGCACCAAGGTCAAGCTGGCGATCGACCATGACCGGCACGACCGGATCGGCATCGACCTCGTCGCGATGTGCGTCAACGACCTGATCGTCCAGGGCGCCGAGCCGCTGTTCTTCCTCGACTACTTCGCCACCGGCAAGCTCGACAACGGCGTCGCCGAGCGAGTCGTCGCGGGCATCGCCGAGGGTTGCCGCCAGGCTGGCTGCGCCCTGATCGGCGGCGAGACGGCCGAGATGCCGGGCATGTACCAGGCGGGCGACTACGACCTCGCCGGGTTCTGCGTCGGCGCGGTCGAGCGCGGCGAGCAATTGACCGGCAGCAAGGTCGCGGCGGGCGACGTCCTCCTCGGCCTCGCCTCCTCGGGCGTCCACTCGAACGGCTACTCGCTGGTCCGGCGGCTGGCGGCAGACAAGAACTGGAAGCTCGACCGCCCCGCCCTGTTCGATCCCGACCGCCTGCTGATCGACCACCTGATCGAGCCGACCCGGATCTACGTGAAAAGCCTGCTGCCCACGATCCGCGCGGGCAAGGTCCACGCCCTGGCCCACATCACCGGCGGCGGACTGCTGGAGAACGTGCCGCGGGTCCTGCCCGAAGGCCTCCACGCCCTGATCGACGTCGATGCCTGGGCCCAGCCCCGGCTGATGGCCTTCCTCCAGGCCCAGGGCAATATCGAGCCCGAGGAGATGGCCCGCACCTTCAACTGCGGGATCGGCATGGTCCTCGCCGTCGCGGCGGACGAGGCCAGGGGCGTGATCGACGAGCTGACCGCGGCCGGCGAGACCGTCCACGTCATCGGCGCGGTCGACGCGGGCCCGCGCGGCTGCACCGTGCGCGGCAGCGCCGAGGCCTGGAGCGCGCGGGAAGCGTGGGAAGCCACGCACCTTGCCTGAGGCGGGCGCCCCCGAGGAGCGCGCCAGGGTCGCCGTCCTGATCTCGGGCAGCGGCACCAACATGGCCGCGCTGCTCTATGCCGCCAAGGCCGAAGACTGCCCCTACGAGATCGTCCTCGTCGCCAGCAACAATCCGGAGGCCGGGGGCCTGAAGCTGGCCGAGGCCGAGGGCGTGGCAACCCTCGCCCTGCCGCACAAGGGCATGGCCCGCGCCGACCACGACGCGGCGATGGACGCGGCGATCCGGCGGAGCGGCGCGGAATACGTCGCGCTCGCCGGCTACATGCGCATCCTGACGCCGGAGTTCGTGGCCAAATGGGAGGGTCGGATGCTCAACATCCACCCCTCGCTGCTGCCCAAATATACCGGCCTCCACACCCACGAGCGCGCGCTGGAGGCCGGCGACAGCCATGCGGGCGTCACCGTCCACCTCGTCACCGCCGAGCTCGACGACGGCCCGATCCTCGGCCAGACCGAGGTTGCGATCCTGCCCGGCGACACGCCCGAGAGCCTCGCCGCCCGGGTCCTCATCGCCGAGCACCAGCTCTATTCGCGCTGCCTCGCCCGACTGGTCAGCCGCGAGCGCGATCCCGCATGGCTGCTCGCCCGGGTCGACGAACTCGCCCTCGCCCTGCCCGAGGCGACGGCCCGCCCCTCCCACGGCGCGCCCGGCTGGCAGGTCGCGGGCGGCAAGTATTTCGCGATCTTCAACCAGAAGCACCACGGCGAGCGGGAGATCGCGGTCCTGGTCAAGACCAGCGGACAGGACGAGATGGCCGCCCTCGTCGAGCAGGACCCCGAGACCTATTATCGCCCGGCCTATTACGGCCCGGCCGGCTGGGTCGGCCTGGTGCTCAACCGCAAGGGCGTCGACTGGGACCATGTCGCCCAATGGCTGGAGCGGAGCTGGCGCGCCGTGGCGCCGAAGCGGCTCACCCGGCTGATGGACGCCGCCGACGAATTCTAGCCATTGCGATCGGCCCTCGCCCAAACTAGTCTCATTGAGACAAGGCCGGACGGCCAGAGGGGGAGGATGCGATGAATTTCATGCGGCTTGGCCTGGTTTCGCTGGCGGCGCTGGCGTTTGCGCCGCTTGCCCAGGCTCAAGGCGCCCAGAGCGCGGACGAGACGCGGCTGCGCCCTAAGTGGGAAGCGCTGGACGCCAACAAGGACGGCAAGGTCACGCTGGACGAGTTGCACCCGATCCAGGCCGCCACGATGAAGCGCAGCGATATCGACGGTGACGGCGCGATCTCCCTGGCCGAATATGTCGACTACGACCTCGATCCGGGCGGCGCGGGCGCATCCCCCTGGCGGCCAACGTCAGGCTGGCCGCCGACCTCGCCTATGCCGGCACGGCCGATCCGCGCCAGCGCCTCGACGTCTATGTGCCGAAGCGGCCCAGCGTCCGCGGCCCCCTGCCCGTCGTCGCCTATGTCCATGGCGGGGCCTGGATGGTCGGCAGCAAGGTCATGGCCCGTTCGCAGGTGATGAAGCTGGTCGACAGCGGCCGCTATGCCGCGGTGTCGATCGGCTACCGCCTGTCCTGGCAGGACCCGTGGCCCGCGCAGATCGACGACGTGAAGGCCGCGATCCGCTGGATCAGGGCCCATGCCCGCGAATACGGCTTCGACCCTAACCGCATCTGCGCGATGGGCGCATCGGCCGGCGGGCACCTCGTCGCCAAGCTCGGCCTGACCAACGGCGTCGCGGCGGCCGAGGGCCGGCTCGGCCCCGATCTCGGCCAGTCGAGCAGCGTCCAGTGCGTGATCGACGAGTTCGGCCCGATCGACCTCCAACACTTCGAAGTCGGCCCGCCGACCGGCCAGCCCTCGCCGGTCGAACTCCTGCTCGGCGGCAAGCCCGCCGACAAGCCGGAGGCCGCCCGCAGCGCCTCACCGATCCTCAACGTCAGCGCCCAGGCCCCGCCGTTCCTGATCGTGCACGGAACCAAGGACCCGCTGGTCAACTACCAGGAATCGGTCCGGCTCGACGCCACCCTGCGCCAGGCCGGCGTGCCGGTGCTGTTCCAGACGGTCGAAGGCGGCGGCCACGGCGATTTCGGCGCGGCCAGTCCGGCGGTCGAGGAGCGGATTCGGCTGTTCCTGGAACGAACCTTCTACGATCCCAAGACCTCGGTGCCGACCGACACGCTGACGAAATAGGGCTATCGACTCCGCTCTAAATCTGGTCTCCGTCGACCACCGGCCGGCTCTCACGCGTGCCGCGGTAGAGCAGGTCCGGCTGCTTGGCGTCGCCGGAGATCATCACGTAGTCATCGTGGACCTCGACCAGGGTGCCGACGAAGGGGAAGCCCTCCAGGCTGCCGGTCACGCGGTAGCTGACCGTGTCGCCGACCTTGAAGGTCGCCGGATCGAAGTTGAACTCGAAGGGGCAGGCCTCGCCTTCGGTTTCGCCCATGCCTTGCATCGCAAATCTCCTTTGCCCCGAAGATAGGATGTGAGGTGGGGTGGATCAAATCCATTCGACAGGGCGAGGCCGCTTGGAGGGTGGATGACGGACATCACCACACCTCGTCACCCCGGACTGATCCGGGGTCCCGCTTTCCCCTCCGGCGTCGCGCACAAGGAAGCGGGACCCCGGATCAAGTCCGGGGTGACGAGCGAAGTGGGAAATGTCCGCCCAGGTATCTTTTCACGCTTCCCCCAGAATCAAAAAAGGCCGGCGGATCGCTCCGCCGGCCTCTTGGTGATCGCTCACAGCCGGATCAGCCGACGATTTCTTCCGGCTTGAAGAAATAGGCGATCTCGATCGCGGCGTTCTCGTCGCTGTCGGAGCCGTGGACCGAGTTGGCCTCGATCGATTCGGCGTGGACCTTGCGGATCGTGCCTTCGGCGGCGTCCTTGGGGTTGGTTGCGCCCATGATGTCGCGGTTGCGCTTCACGGCGTCCTCGCCTTCGAGCACCTGGACCACGACCGGGCCCGAGATCATGAAGCTGACCAGCTCGCCGAAGAAGGGGCGCTCCTTGTGGACGGCGTAGAAGCCCTCGGCCTGCTCCTTGGTCATGTGGATGCGCTTGGACGCGACGACGCGCAGGCCGGCTTCCTCCAGCATCTTGGTGACCGCGCCGGTCAGGTTGCGGCGGGTGGCGTCGGGCTTGATGATCGAGAAGGTGCGGGTAACCGCCATTGCTGTCGTCCTTATGGTCTCTTGCGAGGGTTTGTCTTCGCGGAAAAGTGGCGCGCCCCTAGCGGGGAAAACGCGGCGGGGCAAGGTTCACAGATCGGCTCGCCACGCCGCCTCGACCCAGGCGAACTGCGCGCGGGCGGCGGCGAAGGCCGCGTCCTTGCCGGGAAAGGCGGGCGAGCGGAAGATCTTGCGCCAATAAACGGGCTGGAGCCCCTCGAACTCCAATGGCTGGAACTTCTGCAATATGTGGAAGCTGACCGTGCCGTCGGGGTCGGTCAGGAAGCTGATGATCCGGTCCTGCTCGGCGCTGATGAGGTCGGCCATGTCCGATCCCGACCCTGGGGGCCTTCCCCCCTTTTGCCGCCGTCCTGCTCCCAGAACCGCCGCTCGATCCCGTCGCGGGCGCCGAGCATCCGCCAGCAGTCGCGCGCGGGCTGGAGCGTGGCCTCGTCGAACAGGTAGAAGACGCGGGTGAAGGCCTCGCCGGGATCGCGCCAGCGGCCGTCGGCGAGCGCCAGGAACCTGGCGGAATTGGCCGGATGGGTCTCGCCCGAGAGCAGGATCGGCTGGCGTGCGTCATGCTCGCCGCCCGCCCGCCCGTGGGCGAGGAAGCTGTCGGGCAGCCGCGTCCACAGCGCCTCGTCGATCCGGCCGAGCTGGGCCTCGTCGCCCGAAACCACCAGCAGCCGTTCGCCCGCGCCAAGCGTCGCGCGCGCGATCAGCGGCAGGGCCAACTCCGCAGGATCGCGGCTGAGCTGGTAGAAGTCGACCCTCATGCTGCTCCCTTCCCCAAGCGGGAGGGAAACAGGGGATCAGGCTTCGAGATTGTCACGAACATAACGGTCGAGCAGACGCACGCCGTAGCCCGTGGCGCCCTTGTCCCAGGTCGCGCCGGGCTTGTCGGCCCAGACCGTGCCGGCGATGTCGAGGTGCGCCCAGGGCGTGCCCTTGTCGATGAAGCGCTGGAGGAACTGCGCCGCGGTGATCGAGCCACCGAAGCGCGCGCCCACGTTCTTCATGTCGGCGATCGGGCTGTCGATCATCTTGTCGTAGACCGAGCCCAAGGGCAGCCGCCACAGCTTGTCGCCCGAGGCCTGGCCGGCGGCGGTGAGCTTGCCGGCGAGATCGTCGTCGTTCGAGAAGATGCCCGCATATTCGTGCGCCAGGGTGGCGATGATCGCGCCGGTCAGGGTGGCGAGGTCGACCACGGCGCGCGGCCCGTGCTCCTTCTGCACCCAGGTCAGCACGTCGCAGAGCACCAGGCGGCCTTCGGCATCGGTGTTGATGACCTCGATCGTCTGGCCGGACATCGACGTGACCACGTCGCCGGGGCGCTGGGCATTGCC